>ERZ857998.2134-NODE-2134-length-19488-cov-42.499460_pt1 | contig 19488 bp, 18 predicted proteins | sample MGYA00519954_ERZ857998 | MGnify/ENA primary metagenome ERZ857998 (study PRJEB31778, sample SAMEA3449424) | human gut metagenome | biome: human gut; feature: human-associated habitat; material: faeces | place: United Kingdom | collected 2010/2012 ...
TGATATATAAAGAAAAATAGAAAAAAAGTAGTGTAAAAACTTTACACTAACATAAGACTTAAGGAGGTTTGTTAATGAAAAATACAGTTAATAAAAATAATCTGGATCCTACTTCTCCAAATTATAATGAAAAAGTTAAAAATAAAGCTAATGAAAAAACTCCTACTTCTCAAAAAGAACCTTCATCTCATACTACATATAAATAAATATAGAAAGGGAACTGCTGAGCAGTTCCCTTTCTATACATTAATCTAAAAGTCTATTTACAATATCATTTGCTTCTTGTGCAATTGGTATTATATTTTTTGCAAAGGAAATAGTTGTATTAATACTAGTAAGTAAGCTTAATATTTTTTTTATACTTTCCTTAAACCCTTTATTTTTAGATGCTTCTTCACAAATATTTCTATTTAGCATTATGCTACCTAACCCTTGTTCAATAGATATCTTTAATCCTTCTATACCATATATTTTGTATTCTTCTATTCTAATGTATAAATCATAAAGTACATTATTAATAAATAACTTCAACTCATTATTTACTTCTAAATCTTCTAGTTCATCTATTAAATTTCTAATCTTTTCCCTAAACTTATTTAGATTTTCTTCTTCAATATCTCTATATTGATTACATACATCTAAAGCTAAGGCTAATCCATTTATGGATATCAATATTTCATTTGTAATTATATTATCTAACTTGTGTATATCATCCTCTAATCCTAAAGCCATAATCCTCTTTTCAAAATTAGTAAGTAATTTTACTAATTCATCTTTTGAATTACTTTCAATCTTATTAGTAAGTTTTTTTATATTTTCTATCATTTGAATAATTTCAATAATTGCTTTAAATACTTTTTCATCATCGTTCATATCTAAATCGAAAACTTGAGCAATAACTGATTCCACCGTTCTAAATCTACTTTATTTTTTAGCATTATTACTACAAAACTCTTTTGATTTACTTAAGATTTCGTATAGCCTAACTGCCGGATTAGTTGATAATAACATACTACCCCCTCCATAAAATGTGATACAGTTACTAATTCTATACTCTCCTATGGTTATCCTCTTTTTTTATTTAATCTTAATAGTTTTTTTAGATATTAATATTATTATATTATAATTAAAATTAAAATATATCTTTTACTATATATAATGTTTTAAATGCATATTATATGACTATTTTAAATTATTTATATTTACTTTTCCATTTTGAATATTCATAATTGCCATAGTTAAAGGTAATGAAAATCTCTTCTTAATAAATCATGTGTATCAGAAATAATTCCTACTTACATAATTTATCATCACCTTTATTTATTTTTATTACTATTATATAATAATATTATTACATTATAGATGGAGGAAGTTTATATTGTTAAAAAAAATTAATTTTAAAGGAGCTATTCATATGTGGGTTATTTATGCTTTATTATCTGCTCTTTTTGCAGCACTTACTTCAATATTAGCTAAAATAGGAATTGAAAACATAAACTCAAATCTAGCTACTGCCATTCGTACAGTTGTAGTTTTAATAATGGCGTGGGGAATAGTACTAATTAATGGTAGTATAAGTCAAATCAGTAATATAACTCAAAAAAGCTGGATATTTCTAATTTTATCTGGTATTGCAACTGGGCTTTCATGGTTATTTTATTATAAGGCTTTACAAATTGGAGAAGCTTCTAAAGTTGTTCCAATAGATAAATTCAGCGTTGTAATAACAATGATTTTAGCTTTTGTAATACTAAAAGAAGCAGCTAGTGTAAAGACAATTGTAGGTGGAATCTTTATTACAATAGGTACCTTCATTATGATATTATAACTATAACTGTTAAGAAACCCAGCACATGCTGAGTTTCTTAACAGTTATAACAGATTACTTATAGTATTTCAATAACTTGTTATATTATCCTTATATTATTTTTATATAGAAATTTCTATTTCTATTTCTATGTCCATCAAACTCGCAAAAATAAAAATCTTTTAATCTTCTTTATAATTTTCTATTACATTTTTAATGATATCTTTTATTTCACTTACGGATAAATCTAAAGTTTCAAATCCACCTATATCACATTTAGCAGTATATTTTATATTATTATATATTCTTGCATAAAGTTGTTTTTTATTATCAAACTGCTCATTATCCTCTAATATATACTTATAAAGTATTCTCGTTTCTTTTTCTATATAATCTCTATCATTCATAGTAAGCCTCCTTAATGAAATTATTAATTTATCTGAAGATATTAGATATTAAATTCAATTATAAAGGTAGTATCTTTTCCTATATTACTTTCAGCATATATTTTCCCATTATGACTTTCAACTATAGACTTAGCTATAGATAATCCTAATCCATATCCCCCTGTATCTCTAGCTCTTGATGTATCTACTCTATAAAATCTTTCAAATATTTTATCTAAATCTTCTTTTTTAATTCCTTCGCCAGTATTTTTAATCTTAAGTTTTATCTTGTTTTTCTCTTTTATTAACTCTACATCTATTTTCCCATTTTTACTAGTATATTTAATTGCATTATCTAATAATATAATAAACACTTTCTTAATACTTTCTCTATCACCTTTTATAGTTATATCTTCCTCTATATTAGATGACAATTCGATATTATTTTCAAATATTACTGCTTCAAAGGTTAATAACACATTATTTATTAATTTACTAATATCAAAAACTGTGAATTCTTCTAATTCCTTACCTGTATCTAATTTTGCTAAGGATAACATTTCATCTATAAGCTTAGACATTCTTTCTATTTGATTATTAATATAATTAAGCCATTTACTTTGACTTCCTACGGTCTCACTACTGTTAGATAAAACTAGAGATGTATTTGTCCTAATAATAGTTAATGGTGTCTTTAATTCATGTGAAGCATTTGCTATAAATTCCTTTTGCTTTTCAAAACTCTCTTTTATTGGCTTAATAGTTTTATTGGTTAGATAAATACTTATAAATAACAATAGAATAAGGCTTATACTTCCAATTCCTATAAATACCTTTAATAGATTATTTAATACATTAATCTGAGGTTCTCTACTAATAAGTGCTATTTTTAGTCCTTTAAGAGTATATTCCTTTAAATATCCATAACTACTTCCTTCTATTTTTATTTTATCTAAATTATTTTCATTTTTAATTATTGTATAAATAGCATCTTGAAGTATATCTTCATCAATTTCAATATAGCTAGAAATTTTTGCTATATTGTTATTAGAATCTAATTCAATAATTATACTACTACTCATCATTTTAAAATTTGGACCTGGTTTCCTTGGATTTGAAATAGTACTTTTTAATTCATGTTCTAAATCTTTTTCCATACTTATAGAAGTTGTTATGTATATTGTTCCAAAAATCAAAACAAAAACCATTGTTAATAAAGACATATTAATTAATATAAATTTTTTCTTTAATTTATCAAACAAACTTAGTCCTCCAATCTATATCCAACGCCTCTTATTGTTACTATATTTACTTTAGATTTCAAATAAGCTAATTTTTTTCTAATAAAGGAAATATACACTTCAATATTGTTGTATTCGACTTCTGAATCAAATCCCCAAAGTTTAGTTATTAAATCATCCTTACTTACAACACATTTAGGCCTTTCCATAAAATATTTAATAATTTCAAATTCCTTTAGGGTTAATCTTATGCTTTCATCATTTGCATCTAGATCATAAGTGTTTATATTTAATCTTATATCCCCATAGGTTAGTATATTTTCATTTATTACATTTCCTTTTCTTCTAGTTATAGATCTAAGTCTTGCTAATAATTCTTCAGCTGCAAAAGGCTTTGATAAATAATCATCTGCTCCTAAATCTAAACCTAAAACCCTATCCTCTATTTGTGTCTTTGCAGTTAACATAATTATTGGAGTAAGAATACCTTCTTTTCTTAATTTCTTCAATATACTTAATCCATCTAGCTTAGGTAGCATTATATCTAATACTATTACATCATATACATCTGTTAGAGCAAAATTAAGACCATCTTCACCATCATAAACTGCATCTACAATATATTTATTATTAGTTAATATCTGAACTAAAGCTTCTGATAACTCTCTTTCATCCTCTATAAGTAATAACCTCATTTTAAACACCTCTTTTAATATAAAAACTAACTTTTCTATTTGAAATTATTTTATCATAGAAACCTTAAAGTAATATTAATTTAATAATTTATTTATTGTTATCTTTACTTAAAGTTATTTACCTTCAGCCTATAATAATCCATTGAAAATTTATCTAAAATAATTTAATCCAATTACATTTCTAAGCTCAACTAGTGTACTAGAAGCTATATTTCTTGCCCTTATACTTCCTTCTTTTAATATTTCATATAAATAATCTTTATTCTTTTCTAAGTCTTTGCGCTTATCTCTTATAGGTTTAAGCTCAGCCTGCAATATTTCATTTAAATATTTCTTTATCTTTACGTCTCCTAATCCACCTCTCTTGTAATTTTCCTTCATTTCATTTAATACTATCTTATCCTTACAAAAAACATCTAAATAAGTAAATACAACATTTCCTTCAATCTTTCCTGGGTCTTCAACTCTTATGTGATTTGGATCAGTGTACATACTCATAACTTTTTTTCTTATTGTATCTTCATCATCTGATAAATAAATTGTATTTCCTAATGATTTACTCATTTTACTTTTGCCATCTATTCCAGGAAGCCTTGCTGAAATTCCCTTTGGAATAATTGCCTTTGGCTCAACTAATATATTAGTTTTATAAATATTATTAAAACTTCTAACAATTTCCCTAGTTTGCTCTATCATAGGAAGTTGATCCTCTCCTACTGGAACCAAATTCGCTTTAAATGCAGTTATATCAGCAGCTTGGCTAACTGGATAAATTAAAAATCCTGCTGGTATGCTACTTTCAAATCCTCTTTCTTTAATTTCACTTTTTACTGTTGGATTTCTCTCTAACCTAGATAATGAAACTAAGTTTAAATAATGCATAGCTAATTCATTAAGCTCTGGTATCTGAGATTGAATAAAAATAGTAGACTTTTTAGTATCTATTCCTACTGCCAAATAATCTAATAAAACATCTAGTAAACTATTTCTAATTTTCTCTGGATTTCTTGCATTGTCTGTTAATGCTTGAGTATCGGCAATCATTATATTCATCTCATAATTATTTGTATTTTGTAATTTAACCCTATTAAGTAAAGAACCAACATAATGACCTATATGAAGTTTTCCTGTTGGTCTATCCCCTGTTAATATAACTTCTTTTCCCATATTTAACACTCCTATTTATATAAAATAAAAAACTTCGCCCTAAAAAATAGGACGAAGTAAAATCTCCGTGATACCACCTAAATTGCATAACTTTAAAGTATACCACTCATCTTCAAGTACTAGCATACTCTATCTGCTATAAGGTGCAGCCCACTATTTCAGATACTCTCATAAGATTTCTCCTTATTCCTCCAAGATCCATTCATTAAATTTCTTCTTGCTAAGATTTCACCATCCTTAACTCTCTTTAATGAAGCTTAATTTAATTACTATTTCTTTTCATAAGATTTTGAATATTCTTTTTAAATATATTCTTATATTTTACTTATGTCAATATTTATATTACTTTTATTAATTATATTTTAAATTTAAAACATAAAATCTTCTAAATAACAAATAAATATAATAAATTCATTAATATTTTTGTTGCTATTTATTTAATTTAATGTTATTCTATTTAAGCAGTTGGTACGTAAGTGCTAATTACTTGAGGAGCTTGGTTTGTCTTTCGCCGGATTACCAAGCTCCTCTCTATTTATAAATATTTATGGAAAGGATAAATATATGAATTTTAAAAATTTAAATATAAATTTACAATTAATTGACTTATTAAAAAAGAATGGAATAGAAACTCCTACAAAGGTTCAAAAAGAGGTTATTCCTAAAATCATCAATAAAAATGATTTAATAGTAAAGTCTAAAACTGGTTCTGGTAAAACCCTATCCTTCTTACTTCCTATCCTTCAAAGAATAAACAGCAACTCTAAAAATACAGAAGTGTTAATTTTATCTCCCACTAGAGAATTAGCTATTCAAATTACTGAAGAAGCTAATAAATTTAATATAAATAATTTAGGAATTTTAGCTGCTTATGGTGGTAAAGATGTGGGTTCCCAATTAAAGAAGCTTAATAAGGGTATTAAGATTATCATCGCAACACCAGGAAGGTTAATAGACCATTTAGAAAGAAAAAGCATAGATTTAAGTAAATTAAATACTGTTGTTATAGATGAAGCAGATCAAATGCTTTTAATGGGCTTTAGAAATGAAATAGAAAAAATAATGTCTTATGCCCCAAAAAAACTTCAAACTCTTTGCTTTTCTGCAACTATAGACTCTAAGGTTAAAAAATTAGCTTATAGATATATGGATAATCCAACTATTATTGATATTACAGAAAAAGAAGACTCAGAAATTCCTAATATTAAGCAAGAAGTAGTTAAAACTACAGACAGATGGAAAGCAGATGCTTTAGTTAAGATTTTAGAAGAAGATAATCCCTTTATGTCTATTATCTTCTGCAGAACCAAAAGACGTGCTGATGAATTAGAAATTAAACTTGCTGCTAAAGGTATAAAAGCTGCTAAAATACATAGTGATATTCCTCAAAATAAAAGAGAAAAAATAATGAAATCTTTTAGAAATTGTGAAATACAATATTTAATTGCAACGGATGTTGCTTCAAGAGGAATTGATGTAACTGGAGTAACTCATATATATAACTATGATGCTCCTGAAAGTGTAGAAAGCTATATTCACAGAATAGGTAGAACAGCTCGTGCTGGAGATACTGGTTATACTTGCCTTATTACAGATCCTAAAAACTATAATATTCTAGAAGAAATTGAAGAATACTTAAAAATTAATATTCCTGAAAGATACGTTAAATTCAGATAAACAGCTAAAATAAGGAAGTAATTTACTCCAAATCACTTCCTTATTTTTTACTTTTTAATTTTCATTTTTTCAATCTTTAATTCTAACTCTTACTTCTTCCCTCTTACCTATTATCTTAGCTTCCATATATCTCTATTGTATTCTTCAATAGTTCTATCTGATGAGAAGAATCCAGCTTTACTAATATTAATTAATACCTTCTTATTCCAAGTATTTCTATCTTCGTAATCCTTAAACACCTTTTCCTTAGTCTTAATATAGTCCTCTAAATCTAGTAATGTCATAAACCAATCTTTATTAATTAGTTCCTTTTGAAGTCTAGTTAGATTTTCTTTATCTCCAACAGCTAACATTTCATCACTTACTATAAAATCAACTAACTCCTTAATTTCTGGTTTTTCATAGTATGTCTTTGAAATGTAATCTGATTTCTTATAATGTTCAATAACTTCTTCACTTGATTCACCAAAGATATAGATATTATCATCTCCAACTAATTCATGAATTTCAACATTTGCTCCATCTTCAGTTCCTAAAGTTAATGCTCCATTTAGCATAAATTTCATATTACCAGTACCTGAAGCTTCCTTTGAAGCTAATGAAATTTGTTCTGAAACATCACAAGCTGGTATTAATTTTTCTGCTTTTGTTACATTATAGTTTTCAACCATAACAACCTTTAAATATTTATTTACTTCTGGATCATTATTTATTATTTCTTGTAAACATAATATTGTATGAATTATATCTTGAGCAATTACATATGCTGGTGCTGCTTTTGCTCCAAATATAATTGTAACTGTTCTTTTTGGAAGATTTCCCTTCTTAATTTCTAAATATTTATAAATAATATAAAGTACATTCATTTGTTGTCTCTTATATTCATGAAGTCTCTTTATTTGAATATCAAATATAGAATTTTCATCAACATCTATATTTTGTGTATCCTTTAAATATTTCTTCAATTCTAATTTATTATCTTTTTTAATTTCTTCTAACCTTTTTAGCACTTCATTATTATCTATATATTTTACTAAGTCTTCTAATTTTTTTGCATCAGTTTTAAATTCATCACCAATTAAGCTACTAATGTACTCTGAAAGTTCATTATTACAGTGAATTAACCATCTTCTAAATGTTATACCATTTGTTTTATTATTAAACTTCTCAGGATATATATCATAAAATGGTTTAAGTTCTTCATCTTCCAATATTTCTGTATGAAGAGCAGCAACTCCATTTACACTAAATCCATAGTGAATATCCATATTAGCCATATGAACTCTTCCATCCTTATCAATTATATGCACTCTTTCATCAGAATACTTAGCTTTTACTTTGTTAGCTAACTCTCTTATTATTGGCATTAATTGTGGTGCAACTCTATCCAAGTATTCCATTGGCCATTTTTCTAAAGCTTCTGCTAAAATAGTATGATTTGTATATGCACAAGTCTTAGAAACTATTTCTATTGCTTCATCCATTTCTATTCCTCTATTGCCTAAAAGCCTAATTAATTCAGGAATAACCATTGATGGATGTGTATCATTTATTTGTATTACAACATGTTCATTTAGCTTATGAATATCATATCCTTTTGCTTCAAATTCCTTTAATATAAGTTGTGCTGCATTACTTACCATAAAGTATTGTTGATAAACTCTTAATAAATTTCCAGCCTTATCACTATCATCTGGATATAAGAATAAAGTTAAATTTTTCTTTATTTCTTCCTTATTGAAATTAATGCCATCTTTTACTAAGGATTCATCTATAGTATCTATATCAAATAAATGAAGTTTGTTACATGGCTTATTATATCCAGTAACGTCTATATCATAAAGAGTTGATGTAACCTTAAAACCTCCAAATGGAACTTCGAATTTTATATCTGTTTTATTTAACCAACTTTCACTAGTTATCCATGGATTCTTAACAGCTTTTTGTTTATTATTTTCAAAAACTTGTTTAAATAAACCAAAATGATAATTTAAACCTATTCCATCTCCATTAAGTCCTAATGTAGCAATTGAATCTAGGAAACAAGCTGCAAGTCTTCCAAGTCCACCATTACCTAATGAGGGTTCTAATTCTACTTCTTCAATTTCAGTAAGCTCCTTACCATTATCATGTAAAACTTTTTTAACTTCTTCATATAAGCCTAAATTAATTAAGTTATTAGATAAAAGCTTTCCTATTAAAAATTCTGCAGAAATATAATATAACTTCTTATTCCCTTCATTATTTCCTTGTTTCTTTATTGAATCTTTTGTTAATTCTAATAAAGCTAAATAAATTTCTTCATTACTTGATTCTTTTATTGTCTTTTTAAATCTCTCATTTAAAACTTTTGATAAATTTTCTTTTACCATTTTATTATCCCACCCTTACATTATTTCCTTCATTTATAATAATATTATTTATTAATCCCTTTAGTTACTGGACTAATTAAACCCTTTACAAATATTATAATATCAGTATTAAATAATAAAATTTGCAAATTAATTCTTTTATTTGTATATTCTTTATATTAAATTGCAAAAAAATATATTATCTTATTTTCCCCTTGAATTTTATCCAAAGAATCATAAGATAATATATATTTTTTATAATAAAACTAATAATTCCTAATACTTATAAATTATAATGTTATATTTTTAATATACATTACTATTTTCTTATCCAACTAACTACATATTTATATTTAGTATCTAGTCTAGGATTAGTAGATCTGAATTCTCCATCTATCCACATTTCTTTTAAAAATAAATCAAGATGACAAAGTGCTATTCCTATATCTATTCTATTCATTTTTGATTTTCCTATATTATATATATGGAAGTTATCTTCATCAACCACTATCCTCCAAGGTTGGCTATTTAAAGATGATGGTGCTAATCTAACCATCTCTAAAGCCCTAGAATATATATCTTCCTTTTTAATAAACTTTTTACTAAAATCTTTATTGAAAAATAACTCTGAAAAATCTATTCTATTATTTCTATGGTCCTTTATAAAAGATGAAATAAAAGATTTTTTTCCTCCCTTATATCCAATTGGAGATATTACTGGTAATATTTCATTTTCTTTTAAGTTAATTGTCTTTTCAAAAGCACTTTTACTAAAGCTAGCTCCAAGCCATACAGAATCAAGACCTAAAGAAGTACAATATAAGATAGCCTTTTCAAATGTATATCCTAATGCTTCTAAATCAAAGTAACCCTTTTCACACACTGCTATAAGATAATAATTTGCACCATTTATTACTCCATAAGTTCCTAATCTAACTACTCCATCATATTTTTCTTTTTTTACTAGTCTTATTCTTACATTAATATCAAAAGGATTATCCAATGTATTAACATATTCCTCAATTTTATCAATTGTTTCTTCTAATAGTAATTCTTCACTATAGCTTCTAAAAGATTATCTATTTCTAATAGAATCTTTTATTGACCTTATGCATAAATTATTCACCCTCTAAATCCTCTTATTAATTATCAAGTCCCAAATATCCTCACTCTATTTTACCATTTTATTCTTTTATTATCCATTATATATAGTTATAAAAATTTATGCATTATATATATTAATAAATTTCTTTCTCTAATAATTCTAAACTTCTTATCCTTATTTTCTTTGTTCCTATAATATCTATTATATTTTTATTTTCTAAATAACTTAGTTTTCTACTTAACGTTTCCCTTGCTAAGCCACAGTAATTTGCCATACCTTCTCTATTTAAAGGTAGCTCAATTTCTATACTATCATTTATAATCTTTCCATATTTCTCTGAAAACTCAATTAACATATAACATATTCTTGATTCAGGATTGTTATTTGATAGATTCTTACTTAAGTTTTCTACCTCTGATAGTCTCTTATTTAATTCAGACAAAAGTTTTAATGCTATTTCAGGATTAGAATATAATATTTCTTTTAAATCTTCTCTTGAAATAGTACATAATTCAGTATTTTTAACTGCTGTTGCAGATACATTTATTTCATGTGTATCTCCTAGTATATTACTTTCTCCAAGAAAATCTCCAACTGTCAATATATTTATAATCTGCTCCTTTCCAGTTACAGTAGTTTTACTTATTTTTATCATTCCTTCACTTATTATAAAAAGTTTAGAAACTTTATCGCCTTCTAAAAATAAACTTTCTCCTTTTTTTAAAAACATATGCTTTCTTATAGATATTATTCTATCTAATTCCTCTTCAGAAAGTGATTCAAATATAGGTACTTCTCGTGCATATAATCTACTTGCACATTTTTCACAACAACAATCACAATTCAAAATAAAATACCTCCTAGCCTAAATCATATAAATTAATTTAATTATACTATAAAACTCACATTTATAATTAAATTATATAATTTAGAAGGAGGCATTCTTTTTAAGTTTATATTTATTACTTACAATCCTCGGGTGTAAATGTACAATAACCTATATTGTCACATTCTTTTTTCATATTAACCCACTTAGCATTGCTTTCTATACTTTCTAATGCTGTAGGATATAATATATAGTTTTCCTTAAATATATGGTCTTTTAATTCAAAACAAATAGAATTTGAAAGTTTTTTCAACTCATCTTTATAATCATTAAAATCTAAGTTTTCAACAGACTCACTTAATTCCTTTAGTGCTCTTTTCTTCTTTCTTAAATCTTCATGTTCAAGTCTCATTATTCTAGTAGGTCCTGTTATCCCCCTTGTTTCAAGTTCTGGAAATAAAACATCTTCCTCCCTTTTATGATGTGGCTCAGCATCTAATATACTTATAATTAATTCAGTTACTCTTGTAAATTCTTTTCTGTCCTTATCATAGCTTTCCATATCTAGTATTAGATTTGTCACTTCTTCTAATTCCTTTAAAAAATTTAATATTAATTCATGTTCTTCTATTAACGTATATAAAACATGTCCTTTAGATATATTACTTTGTAATTTTTCAAGTTCACCTTTTAAAATCATCATATGAATTTCACATAAATGTCTTAATTCACTTGGTTTCATTCCTTCTTCTACTAAGCTTTGTTCTGCCATAGAAAGTTCCAATGGACTTATTGATTTAACAAGCTTTAATCCCTTTTCCTTTAAGTCTTCTGTTAATCCTTTTTCATTTAAATTTCTTAAAAGTATTGTTAATTCCTTTATTTTGTCTTCATTGACTGCTCTATTTATACCATTATCTAAAATAAATCTTTTCTTTTCCATATATTAATCACCTCTATATTTTCAATAAATTTCTATTGATATCTCTTAAATAGACTATTATTTTCTTTATGAATATGAACAAATAAATCTTTTTCAAGTTCATGCATCTTCATATATGCTAATTTAAAGCTTGTACATGCCCATTCTGGGGCATTATAATCATTAGTAATACTTGCTAATTCTTTAAGTATGTCTCCTGCTGCTTCATGTTCTCCTATAAATCTTTCTATTTCTGCTTTTAAAATTTTTTTCTTTGTTTTATCATTAGTATTTTCAAATTCAATTATCTTTGGAAATAATATCTTTTCCTCTTTTATTAAATGTTCTTCTAACTCACATTTTAGTGCTCCAAAAAGCTTATGAACTTTAGTTAAGACTTCTGGTAAGTGATTATAATGAACTTTAAATACCTTAACTAGTAATGGATCTATATCCTTTAACAATTCAAAAGTTTTAGTATGATGAGTATTTACTATGTGATTAATTAATTCCTCTGAATTTTTTTCATTCCAATTTATATATGATGAATTATCAAATACAAATTTTTCAAGCTCCTTATTTATATCTTCAATAAATTTATCTACATCAATATCTTTTTCTTTTAATGCAACTTCTAAATTTTTATTTCCACCACAGCAATAATCTAATTGCATATCATTAAACTTTTCTACAATTGCAGGATAAATAATAACACATTCACCTAAACTTAAATTTTTATTTATATTATTTTTCATAATGAACTCCTCCAATAATGTTTTCTTATCTATGAGTAAATTATAAGAAAACTTACAAAATAAAAATGTGATTTGAATCAAATTTTATAATTTTAATTTTTTATTTTACAGTTCAAGTAAAGAGCATATGTAAATTACTCTATTTTTAATTATTGAAGTACTAAGCGCATTATATAATTACCTTTCTAAAACTTTATATTTTTATATGAATAAAAATATAAGGAGATATAAAGTCACTACATCTCCTTAGAAAACTTATATTAAACTAATTGTTGAAGACATGTTTTTAAATCATCTTCTGGGTTACTAATAGGTCTAAGATCAAATGTATCTATTAAATATTGCAAGACATTTGGTGATATAAAAGCTGGTAATGATGGTCCTAGGAACATACCTTTTATTCCAAGAGATAATAAAGCTAATAAGTCTGCAACAGCTTTTTGCTCGTACCATGATAAAATTATTGATAATGGTAATGCATTTACATCTGTTCCAAAAGCATCTGCCAAAGATGTTGCAATTTTCACAGCAGAATAAACATCATTACATTGACCTACATCTAAAAGCCTAGGTAATCCATTTACTTCTCCAAATTCTAGCTTGTTAAATCTATATTTTCCACAAGCAAGGGTTAATATAATACAATCCTCTGGCACTTGTTCAGCAAATTTTGTATAATAATTTCTTCCTGGTCTTGCTCCGTCGCATCCTCCAATTACAAAGAAGTGTCTTAGCTTACCTTCTTTAACTGAATCAACTATCTTATCTGCATGACTTAAAGTTGCCTTATGAGCAAAACCAACTAATATTTCATGTTCTTCTTCATCTTCTTCAAATCCACCTAACTCTAAAGCCTTATTAATTATTTCAGAAAAATCCTTATATCCATTTTCATCTCTTCCTATGTGTACTATTCCATCCCAACCAACTACTCCAGTACTATAAATTCTATCTTTATAGCTTTCTCTTGGCTTCATTAAGCAATTAGTTGTCATAAGTATACATCCTGGTATATTATCAAATTCCTTTTGTTGATTTTGCCATGCAGAACCGAAATTTCCAACTAAATGCTTATATTTTTTAAGTCCATCATATCCATGAGATGGTAACATTTCTCCATGAGTATATATATTTATTCCTTTGCCCTTACTTTGCTCTAATAACATTTCTAGATCTCTTAAATCATGACCAGAAACAATTATAAATGGGCCTTTCTTAGTCCTAACATTTACCTTATGAGGTGTAGGATTCTTATATCTAGTTGTATTAGCATCATCTAATACTCTCATAACTTCTATAGCTATTTCTCCTGTCCTCATAACCCAACGTATTAATTCTTCTACTTCAACATTATCATTTGTCATAATTTCTAATGCCCTAAAATAAAATTGATCAACTTGATCACTATAAAAATCTATAAATCTTGCTTGGTGTCCATAAGCAGATATTCCTTTTAATCCATAAAGAATAGTTGATCTTAATGATCTTATATCTGCATCTAATTCTTGATCATACATTATTCCTGCTTTAACTGCATCTTTTAACATTTCCTGCTTAGTATCACTTAAGTTATATGTGGCAGCATCAGGGTAATCTCCTTTTGGTGCTTTTCTACGTAATGACTCTTTTATTTTTTGAGAATCTTTAAGCATTTGTATATGTACTTCTACATCAAAGTTAACATTTGTTAATGTTGTAAAAAGTCCATTTTCTACAAATTCAACTATTGTTTTATCTATAAGTTCTCCCTTATCAATTAATGGTTTAGCATAGCATGATATCCCCTTTAACTGATAAATTAATAAGTCTTGAAGATTTGCTACTTCTGGTGTTTTTCCACAGACACCCAGCTTAGTACACCCCTTTCCCCCTACAGTTTGCTCACATTGATAACAAAACATTGAATTATCCATATTACTCTCTCCTTTCTATATATAAATCTATTATCCGTTATATAAAATATTTTTATTCATATATAATATGCTTTTTAAAAGCAAAAAAATTCACCATTGCTTAAAACAATGGTAAATTTTTTATTATTAACTCTTCTTTATTCCTATTATCTTTTTGAATCCCATTATTGAAATAATACAATTAGCTATAAATATAACTATACAAATTGCTATACTTAACAAATATACATTATTTAGATTTTCACTTAAAAAATCACCTAAAGCATTAATGGCAAAATAACTATGAATAGAGCCAACTGCTAATGGAATAAAATAAAATAATTCTACTTCTCTTATTATAGATTTACTTATATCCTTCCTAGATGCTCCTATTTTTAAAAGTGTTTGATATTTTTGCTTATCTTCATTTGCATCACTATAAACTTTTATGTAAATAATACTAGCTTCTGCTAATGCCATTACTAAGAATAAGAATCCTCCAATTGCATAAATAAACTTTACCCATTCTACTTTTTTTAATTCATATTGTCCATAGTATCCCTTTGTAGTTTCTAAATTAATATTTTCTCCTACTTTATCTATTACATTAATTATATCTTCTTCATTTTCTATTTTAATTCCATAAAACTTTATTTCAGTTGCTGTTTCTTTAAGCTTTTCATATTCATCATTATTTACAATTATTGTAGCATAATTTAATGCTTCTCCAAACACTCTGATTCTAGTACTTTTACTTATATTAAAATTAATATCATTTAATTTAATATCTTTTTTATTAGTTAAAAAGCTCATAAGAGTACCTGGCCTTTCAATATATATAACATTATTATCCTTTACCATTTCCTCATTAAACTTATCTAATTCTTTTTCATCACCATTAGTTTTTAGTATATTAGATAAGTTTTCATATGGTATTACTATATACTCATCCTTTTTGTAGTCTTCTACATCTTTTAATGTATTACTAACCTTTAAAACTTTAGTTTCTAAAGAATATTTTTCTTTCCCTACATTTTTTAAGTCCTCTGCTATTTTTTCTGTATTAAAATCATCTGTAGATGAAATTGCTAAGGAATATACCTCAATATTTCTTTGAATATTTTCATATCTTATCTTCATTGAAAAAGCCGTTCCAAGAACTGTAGTTGTTGTTGCTGTTAATATAGCTATAGTAGCATAAACTGTATAATTTTTTCTAAATCTATAAGCTAAAGTATTTATAGTAATAATATTTTCTCCATTATATAATATAGATTTTTTATTAATTAAGAAATTAAATACTATTGGAAAAACAGCTCCAAATAGTCCATAGGTTCCTATACATACTATTATTAAAGTTTTAAGAGCATTCAAAGCTTGTTTACTTATTAAATAATATCCATAGCCTATTAAAATCAATGAAATTATAGCAATTATATATATAAGAATATTAACCTTAGGCATCTTTTCTTGTTTTTTACTTGCATTTAAAAGATCTACAATTTTACTTCTAACTATACTTATAAAACCTTTTATACTCATAAATAGAAATATAGCCATAAAAATTACTATAGTATAAATTATTGAATTTAGCTTTACAGTAAAGGTTACATCTATATTAAAATCTGCAATTTCAAAGACTATTATTTGGAAAAACTTTGATAAAACAACTCCAATAGTTGTTCCAATTATTAATGCACTTATTCCAATTAACATCATTTCAATAAAATATATCTTTCCTATTACAACGGAATCAAGACCCATAAATGCATAAATACCAATTTCTTTTTTTCTATTTTTTAAGAAGATATTAGATGCATACCAAATAAAGAAAAACATAAAAATAACTAAAATAATAGTTATAAGTTGTAAAATAAGCTTACTATATCTTTCATTCATTTCACCAAGGACCTTCATTGCATCTCCATCTAGCATAATTCGGAAATTACTTAAAACAACTACTGAAAAAATCATTGATATAAAAAACATAGTATATATCTTTATATTATTCTTAAAATTATTATAAGCTATACTAAATATGCTCATTATTTAGCACCTCCTAAGGATGCTAACATATCGATTATCTTACCATAAAACTCTTTTCTACTTTCTCCTTTATTTAATTGACACTTTATTTCTCCATCACTTAATATGTATACTTTATTAGAATAACTTGCAGTAATAGCATCATGAGTAACCATAACAATAGTAGCCTTTTCTTCTTTATTTGCTCTACTTAATGATTCCAATAAATCTGATGATGATCTTGAATCTAAGGCTCCAGTAGGTTCATCTGCAAAGATTACTTTTGGATCAGTTATTAAAGCTCTAGCTGCTGCCCCTCTTTGCTTTTGTCCTCCAGATAGTTCATATGGATACTTCTTTAAATGCTCCTTTAGTCCAAATATTTCTGAAATCTCCATAACCTTATCTTCTATAGCTTTTGTTCTCTTTTTACCTAAAGCTAATGGTAATGCTATATTATCCATTAAATTCATATTATCTAATAAGTTATAATCTTGAAATATAAACCCTATTTTATCTCTTCTTAAATTGGATAATTCTTTATTTTTAATCTTTGTTATATCCTTTCCATCAAAGATTATTTCACCCTTTGTTGGTTTGTCTAAAGTTGAAATTAAATTAAGCAAAGTAGTTTTCCCTGCTCCTGATGGTCCCATTATAGAAATAAAATCACCTTCATTTACAGCAAGATTTATATTATTTAAAACCCTTGTTCTAAATCCCCTAAGTCCATATTCCTTAGATACATCCTTTAATCTTAAAATTTCCTTCATAATTCATTCCTCCCAAATTAACTTTAACCTTAAATATATTTTAATAGTTTTTTAATTTGGATTCCTTCACTTAACCTTACCTTTTTTATTCTAATGTTACATTTTAGTAACATTTAAGTAATCAGATATTTTATAAAAGTATATATTAAACAAAGTATACTCACCCTTTATTGATTCAACATTAATTTCATGTTCCAATTTATTTAAAACCTTTTTAGTGAAGTAAAGGCCCATCCCAGTAGATTTATATACTTTATTTCTACCATTACTTCCTGTAAACCCTTTATTAAATATCCTATCTATATCTTCTTTTGCTATTCCTATACCATTATCCTTAATACATAACTTTATGTAATCTTTATTATCTTCTGCATAAAATTCCATCTTACCATTTTTCTTTGAATATTTTATAGCATTATTAATTAATTGATCTATAACATAAATAATCCATTTCCCATCACTATAAATGTTATAGTTTAAATTACTTGTAACTACTTCAATCTTATTTTTTATTAAGAAAAATGAATTGTTTCTTATGGATTTTTTAACTATATCGCCTAAGTTTTCTTCCTTAATAAATATATCTTCTGATGCAACTGTAGCCCTACTTCCATAAATAATTGAATTAACTAAAAAGTTAATTTTTTCAGTTTCATTTTTTATACTACTTGCTAAAGCATAATCCTCTATTTCTTCTGAAATTATATTAAGTGCTGTTATTGGTAATTTTATTTCATGAACCCATTTAGAAATATATTCTTCCATATCTCTTAATTTTTCTTCATATTCTTTCACTTTAAAATCATACTTATTATCCTTATTTTCTATAATCTTAAAAATTATTTCTTCTTCTAAATAACGTCCTTTAACATCATCTATTGAAATATCATTCTTATTTAAAATAGATTTATATATAGCATAATATTTCTTCTTCCAATAAAAAAAAGCAATGCATATCCAGCCTAAATATATAGTAATTAAAATAAAATCCAGGTAAATTAAATCACTAGTTCTACCATTAAATGAATTTATTGTAAGTAAATATATGTTTATTACTAATAATAAAGTAATTGAAAATATAATATTTATACTCTTTTCTTTTATAAATCTTATTAAATTCATTGAACCATATACTCTATTCCTTTCTTGGTCTTAATAAAATTACTTAATCCTAATTCATCTTTTAGTCTTGTTCTTAACCTAGTTACATTTACAGTTAATGTGTTATCACTTACAAATTCATCATCATTCCATAAGCTCATCATAATTTTATCTCTTGATACTACTTTCCCTTTATTTTTTATAAGTATAGATAATATTTTCATTTCATTTTTAGTTAAATCAATAACATTATCTTCATACTTAAATGTACATTTCTCCATATCTAATATAGTATCGTTATAATAAATAACAGAATCTGAAAAAGTATAGTCATAGCTTCTTCTTAGTATTGCATTTATCTTAGTTATTAAAATTTCTATTGAAAAAGGCTTGGTTATATAATCATCCCCACCATTATTTATTCCCATAATTAAATCCATATTAGAATCTCTAGAAGATAAAAATATTATTGGAACTTTAGATATTTCTCTAATTTTTTCGCACCAATAAAACCCATCATAATATGGTAAATTAACATCCATAATTATTAAACTTGGTTTCTTTTCAGTAAATTCTTTTACTATATTACTGAAATCATCTATTAACTCAACACTAAATCCCCATTTATTTAAAGATAAAGAAAGTCGATTAGATAAATCAATATCATCCTCAATTAATAAGATTTTTTTCATTATAATACCTCTCTATACTCTTTGTTAGTGTAAAGTTTTTACACTACTTTTTTTCTATTTTTCTTTATATATC
>ERZ857998.2138-NODE-2138-length-19460-cov-3.957073_pt1 | contig 19460 bp, 14 predicted proteins | sample MGYA00519954_ERZ857998 | MGnify/ENA primary metagenome ERZ857998 (study PRJEB31778, sample SAMEA3449424) | human gut metagenome | biome: human gut; feature: human-associated habitat; material: faeces | place: United Kingdom | collected 2010/2012 ...
ACTTCATAACTCCGGTCATTCAGAGAGGTTGGAAAGGTCATATCACGATGGAGACCAGAATCACAGACGGTCGCATCAACATTAGGGGTAATATCGTGGCCCGTAGTAAACCCAAGTTTGCCGATTATTTGCTTTACTTAAACGATGGCAAGCCGATTGCCGTTGTGGAAGCAAAGGACAACAACCACTCTGTATCCCACGGATTGCAGCAAGCGATGACATACGCTCAGATGATGGACTTGCCGTTTGCGTATGCAGCGTCCGCAGTTGTACACCCAGCGCGTTTGCCATCTGAGCCTTGGTGTGAAAGTGCTCGTGCAGCATGGTCTGAAACAGGTAAGCGATGAATCCACGATTCTCCATTCTCCGTTCCCCTTCCAATTATAGCAGGTTAGAGGTGCGGCTGTTAAGATGAAAAATTTTTCATGTGGGCACACGCTCAAGCGAAAGTACTTTCTGGTTTATTTAAAGCAGATTTAAAAGTGCAGATGGACGTTTCAGGGAGAATTGGAGCGAGCCATATGCCCGCTGAAACTGGCATATGACTCGCCTTACCGTTTTGAGGATATTGGGATTAAGCACATTTTGCGAAGGATATCGGTGAGACGCTGTGTTTTGGCAAAAGTGTCCTTCTGGTTTCCCTAATCCCGCCAGAAAAAGTAGCAGTGGGAAAACCGGCCTGTCCGCAGCTTTTTCCAGCCATTAGACAGCCTGTGCCGCCAAGATGAAAACAGCGCTCCTTATCCATCAACAGAAAGGCGCCTTTGCACAGGACGGCGGTAGCGTAGCTGACGTTGGCTCCAGAGAACTACACGTATCAGACAACGCCAACATAGCGTATCAGTCGCATTATCCCCCGCAAAATTGGGATAGTCTTCAGACGGTCTTTGCAAGATGTGCAAAAGGCGCTTTCGCTGTCCCTTATTTTCTGATTCCGCACACCAATATTTAAGGGCTAGGCATCCATAGGAGTATGGCATTGAATACTCCACTTATTCCTTCATATCTTTTGTTCTCCTGCCGCGCGGGGATGCCATCCTGCAAACGCAATGGCTGCAATTTTCCATTGCAGCCACAGCATTAGCATGTTTCCTTTTAACCCAGATCGCTTGCAGATGGGCTTCGCCCAGGCGGTATTTCTATATTACTTCAGCTCCACGCCGTATATCAGCACATACTGCGGATCAGACTCGTTGCCGTTGTAGCCGGCGATCTTATCCGTGTTGTAGACCGCAAGGTCGTGCGCATTTGTAACCGGTACGGCGAGGCATTCATCGGCGATTGTGGAGAGGATTTCATTGTAGTACTCTTGTACACTATCTTGATCCGTTTCGGCGTTCAGACGGTCGATCAGCGCGCCGTTTTCCATGTAGGGCGCCCACAGCATCGCAACGGGGTCCGTGGAGCTATCCGGCTGGATGTTTGTGATCAGCGAATACGGATCAAATGAGCCGCCATAGGTGTAGTACAGATTGACATCGTATTCCCCGGTCATCATCGAGCCGTACCACGTCATCATATCGCTGCCCACGACGTTTACGCCAAAGCCTATATCCTCCAGCTCACCGGCGATTGCCAGCACGGCATCGTCGAGCGTTGCAAAGCTTTGGCTGTAGATAAACGTGAGCACAATCGGCTCGCCGTCTATTTCGCGCACACCGTCGCCGTCCGTGTCGGCATAACCCGCCTCGTCCAGCAGCGCGTTGGCCGTCTCGGCGTCCGTGGGGTAGGTCTTTACCTCCACATCGCAGTAAGGCTTGGACGGATCGAACAGCGTTTCCGCCGCGGTCTCGACGCCGCCGAAGATTGCCTCGCTGATGAGCGCCTGATCGATAGCATACGCCACGGCCTGCCGCGCGGCCAGGTTGTCAAACGGCGCTTTGGCTACGTTCAGCGCCAGGAAGCGCGTCTGCTGCGTCGCTTCGCCGATCGTCGCGCCAAATCCGTCCGTCCCCATCAGATCAATAAAGCCGTCATAGCTGATGCGCGACGTGCCGAGTATGGCGTCGATCTCCCCGGAGCGAAGCGCGAGTATCTTGGCGTCGTTGTCTGCGATTACCTTGACCCGGAAGCTCTCCACATCCGGCGCTTCACCCCAGAAATACGGGTTCTGAACGAACGTATAGGTGTTGTCGGAAACGCTCTCGAACATGTACGGCCCCGTGCCCGCCGTCTTGTCCATGCAGTATTCAAACGCGCCCGCGTTGCCGTCCGCAAAGGCCTCGCTGTTGACGACGGCCATGGGGACGCACATGGTGAGGTCGTTCAGCACTCCATAATAGGGCTGTGACAGCTTCATGACGAATGTGGCGTCGTCCGGCGTATCCATACTGGCGATAATGGCGCTGAGTTTGCCATAGGAGCCATTGTAAGCGCCCAGGTTCTCTATGGCGCCCTCGAAGCTCGCCTTCACATCCTCGCTGGTCAGATCTGAGCCATCGGAGAACTTCACGCCGTCCCGCAGCGTAAAAGTGTAGGTAAGTCCATCGTCCGAAACCGTCCAGCTTTCGGCGAGCTCGCCGACGATCTCGCCGGTTTCGTCATAAGCGACCAGCGTTTGATAAAAGTTGCGCGTCCAGTAAGCAATGCCGTAATTGGTCGAGGTGCTCGGGCTGAGCACCGGATAAAAGCCCGCGTCAAACGTCCAGTTTTCGGTCACGGTGATGCTCCTGTCCGCCTCTGCGGCCGCATGGCCTACCCCGCTCAGGCCCAGCATCATGACGAATGCCAATGCCAACGTCAATACTCGGATGGATGGTTTCATTTTTCGCAATCCCCTTTCTGTTGCTTGATAATTGTATCATTCCGCCTTTTATGGCGCAGTGATCCCTAAATCGGCCTCGCTCATGAGAAGCGCCGTATACGGGTGGTGGATGCTTTGCGAGGAAAACGGGCGCTCAAGCGTATCCACAATCGCGCCGTCCTTCATCACCCACAGCGTATCGGCCATATAACGCGCGACCGCCAGATCGTGTGTGACAAACAGCGCCGCAAACCTTCGCTCGCGCTGAAGGCTGCGCACAAGATCCAGCGCCTGCCTGCGGCGCACGACATCCAGCCCAGCGGTGGTTTCGTCGAAAATGATGCAACGGGGCTGCACGCTGAGCGCCCGCGCAATGCATACCCGCTTCTGCTCTCCGCCGGACAGTTCCGCCGGCTTCCGGTGGAATGCGTCCTCCAGCATATCCACCGCGCGCAAGAGCAGCGCCGCCCTCCGCATCGCTTCTTTTTTGGCACATATTCCCAGGTTTATCATGGGTTCGGCGATGCTGCGCCCAACGTTCACTCGGGGATCGAGCGCGCTCTTTCCATCCTGCAACACAAGCTGTACGGCCCGAAAGCGTTCGCGCGCCGGGTACGCCGCGATTGCCCGTCCGTCCAACGTGATACTGCCGCTGTCGGGCACGAGCAGGCCGGTCAGTAGGTGCGTCAGCGTCGTCTTTCCGGAGCCGCTTTCTCCCACGAGCGCATAGGTGCGCCCCTCCTCCAGCGCAAGGCTCACGCCCCGCACCGCTTCTACCGCGCGGCGATGCGCAAGCGCGCCGCCGCGAAAGGTTTTGATTACATCTTTAGCCTCGATCATTGGTTCGCCTCCAAACGCGCTGCGGCGGCCAGACGCACGGTATACGGATGCGCCGGATGCTCAAGCAGCGCACGGACCTCTCCCGTCTCCGCCAGCTCGCCCGCCTGCAATACGCTTGCCGTTCCGCCCAATTGCATGGCGGAGCGAAAATCATGCGTCGTCATAAAGACCGCCGCGCCCCGGCGCTTCAGCGACGCCAGCGACGCAACCACCGCTGTGCGCAATCGCGCGTCCAGCGCGGTGGTCGGCTCGTCCGCCACGACCAGCTTGGGCCTGGCCATCAGCGCCATGGCAAACAGCACGCGCTGGAGCATGCCGCCGGACAGTTGGTGCGGATAGCTTGCATAGACCCTCTCGCATTCCGGCAGCCCCGCCTCCGCAAGCGCGTCCAAAACGCGCTGTTTCGCCTCGCTTCTGCGCAGATTCTCATGCAGGCGGAGCACCTGCGCCATATACCTGCCCAGGCGCATGGACGGGTCGAAAGCCGTCATTGGATTTTGGGGAATGTAGACGATCTCGCCGCCATACAGCGCCAGCCTGTCGCGCTCACGCAGCGCGCACAGGTCGCGCCCGCAGAAGCGTATCGCTCCTTCCATGCAAAATACGGCGTCATCGAGCGTTTGCAACAGAGCGTTGCACAGCATGGTCTTTCCGCTTCCTGACATGCCAAGTACCGTCAGACTATCGCCTTCTTGAAGCGACAGGTTGATCCCACGCAGCAGCGCGCGGCCGCCCTCCCGCAGCGACAGATTCAGCGCCTCGATTTCAAGTAACATCAGCGCGCCTCCCCTCGTTCCAGAACATCCCGAAGCGCTTCGCCAAACAGATTGAACGCCGCTGCGGTCGCCGCGATGCACACCCCCGGATAGACCAGCAATTCCGGGTGCGCGTACAGGCTCTTGCGCGCCTCATTGAGCATCGCGCCCCATTCCGGCGTTCCGGCTGTGAAGCCCAGCCCCAGGAACGCAAAGCCTGACACCATGATGATCATGGAAGCCACGCCCGTGCTCAGATATACGATATACTGCGGCAGTATATTGGGCAGAATGTGCTTGAATACGAGCCGCGACGTGCCGCAACCGGCAATCCGGGAGGCGAGCGCATAACCTTTTCCCATCTCCACGCGCGCGTATGCCGCGGCCATGCGCACAAACCACGCCCACATTGACACAACAATGGAGGCGAGCAGTGTGGCGACACCGTTGCCCGCGACCCCGGTAAGCGCCGCCGCCAGCACAACGGCGGGAAACGCTATAAATACATCGCATACATACCGCAGCGCCATCTGTACGGCGCGCGGCGCACAGGCCGAAAAGCAGCCCGCAACAATCCCTATCGTTCCAAGCAGCGCGACCACCGGAAGGCTGATGCCCAAGGAGTAACGCGCGCCGTATATCAGCCGCGACAGGACGCACCGGCCCAGCTGGTCCGTGCCGAGAGGGTACTGGCTGCTCGCTTCGCTGTACTTGTGCAGCAGATCCTGTTCATATGGGTCGTTGGGCGCGAGCAGCGGCGCAAGCACCGCCGCCAGCAGAAGCAGCACGATCATGGCAAAACCAACGACGGCCTGTGGATTCCGAAAAAGACGCCCAAACACGCTCATGTGTCCCTCCTCCCTGTCCACGGGCACAGCAGGATGTTGATGACCTCGCCCAGCATATTGCACACAGCGTAGACGAACGCCGCCAGCATCAGGCACGCCGCCAGCGCCGAGGCGTCGGAGGCCAACGCGCAGTTCAGGATGTACGACCCCAATCCATTCAGCGAAAACACGCTCTCGACCAGCACGCTGCCCGTAAACAAATATCCCACAAACTGCATCAGCAGCGTAACGGCGGGCGGCAGCGCATTGCGCAGCGCGTGGCTAAGCAGTATCTGTCTGCGGTTCAACCCTCGCGTGCGGGCGACCAGGCAGTATTCGCTGCCCATCTGCCGGAGCAGAGACGCCCGAAACACTCGGACATAGCTGCCCGCGGAGGGGATTGCCAGCGCCAGCGACGGCATCAGCAACCCCTCAAGGCCCGGCCTGGGCACGACTGTGATCAGCGGTATCTTTACTGCGAAGATCACCAGCAGCATATAGGACAGCCAGAACGTCGGTACGCATATGGCCAGGATCGAGAGTACGCGGCCAATCTGGTCAAACATCTTTCCCGGCCTGTATGCCGCGCACAGCGCCACCGGCGTGCCCAGCAGCAGGATCCAGCCCAGCGCCAACCCCATCAGTGCGCAGGTGACGGGCAGCTTTTCCGCGATGTCCAGCGCCACACTCCGGCCGCTGTATATCGAATAGCCGAAATCGCCGCGCACAAACCCGGAAAGCCATCGTAAATATTGTTGCACAGGCGTTCCCGTGAGGCCGAGCTCCTTCCGCAATCGTGCAATGTTCTCCTCCGAGGCGCTCTGCGCGCGCAGCGCGACGGCCAGCGCCGGGTCGCGTCCGCTCAGGCGCAACAGCGCAAAGCAGAGTATGGACACGCCCAGAAGGATCAACGCCAGATAGAACGCCTTGCGGACAAAGCCACGCGCCATCGCGCTCACCTCCGATTCCATCCCATGCCGCCGGAACGCGCCGCCACAAAGCGCCGGTACACGCCCTCCTGCGCTGCCAGTTCTTCATGTCTTCCCGCCTGCACGATCGCACCGCGCTCCACGACGAGTATGCGGTCAGCGTGGAAGATGGTGTTGAGCCTATGAGCGATGACCAGCAGCGTCTTGCCACGGCAGAGCGACGAGATCGCTTCCTGTATGTAGCTCTCGTTGTCCGCATCCACATTGGCGGTGGCCTCGTCCAAAATCACAATGGGCGCGTCCTTGAGGATACAGCGCGCAATGGAGATGCGCTGCCGCTCACCGCCGGAGAGATTTGCTCCGCCTTCGCCAACCATGGTATCGAATCCATCGGGCAGCGCCATGATGAAGTCATAGCATCTCGCCTGCTTCGCCGCCTCGATGACTTCCTCCCGGGAAGCATCCGGCCGCCCCATGGCGATGTTGTTGTAGATTGTATCGTGAAATAGGTATACGTTTTGGAACACCATGGATATGTGATCCATCAGCGTGCCCAGCGGCAACCGCCGGACGTCCACGCCTCGAACCAGCACGCTGCCCTTTTGAACATCCCAGAAGCGCGCGAGCAGATTCGCGATCGTCGTCTTGCCGCCTCCACTGGGGCCGACCAGCGCGAAAAGCGTGTTGCGGGGTTGCGAAAAACTGACCTGATGCAGAACCTCGGTTTCGCCATAGCCGAACGACACGTTTCGGAATTCGATCTCCGGGGCGCCGCCCGGCGCGGGCATGCGTTGCGTTCCGAAATCAGGAAGCTCCGGCTCCTGAAGAACCTCCTCTATACGGTCTATGCACTTGCCCATGATGGCCAGCCGCGCCGCATCGCCGTTGTACTGCCGGATGGGCTGGAACACGTCGAATACGAACAGCAAGAGCCCTATCGCCATCATGGCGCTCAGCGCCGACGTGCTCTCCAGCCACAGCGCGGCGAGCAGCACGGCTACCGCGCCGATGCCGTAGAGCATCTGCAGCCACCGCTGCCACACGGACTGATGCCGCTCAAAGGCAATGTTTTTCTCGCAGGAACGCGCAAAGTTGTCCGTCAGCTCTTTGGAACGCTCGCCCAGGAGGTTATAGCTCTTGATGGTCCCGATGCCTTCGGCGAAGGACAGCACCGCCTCCGTAAGGTTCTCGCTCTGCTCGCGCATCACCGCGCTGTCGCGTATGGTTTCGCCGCGCATTGCACGGCTGACGCAGCATATCACCGCGATTATGGCAAGCCCGGCCAGTCCCAGCCACGGATGGATGCAGAACAGCATAATCACCATGACGGCTTCCGAAAAGATGTAATTCATGATGTCCGCCAGCACCGTCATGCCGTTCTCCTCCAGAAATACCATGTCCGAGGAGAGTACGGAGCTGATTTTGCCGATGTTTCCGGCCGTGAAGTATCCCATCGGCAGCCGCCGTAGATGTTCGCCCAGCCTGAGCCGCTTTTCCGCCATGACCAGATAGCCGGTTCCAGCCTGCAGCACATTGGCAATGTGCGCGCAGATAATCTGCAGGATCACACTGGCGCCCATCGCCAACGCGAGCTGTCCGCAGACCTGGCCGCTCATCGTTCCCTCGCGGAAATGGATCAGCGCGTAATATGCCAACACAACGGGCGCCTTCATGCACAGCGACTTGAAAAACGAAAACACGAACGCAATGCGTATGCGAGCGGCGTAACCTTCACAGAACACGAGTATCTTGCGAATAAACCCGATCATGCCCGTACACCTCCCTGCGCAGTTACACTCCAATTCGCGCTGCGCTCCGAGGCTTCCCACAGCGCGCGATAGGCGGCCGAGTTTTCCAGAAGCTCCTCATGCGTTCCCGCAGCGGTCAGATTGCCCTTCTCCATCACGCAGATGCGGTCCGCCCGCATGATGGAGCGCAGCCGGTGCGCGATGACGACGACTGTCTTGTCCCGGATGATCTGCGCGATCGCCTCGTTCATCTTTTCTTCGTTCTCGGGGTCCATGAACGCCGTGGCCTCGTCCAGCACCACGACGGGCGCGTCCTTGAGCAACGCGCGGGCCAGACAAATCCTCTGACGCTCGCCGCCAGAGAGCATATTGCCGCAGTCTCCCGCCATGGCGTGTATGCCACCTTCGACGCGCGAAAGGAATTCATCGCACTGCGCCCTGTGCGCGGCCTCCAGCACCTCTGCGTCCGTGGCGTCGGGCTTTCCGACGCGTATGTTCTCCAGAAGCGATGTGTTGAACAGGAACTGTTCCTGCGCCACAAAGGCGATTTCGCGGTTGAGCGCCTCCAGGCTCATCTTCCGTATGTCCTGCCCGCCGAGGCGGATACAGCCTTCGTTTACGTCGTAATAGTGAACGAGCAGCTTCGCAAGCGTGGATTTTCCGCTGCCCGACTCGCCCACCAACGCGGTCAGGCTGTGCTCCGGGATATCCAGCGTCACCCCGTGCAGCACCTCATCCTCCCCGTAGGAAAAGTGCACGTTTTCAAAGCGTATGCTATGGCCGTCGCCATGAAAGGCGTCCTGTGTCTGTTGCAAGGGCTTTGCGTTGACCGCTTTTTCCAGCGCATCTATCTTGTAATTGATCTGCGGCATGGTGGAAGCAAAGGACAGCGCCTTGACCAGCGGCACGCCGATGGAAAACGACAGCATCAAAATCAGCACCAGGTTCGGCAGCGTGGAGAGGCCGCGCAGCACAAACCACGCCCCCAACGGCAGCGTGACCAGCGCCACGCAGGGCAATATGCTCGCATACATGGCCATCCAAGGCCAGCATGCCCTGTACCACGCCAGCGTGAAATTTCGGTATCCCATCACGTCCCGCTCATAGTTCCGGTAGCTGTCACCGTCGCGATTGAATACCTTGACGACTTCCATACCGTTGACATACTCGACGATCGTGTTGTTCATTTTCTGTGCCGCGGCATAGTACGCGTTCATGCGGCCGGTTCCGACTTTGTACATCACGCCCATCGACAAAATACCGATCGGCAAGGAGCCCAGCGACAAAAGCGCCAGCTTCCAATCGATAAAGAACATGAATATGTATACGACCACCGGAACCGCAACATTGGAAAAGCCCTCCGGCAGCGCGTGAGCGAGCAGCAGCTCGAGGCTGTCGATATCGTCGATAAACGTCTTTTTGACACTGCCCACGCCCATATCCTGTATCGTGCCCAGCGGCTGCTTTTCCAGCTTTCCCTGCAACGCGACGCGTATGTTTTTCAGCGTATTGTACGCGCCCTCGTGGGAAAACGACAGCCCTTGCACATACAAAAGCGCGTGTGCCACCGCGCAGACAGCTATGCAGGCCAGCCGTGCGCCTATAAAACCCCAGCTCATCGCTTCGTTGGCAAGCAGCGGCCGTATTAACTGGTATGCAAAGATGTATTGCAGCGTATTTGCCGTCAATCCCACCAACATGCATGCGATTGCCATGGCGGTATACCGCCTGTGTTCTCCCGCATATGCAAGCACTTTTGCGTACATTGGATCGCCTCCATAAGTTAGCATTATCTAACACATGTCCATTGAAAAGGGCACATTCTCGTGCCCCGTCTCAGAGTTTTATTTCCAGCGCGTCTTTCCAGTTGAACAGTTTACACATGATTTTCGCGTGGCGATGGATCTCCTCCCATGTGAAATCATGGACAAATGGTTCGTAATAAGCCTCCCAGTACGCGGTCAGCAACACGTGCAACTCTCGCGCATCGATATCCGTGCGGCACAGCCCCCGGCGCTGCATCTCGACCAGCCATTGGTAATCAATCTCCGTCATGTGCGCGCAAAAATCGTGGAGAAAGTTTCCGTAGCGCGTCCCCGCGGCGCAGCGAACCAGCAACACAAACCCGTCCCGGTGCGCATTGCAGAAGCTGAACCACTCCATGACTCCGTCATAGGTGTTGGCCCACGCGCCTGCCAGCGCCTGATCGCTCACTGTGTAAAGGTCAATGCCTGCCCGCCGGGAGATGCTCTCCTCAATTTCGCGCAGGGTGTCTGCCACAAGCGCGTCAAACAGTTCTTCCTTGCCCCTGTATCGCTTGTACAGCGCGCCGGTCGTCACGTCCGCGTCATCACAGATATCCTTTAACTGCGCGTTCAGAAAGCCCTTTTCCAGGAAATGCCTCCGGGCGCTTTCCAGCAACCGTCCGTCTATGGTGGCGTCTGGCAACGACATGAATTCGCCCCTCCTCCCACTTGATAATTCAACTATCGATAATTCACATATCAAATTACATTCAGCTGTTTGCCGCTTGTCAAGCCCTTCTTGGGAAATTGAGTGAGCCGAATTTCGCTTGATGGATTAGTCATAATTAATCATAATGTTGTTGCGAAGTTCTTCAAACGATGCAACTGCAGATGCGATCAACGCTTCTTATGAGGTCATCAGCAAAAAGGACGGTGCGATAAGAATCGACACCGTCCGGCGATTAAATAAGGGATTCTTACGGCAAAAGAAGCATCACCTAAACGCTCGGAGTTTGCGCTGTCCGTCCTGGCACGCTCCATGAACCGCGCGGCCCGAGTCGTGTTTGCTCCCTCCCTGGCAAACAGCGGCGCGTCTCATGATTGTGGCAAACGACAGGCTAATATTTCTTTGGTCGCCCAGCATCTATGAATTCTTTAAGCCTGGCAAAACTCTCCTCGCTGATAGCGTGTTCCATCCGGCAGGCGTCACGCTGCGCGGTGGCAAAGCTGACGCCTACGCGAAGGAGCATTTCGGTAAAAAAGCAATGGCGTTCATAGATGCGGACAGCGATGGCACGACCAGCATCCGTCAGGCAGAGACGGTGGCCTTTATCGACCGTTATGTAGCCGTTCTGTCTGAGTTGCTTCATGGCGATACTTACGCTTGCCCTGGAAATGCCCATGCGCCGGGCCAGTTGCGCGCCGTGCGCCTCGCCCTGTTCCTGTTCCAGCAGGAGCAGCGCCTCCAGATAATCCTCCGCCGCCCTGCCCGGCGCGGTCTGCCTGCTCACCGGATGCTGCCCCGATAGACGATGTAGGGGCGGCCATCCTCCAGCGCAAGTACGTCCGCGCGCACGCGGAATACTTCCTCCAGCATTTGCGGGGTGCAGATCTCCTTGGGCGTTCCCTGCGCGGCAATGCGGCCATCCTTGAGGACAAACAGATAGTCGCAGAACGTACAGGCGAGGTTCAGCTCGTGAAAGACCGACAGCACCGTCTTTTTCAGGCCCGCGATGACCTCCATCAGCAGCCACTGGTAGTGTACGTCCAGGTGGTTCGTCGGTTCGTCCAGCACAAGAATGTCCGCTTCCTGCGCCAGCGACCGCGCGATCAGCACCCGCTGCTTTTCACCGCCGGAAAGCGTGGAAAAGTGCTGGTTGGCAATGTCCTCCATACCCATGAAGCGCAGGGCGTTGTAGGCGATCTGCTTATCCTCCGCGGTGTCGCGCTCGTAGAATTTGCGATACGGCGCTCGGCCCATCAGCACCATTTCCAAAATGGTATAGTCAAAATCCGAGCCATTCTCCTGCCGCATCACCGTCACCTGCCGGGCTGTCTCGCGATAAGAGAAGGCTTCGATCTCCCGGCCGTTGATGAACACGGTGTTCTTCTCCGGGGGCAGGGCGCGGTAAATGTGTTTGAGCAGCGTAGTTTTGCCGCTGCCGTTGGGGCCGATGAGTCCGACAAACTGGTTTTTATCCACTTGCAGGGATACGTCATGCAGAATTTCACGGGTGGGCACACGGTAATGGAGATCGCGTATCTCAATTTTATGTTCCATTGTAAGCCACCTCACATCCTGCCGTATTTGTTCTTGCGGTAGAGCAGCCAGACGAAGAAGGGGCCGCCGCAGAAAGCGGTAAAGATACCCACGGCCAGTTCCTGTGGAGCCATGATCGTGCGTGCAAGCACGTCCATCCACAAGAGGAACAGGCTGCCCCCGATGAAGGAGAGCGGAAACACCCGCCGGTGATCCGCGCCCACGAGGATGCGGATGATGTGCGGCACGATAAAGCCGATAAAGCCAATGACGCCGCCCGCCGCGACCACCACGCCGGTCACGAACGATACCACAATAATGGTCGTCCGCTTGACGCGCCGGACATCCACGCCCAGGCTGGTGGCTGTCTCGTCTCCCTGCGAAAGCAGGTTATATGCCCGTGACATGAACATGAAGAAACACGATCCGACAACCGATCCAATAAAAGGAATGGCGATATTGTTCCAGCGTGCGCTGGTAAGGCTGCCCATCGTCCATGAAGTGATATTGCGTACCGTGTAGGTATCTGGAGCTATAGAGATGAAAAACTGCGTTGCCGCCGTAAGGATAACGCTTACTGCCATGCCCGCGAGTACCAAACGGTTCCCCGAACCTGTGTTACCGATCATGCCTACAGAATAGACCAATAACAGCGAGAGCATCGAACCGCCAAACGCAAAGGCGGAAATGGCGGTCGTTGAGGTCGAAAACGAACCACCGATTACAAAGGCAAGTCCGACTGCCGCCGAAGCGCCGCTGGACGCGCCGAGGATGTAGGGGTCGGCCATGACGTTCTGCGTCACGGACTGCATGGCCGCACCCGCTACCGCCAAACCGCCGCCAGCCGCCAACGCCAGCAATACGCGCGGCAGGCGCAGTTCCCAAACGATGCTGATCGCCGAACGCTTCAACTCTTCATTTTCGATCCCGAACAGCTTCAGCTTGATCACGTCAATAACAGTCGAAACGTTCAGGTCTGCCGAACCGAGCAGGATGCCGCCCGCGATGCTGAAAATCACCGCTGCCAGCAAACCCAAAAGCACCAGCCAAAACACCCACCGGGGCCGTTCCTGTATTTCAATTTTCTGTCCCTGCATATTCATCACCCATCAGCTTTCTGAATTCCGGGCAGCCCTCCATGAGCTGCGCATACGTCCCTTCGCCCGCCACGCGCCCGTTTTCCACCATTACGATCCTGTCCGCGGCGCGGATGGTGGAAATGCGGTGGGCGATCACCAGCGTGGCCCGTCCCTGTTTCAAGTGTTCCACCGCCTGATTGATCAGCCGCTCGTTTTCCGCGTCCAGGTTGGCGCTGGCCTCGTCCAGCACCAGTACCGGCGCGTTCTTCAAAAACGCCTGCGCGATGGACAGGCGCTGCTTTTCGCCCCCAGACAGGCGCAATCCGCGTTCGCCGATCACCGTGTCGTAGCCTTTTGGCAGCTTTTCGATGAATTCCTCCGCCCGCGCCCGGCGAGCCGCCTCACGAATCTCCGCGTCCGTGGCGGATAGCCGCGCCAGACGCAGGTTTTCCGCCACGCTCATGTTGAACAGGTAGACCTCCTGCGGCACCACCGTGACGATGTCACGCAGGTTTTCCAGCGTCAGTTCGCGCACATCTGTGCCGTTGATGGAAATACGCCCTCCATCCACATCCCAGAATCGCTGCAACAGCCGCGCCGCCGTACTCTTGCCCCCGCCGGACGCGCCCACCAGCGCCACCGTCTCGCCCGTGCGGAAGGAGAAGCTCAGGCCGTTGAGCACCGGCGGGTTGGGCTCTCCGCCTTTGGCGGCGGGGTAGGTGAAGCACACATCCTCGAAGCGCACTTCCACCGCTGTGCCGCGCATGTCCAGCCGCCGCTTTCCCTCATCGCGCACCAGCGGCTTTTCCGCAAACAGCCCCAGTACCCGCTGCGCCGCGCCGAAGATCAGGCCGTAGTTCGTGCTCATCGAAAGCGCATCGAGGATCGGCGTGAAGATGGCGGAGGAAAGCACGAATACCGGCATCAGCCACAGCGCTGGGATCTGCCCGCTTGTCACCAACAGCACCGCCGCAATATCCGCTGCCAGCGACGCCGCTTCCATCACCAGCGTGATGCGGCGGCTTTCATCCGAGCGTCGTTCGGCATAGGCCATGGACGCCTGCGCGTATTCATCGTTGGCGCGGAAAAAGCGCTCCATGTATTCCCGCTGCCAGCGGAAGGAGATGATGTCCTTCAGCCCCTGCACGCCGTCCACGATGATGGCGTTGAGCGTGCCGGTCGTCCTTTTCACCGCCGCACCCTGCGCGTCTGACTGCCGCGCCGAATGCCTGGGGATCAGCACCAGTACGGCGATGAAGGGCAGGATGACCACCGGCAGCACCCAGGAAAGCGTGCCGAGGAAAATCAGAGCTGCTACAGGCACAGCGACGGCCACGATGAGCTGGCCGATGGTGTGGGCGTAGAACCACTCCAGCGTTTCCACATCGCCCAAGATGATGCTGATCATGTCGCCGCTGCGCTTGCCCATCAGGGCGGCGGGAGCCAATTCATCCAGCTTGGCATAGCACTGGTCGCGCAGCTTGGTGAGGATGCGGTAGGCCATGTCGTGGCTCACCTGCACATCGAGATAGGAAAACAGCGACAGCAGGATGACCAGCACGCCGCATGCTGCCAGCAGCCGTATCACCTGGCTGGCCTCGCCCAGCAGCACGCTGGAAACCATGTAAGAGGTGACCAGGCTGGTCGCCAGCGGCAGCAGCTTGAACATCAGGTTGCAGAGGATGGCGAGGGTGAGATACAGGCCGAAACCCTGTATGTGCCGGGAAAGTTCCACGGCATACTTGAGGCGCGGCTTTTCCTTTTTCACGCCGCTCATGCGCAATCCCCTCCTTTTGCCGCCGTGAGCTGGCCGCCCATGAGTTTGCGGTACTGCGCCGAATCGCGCATAAGCTGCGCGTGCGTACCCTTGGCAAGGATGAGCCCGCCTTCCATGATGATGATCTGGTCGGCGTTCTGGATGGTGGCCAGCCGGTGGGCGATGACCAGCGCCGTCCTGCCGCGGCTGATGTTGCGGAAACTGCGCTGCACTGCGATTTCGTTCTTTCTGTCCAGGGAGGAAGTCGCTTCATCGAGGATGACGATGGGCGCGTCGCGCAAAAACGCCCGCGCCAGCGCCACGCGCTGCCGCTCGCCGCCGGAAAAGCGCATGCCGCGCTCGCCGAGCATGGTCTGGTAGCCGTCGGGCAGGCTGGAAATGAAATCGTGGATGCTGGCTTCCTTCGCGGCCTGCTCGATCTCCTCGCGCGTGGCATCAGGCTTGCCCATGCGGATATTGTCCTCCACAGTGCCATAGAACAGGTGGCAGTCCTGCCAGACGGCGGCGATCTGATCCTGTATGCCGCCCACGGTCTGCCCGCTGAGCGTTTGCCCGCCTACGCATACGCTGCCCGCCCGCACGGGATAAAAACCCGCCAGAAGCTGGGCAATGGTGGATTTGCCGCTGCCGGAAGCGCCGACGAGGGCGGTCGTGGTGCGTGCCGGGACGTCGAAGGAAACGCCATGGAGCACATCGCCGTCCGCCGGGTCATAGGCGAAGGAGACGTTTTCAAAGCGTACATCAGAAGAGGCGGGCGTTTTAGCGGCAGCTCCCTCCTTGGGAAGAAGCGACAAACGCACGGGCTGGTTCTGCAGCTCGACAATGGAATAGGAAGCCACCACGCCGCGATAACCCATGTGCCAGGCGTTGATGAGGTTGGACATGGGCGCGAAGCATGCGCCGATGAGGAACAGGGCGTAGACCAGCGCGTCCGGCTCCATATGGCCTCCCGCGCACTGATACGCGGCGATGGCGATGGCAAAGGCATTGCCAAGCCCTGCGAAAAACTGCAAGACCACGTTTTCCAGCATGGTGATGCTTAACTGATTCATAAGCGCCCGGCGAAGCGCTTCTCCCTTTTGATGGATTGTTGATTTTTGCCGATTATTTGCGTTAAATGCCTTGAGCGTGCTCATGCCCTGCACGCTGTCCAGACAATCGCTGTAATACTGGGCGTGCGCACGCATTTCTTCCTCCCCTCGTCTGCGCATGATGAAATAAAACAGCATAGGACATCCAAACATTCCAACGCAGGCTATAATACATATACCTGCTGAAACGCGGTTCAGAAAAGTTAATCCTGTTACAATAAGCACCGCATTTACAATGCAGGCAACTGCATTAGGCAAATAGATCGTATAATAGTCGTTGAGATACTCCACTTTTGTGGAAATACTGGACGCTATATTCCCTGTGCGCTCACGATTGATAAAGGCAGGGCCAAGCATAAACAGTTTATTCAATAGCCCCATTCTTACATCTTTTTTTATTCCAAGTCCGCAACGCTCGGCGGCAAGCGACTTTTGCTTCATCAATACATAACGTAAAACAATCAAAATTGCAATGACGCCAAAAACCTGCCATACGGCGGAAAAAAAGAGGATTCGTTCCTCGCCCTGCAACATGCGCACTACAATAGCGATTCCTAAAGAGACGAAAGAACCCATTAGCGTCAATACAAACTGCAAAACGCATGTTAAAGCTACTCTTCCCACGTGATTTCGAGCGAAGGCCATCAGATAACGATTGATAAACATGGATCCGCCTCCCGCAAATGAATGGAGGCTGGCCGACGATTGGCCAGCCTCCATGATACGTGGCGCGCTTACTCAAACAATTCCGGATGCAGGCCTTCGGCCATGAGCTGAATCGCACGCACATTTTGCATTCCGGGGAAAACGGTGTAAATCGGAAGCACAATGATCTTGTCGTTCTTTATTGCGTCTACTTCGGAAAGTTCGCTAAGGCTCTTGAGGTATTCGATTTTCTGTTCGCTATCTGCCGAAATGCTATAATCATATACGATAATAGCAGACGGATTCGCTTCGATGATGTTCTCTATAGAGGCGTCGAAGTATCGGCTCTCCTGATCGGCGAAAATATTTGCCCCTCCCGCAAGCGTGAGCAATTCATTTTCCAATCCAACACCGCCAATGGAAAGCATCGTTCCTTCGCCGGAATCATAAACAAACGTACTCACAGGCTCAGTTTCTGCCAGCTTCGTTGTGATTTCATCAGCTTGTGCACGCATTTCAGCAACCAATTCCTGTGCACGTTCTTCGACATGGAAAATCTGGCCAAGATTCAGTATGTCATTATAAGTGTTTTCAAGTGTAGCGCCAGCCACATAAGTACCTTCCTGAGCATAAACATTTGCTCCGGCAGCTTCATAATCTTCAGGCGCGCCGCAGTTTACTGGGAAGAAATTGTAATAGGTGCCCAGCACAAAGTCCGGGTCCTGATCCAATACAGTTTCGAGATTGGGAGTTCCGCTATTCAGTCCTTCCGTAATAAAAGGCATGGCTGCAACCGCTTCCTGATATTCGGGGAGAACATCGTCTAACGTGTACATTCCGGGAAAGGCGGCCACGACTTTGTCTTCAAGCCCCAAAGCAGCCATGGTTTCAGCGTTGCTATACGAAAGCACAACAACGCGCTCAGGTACGCTATCGTAGGTCGTCGTTCTGCCGTTGTTCTCGATGACAACTGAGCCTTCTTCGGCGATTGCTCCTGTGAGGCACACACTCATAATCATGAGCAGACTCAAGGTCAATGTCAACAGTTTCTTCATGTTCAAAACCCTCCATTGCGTCGGTTGACGCCAAATTTAGTTAGATATAGCTAACGCGGCCGTACAAACAAATATCACCTTATTGTCCAGCGTTAGTTAACTATAACCAAGGTCAATTATAGCAGAAAATCGCCGCTAGAAAATAGATAAATGTTTTTAACAAGCTGTATTTTTGTTCAATTCATACGCAATTAAAATGCGCGGCAATTTTGAAACCACTCGCTCATCTGGATGGCTGTTTCGATATTATCCACGCAGGGAAACACTTTTTTAATTCCAAGCGTGAAAATTTGTCCCTTCCGCATTGCGGCGGTTTCAGCGATTTCGGAGCAGCGCCGCAGGATTTCAATTTTCTGTTCGGCGTCATCGCCGTCAAAAAAACGATGAACAAGAATCACCTCGGGATCCAAATCTGCAACTTCTTCCCAATCTACTGCTACAAATTGCTGCAGCCTGCCGCCAAAGACATTGACCCCTCCGGCGGCATGGATCATATGAGATTCCAAAGAAGCCCCGCAGGTAAAAGCCTTGCCGCCAACCGGCGCATCAAAGGAGAAGACCCTGACGGGGTTGGAAACGTCCTTGGTCTTTCGACATAAGCGCTGCTCCCGTTCCCGCATGAGGGAAATCAATTTTTTTGCCTGTTTTTCTTTCCCGAAAATCCGACCGATATTGGATATATCTTCATAGGTGTCCTCAAACGTCGAGTTCAGGATATAGGTTGCTTTCAGCGCGTAGATATGGATCCCCAAGCGCTCAAAGTCCTCTTCTTCTGCAACACCAAATGGGGTTTGAAAGCTGTAGGAAGTACCAAAAACCAAATCGGGGCATGCTTCACGCACTGTTTCAAAGCTGGGCATGCCACGCTTTGACAGTTTCGAAGGCAGCATCGGAATTTGGGAGATTCTGTCGCGATACTCCGGCAGGCAATCTTCCAGAGCACCTTCGGCTTCTGAAATCCCCACGACGCGATCTCCAAGGCCAAGGGCCACGCATATTTCTACCGCCGGATAGTCCAAGCAAACGATGCGCTCCGGGATCTTGTGATAGCGATGAATTCGTCCAAGATTCTCAATCAACAGCTCGCGCTCGGGGAGAGGACGAGAAAAGGCTGGCACAGCGAAAGTATACGCCGTTTGGGAAGAGACCTCGTCCATCTGATGTGATTTCCGATAGACCCCAGGAGAGACTCCATACCGCCGCTTGAACAAGCGCGAAAAATAATCCTTGTCAATGAGTCCACAGGAGACGGCAATTTCCTGATGAGTAAGTTTCGTATCACACAAAGCCTTTTGAGCGGCTTCCAGCCGGAGTTCCATCAAGTACTGTTGTGGGCTTTGATGTAACTGCCGCTTAAATCGCGTATACAACGTCGTCCGGCTTATATGCAGTACATCAGCCAGCATTTGTATGGAGTTTTGCTCCGTAAAATGCGCTTCGAGATAACGCTTTGCGCTTTCGACGGCGTCCGGTGCGAGCATATTCTCTTCGCTCAATTCCGCATAAAACCCATCCAAAATGGCGTAAAAGGCACTTTTGACCGCGAGGGGTTTCCGAGGGGAATTTTCTCTCCATGCGCCAAGCATGGTCTGAAATTGGCGCATAAAGAGTACCGGATCAGACGGACGCACCGTTTTGAACGCATCAAACGGATTTTCTTCAAGCAACAGGCGCATCATTTCCCGCCCTGCCATGTTGGGATATTCTGCCTGGTACGTGACCAAATAGTATTCTGTTTCGCCATCTCGTGCATCAATAAATATGCTATGGTTTCTGCCTATATGAAATAAGGCGCTGGTCTTCAACAGATAAATTCTCTCTCCAACGATTATGCGCCCAGTCTTGCCAAAAATAAAAAGAAACAGGCTGTTTTCGTCCACTTCTTCCACTTGCTGCCGAATCAACAATCGATGTCTTACATCCGTGATGCGCACGGAGACCGCATCCCAGACCATCATGGCGTTCG
>ERZ857998.2141-NODE-2141-length-19427-cov-15.631788_pt1 | contig 19427 bp, 16 predicted proteins | sample MGYA00519954_ERZ857998 | MGnify/ENA primary metagenome ERZ857998 (study PRJEB31778, sample SAMEA3449424) | human gut metagenome | biome: human gut; feature: human-associated habitat; material: faeces | place: United Kingdom | collected 2010/2012 ...
TCAGCAGCTTGTTCACTACGCCTGTGGAGGGCGAGCACATGGACATCAGCATGCCCACCACCACGATGGTGGACACGAAGTGGGGCGCATAGGTGATGGTCTGCAAGCCTTTTTTCAGCCGCTTTGCATGAATCTCATTCACCAGCAGCGCCAACAGAATCGGAATCGGGAAGCAGAACAGCAGGCTCAAAAAGCCCAGATACAGGGTGTTCCAAATAATGTTGAAGGAGTTATAGGAGGAAAAGAAGCGCTCGAAATGCTCCATGCCCACCCAGGCGCTCCCCCAGATGCCGCGCCGGAACTTGAAGTCCTTGAAAGCGATCTGCACACCCGCCATGGGAACATACTTAAAGATGATATAGTAGACGATGACGGGAATCAGCAGCAAATACATCTGCCAATATTTCATCAGCGCCTTTTTCCAGCCGTTTCTTGTGTTCATTACGTTCCCTCCTGCGGTGTGGATCGTCCGCTTGATAAAGATGGGGAGGGCCTTGCTTACGCAAGGCCCCCTCCCGCCAGGGATTCAGATCAATACGCGCCGCCGTTGTAGATGCGCTCCACAGCGGTCTGGTACGCCGCCAGCAGCTTCGCGCCGCCCATGGCGTCGATGGCGCTCCTGAGCGTTTCGGCAACGGCATAGCTGTCGCCCATATCCAGTCCCTCGCCCTTAACGGCGACGAATTTTGCCGGACCTCTGGACAGGGCGGCTTTTCTCACCTTTCCGTTTTCGACCCTTTCGCCGCCCACGGTAAGGGCGATGACCTCCGCGTTTTCGTAGGACGCGGCGGCTCTCATGGCAGCCTCGATCGCATTGCAGTCATACTGGCTGACGGCAAAGGGGACCCCGTCGAGATTGAGTGTTCTGTCGGCATTGACCTGTATCTCGCTCTCTTCCGGTACGATTTTAAAACATACTACTATTTTCACATTATCACCTCATACGAGTTGTTGCGCAAATCCCTGCGGCAGCGTGACTTACCGCACCGATATTGCTTTGCTTTTTTATGCAGCAAGTTTCATGCCATTTATAAGAAAATTAGTTTTTACAGCATTTTCTTATACATATACAATTTGTTTGTCATTATAATTCGGGGGAAATGCACGGCAATTGCACATGATTGTTCAGGCATTGTCAATGTTTGTTCAAACATTGACAATGCGTGTTCATCCGATATACTGAACGATAGCGGCGCAGACTTTGCCCGCGCCGCCGTATCTTTGCGGGGCTTTGACATTAATCTATCAAAATGCACAAATGCTATGCCGACATATTGTTGACTATCCACAGATATTGAAAATATCCTTTGGTTTTTATCATTTCGGGCACGGTCCTTGCTGGTTAATTAATCGTCTTAATCGTCAAGCAGTTTCGGATCGACTGCGACAGAGAAAAAACTAAAAGGAGAATTATTCATGGAAAAAAAGAAATCCAGCTTTGCGATAGTAGTCGCTATCGCGTGCTGCCTCATCGTTTTCGGCGGTGTCGGCATCGTTTTCAGCACGGCGGGCGTTTTTTACGCCGTCGTTGCGGACGCCTTTGGCGTCGGCAAGGGCACATTCTCGATCTATATGACCATCGTATGTCTGGTCATGTCGTTTTCGCTTCCCATCATGGGCAAGCTTGCCGTTAAGCTTGACATCCGCAAGCTCTGCCTCATAAACGCTCTGTGCGTCGGCGCTTCGTTTGCGGCGTTTGCAATGGCAAAGAGCCTCGTTGTGATCTACATTGCGGCGGCGGTCCAGGGCTTCGGCGTTGCGGGCCCCATGTACATTATCATTCCCACGATGATCAGCCGTTGGTTCAATAAGCGCAGCGGCTTCTTCATCGGTCTTGCAATGGCGTTCTCCGGCATTGCGGGAATAGTTCTTCAGCCGGCTATCGCGGCTATCATCCAGTCGTCGGGCTGGCGCACTGCATACTGGGTAGAAGCAGCGGTTTCCTTCTGCTTTATCGCCATCCCCGGTCTGTTCATGCTCCGCAGCCGTCCCTCCGACATTGATCAGGTCCCCTACGGCTACGAGGAGATCGCGGAAAACGCAAGCAAGGCGGCGGCATCTCCCATTCAGGCGGGCGTTGCTCTCAAGACCGCTATGAAGAGCAAGACCTTCTATATGTTTGCCGCTCTGTGCGGACTCATTTCCTTCTACACCTGCGTAAACTTCTACTGGACCTCCTATGCAGCCAGCCTCGGCTATCCTCTGGTCCTTGCGGCGACCATCAGCTCCTGCGCAATGTACGGTCAGCTTGTCGGTAAGATCGGTCTCGGTGCCATCAGCGACAAAAACCTCAATGTCGGTCTTATCTGTGCCTACGGTCTCGGCTTTATCGGCTGCCTTGTAATACTCATCCTCGGCGGCAAGGCTCCCGCATTCGTCCTGTTTGCCTGCATCTTCATGTACGGCTGCACCCACGGTGCCTGCGCGGTCGAGTCGCCCATCATTGCCAAGGAGTGCTTCGGCAACGGCAAGGATTATGCTCAGATATATTCAAACGCCATGAGCTTCGGCACCTTCTGCTCGGCTATCGGCTCTACCCTGTTCGGCTACATCGTTGACTGGACCGGCGGCTACACCACCGTTTTCGTCATCGGCGCGGCATTCGCGGCTATCTGCTACATCCTCGCAAAGACCTCCATCGCAAGCTCCAAGGCTCTCCCCAGGGAGGAGTAATCAAACGAAAACAGCATCCGGAATATCGGATGAGAACAGGAGAAAGCAATGCTTGAAGGAATAAGAATATTGGATCTCACCCGATATTTCCCCGGCCCCTTCGCCTCGCTCCGCTTACAGGAGCGGGGTGCGGAGGTCATAAAGGTCGAGGATCCTAACGGCGACCCTGCGCGCGTGATGGACAGGTTAGACGGCGAGGAGGGGGTCATCTTCCGCTCCATGAGCCGCGGCAAGCCCTGCGTCTGCGTAAACCTCAAGGATCCCGCCGAGCGCGAGAAGTTCTATGCTCTCGTATCGACAGCCGACGCGCTGATCGAGAGCTTCCGCCCCGGCGTTACGGCAAAGCTCGGCATCGACTATCCGACACTAAGCAAATTAAATCCCAGACTTGTGTATGTCTCCGTTACCGGCTATGGGCAGACGGGCACCTACCGCGCCCTTGCCGGTCACGACCTGAATTACCTTGCAATGTCCGGCGTTATGGATCAGCTCCTTGACGACGGCGGCAAGCCGATAAAGCCGCAGATAGCCCTGGCAGACCTCGTGACGGGCGTGACAGTCAGCGAGGCGGTAGCCATGGGCCTGGTCAAAAGCTCCCGCAGCGGACAGGGCGCGTATATCGATCTGTCGATGACCGACGCCATGCTCAGCTTTATGGGGCTGCATATCTCAAACGCCTCCGCCACGGGAGAGATACACGGCATAAACGACCACGGCATCGGCTACGGCATATTTGAAACGAGCGACGGGCGCTATGTGGCGCTGTGCGCGCTCGAGGAAAAATTCTTCGCAAACTTCTGCCGGAGCGCGTGCTGCGAGGAGCTCATAGAGCACCAGCACACTCCGGCATCGGCGAATAACCCCTATTACGGTAAGATGATAAGCATAATAAAAAGCCGCAGCTTTGAGCAATGGAAAGAGTTTTCCGGCAGGGTAGACTGCTGTATGTCTCCCGTGCTGCACACCGATGAGCTGAAAGACAGCACCTATGTGCGTGAGCGGGGCTTTATCGAGCACAAATGGGGACTCGACTATGCGGCGGCGGTCCTGCCCGAAAAAAACGGATTTTTGAATTATGACAAGCCGTTTCATCGGCTTGGTGAAGACAACGAAAAGTATTTAGGAAAATAAATAGATAAGGAGATAACAATATGAATTTCAACATAACCGAAGAACAGCAGCTTCTGATGGAAAGCATTCAGCAGTTTATGGAAAGATATGCACCCGAGAGCGAAGTGAAAAAATGGTATGAAAATCATCATGTCCCCACAGAGGTCAGTAAGGCCTTTGTAGAGGCAGGCTTCGGATTTCTTGGCGTTCCCGAGGAGTACGGCGGCACTCCCTGCGACATGGTAACGCTCATGATGTTCGCAAAGGAAATATCCCGCCTCACCGCGGGCACGATGCCGTTCATGTCGAATATCCTCAATATGTACGACATGCTGCTTCTCGGCACTCCCGAGCAGATAAAAATGGCGCTCGACTCGTATGTCGAGACCGGCGAATCCTGCTTCTCGCTCGCCATTTCCGAGCCTCAGGCGGGTTCGGACAACTCGTCGATGACCACCACCGCAAAGCGCGTCGGCGATAAGATCATCCTCAACGGCACAAAGACCTTCGTAACTCACGGCGATGTTTCGCCGATGACCATAATCGTTGCAAAGGAAGAGGATCCCTCCCGCGAAAACAAGCGGATGTCCATGTACATGGTGCCGCTGAACACCAAGGGAATATCCACCTCGCGCCTTCACAAGATCGGGCAGGGCACTACCGCCTTCTGCGAGATGTATATAGACAATGTCGAGTGCGACGATTCCTGCCTCGTGGGTGAGTGCGGCAAGGGCTTCCTCCAGCTCATGCAGAACTTTGAGATCGAGCGTCTGCTCATCTGCGCACAGGCTCTCGGACTTGCCGAGGCTGCGATGGAGGATGCCGCAAAGTACGCGGCCCAGCGTGTTCAGTTCAATCAGCCCATCTACAAGTTCCAGCAGATTCAGCAGATGCTCACCGATATGGAGATAAAGATAGTCAATATGCAGAACCTCCTGTACAAGTGCGCATGGGAGCATGACAACAACATCTCCATCCGCCTCGATTCGGCGCTTGCAAAGCGCTATATCTGCAAGTCCGCTACCGAGGTTTGCAGCGACGCAATGCAGATATTCGGCGGCATCGGCTACACCACCGAGACCAGAGCTTCTCGCTGCTGGCAGGATTCCAGAGGCTGGCAGTTCGCGGGCGGCACGAACGAGGTCATGGTTCATATCGCCGGACGCCAGATAATCAAGAAGTACAATAAGTGATGCGGCGGGCGAAAGGAGCGGGCGTAATGGAAAACGCTTATGATTTCACAAGACCCATTACCGACTGGGAGTACACCTGCATTGAAATATCCGAGCCGATAGAGGGCGTTAAGCTTATAACCCTCAACCGCCCGTATGCCTCAACGCCATTTCCATAAAGGAAGCTCGAGATTTTGAAAATGCGCTCCAGGAGCTAAGGTTCGATAACCGATGCCGTGTTGTGATACTCACCGGAGCAGGCAGAGGCTTTTGCGCCGGTACAGACCTCAAGGAAATGAGCGAATTCACAAAAGACCCTCGGGTCACACGCAACACGTGGCTTCTGCAAAAGCACATGGCAAACATCATAGAGCTTATGCGCCATATACCGCAACCTGTCATTGCAGCGGTCAACGGCCCTGCGGCAGGCGGCGGCGCAAGCTTTGCCATGGCTGCCGACATTCGTATTGCCAGCACGAACGCCAAGTTCATAAACGCACAAATCAATGTCGGAATGTCCGGCGCTGACATGGGTTCAAGCTTCATGCTGCCACGCCTTATCGGCGTGTCAAAGGCGGCTGAACTTATCTATACGGGCCGTCCCGTTCTCGCAGACGAGGGCGAGCGTATCGGCTTGTTCAACAAGGTCGTGGCTCCCGAGGAGCTTATGGATACGGCGCTTGAGTATGCAAAAATTCTGCTTGGCAAATCCGAGATGGGACTTCTTCTTACAAAGGAGTGTCTCAACGCCGCAATGGACGGATCGTCGCTCGATGCTCAGCTGCATATTGAAAACCGCAGCCAGACACTGTGCGCAGCAGTTGGCAGTTTCGGTAATAATGCGAGCAATTTCACAAATAAGGATGACAAAAAATGATAAACACTCTTTACCGTACCGGATATATCGGAAAGGTCGAATTAAAAAACAGACTCGTTATGGGACCCGCGGGCTTCGGCTTCTGCGATGAGGATAAGGGCGCGGTAAACGATCGCATGATAGAGTTTTTCCACCAGCGTGCCCGAGGCGGCGTGGGTCTTATAGATGTCGGCGCGGTGCAGATAGACGCCGACCACTATACCGACCACGACATGGTGAAGATCTATTCCGACGAGTTTATTGACGGCTTCAAGCGCCTTGCCGACGCGGTACACGCCGAAGGAGCGAAGATCATGGGACAGCTCCTGCATCAGGGGCGCTACTGCGCCAGCCGCGAGTATTTCGGCGAGATCGGCATAGGGCCGTCGGCTGTGTACACGAGCTACACCAAAGAAACGCCGAGGGAGCTCACAACGGAGGAGTGCGAGGAGCTTATAGAGGAGTTCGGCATGGGCGCCGAGCGCCTTGTCAAGGCTGGCTTTGACATTGTCGAGATATGCACCAATTCCGGCTATCTCATAGGGCAGTTCCTTTCCCCGCTGACAAATCTCCGCAGCGACCGCTTCGGCGGCAGCAGCGTCGAGGAGCGCTTCACATTCCTTCGTGAGGTCATCCTCCGCGTCCGCCGCGGTGTCGGACCCGATGTGCCCATCTCCGTGCGCATCGGCGGCAACGACTTCGTCCGCGGCAGCAACACCAATGAGGACGCGTGCAGGATCGCGGCTCTTATCGAGCAGACCGGCGGCGACTGCATAAATGTCACCGGCGGCTGGCATGAGACCTTCCTGCCGCAGGTCACGATGGATGTTCCGTTCGGAGCATACTCGTACCTCGGCAAGCAGATAAAGGAAAGCGTGAGCATTCCGGTAATTCAGAGCAACCGTATGTGCATAGAGCAGGCAGAAAAGCTCATGTATGAGGACACGGTGGATTTCATCTCTATGGTAAGACCGCTCGTTGCAGACCCTTATCTTATGAACAAGGCAGCCGCCGGACGCTATTCAGAGATCCGCCCCTGCGTAGGCTGCAATCAGGGCTGCCTTGACCATATAATGCGCCATAAGCCCATAACCTGCCTTGTAAATGCCGAGGTTGGGCGCGAGGCAGAGGTCATGCGCGGCGGTAAGCTCCCCGTAGAGTCGGCAAGTACGGCTCCGGAAAGAATACTGGTTGTCGGCGCAGGTCCCGCCGGCATGGAGTTTGCGCGCATTGCCGCGAGCCGCGGCCACGGCGTGACCATATGGGAGGAGAAAGACCATCTCGGCGGTCAGTTCGATCTAAACTCCGTTCCTCCCGGCAGGCACGACTTTGCCCGCTTCAGAAATTATCTCGCGGCGGAGATGGCGCGGCTTGGTGTGACCGTTGTGACCGGCAAAAAGGCCGATGCCGGCGAGATAGAAGCGCTCGTATCCGACGGAAGCTTTGACCGCGTGGTCATAGCTACGGGAGCAAAGCCCATCTGCCCGCCGATACCCGTTGAGGAAGGGTGCAGCGTCGTTCAGGCGTGGGATGTGCTCTTAAAGAAAGCCGAGCTCGGCAAAAATGTCGTGATAGTCGGCGGCGGAGCCGTAGGCGTTGAAACAGCCGAGTATATCGCCGAAATGGGAACGCTCGACCCCCAGGTGCTGCGCTTCCTCATGCTATACAAAGCAGAAGCGCCCGAAACGCTTTACAAGCAGCTCGTGACCGGAACGAAGAAGGTCACCGTGATAGAGATGCAGCCCAAGATAGGGCGCGATATAGGCATAACAACGCGCTGGGGTATGCTCCAGAGGCTTAAGATGTACGGAGTTACGACTCTTGCGGGCACAAAGGTGCTCTCGGTCGAGAAGGCGGGAGTAAGAGTGCAGCAGGGCGACGGCACGCAAGCCGTTATCCCCGCCGACACGGTTGTCCTCGCCGTCGGCTCAAGGTCTGAAAACGCGCTTTACGGCGCTCTCGAGGGCAGGGTCAGGAAGCTTACGCTCATAGGCGATGCCGAAAAGCCCGCCTTCATCCTCGATGCCGTTCGAGCTGCATATGATGCCGCGATAGAAATTTAAACAAATCAATATACAAAGGAGAAATAACCATGTGGAAGAACATGAATAAACCCGATTTCGGCGTTCTGGACGGTCTGAAGGTCGTGCACAGTGCCACGAACATGGCAGGTCCCATGGGCGCAACGATGCTTGCCGACCACGGCGCCGATCTCATCTGGCTGGAAAATCCCCGCATTCCCGACACCTCGCGCTCGGGTATTCCTCTCACCGTTGAGATAGAACGCCGCAACTGCCGTACCCTCGCTCTTGACATTCCCTCGCCGCAGGGCAGAGAGATATTCAAAAAGATTCTCGAGGATGCCGACATTTACATCGAGGGCTGGAAGCCCGGCACGCTGGCAAAGTGGGGGCTGAGCGACGATGTGCTGTGGAGCTGGAATCCCAAGCTCGTCATCGTTCATGTTTCCGGCTACGGTCAGAGCGGCGATCCCGAGTACTACACCAGAGGCGGCTACGACGCCATCGGTCAGGCAGCTTCGGGCTTTATGAACCAGAACCACGGCGCGGTCGCGCCCTTCTCCTGCGATGCGCAGGCGGCAATGTATATCGCTTTCTCGTCCCTCGCGGCATATTACCGCGTCTGCAAGACCGGCGTGGGCGAGAGCATAGACCTTTCTCAGGTCGAGATAATGATGCGCCAGCAGCTCTACCTCTCCGACTACGCAACGAACGGCCGCACCTACGGCGACGAGTCGAAGAAGAGCGCGACCATCGCGGGCTGGGGTCCGTTCACCGCAGCCGACGGTCAGGATATTTATGTAGTCGGTATCGGCGGCAACACCATGCGCAAGGGCGCCGACTGGCTTGGACTAAAGTACGGCTCCGAGCTCAACCCCGAGGGCAACTCCATCATCGCCAAGGGCACTGCCGCCGGCGACGAGTGGGACAGAGTGCTCACCGAGTACATTGCCTCCGTTCCCGCAGCCACAGCTGAAAAGGAGCTGCTTGCTCACAGCATCCCCTGCACGAGAATAATGACCTATGAGGATGTTCTCAATACCGAGCATTGGAAGATGCGCGGCACCTTCACCACCTACAAGAGCAGCCACGGCTACGATATAAACAGCGTTGCTCCAATGCCGCACATGGCAAACCGCCCCGGTCAGGTCTGGAGAGGCGCGCCCAGTCTCGGCATGGATAACGAGGAGATACTCGGCGAGCTCGGCTTCAGCGCGGAGGAGATAGAAAAGCTCTATGCCGACGGCGTTATCAACAAGCGCCCCGTAGAGGATTTCCGTCAGTGATCCGATAAGACGCGTAAGGGGAGAGCGTCAGCCAAGCGGCGCCTCCCCCGACACAGTAAGATAGGAGAAAACAAATGAGTTTATATTCTACCTATGATCTGAGCTTCTGGGCTGAAAAAACTCCGGATAAAACTGCCGTGTTTGATACGCGCCTGCGCATGAGCTACCGCAGCCTGCATGAAAGATCGCTGCGTTTGGCGGCATATCTTCAAAGCCGCGGGCTAAAAAAGGGCGACCGGCTGCTCACGTCGCTCCCCAATTGCTGCGAAGCGGTGGAGCTGATGTTCGCGGTGAAGGCTGTCGGCATCGTTCTTGTGCCGTTCAACACCCAGTATAAGCACTCGGAGATAGACCACATCATAAAGCTCACGGCTCCCGCCATGGCTGTTGTGTGTATCCCTCAGCAGGCAGAATATTTCCGCGGCGCTTATCCGTCCATCCCGCTGGTGGAGCTCGGGCAGATAGGCAGTGAGGATATGTTTGAGCCCTTTATCGAGAGCATGGAGCCCGTTCGGGCGCGGATGCCCGAGCTGTGCGATCCGGCGCTCATAGTCTGCACCTCCGGCTCGACCGGAGAGCCCAAGGGCGCGCTTTTGAGCTATGGCAATATGTTCATTCCGGGGCTCGACATTACCAAAAGCTTCAGGATAACGCAAAGCGATGTCACATTTATTCCCGTTCCGCTGTGCCATATGTTCGGAATAATGGGCGTTGTCGTAACGCTCGGCTGCGGCAGCACGATAGTCATGATGCAGAAATTCAGAGAGACTGAGGCTCTCCACCTTATCGAAAGCGAACGCGTGAGCGTTCAGTTCTGCGTCGCCTCCATGTATGAGCGCGAGATAGCCGAATACGAGAGCGCTGCCGCAAAGCCCGATATCTCCTCGCTGCGCACCGGAATGATAGCGGGGGCTCCGAGCATAAGGACCTGCATCGAGTGGTTTGACAAAAACGCGGGCTGCCGCCTGCTCAACGCCTACGGGCTGACAGAGGCGCAGGCTCTGGCGGGAGTGGATTTTGACGATCCTGAGGATGTGAGATATACCACCGCGGGTCACGCAAGCCCCCACTGCAAGCTGAAGATCGTCTGTGACGACGAAACTGAGTGCGCCGTCGGTGAGACGGGCGAGATAGTGTGCTCGTCCCCCGGCATCATGCTCGGCTACTACGGGCATCCAGAGCTCACCGCGAAAAGCTATACCTCCGACGGATTTTTCAAAACCGGCGACCTCGGGCGCGTCGATGCGCAGGGCTATCTGACCGTTACGGGACGAAAAAAGGATCTTATAATACGGGGCGGCTATAATGTCTTTCCGTATGAGATCGAATCCATGTATAACGCGGTAGACGGCATAAGCGAGGTGTGCGTAGTCGGTTATCCCGACGAGGTGCTCGGCGAGCGCATCGCGGCATACATCGTCCCCAAGGCGGGCTTTGAGTTCTCACCCGAGAGACTGCGCGGCTATGCGCTTGAAAACATCGCAAAATACAAAGTCCCCGACAAGATCATTCTGACCGACGGTCTTCCCAAGCTGTCCAACTGCAAGCTCGATAAGCTTTCGCTGAAGAGGAAGCTCACCGAGTAAAACTCACATGGGTGCAGTATAGGTCAATACAAACTCCGGATAGCTACCGGACAGTTACAATATGCTGTATGTATTTTAATAGTGGGCAAACGCCCGTATATAGAAGGATAATAGTATATCGTTTATTGCTCATGTTATGATCTATTATCTGTCCCCCTCTTAAATCAAAAACATGAAAGAGAAGGATCGATAATTATGAGTAAGAAAAATTATATTATATTGGCGGTCGCCGTTATTATCGGCGCGGCCATCCAGTTATTCGTTCCGGCAGTAGGCGGACTTACGCCGGCAGGCGTGTCGATGCTCGCGGTATTTATCCCGACGATAATATTGTGGATAGGCATCGGGACCGGCTGGACGAGCTTTCTTGCGCTGACTGTGCTTGCGCTTATGCAGGTGCTCGACGGTCAGACGGTTTTCAACACCGCGTGGGGCAACAGCGTAAATGTCGTTATCATCCCCATGCTCATCATCGTTCAGGTAATGATAGACAGCGGTGCGATGCAGCACATTGCCGAGTGGATAATCTCCAGAAGGATCGTGCGGGGCAGACCCTATGTGTTCTATGCCCTGCTGTGTCTGGCGATATTCGTTATCGGCACGGTCGTGTACCCCGTTATCATGTGCTTTATTTTCCTGAAGCTCATAGACAGCGTTACCGAATCGATAGGATACACAAAGCAGGATAAGTTCTACAAGGCAGCCCTGCTGATAACGCTTTGGGTGACGACGGTCATGGACGGCGTATGGCCCTTTGCAAGACCGATCCCCATTGTAATAATGACATTCCTTTCCGGCCTCGGCTATGATATTTCCATCGTCGACTGGATGAAGGTCAGCATTCCCTTCGGTATCCTGTGCATCCTCGCAGCGCTTTTAATAATAAGATTTATCTACCGTCCGGATGTCTCGAAGTTCAAAAACTTTGACGATGCCGCAATAAGGCAGCGGCTCAAGGCAAATCCCATCTCCCGAGCGGGCAAGCTCTCGACCCTGTTCGTGCTGCTCGTAATAATAAGCTGGGTGCTTCCTAATGTGACCGGTCTGGGCGGCATCGCGGAATATTTCAAGGCCATCGGCGTTCCCACCTGCGCGTGCCTTGCGGTCTCTCTGCTGTGCATAATCAAGGATGAAAACGGCAAGCCCATCATTGAGCTCGGTCAGGCAATGGCTAAGGTCAACTGGTCTCTCGTCGTGTTCCTCGGCGCGGTAATGTTCTTTGCCTCCTACCTCGGCAGCGATACCTATGGCGTAGTGGCAATGTTCAAGTCCCTGCTCATGCCGCTGGCAGAGTCGATACCCGCCCTTGTGGTCATAGCTCTCGGCATTTTTATCGCCTGCTTTGCAACCAACTTCATGAGCAACACCGTTTCGGCTACCATTTCGGCAAGTGTTTTCATACCGGTGCTGCTGAACTACTCGTCGATAAGCTCCGGCACGATAATCGTTACGGCGATTCTCATCGGCTGCGTTGCAAACAGCGCATACCTCACCTATGCCTCAAGCCCCACCTCCGGCGTTATTCTCACGGATAAGACCGTGTCCCTCAAGGAGTCCGTGCCGTACAGCTCAGCAATGATACTTGCAACTTATATCCCCGTTGTAGTGTGTCTGCTTCCGCTGCTCAGCAAGCTCTTCTGATATAACCAAGAGAGCCGGCGTTCAATATCGTCGAGCGTCGGCTCTCTTATACACCCGCCGTTCATTTTTGTGCATCACCCTTTTGCCTGAGCCGGCAAATGCATTGCAGATTCAGGCAAGACGGCGATCATGCGCTGGCATGGTTCTTGCTAATCTATTATCAGCCGAACGAAATGAAGTGACAAAGACAGATGAATGAAAATAGTGCTCCAAAGCAAATAAAAGATAATATTTATGTTTTCCCGATAGTGCTTCCGGATAACCCTCTGAAGTGGCTCAACTGCTATGCGATCAAAGGGAGAGCCGGTGAGCGCAGTCTGCTCATCGACAGCGGCTTCAACCGTCCCGAGTGCCTTGAGGCGCTGTGCTGCGGAATGGCATCGCTCGGACTTGAACCGGAGAATACCGATGTGTTTTTCACCCATCTGCACGCCGACCACACCGGCAATGCGCACGCTCTCGAAGAACTCGGCTGCCGGCTCATCATGGGACGAAAGGAATACGGCTTCATGCGCGCGCAGCAGGAGCTGAACTGGGGCGGCGATATTGATAGAGCAATGCGTGAGGGCGCAGACGCCGCCTGCCTTGAAAATGCCAGAGACAACAAGCAGTCGTTTCTTTTTGAGTCCGAGCCCTTCAGCACGGACTGCGTTGACGACGGAGATGAGCTTTGCTGCGGCGGACACAGGCTGCGCTGCATCCTCACCCCCGGGCACACTCCGGGACATATGTGCCTGTACTCGGCTCAGGACAGACTCGTTTTCCTCGGCGACCATGTTCTGTTTGACATTTCGCCGAACATCACCGACTGGAACGGTGTTGATGATTCTCTCGGAGACTACCTTGCAAGCCTTGAGAAGATGCGCGGACTGCGCGCCGAGATCTGCCTGCCTGGGCACAGAACGGCTTTCGGAAAGTCACTCGATGAGCGAATAGATGAGCTCATCGAGCACCACGGGCATCGGCTCGCGGAGCTTGAAGACATTATCGGGCAGAACTCCGGCATAAACGCGGGCGAGATAGCAAAAAGCCTGTCGTGGCATATGCGCGGCAAGACATGGGAGGAATACAGCCTGTCGTCACGCTGGTTCGCGTTCAAGGAAACGCTTGCGCATCTTGATCATCTTGCCGCTCTCGGACGGATAGAATACACCGCCGATACAGGCGGCTACATAAAACGATAAAAAAACAAAACGACATAAGAGGTGAATTTAAAATGGATATTAAGAGAACCATAACGCAGCTGACGGACGAGCTGGGAGAGGAGCGGGTGCTGACGAGAACGGCAATAGGCGCGGACTACTGCCATGACGAGTACCCCGGCGGAAGCTATGCTCCCGATGCCGTAATAGAAGCCCGCACCACCGAGGAGGTCTCGAGGGTGCTCAAGGTCTGCTGCGAAAACGGCGTTTTCGTCACCGTTCGCGGCGCCGGCACAGGTCAGGCGGGCGGCTCGGTCGCAATAAACGGCGGCATCGTGCTCTCGGTAAAGGGCATGAACGGCATCCTCGGCTTTAACGCCGAAGACAACACCCTGAGCGTTCAGGCAGGCGCCCTTTTGCAGGATGTGAAGTCCGAAGCAGCAGCCCACGGGCTGTACTACCCTCCCGACCCCGGCGAAAAGACCGCTACCATAGGCGGCAACGCCGCTACCGACGCCGCCGGTCCCTGCGCCGTCAAATACGGCAGCACTGCAGACTATATCGTTGACGGCACCGCCGTCCTCGCCGACGGAAGCGTAATTAAGCTCAGCGGCGCAAAGGACATTATCGGCAGCGAGGGAACCCTCGGCGTTATCACCGAGCTCACGCTCAGGCTCATCGAAAAGCCCAAAGCCGACGCTATCCTTCTCCTGCCGTTCATGGACACCGAGACCTGCGTGAACGCCGCCGGCACCATACTCAAAAACGGCTGCGAGCCCGCTGTGCTCGAATACATGGACACAGATATCATCGAGTTTTCCGGCAATGTCACCGGAAACCCCGTGTTCCCCGTGGAGCTTGACGGCGAGCGCGTCGCAGCGACCCTCATGGTAGTGCTCGAGGGCGAGGACGACGACAATGTCATGGAAAAGATGGAGGCTCTCGCGGAACTGGCGGAGGAGCTCGAATGTCTGGATATACTCGTCGGCGACACACCGACCATGAAAAAAGATATGTGGGCAGCTCACGACGCCTTCCACACCTCGATGGAAAGCGGCGCGAAGAACGCCTTTGAATATAACATAACCGTGCCCTCGGAGCACATTGCCGAGATGGTCGAATACGCAAAGCAGCTCGGCAAGGCAAAGGGCCTGAAGGTGATGGCCTATGCCCATGCCGGAAGCGGCGGTATGCACATCCACGCCGTGTCTGACGGGGATAAGACCGAGTTTAAGACAGCCGTTGCGGAAACGGAGGGCGAGCTCTACGCCAAATGCGTATCCCTCGGCGGAGGCGTGCGCGGCGAGTACGGCTTCGGCTATGCAAAGAAAGCCTACACCCCTGCCGATGTGCGCGCAGCGTTTGCCGCCTCCAAGAATGCGCTTGACCCGAAGAAAATACTCAATTACGGAAAGGTGGCTGAGATATGCTGAAGATATTATGCTGCGTAAAGCAGGTGCCGGATGTTGACCAGATGCGCATGGACCCCGAGACCGGCAGCCTCATCCGCGCCGGAGTCCCCGCCATACTCAACCCTCAGGACGCAAACGCCCTGTCGGCAGCAATGAAAGTGAAGGAGACCTATGGCGGCGAGATAACGCTCATCACCATGGGACCGCCCAATGCCGAGGCCGTGCTGCGAGAGTGCCTTGCGGTCGGCGCGGACAAGGCGGTGCTCGTTACCGACCGCGCGTTCGGCAATGCCGACACCTTAGCCACGAGCTACTCCATCCTCTCTGCCGCAAACACTCAGGGCAGCTACGACATGATCTTCTGCGGCAAGGAATCGCTCGACGGCGCCACCGGTCAGATGGGCGCACAGCTTGCCCAGCGCTTCGGCGTTTCTCAGGTGACGGGCACGCTGCTCATAGAAAGCTTTGACGAGGACTCGAAGAAAGCCGTCGTGCTGCGCGAGCTCGACGACGGCGAGGAGCGGCTCGAGGTGCTGCTGCCGTGCCTGTTCACGATGGAAAAGACGAACTACCCCGCGCGCATACCCAATCTCAAGGGCAAGATCGCGGCAAAGAAGGCTCCGGTGGTAACCGTCACCTCGGAGGATATACCCGAGCTCGACAAAAGCCGCATAGGCGATGCTGGCTCTCCGACGAAGGTGCCGCGGATGTTCCCGCCGGTGCTGCCGGAGCCCGGAGTCATATTGGATCTCGGCAGCGTGAAGGCAAATGCTGCGGAGCTTCTCCGCATCATCGGAAAGTGAGGTGCAGACGATGGACAAAAGCTGTTATAAGAATATGTGGGTGCATATAGAGCACGAAAACGGTAAGGTGTCTAACGCATCGCTGGAGCTGTGCTGCGAGGTCCGCAGGCTGTGCGACGAATCGGGAGATAAGCTCATCGGCGTTGCTGCCGGAAGCATCCCCGAAAGCGAGATGCAAAGGATAAAGGAGTGCGGCGCGGACGGAGTTATCTCCGTTTCCGGCACCGGCTATGACAGGTACAGCACCGAGGCTTACTCAAACCTCTATGTTGAGCTTTCGAGAAAGTATCTGCCGTCGGCGGTGTTCATAGCCGCAACGGCAAACGGCAGGGACTTTGCGCCCCACTTTGCCGCGTGTCTTGAGACCGGCTGCACATCGGATGCGACCGAGCTCATATATAACCCCGAAACGAAGGACATAGAGTTTGTCGAGCCGGCAGCCGGCGGCAAGATAATGGCGGTCATCACCATTCCCGTGCTGCGTCCTCAGGTGGGCACGATACGCCCCGGCACCTTTAAGCTCGCCCCCGGCGGCTGCCGCGAGGACTTCGAGGTCATTCGGGAGCATATAGACTTTGACCTTTCAAAGATCCGCACGAAGCTTCTTGAGCGCATAGCGAGCGAGTTTGATCCCGAGCTGGACATCGCCTCGTGCGAGACGATAGTTTGCATCGGCAACGGCGTGAAGGACGAGAGCTTGGGTAAATACCGCGAGCTTGCGCGGCTGCTGGGCGGAAAGCTTGCCGGAACGCGTCCGGTGTGCGACAGGGAACTGCTTCCGGTAAAGCTTCAGGTTGGGCAGTCGGGCGTTATGATAAAGCCAAAGCTGTATCTGGGCTTCGGTATCTCGGGCGCGGTGAACCATGTCACGGGCGTTGACGCGGATATGCTCATCGCAGTGAACACCGACAAGACCGCGCCGATATTCAACTACTGCGATTACGGCATCGTCGGAGACATGGACGAGGTCTGTGACGAGCTGATCGCGGCACTTAGCTGACCCGTATACGCGGGGCAGGGGCATGACTATCTTCCTTACACCTTGCATGATGCCATTACTATGAGGTTTCTCCCCCTTCCATTTAATTCTTTTCCCCCACCCCCGCGGATACTTGAAATATTCAAACTGTTCAGATGCTGGGCAGGCAGAGTATGGTACACTCTGCCTGTCATCCCTCTTCCCTATTTTTTAAGGCGCTGCTCTGTGTGAGCAGCGCCGAATTTTTTGCGGCTAATTGATACAGCTAAAAAACGATCCCTCAGTCACCCCCCCGGTGACAGCTCCCTTTACGCAAGGGAGCCAAGGCGCGAGCGGAGGGATTGTGCCACTCGCCGTGGCGGGCATTGCGTTACCGGCATTGGAAATTGGTTTTTCTGCGGTATCTCGACAATTACAAATACAAAAACGCGGGCGAGCAATGCTCGCCTCTACAGTATAACCTGTACTTCCGACGATGATTGTATTTTAATGATTTTATCCGCAGCCCGTCACCGTGCGGCAGCATTTTATTAAAATACCATTGTTCGTAGCGAAACGCCGGTCACGGCGAGTGACCGACCAATGGTCGCCCGCTGTGATGGTTTCGCCGGTACTCTCCGGTCGGGACACCGCAATATCCGTATTCGTAACTGCGGAAAAACGCCTCTAAAAAATCTTGCGGAGGGGAGGGGTATCGGGTATAATGATTTATTATTTGTTTGGGAGTGACGGACAATGAAAGCAATCGTTACGGTCGTGGGCAAGGACCAGGTAGGCATAATCGCGGGCGTGTGCAACACGCTGGCGGAGTACAATGTGAATGTCCTCGACATAAGCCAGACCATCATGGAGGGCTACTTCACTATGATGATGGTCGTTGACCTTGCCGCGTGCGGCGAGTCGTTTGCGTGCCTGAGCGAGGTCCTGCGCACCTACGGCGAGGGCAGAGGCCTGTCGATACGCATCCAGCGCGAGGATATATTCGACGCGATGCACAAGCTGTGAGGTACCGCGATGCTCAGTCTAAATAACATTTTCGATACGATCGACATGATCGACAAGCAGCACCTCGACATTCGAACCATAACCATGGGCATATCCCTGCTAGACTGCGTGAGCGAGGACCCCGAGCGCTGCTGCGCCAAGATATACGACAAGATCTGCCGCCGCGCCGAAAACCTCGTGCTCACCGGCGAGGAGATAGAAAGCGAGTTCGGCATACCCATTGTGAACAAGCGCATCTCGGTAACGCCCATTGCGCTCGTCGCCGGAGGCTGCGACACAAGCGACTATGTGCCGTTTGCGCGCACGCTCGACAGGGCGGCAAAGCAGTGCGGCGTGAACTTCATCGGCGGCTACTCCGCGCTCGTGCACAAGGGCTTTGCCAAGGGCGACGAGCTGCTGCTGCGCGCGATACCGCAGGCGCTTGCCGAGACCGATCTCGTGTGCTCGAGCGTCAATGTCGGCTCGACGAAAGCCGGTATAAACATGGATGCGGTCGCCCGCATGGGTCAGATAATAAAGCGGACTGCGCATTTAACGCGCGATGCCGACGGCCTGGGCTGCGCAAAGCTGGTCGTTTTCTGCAACGCGGTGGAGGATAACCCATTCATGGCGGGCGCGTTCCACGGCGTGGGCGAGGCGGACAGCGTTATAAATGTAGGCGTTTCCGGCCCGGGAGTTGTGCACCACGCGCTGAAAAAGTGCAAAGGCGCGTCGTTTGACGAGGTTGCCGAGACGATCAAAAAGACCGCTTTCAGGATAACCCGCATGGGTCAGATGGTCGCGGCGGAGGCGTCGAAAAGGCTCGACACCCCGTTCGGCATAGTTGACCTTTCGCTTGCGCCGACCCCCGCGGTAGGCGACAGCGTTGCCCGCATACTCGAGGAGATGGGGCTTGAGATCTGCGGCACCCACGGCACTACCGCGGCGCTGGCGCTGCTCAACGATGCGGTGAAAAAGGGCGGCGTTATGGCGTCGAGCCATGTCGGAGGTCTGTCCGGCGCGTTTATTCCGGTGTCCGAGGACGAGGGCATGATAGCCGCCGCCGAGTGCGGAACGCTCACTATAGACAAGCTTGAGGCAATGACCTGCGTGTGCTCGGTCGGGCTTGACATGATAGCGGTCCCGGGCAATACGAGTGCCGAGACGATAGCGGCGATCATCGCCGACGAGGCTGCCATAGGTATGGTAAACAGCAAAACCACCGCCGTGCGTATAATTCCTGTAGAGGGCAAGGGCATCGGAGATGTCGTTGAGATGGGCGGACTGCTGGGCTCGGCTCCGGTCATGCCGGTGCACGGCGCATCGAGCGCGGAGTTCATCGCCCGCGGCGGACGCATCCCCGCGCCGCTTCAGAGCCTTAAAAACTGAGATCATTCAAAAATTTTATACATAACAGTCGGTAATGTCGTTTGACTTTGCCGCGGATTTGTATTATATTTCGCATATCACCGTTTACCGACGGCGTTGGTAGGATTTTGTGCGAGCATTCCGGTTTAGCCGGAGCTCACCGGTCAGGCCGGCGCAATGAATGTATAGGCACAGCAAAAAGGCGTAACTAAAAAAGGAGAAAAGGGATATGAAAGACAAAACGGTAAGAAAGTTAGTGTTTGCGGCGCTGTTTGCGGCGCTGAGCTGCGTTGCGACAATCTTCTCCAATTTAACCTAATCCCTCACACCTGCACCGGCAAGAAAACCCGCTGCTACGCCATCAAAAAGAGCGATGTGATCGCTTTTATGAACG
>ERZ857998.2146-NODE-2146-length-19400-cov-7.257017_pt1 | contig 19400 bp, 14 predicted proteins | sample MGYA00519954_ERZ857998 | MGnify/ENA primary metagenome ERZ857998 (study PRJEB31778, sample SAMEA3449424) | human gut metagenome | biome: human gut; feature: human-associated habitat; material: faeces | place: United Kingdom | collected 2010/2012 ...
GGGTCTACGAGGAGCCCGGACCGGAAGACATCAGCCTGGGCGAAGCCGAGCGGCTTTACGCCTGGGCCGAAGCCCAGGGCGAGGGCATGGCGGGCATCATTCTCAAGGCTTTGGGGCTGTAGGAGGCGGCTATGCGTCATAACCGCACCAGCATCATCAATACGGCCCTCATGCGCGTAGGGGGCCAAGGCGTCACCGCCGCGTTTCAGGATTCGCCTTCAGCTCAGACAGCGGCCGCCGCTTATGACCGGGCCGTGGCCTATTGTCTGTCTCTGCATCCGTGGAGTTTCGCCCTGAAGCACGCTGCCCTGGCCCGAGGCACGGAAAGCCCGGCGCCGGGTTGGCGTTACGCCTGGCCCCTGCCCGCCGACTGCCTGCGGGTGGTGAATGCCGCGGCGGACGGCGGAGAGCGGCATGTCCGGTATGCGCTGTCCGGGGATGCCCTGCAGACGGACAGCGGCGCCGTCACCGTCAGCTACATCAGTTCCGAGGCCGCCGCTTTCCCGGACGCCTTCGCCGATGTCCTGGCCTGGCGCGTGGCCCTGGAAATCGCGCCCTATGTCGAGCAGGGCGGCGGCAATGTCCGCGACTATCTGGAAATGTTCGAGCGCGCCCTGGACCGGGCCAAGGTGGAAAATGACGTCCGGCAGCGGCCCGAACGCGTCTGCCGGTCCTCCTTCCTCAAAGAACGGATGGTTTTCTGATGCCCCTCTATCATATTCAAAACGTCCTCAACGGCGGCGAGATCACTCCCCTGATGCGCGGGAGGGTGGATCAGCCCCGCTACGGCACGGGCGCGCGGGAGATGCGCAACTTCGTGCCCATGCCCCAGGGCGGCGTCACCCGCAGATCCGGCACGCGTTTTCTGGGCATGGCCCACAATGACGCGGCCCGTCTGATCTCCTTTGTTTTTTCCGCTACCCAGGGCCGCATGCTGGAGTTCGGGGACAAGTCCATGCGCGTCTGGCTGCCCGACGGGCGTCTGGTGGCTGATGAAAACGGCGCGCCCAAAGTCTTTGAATCTCCCTATGCCGCCGCCGACCTGCGCTCGCTGCGCTTTGCCCAGTCCGCGGACGTGATCTATTTCGCTCATCAGGGCTACGCCCCGCGCAAACTTTCCCGCCATGCCGATGACGACTGGCGCTGGAGCGTGTTGAGCTTTGTCCCGGCCATCGCCGCGCCCGGCGACGTCAGTTTGCAGATTGTGGATCGGGGCTATGACGGCGACAACGCCACGCGCGTCTATACCTACGCCGTCACGGCCGTGGACGGGGAAACCGGGCAGGAATCCGGCGTCGGCGCCGAGGTCGGCATCACGGCCAAGGCCCTCAATTCCGTGAGCTACATCATCCGCGCCTCCTGGCCGAAGGTTGAGGGCGCCGCCTATTACCGCGTCTACAAGAAGAAATACGGCGTGTTCGGCTATATCGGCAGGGCCGGCTCGGAATGCTCCTTCGACGATGAAAATATCGGCGCGGACACCGAAGACACCCCGCCCGAGCACAAGAATCCGTTTGAAAAGGAAGGCGACTGGCCTTCGCAGGTCTTCTTTCACCAGCAACGCCTGGGCTGGGCCGCCACCGCCAACCGGCCCATTACCGTCTGGCTTTCGCGCACCGGGGATTTCGAGATCATGGCCGCGTCCACGCCGCCCAAGGATGATGACGCCATCGAGGCCACCCTGGCCGCCACCCAGGCCAACCGCATCGTCTGGCTGCAACCCGACCGCCAGTCCCTGACCTTCGGCACCGAGGGCAGCGAGTGGACGCTTTCCGCCGGCGAGGGCGTGGCCCTGACCCCCTCCAATATCAGCTTTGAAATGCAGACCGCCAACGGCGGCGACAACGCGGCCCCGGCCATTTCCGTGGGCGGCGGCGTGCTCTACCTCCAGCGCGGCGGCAAGGCCGTGCGCCAGTTCGCTTACAACTACAGCGCGGACAAATATCTCGGCCAGGACGTGACCCTTCTGGCCCGGCACATGCTGCGCGACGCCGCCGTAACGGTCTGGGCTTATCAGCAGGAACCCTGCTCCGTGATCTGGTGCGTGCTGTCCGACGGCACCCTGGCCGGGCTCACCTACATGCCGGAGCAGGAAGTCATGGGCTGGCACCGCCACGACACGGACGGGCGCTTTGAGGACGTGGCCGCCATGCCCGGCACGCCCGACGATCAGACCTGGTTTCTGGTGCGGCGGGATTGCGGGCTTTGCGTGGAACGGCTGGACAGCTTCTTTGACGCCGACGATCTGGCGGAAGCCTATTTTCTGGACAGCGCGCTCAATTACCAGGGCCCGGCCGCCACGCGCTTCAACGGGCTTGATCATCTGGCGGGCCGTGAGGTTCAGGTTTTCGCCGACGGCGGCACCGTGGACGGCCTGGCCGTGGATGCGGACGGCGGCCTGACCCTGCCCCGGCCCGCGTCCAGCGTGCATGTGGGCCTGCCGTACACCTCGCGCCTTGTGCCCAACCTGCCGGAAATTCAGACCCGGCAGGGTTCCAGCATGATGCACAACCGCAAAATTGCCGCCGTGCGCCTCCGGACCTATCGCAGCATGTCCTTTCTGGCCGGACTGGAGGGCAACCTTACTCCCATCGCGGACAGACATATCCGGGCCGGAGCGTTCCGGACGCAACCATTTTTCAGCGAAGGCACGGATCTGGCCCTGAACGTCTGCGGCGGCTGGGCGGACGAATCCCCTCTGATCGTGGAGGTGACCAGCCCTACGCCGCTGACTGTTCTGGCCATCTCCACGGCCGTGGATGTTTCTCCGTATTTAGGCGCGGTATCCGTTAGCGGCTCTGCCGTTAACGGATAGCGACAGCGGTTTCTTCGCGTCGTGTGTTGTGTAAGCCATTGCTGTCTTCAAGCGTAGTTTCCTTCGTTACAACGCTTGAAGCAAGGGAGGATTCTGATATGGGCGCCACCGCGCTTGCGCTGACCATGGGCGGACTTTCCGCCATTTCCAGCCTGTCGCAGGCCAGCCAGGCCAACCGTCAGGCCAGATACCAACAGGCCCAGATGGAGGCCAATGCGGCGGCCGCGCGCGATCAGGCCAAAATCACGGCGGAGAAAGGCCGTATCGAAGCGGAAAACCTGGACCGCGAGCGCTCGGCCCTGCGCCGGGAATACGCCGACGTGCAGGCGGGCAATGTGGCCAACTTCGGCGCGCTGGGCGTGGACATGTCCAGCGGCAGCGCGGCGGCTTCCCTGGAGGGCAACGCCAACCGTTTCGCCGCGGACTATGGGGCCAACCGCTACCAGAAGGCCGTGGGAGAATGGGAAACCCGCGAGAACGTCAAGGCCCAACAGGCCAATGCCCAAAATTACGAGAACGCGGCCTCCTGGTACGGCTCCACGGTCAAGAACCTGGGCCAGTCGCTACTCACCGCCGGGATATCCGGCCTGGCCTCCGGCATCAGCGCCTACAGCCTGGCCGGGGGATTCGGCGGCGGGGGCGATGTGACCCAGGCCGGCAAAGGCTTTGTAAGCGGCAGTCAAAGCGTACTGCGAAATCTTCAGGCCGGGAATATTTTCCGCAATGGCCTCAAAACAATCAGAGGGTAAGTCATGGCCATCCGCATTCAGCAGTACAATACGCCGCCCCGGCGCATCCAGGCCGGGGGCGTTGATCCCGGCTTCTCCCAGCCCCTGATCCGCGACGCCGGGCGCTCCGCCGACGCAGATCTGACCGACGCCATGCTCAAGGCGGGCATGCAGCTTACCGAAACGGGCATCAGGGAGTATGTCAGCCAGGAAACCACGCGGGTGTCGCAGTCGCTTTTGCGTATGCAAGGCGAGCTGAGCGCCGAGCGCGACCGATATATGGCGGAAAGCCAGGGGCAGAACGCCATCAACGCGGGAGAGCATTTCAGGAGTTTCGCCGACGAAGCCATGCAGCGGCACTTGGAGGACGGACAATTCTCCGGCCGCTTCCGCCAGATGTTCGCGCGGCAAGCCGTGGCTACCGGCCTGCACTTCACCGAGCAAGGGCAGGCCTACGGCCGACAGCAGAAGGAAGCCTGGGAAGGCTCCGTGCTCAAAGGTCAGCTTGCGGAGTTTGGGACACAGGTAGCGCGGAACTACAACAATCCCGAATGGATCAATTTCAACCTGCAGGCATTGCGGCAGCGCATTGAGACTATGCGTCCCGGTCTGGACAACCGGGAGATGTTTCAGCAGTTGGATTCCTTGACGGCCAAGGGGTGTCTGGACGGCATGCTGGCTGACGGGCGCTATGATGAAGCCGAACGGCTGCTGGACGGCGGAACCGGAAGCGGCGGTACCATTGCGGAGACGTTTCGTAATCCGCTGAACCTCAAGAAGGCGGGCGCCAATACCGGCACACGGGACGATTTTCGCCAGTTCGGCAGCTATGCGGAAGGCTTCGGCGCGGCATGGGATCAGCTGAAAATATACCAGTCGCGCGACGGCCTGACCACGCCGCGCCGGATGGCGGCCAAATGGGCTCCTGTTTCGGACGGCAATGACCAGAACAAATACGTCGCGGCACTGCGGTCCGTGGGTCTGGACCCGGACGCCGAAATAGACGTGAACGATCCGGGGCAGGCGGCCTTGCTCATGAAGGGCATGGCCCTTGCCGAATCCCCTGTGGGTCAGCGTTTTTCGAAAGATGATATCGCCGCCATGCTGGCCACCGGCAAAGAGCCTCTTGCTCCTGGTCAAGTGGAAGCTGGGAACATTGATTTATTCAACCGCCCCGTGGTCAAGAACCCCGACGGCAGCATCAGCACCGTGCGCAGCATGTCCGCCAACTTTGACGGCAAGGAAGTCCTGCTCCCCACGGTCAGCGACGACGGCAAAATCCTTTCCAACGAAGAGGCCGTGGAGCAGTACCGGAAGACCGGCAAGCATCTGGGCATCTTCGACAGCCCGGAACACGCTACCGCCTACGCCAAAACCCTGCATGAGGACCAGGAACGCCTGTATGTCCCGCAAGATCGGCAGGCTCCCGGCCTGGCCGGACTCACGCCTGCCGACCGCCTGAAGTATCAGGGCAAAATCAGGACGGCGCGCCGGGAACTGATGCTGGAAGCGGGGCTTACCGCATCTGCTTTTGAGAATCAAATCGCCTACGGCATGGACAAAGGTGATTTTTCGGCCGCTGAAGCCACCGTCGCCAAACTGGGAGGCATGGGCGCGCATAAGCAAGCCGGAGAGCTGTCCGAAAAACTTGCCGTCTCCAAACAGGCCCGCGTGGCCCTGGACGGGACGCAGGGTTTGCCGTTGCTGGAACAGGCGGCTGCCGCCAAGAAAGACTTGGATGCCCTGATAACGCCGGGCAACGCTAAAGATGTCGTGGCTATGCGCGAGAAAGTGGATTCCGTGATGGAGAAAAGAAAAAACGCTTTTCTCAAGGATCCGGCCGGATATGTGGCGGTCCTGCCCGCCATGCAGGGAGAAATGGATTTTCAGGAAAGAGCGCGGCGCTCTCTCGCCCTGCAGGAAAAAGTGGGCAAGGGGCTTGGCTTTGCGCCGCGCGTGCTCCCGGACGCGGAGAGCAAGCGCCTGCGCGCGGTGTATGACAAGCAGACCACGCCGGAGGGAAGGCTTCAGAATCTCCGGGGATTACAACAGCAGGGTGGCATATATTCGCAGCGAATGTTGACGGAAATGAAGATGCCGGAATCGGTTGTGGCTATCGCTCCGGCACTGCCAATCCTGCCGGACAAGGATTCTGGACTCTGGCTTACAGCCGCTGAAATTAAGCCGTCCGATATCCCCAATGTAAATGAAGACGCAAAGAAGAATGCCAGGGATGCCATAGCCAATTCCAGTGCCATGAGCTTTTTCTACGGCATGGCGCGAAAGTTCCCTACAAATACAGTTCTTCGGGGCTTGGCAAAAAACATGGAAGCAACCGTTCAGAACGCCTTGCTGCTGGGCATGGACCCCGGCGCACTGGACAAGGCATGGTCTTCGGAGACAAGCGACAACTGTCTGCTGTTGATCCCGAAAAATGCCAATATTGACGCCAGCGATGCCGAAACTGCGTTGGCAAGCCAACGAGAAGAGATCGCTGCCCGCCTGATGCGGGAATACCCCAAAAGCGGCGACGCCGCAAAAGACCGCACAGCCATGGTCAACCGCCGCGCACTGGCGCGGGAAGGCGTTTTTGTGTCCAGTAATAACGGTTTGTCCGCATCACTTCTTGATCCCTGGACCGGCGATCCCGTGTTCTGGCAGGACGGGAGCCCTGTGACGGTTGACCTGAACGACGCCTTGGCCGCCGCGCTTTCGGAGGAAGAGGAAGACGAAAATGATCTTTGAGCTGGCCTTTGCACACAAGAAACCATTTGACCTCCGGAAGCTGGACGAAATGCCCCTGATGCCTACACCTTCCGCCGGGGAATACCTTTCCACACATGTGGCCCAAGCCTTTGACCGGACCATCCCCGGGCGCGTGATGGAAGAGCAGGCTATTCTGGATGCCGAAAAGGCCGAGGGCACGTATGATCCCGACTATCTGCCGCAGCGGGAAGCCCGCGACATGTTTGGTTCTTTTCCGGATATGCCGGAACTGCGTCACGCGCACGCTATACCGGAAGATGAGTGGAAGGCGTCTCCTTACTATCGCAAGGGGGTGCAATATCGTCCGGACATGACCGCCACGCGGGCCCGCATCTTGTCGGAAAATTACGATGAGCGGCGCTTCCGGGAAATGATTGTGGCCAACGGCGACGCTGCCTACGGCCCGGGCATGAAAGCGGCGGCTTTCGGGGCCATGTTGCTGGGCAGCCTTCCGGACCCGGTCAATGTTCTGCCCTTGGGCGGTGGCGTGCGGGCCGCTTCCTTGGTGGGCAAGGCCGGGTTGAAAGCGGCCATCGGAGCCGGGGCCAAGGCGGGCATTGTGGAGGGCGCGGCAGGCGCGCTGCTCTCCGATGCACTGACCCTGCCCGATCTGGCGGCCCGGGGCGAAGACGTGGGTTTTGTCGACGTGATGCTGGACACTGCCTTCGGCGCTTCCCTGGGCGGTGGGCTGGGAGCCTTGGGCGGCGGCATCGGCGGTTATCTGGGCAAACGCCGAGCCCAGGCCCAGGCGCTTTTGGCGGAGCGGGCGCTGCTTCGGCACGCGGAACTGCTGCGTGAGGCCGATGCACGGGAAAAAGCGGCTTTGGCCGTGACAACGGAGTTCGGCGCGCCGGACAATGATTTCCTCAATTCCGGCTGGCATGCCTTTGAGGACAACTCGGACGACTTCTTTCTGAGCCGGACCGGACGCGAGGGCGGGCCCGGCGCGCCGTTGGCGACACGTGCCGAGACTTTTTTCGGTCTCCTTGATGATGTTGATCTGGACATCGCCCGGCGTGATCGCTGGCGCATCTGGACAGCCGAGTTTCAGAAGCAGCTCGAAGGTGCCGGATTCTCTTCTCAGAAGGCGGAAGCATTCAGTGACGTACTGGGCGCGCACGCCGAGGTCATGGCCCCCATGTACGGCATGGAACCGGGACAGTGGCTGGAGCACAGGCTTGCGGGCTTCCGGCAGATGAGCCCGGAAGAATTTGCCGCAGTGCGCGAGGGTTTTTTATACGACGCGCCCGGGCGCGAAGCGGCGGACTTGCGGCAAGCCGCTGGCGAAGGACGGCGCGCGAACCCCATTGCCGACGCCGTCTGGGGCCAGCTTGACCGCGCGGCCATCCGCGAGGGTTATGGCCAGGACGTGGTGCGGGCCATTGAGGAGCGTTACGGGCACGGCGTGTTTGCCAGGACCAGCGGCGGGAGGGCCAAGGACCGCGCGACTCTGAGCAATGACGGTCTGGCTTCGGAGCTTGCCCGGCGCGGTCTTTTACCGGAAGGCGCAACCCTGGACGATATGGTGAACCACCTGGCTTATGGCGAAGGCACGGACAACGGGCGGGCGCTGTTCATGCCGGAAGGTCAAAAGGCCGCCAACATGACGCGCCCCCTCTCCCTGCGCTTTGCGGAGATGCCCACCCTAGAGGCTGACAGTTCGCACTGGTTCGGCAAAGGGAAGGAGATACCCGTTCCCGGCAAAAGCGAAGATGCCGGACAACGGAAGACTCTGCGTGATGCTGTTAAGACGTGGGCAAAAAAGCGCTTCTCAAAAGACACAGCCGTTTCTAATGCCGATACGGGCTGGCAGGTCCAGGTGACGGCCAAGGGCATAGAGGATTCGCTTTCACACGGCTTTGACGATTTGCTGGCGCGCTCCGTGCCGTTCATTCCGCAGATAGTGGAAGGCGGTATTCATGTTGACAGCATTCCAAAAACTTCCCGGCTCATGTCACATGTCTTTGCGAACAAGATCAAACTGGACGGCAAGGATTATGTGGTGGGTTTTGTGCTGAGGGAGGATGGAAACGGAAATCGGTTCTATGATCACGAGCTAACGGAGATCATTGATTCTGATCGGCTCGCACCGGTAAAGCAGCGAGAAGCGACTGGAGAACTCCGGACCGATCAGAACACACCATCCGGCCCGCCTGAACTTCTCGCGAACCGGGGTGATGTGATGAATATACTCCGGGAAAAGCTGGGCGTCAACGACGGAAGCGGGCAGGTTCTGTTCCACGCCGCGGGCGGCGATACGGCCAACGCCCGCGGGGCCATCGTCTTCAGGCCTGAGGACGGCCAGGCGCTCATTGCCCTGTTCAAAGGCAAGCGGGACATTTCCACAGTCATTCACGAGGGGGCCGGGCATTTCTTTCTGGAAAATCTGCGCGATGCGGCGCAACAACCCAATGCTCCGGCATGGGTGCGCGATGGTTGGCGGGATGTAGCCAAGGCCATTGGCGCGGACGCTGCCGCAGTCAAGACCGTGCCTGTGGATGCGCATGAAAAATTCGCGCGCATGATCGTAGACTACTTTCGGCGCGGCGAAGCTCCTACCCCCGTATTGACCACTACATTTCAACGGTTCGCGCGCTGGCTGACGCGGATTTACCGGGCGTTGGCGCGGCAGGGCGATCTGGAAGGCGTTTCGCCGGAAGTGGCGCGGATCATGGACCGGATGCTGGCTTCCGAGGACGATTTGCGCGCCAGGGAAATCAACCGTCGTGTGGACTCGGCCCGCAATGACGACGCCGATCTGCTGCGGGCCGGTCTGGCCGGACGGGAAAAGCGCGACATCATGCGCGCGCAGGAAAAGGCTCTGGCGGATATGAGCGCCGGGCGTCCCGTGGACGTGGGGCCGGTGCTGCGGGAGTCGCAGGCGCTGAACAAGGCCGGAAATCTGATGCGTGATTTTCCCCTTGATGGGCAACCGGCATCGGAAATCAACGGCTCTGCCGTCAACTATGCCGTGGAGGCAGCCGACGATTTTCCGCCAGCGCCGGAGCGGGCGCGTGGCGAAGCGGCGGAAAGCGCGGACGCGCTGAACCAGGCCGCCGTCGATGCCGACGTTGAAGCGCGACTTGGCGATCTTGAGGCGCAGGGCAAGCTGGACGCCGAAGATGCGGCCCATCTGGCGGAAGCCGCTGACCGGCAGGCCCGCGCCGCAAACTATGACGAATGGGGACAGGCCGTACTCGAATGCGTGTGGGGGATTGCATAATGGCTTTGAATAAAAAGGATTGCATTGCCGCCGTCAAGCAGGCCGGGGCGTCTGAACTGGAAGCCCTGGACATTGTGGACATGCTGCTGGAGCAAAAAGCCCGGCTGAAAGCCTCCGGCGACCTTACGCCGCAAAATCTTTCCCGCGCCTGGAGCGCCACCGCCGAAGGTCTGGCGCGCCAGCGGGCGATACAGAGCCGCCGTACCGCCCTGGGGCTGGTCAAGTTCCGCGATGCGGCGAGCTTCGTTGATTCCGTCAAGGCCCAGGGAGCTTCGGCAATGGAAGGCATTCAGGCCCTGATGGTGGGCGTTTCCCGACGGTTGGACGGGGCGCGGCGCTCCGTATCCGCCTTGCGGCAGGGCATCTTCAAATCCTGGGCATCACCCATGCTGAGCGAACTGGAGGCCGTAGACAACGGCGCGGCTCTGCGCCTCATGCGCGAAGACAAGGCTTTTCATGACAGCGTATTCCGCGAAATGCGCGAACCGGACAGCACAGGCGACAAAAACGCTCGCGCCATTGCCGACATCTTCAGCCGCTACACGGAGCAGAGCCGCGTCCGGCTCAATGCCGCCGGAGCGGACATCGGCAAACTGGACGGGTGGACGCCGCAGACCCATGATCCCTATAAGCTTATGGCGGGCGGCGAGGCCGGGCGCGCGAAATGGATTGATTTCATGCTGCCCCGTCTTGATCTGGAGCGCACTTTCGACGGCGTGGGCCTGGTGGACGCAAACCGTGCCCGCGAGTTGCTTAGCGGCGTGTACGATACCTTGACCTTGGGCAGGAATCCGCACATGCCCGGCGACTTCACGGGCGGCGGCGCTTCCGTCTCCGGCCCGCGTAATCTGGCGTCCGGCATGGGCAAGAGCCGCGTGCTCCATTTCAAAGACGCACAAGGCGCGCTGGAGTATCATGACGCCTACGGACGCGGCAACATTTTCGACGCTATGCTCCGGCATCTGGAGCAAGACGCGCGAGCCCTGGCCCTCATGGAACGGCTGGGGCCAAATCCTCAGTACACGCTGGAAAGGCTTCTCGCTCATGAAAAGCGCGCGCTCAAGGACAACGCCGTCCTAACTCCCGAAGAAAAAGCGCGGCAGATGCGGGAGTTGGACAATGCCTTTTCCGGCGGCATCATCCGCCAGGGCAGGGTTTCCGCATGGCTGGCGGAACTGACAGGAGAAACCAACTGGGCGGCGCATCCCACGCTGGCCAGAGTCGGGGCCGTGCTGCGCGCGTCGCAAAATCTTTCCAAGCTGGGCGGCGCGTCCCTTTCGGCCATTGCCGACGTATTCACCAAGGCGGCATCCATGCGCGTCAACGGCGAGACATGGCCCGGGGCGATAGGGAAAAGCCTTGCCCAGTATATCCAGGGATTCAGCGGCAAGGAAAAGGACGTTGCCCGTCAGTGCGGAGCCTTTCTGGATCACGTGCGCGGCGACATTGTTGCCCGATGGGACGATGCCAGCGGCATGCCTGGAGTGCTGGCCGACCTGCAGGACAAGCTCTTCCGCTGGAGCGGTTTGAACTGGATCACCGAGCGCGGCAAGGCGGGTTATACCCTCTGGCTGTCGGAACACCTGGGAGAAGCGTCCGGCAAGGCCTTTGACCAGTTGGACGGTCCGCGCCGAGCCATGCTGCAATATCACGGCATTGACGCCGCCCGCTGGGAAGTCATGCGCAAAATGAGCCGCCAGGCCGAGGACGGCAAAACCTACTTTTGCCCGGAGCATGCGGCCGAATTGACTGATATGGAAATTGCTCCGCTGTTGCCCGCGTTTGCGCAACGTCTGGACGAAGCCGGACGCGCGCGGGAATTGGCGAAGCTGCGCGACAGCCTGCGTTTTGACAGCATGGCCATGCTGGCTGATGAAACCGCCTTTGCCATCATTGAGCCGGACGACGCCACGCGCGCCATCATGCGCCAGGGGACACGGCCCGGAACCGGGGCGGGCGAAATCTGGCGGGCCATAATGCAGTTTAAATCCTTCCCCATTGCCTACATGCAACGCGTGCTTGGCGGCCGCCGCTGGGTACGCGGCGATTTGCAAAAAGGCATGCGCTACGGCCTGCGTAATCTGCCCGGGGCGGTCGGGGATGCGCTGACGCGGGATATGGGCGGACTCATGGGCTTTGTGCTCAGTTCAGTGGCCTTTGGCTATGCGTCCATGACGCTCAAGGATCTGGCCAAGGGGCGGAAGCCGCGCAGTCTGGCCCACAGGGAAACCTGGCTGGCCGCCGCGATGCAGTCCGGCGGAGCGGGCATTTTCGGGGACATCCTCTTCGGCAAGGTCAACCGTTTCGGCAACAGCTTCGCGGAAACCGCAGTAGGGCCGCTGGGCGGGCTCATCGGCGACGTGGCCACCTTGGGCGGCCAGCTTGTGCGCGGCGACATTGCCGATGCCGGAGAGGACACGTTGCGCCTGGCCCTGGGCAACGCGCCCTTCATCAACCTCTGGTACACCCGTGCCGCACTGGACTGGATGCTGCTCTACCATGTGCGGGAAATGATGTCGCCGGGGACTCTGCGACGCACGGAACGCAAGATGAAAAAGGAGTTCGGGCAGGAATTCCTTTTCCCTCCGTCGCAATTCATCCGGCGGGGTGGGGGATTCCGATAGGGGGGCGGCAGGGCCGAACCCTTTTTGAGCCCGGCCCTTTTTTCTACGCCAGTGCCGGTTTGCCTACGGCCACGGCGGCCAGCAGGGATGAACGGGCCAGGCCCAAGGCATACCACGCGGCGTTGACGTGCATATCCACAGCATGTTTTGCGGCGGGGGTGGCTGCGTCTCCCAGTTCAAAGCGAACCGCCAGATGCGTCCAGTTCTCGGACAGTGCCAGACATTCCGCCGCCCGCTGGATGTCTTTGAACAAGGTGTGGAGGTTGGGGAGATGGCTTGCTTGAACTGGGAGTGTGCAAAGGTCGGTTTTGCTGACGGGAAGATGGGCATGCCCGCTGGGGGCGGGCGACTGCGCACGCACCCAGGCAATTGCTTCATCCAGCTTTTCCTTGGGCCAAGGGAAAACCCGGTTTAATCCGAACTGATGGCGGATGCGTTCCAGAGCCTTGATACGGACGATCCCGGCGCGCTTGCACCAATCATTGATGGCGACGTTCAGCGGGATTACTTCAGTGTTGGTGCAGTAGGGCTTGGGCGGCACGAGCGTGGCTGCGGACGGAGGCAGGGCGGCCCGCTCTTCCGCTGCGAGCCGGTCGAGTACGTCCAGCACCCAGCGCCGGAACGCCTTGGCTACCGGGGTGCGGGCGAACATGGCGAGGAGATGGCAGCCGCGAAGGGAGAAGATGCGGGTTTCCTGCGGGCCGCCTTCCGTGGGCAACGTGACCACGGCGGTCATGGCATCCGTGAACTCGTCGGCGTGGCGAGTGTAGAGTTCAATAACCCGCTGAACAGAGGCGTATTGAAGGGCTGTCGCAATTTGCGACCCCCTTATCCAAGGCTGAGAATTTTGAGGAATTACGTCGAACTGGACATCGTTGAAGCAAAGGGTCTGAGGCATGGTGAACTCCTACGTGTGTGAATTGCGTCTTCTGAAAATAGAAGACGCCGGGTGTTCACACGGCGTAGGACCGCTGCCCGCCTTTAGGCCGAAGCCTTGGACATATCGGGCACACCCGGCATCAATGGATGCTATTATAGCCCAAAACAAAGCCCAAAAGGATCTTGACTTTGGGAAAAGGGCACAAAAAAGCGCCATGCTGACGGGTGGCGTTGCCGCCTACGGGGTGTGAAGCCCGTGAAAAGAGGACACCATAAAGTCGAAGAAAAGTCAAGGTTAGTTGAGAAGGCTGTCGATGGTTCTTTTGAAATCCTTGATTCTGTCTTCAAGATTACGGGGTTCGTCGTTGTTTTTATTATTTGGGGGGGAAGATTTAGTTGGCTGCGTTGAAAAAATTTCTTCCATTACTGGAAATTTGATTTTTTGGTTTTGTTTTTCACGCAACTCTTGAATGTATGGCCTATATTCAGTAGTAATACTTGCTTCTATTTCTTTGTGTGAATAACGTATAAATATTATATCAATAAAAAATATACTTATTACGATAAGTAAAAAATTAACTAGAAGTTTAAAACTTTTTCTTTTTCTTATTATATAAAAGTATCGCATTGATATAAAAATGAATATTAAAATTGAAATAGAAATAATGGTTAAAGTTATACTCTTCTTTTTGTTTTTTATCTCTGACAGCATCACTTGTTCTGTGATATACGGTGATTCATCTATATCTTGTGGGGTTAGGCCTGGTCTATCTGCAAAAGCAGATTCGAACACGCCGATCTGAATATAATTCCCAGGCTGTTGCGAGGGCGCAGAGGTGTCCGCGCGAGCCACCGGCGCAATCACGCACAAAAAGAGAAGCGCCAGCAGCGCACAGCCCACAACCTTTTTCATGTCCCAATTGTAAAGGGCCTTGGGGGCGTTGACAAGCGTATAAGGGGTGATGGCGAGTCGGAGGAGCAACATTGGCAGAGGCGGGGGCGCTGTAACGCCCCCACCGACGGGCTGGGGAGACAGCCCGCCACGGCCCCGCATGGCGTTGGCGCGCCGTGCAGAGTATCCGATGCCCGGAGATTACCGGGGGGATATGGGGGAATCAAGGGGTCTGTTGACATGGGCAAAACAAGCGAGAGATGCCCGCGTTGTCTCCGCCCCGTGCCGGTGAGCAGGAGTCTTACTGTTCCGGCCAGGGAAGGGGAGGAAGTCAGGGGCGTGCTTCTGGACAAGGTGCGCTATCAGAATTTGAAATGCCCCTATTGTGGGCTGCTGGGACAGCGCCCTACCTATGTGGGGCGTACTGTGTGGCAAGATCAAAAGACGGAGAGAGGATATGTGCAGGACTGCGCAGAAGAGGTTTCATCTGCACGATCATAAGTGACAAAGATGTTTGATATGCGAAAATACTCCCAAGAAAACGGTTTACAAAGGGAGTGTATTATGGATCGTGAAGTGGTTCGAAACACAGCGGAAAGGGATTGCGCGTGCAAATGCGTCGAAATCAACATTGTTCCTAAAGGCTGCCCTTGCGGCTCCGGCGCCGCACAGGGCGGCAAGGCGTTGAATTTCGCGTTACTGGTGCCGCAGGGGACGACATGGAGCAACTTTGATCAGAATCTGGTTGTCACAGAATCCCTGCCGAAGTCAGTCCCCATCAACAAGGCATATACCTTGCCGTCGCCTTTCGGAAATTCCCCCTGCCTTGCTGTGCCGTATGTCAAAAATCCGCATACAGGGCAGTGGCAGGAAGTATCGTCGTTCATGTACATCGCTCCCTCCGATCTTGTGAAAACCGGTGTAAAAGCCTCCTGCCCCGGTGACGGCAATGTCTATCTGGCGACAGGCACGCATCTTATCGCCATCGCAGCGGCCAACTCCCAAGGCCAGCTTGCTCCGGCCGCGACGGCCGGATCAGACAACTTTACCTTTGCCGAAATCGTCATCGGCCTCTGGTGCGCCACCGGCGACGTTCTCACGGACTCAGCGGCATTCAAGGCGCTTGAAAGCCGTATTGCGGCCTTGGAAGCTAACTAACCGCACGGGCGGGCATTGCAATGAAAAGGCCGGGTTCCACGAGGCCCGGCCTTTGGGTTAACGCAGCGGCCCGTCAATGAGCCAGTGCGCAGCCTCTCGGAATACTCCCGGCGACAGTTTGGTGTACTTCTCACCGTACCGCTCCCGGATCAGGGCAAAGAGTCGGTGCCGACGCTCTGGTCCTTTCTTTTTGATGTCGTGGAGCACAGCGGTGCCCGAATCATTTGCTACCCCCAATTTTGAGGTGAGCGAATACGCCGACGGCACAGGTCAGTCCTTCGCCGCTTTCAAACTATCTAGATAGTCCGCCCATTCCTGCATCATGCGGCGGCGTTCCGGCAAATGCTCCGCGTAGTTGTAGGCGGCCCGCACATGGTCGCGTTCCCCGTGGGCAAGCTGGCGCTCGATCCAGTCCCGGTTATATCCCATCTCATTGAGCAGGGTAGAGGCCATGCCCCGGAAACCGTGCATGGTCATTTCGTCCTTGGTGAAGCCCATGCTGCGGATTGCCACCAGCATGGATTCAATGGAGATGGGTTTTGCATCGGTGCGGATGGAAGGAAAGAGAAAGCACCCGTTGCCGGTATAGGGCTGTAATTCGGCCAGAATACCCAGAGCCTGCCGGGAGAGTGGGACAATATGGCGTTGGCGCATCTTCATCTTGCTGGCCGGGAGCCGCCATTCTTTTGCCGTGAGGTCGAATTCCGCCCATTCGGCTTTCTGCAGCTCGCCAGGGCGCACAAAGAGCAGGGGGGCAAGGCGGAGGGCGCAGCGCATAGGGAAGAAGCCGCCGTATGCGTCTATGGCTCGCAGAAGTTGGCCGATGCGCTTCTTGTCCGTGAGGGCGGCCATGTGCTTGACGTTGACCTTGGGCAGGGCGGCGTGAAGCCCGGTTGAAACATCGTACTTGGTCCGCCCCGTAGCAATGGCGTAGCGAAAGACCTGACCACAAATCTGGATCAGGCGGTGGGCTGTCTCAATGGCTCCGGTCTGCTCAACCCGCCGGGCAGCATCCAAGATGTCCGTAGGTTCGACCTCCGCAACGGGCTTTGCCCCTACCACGGGGAAAATCTGGCGCTCAAAGAGAGATCGTACTTTTTTGGCATAGCTGGGCGCGAGATTTACCACATGCTTGTCAAACCATTCCCGCGTCACGACTTCAAAGGAATCAGCCTCCGCGCTTGTGAAGCTGGCCTTGATGGCTTGGCGCTGGGCGCTGGGGTCAATGCCTTGGGCAATGAGTTTTCTAGCCTCATCACGTTTGACGCGCGCTTCTTTCAACCCCGTGTCGGGGTAAGTCCCAAGCGAGAGCAATTTTTCCTTCCCCCCAAGCCGGTACTTGAGCCGCCACCACTTACCCCCGCCTGGGGTAACAATGATGAATAGTCCCCCGGCGTCATACAGCTTGTATGGTTTATCTTGGGGCTTGGCGTTGCGCAGGGCCGTGTCAGAAAGAGGCATGGGTGGCTCTTGGGGTAACAGTTTTTGAGATAAGCCAGTTACCCCTAAAAGTTACCCCAAGAAAAGAACGGATGTCAACGGGCATTGGCGAACTCTGGCGGAGTGTGATTTTCCATAAAAGCAAAGCCCGCCGGGGTCTTGCGAACCTCGGCGGACTTTGGCGGAACTTGCATTGGTGGGCCCACCAGGACTTGAACCTGGGACCTGCCGGTTATGAGCCGGAGGCTCTACCAACTGAGCTATAGGCCCGAGAGCTTTCGTATAGCCGGAAGCAACCGCGCCGGTCAAGGCGGATTGGGCGGGGGCGCGCTCGCCCCCGCGTCGTCCGCTACATGGCGTGGCCGGTTTCCAGCAGGGCGATCTGTTCGTCCATGGCCTTTTTCAGCGGCGCGGGCAGGCCCATGATTTCCACATTGAGGAAACCGCGCACAATGGTGGAGGCCGCCTCATCCTCGTCCAGGCCGCGCGCCATGAGGTATTCGATTTCTTCCTGGGCGATCTTGCCCACGGCGGCCTCGTGCGACAATTCCACGCCGTCCTGGTTGCTGTTCAGCTCCGGGATGGCATGGATGCGTCCGCCGCCCATGATCAGGCCCTTGCATTCCAGATGCCCTTTTGCCGGGGCCGCCGCCGCGCCGATGTAGCCCCGGTTGATCACCGTGCCGCCCGTGGTCAGCACACGCGAGATGACCTCGCCGCGCGTGTCCGGGGCATTGAGTTCAATGCGGTTGCCGCAGTCCACGTACGAGCCGGCCGGGGCCACGATGACCGAATTGAAGCGGGCCACCGCATTGTTTCCGGTCAGTTCCATCAACGGGTACATCTGCAGATCGCCCACGGGCTTGAGCAGGATGTAATTGTTCTGAAACTCGCCTCCGGCTTCCACCCGCCCGGCGGAGCGGGGCCGCACCGTGGTGCTGTCGCCCCAGTTGTGGATCATGGTGAAGGTCAGCTTGCCGCCTTTTTCCACATAATATTCCGTAATGCCCAGGTGGGCGGCGTCGCGCGCCTCGTGGGCCGTGGCGCAGCCGCCCAGAATGTGCAGTTCCGCGCCTTCCTCCACCACCACGATGTTGTGGATGCTCTGGCCCGCGCCGTGTCCCTTGATGAACATGCAGGACTGCACGGGCTCGCTGATTTTGGCGCCCTTGCGCGCCCGCACGAAATAGCCGCCGTTCAGGTGCTCGCGGGCCATGCGGGTGAAGTCGTCCTTGTCCGGGTCGAGCAGCTGCCAGTAATAGCGCGGCAGCCCGTCGAACTTCTTGAGGGCCGCGCGGATGTCCATGAGCTCCAGGCCGTCCCGGCGCGTCTCACAGTGCACGCCCGCGTGGTTGAGCTGCATGAACGCGCCGCTGACCTGGCGGTCGTTGACGTCGATGCCCGCCAGCACCAGACGTTCGCGGTCCTCGGCCGGCAGACGGGTCAGATCGTCGATGGGAGCGGCGTTTTCACCGCCGCTGAAGGAAAAGCGGGAGAGATCCACGGTACTCATACGAGGGGCGCCTCCGCGATTTTGCCGTACATGTCGCCTGCCAGACATCGCAGGCATTCCTGATAGCCGTGGTTGGCGATGTGGTCGAGAATTTCGCGCGGCCGGGCCTCGCAGCAGAGCTTGCCGTGGTACATGACCTGGCCCCGGTGCGCGTTGACGTATTCCAGAATGTGGCCGGTGTGGGTGATGATCAGCCCGCTGGTGGAACGCCTGCGCTCCCGCTCGCGCAGGGTGGCGCCGCAGGCGTCGGGTATGCCGTCCAGCAGATGGCGCACGGTGTTGCCCACCAGGGCCATGTTTTCCAGGTCCACGCCGGATTCCGGCTCGTCGAAGAGCAGCAGATCCGGCCGCTGGGCCATGAGCTGCAAAAGTTCCGAGCGCTTGATCTCGCCGCCGGAAAAGCCCGCGTTGACGTCGCGGTCCAGAAATTGGTCGAAGTGCACCTTGCGGGCCATGGCCGGGATGTCCATCTCGCGTCCCCGGCCGCAGAGCTCCACCAGCTTGCCCGTGGGCAGGCCGTGGATGGTGGGCGGGCGCTGGAAGGACATGCCGATGCCCAGGCGGGCCCGCTCGTACATGGGCGCGTGGGTAATGTCCTGTCCCTTGAAGATGATCCGGCCCTCGGTGACCTCGTAGCCGGAAACGCCCATCAGGGTCATCAGCAGGGTGGTCTTGCCCGAACCGTTGGGCCCGAAAAGAATAAAGGTTTCGCCGGGCTCGATGCTCAGGTCGATGCCCTTGAGCACGGGCGTGCCCTTGATCGAAACGTGCAGATTATGGATTTCAAGCATCGCTGTCCCCGTTTTCCCCAAGGTATTCCAGCACGTCGTAATGCACATGGTCCAGAATATGGGTCAGTTGGGAGATGCACTCGTCGCCCACGGCCCTGCCCAGCAGATTGACGATGAAAGCCGCGCGCTTAGCGTTGACCAGGGCCTCGTAGCCCGGATCCGTGCTGTAGGGAATGGCCCGGACGGCCTCGCTGAAGGCCGCCAGTTCCTCTTCGGTGACGTTCTTGATGGGCTGGGGCTCATTGTCGAGAAAGACCACGCCTTCCCGCAGCTCCAGCATGACCGCTTTGCCGTGCATATTGGCGATGCACACTTCCATACGCTACCCCTTGTAATGGCAATCCATATATGATGGCAAACTTGGGCCGCCGTGTCCAGTCCGGCGCGCGACGGGCGGGGGCATTCTGTTCTCCTTCCGTAAACGGAGTGATTTTGTATTGAGATAGGTTACCTTCAAAGATAGTGGGCTTGTCATATGGACGGGGTATTCCGAGCCCTGCGGGCACAGTGGCTTTACGCCTCCCGGCGTTTGGGCCGCCTGCGCGGCGCGCGGCAGGGGGCCGGGGGCGGC
>ERZ857998.2154-NODE-2154-length-19355-cov-4.683472_pt1 | contig 19355 bp, 20 predicted proteins | sample MGYA00519954_ERZ857998 | MGnify/ENA primary metagenome ERZ857998 (study PRJEB31778, sample SAMEA3449424) | human gut metagenome | biome: human gut; feature: human-associated habitat; material: faeces | place: United Kingdom | collected 2010/2012 ...
GCCGCGATTCGGTCGCACGGAGAGCATTTTCCAGTTGACAAAACTATAGGAACACATTACAGCGCACGACTTTGTCATCAAGACCATATGCATCGTTAATTTCATCGCTGCTTGCTGGCAAATTGAAGTGAATTTCTCTGAAGACAATGCGCTTGGTAGGTTCTCCTCCGGAATAACTCGCCTCTGGGTCACCCAATATTTCGGAACGGATTTCTTTGAGTGATTTACTTTTACCGGAATTATTTGGCCCAATAAATACAGTGATTTTCTTTGGCTTTATTATCGTTCCGTCCACCGTGACCAGTTCATTGACTTTAAAAGAATAGTCAGCCATATTCATACTCCTTGATCGCTGCTTTAATCGATTATTGCAAACTGCGGGGACATGCAGTGAGTGCAATCGATGAGCGAACTGGAACAGGAAAAGGAGCAACGAGGATTTGCGTACGTGCCGCCAGCCCACACAGTCATGGTTTCGAATCGACTACACAGCCAAAAACGGCCATTTTGAATAACCGTGACCGAATCCCTCAGGAAGAGAAACGAAAGCCTTGTCGATGCGCCACCCTTTACGATATTCTCTCGATCCTCAAAATATCATGAGGAGGAATCGAGCCAACAATCGCTCCATCAATCTTGGGTAGGCAGTAATCCGTCGACGAATTACTGCTGAGTGCATCAATGAAGCTCGACAAAATTGAACTATGGACATAAGGCTGAATGCGATCAAAAGAAAAAGTGAACTTGATCCTGATTGAAACCCCTAGGCTTTTCAATGCCTCAACTGCTTCGGCTCCCACAGCATCCTCTAAAGACCACGCAAATGTTTCCCCACCCAACGTTGCCGAATATTTTGAATATTGCCCAGCCATGGATTTAAGCAGGTAGAAGCAGACACAGCCAGTCCTGCGTGGATGTTCAGCATAATAATGATTTACCTTCTGAAGAACAGCCTCAGTTTGGCCCAAGCTCAACCCAACAACCCCGGAAAGATAGCGAAATTGCTCAAATGCCTCTTCCCTAGAGAAAGCTTTCAAACCCATTTCCGCAATATCATTCGCAGAGAGCACTCTGGTAGCATGCCATCCAGTTATCGCTTCTTCTTCTAGCAGTTCAGCGAGAATGGCCCTTTTCGACCCGCAAGACCCAGACAAGCGTTGGTGATAATCTGAATTTAGGCGCATTATGTCTTTTCGACTATCCAAGTCGTACATCTATCGACCCTCATCCAATCTGAACGAACAGTTTGAAGCAATTTGACAGAACACCTTTCTTTATTAAAAACGCGTCGCAAAAGCTTCGTCAAACGAAGCTTACAGTTCTATTAGAAAATCTAGCATCGAGCGTAAGCGGCAACATTTCATAACGAAGGAGCATGTCAACAATAGACAAATCGACCAGCTTCTTGAAATCTAGATTTGCATACTCTCCCTTGCGGCTTCCTTCTTCGACTTTAGGAAACCCAAGTCGATAAGCGCGCAGGCGAAAATAATTGCTGTTCTTCCCCAGATAAACTCTGGCATCGTTTTCACTCATCAACGAGAAATGGACGCCTCTCGATTTGAGGTGATCAATCTGCTCAGACGCCGTAAGCCACGGCTTTCTATTAGCGGCGGTCATCGGGTCTCCGTTCGCGATGATTGGCTCGAGATTCAATGTTAGCGCGTTTAGCTGGGAGAGCCGTCAGGATATGGCCGTTATGCCAAATACCCCTTAGCTCAATAACCCGAATACTCTGAAACTAAGGAATACTCATCCGATTAATGGAATTTTTCACCGTGCATTTGAGAACATCATCCTGCCCATCAAAAGTCATTGGAAAATACTGCAGGTAGCGGTTACCAAGTATGTCCGAGTACATGACGAGGATGCGATAGCCGGCCTCCATCACCGGCTTTGCTTCGCCCCCAAAATAGATAACTAGCTCGCTCTTCCCTCCCACAGGAAGCTGTCGGGTCTGGCACCAAGCAATCCGCGGAGTTCCAGAATGGGCCGACTCATTTCTATTGGCAATCCCAACCCTTAGATTAACCGCAGGCCCAGCACCCATGCTCGACACCACATAACGATTAGCAGCATACTCGTCCACAAGACTCTCGTCGCAAGGAATGGCCGGAGATCCGCCATCAATCAGTAGACGATCAACGCAGTCCAAAGCACCCGATTTGTATTCATCGTCCCTGGGATCAGCCTCAGTAAACACACCGCGAGCGAAACCGTTCCGCGACATTCGTAGTTGCTTTTCCGACAAACGGGTTAAGGCAATACAAGGGAGAACGTTCATCACATCAGAATGATTCCGGTCTTCCCTACCAGCCAACAGCGAGAAATACAGCACCGCGACTGCCGAAATTGAGCCCACTAGCGCGCCAAGATACCCAAGCAGGCCGTTAGCGTCCCATACGGGATGTAGCCATGGAACTGGTGCGTCAATTGAGAACGCGATCTGAATGACTATCAGTAAAAATAGAGAAAGCACCGCGACACAAACAACAAACGCCTTTATTAAGTCATATACCGAAGGCTTTCTCTTACTCCCGCACATTCCAACCAATCTCATTTCACGAAACACAAGTTTTAATAAAGTTGGCCCCAAAATCAGTTACCTGGTAGCTCCAGCGATGGAAAAAGAATTTCATGTCATCTTCAAGCCCAACCTTCGCCTTCGCATTTTGGATAGCCTCACTTGATTCGAACCTTTCAAGCGTAGCCACAACATCATCAGTGTAGTAATCACAACGCTTGAGGATGCCAAGTCGATCCAGGTTTCCCAGATACACCAGCGATTGATCAGGGCACTCGCAAACACCCTCACAGCACTCGTTATAGCCTTCTACGACTTCCGTCCATTTACTTGGAACTAGCTCGTTTGCGCTGACAATTCTTAAGTCAACGAGCGGGATAGACACTTGTTCAGCATCATCAGAACCGGTCAACGTGCTCAGCAACTTAGCCTCGTCGGGACTAATCTCCTTAAGCAGCTGAACAAAACTGGGGTGGACGTATTCTGCCGTCCGATCATCCATTGAGGAAAGTAGCAGATTTGCATACATCCCTCGCAATTCCTCGCTGTCATAGCAATACGCAAGTTGTTGAATTGCCGGAACTGCGATATGCGCCGGAGGTTCAGTAAGATGCTCCTCGGGAATCTCATCAACACGAGATCCCACAGCATCGATAGTCAGCTTAATACTTTCCTCTCTGTTAACGACCCAGCGATTCCACGACGAGAGCCAAATGGCAACGGTCCTTGGAACCAGGCTTACCGTTTTGCCTATCGACTCCGCGGAGGGATGGACAAGGTCGTCATATGCCTTTTCAAGCACCGGTATGTTGGCAATTTCTTTGACCTTATCGAAATCCATATCAAACTCCTTGCACCCCGCCGTTGATAAGCCAGTAAAGTCATCTCACACTAACGCACCAACAAGATCGTCTATCAAACGGGCTGGGAAACACCCCAGCCCTAACAACCCAGTAAGAGACACACTATTCCTCTCGGGCATGACTACGCAAGCGCGACGGCAGCAATTTGTCAATCTCCCCCGGCTCAAATGACTGGTGTCCGTTCTTAAGCCTGTCGCGGGCCCTCTCATACGCCTTGTCGCTCGTCCTTGGCGCTTCAACGTATATTTCGGTTTGCTTTTCAACGAGCGAGTCGCGACATCTACGTATTTCTCCAACTTCAAGGTCATCAAAATCCGTAAGCAACGACTCATAGTCCTGAAGAACAACCCAGAGTCGATTAGCACAACGCACGTGTTCTTCAGCTTCCTCGGGCAGCTTAGAGCCACGGGTATACAGATTTAACCCAAGCGACACGGCTGAGGTAATGGAAGCGACGACAGCCCCGACTCCTGTCCCAGTTTGACCTATAATGACGCTAATTACTCCACAAGTTGAAACCGCAGTTAGAATTATCTGGTTGATGGAAATACGATTGGCCGTCGTACGCTTCAGAGTCGCCGCTTCCTGTTGCGTCTGATAGGTGTACGACAGCTTGCCGTAAGATTCCTCAATCTGCCCGCGTAGCCGCTCCCTAAAATCCAATCTATCCAAAACAACCTCCTAGCACGCCATTTGGCGAAGCACCTTTCCGAGGCACTCATAACTTTTGGCTGTATCGATAGCCTGCTGGCTACCTGGGCTAAAAAGCGCGAACGGCACCGAGCCTTGCAGGGAAAGGCGATTAAACTCATCCAAAAGTCGCGTCTCATATGTACCTGCAGGTGCGGAGCCTTCCCCATCCGTCCAATGCCAATCACCAATCGCGGAGAATACGAAACTATCGATAACGATGCCGGACAACCTATAGCTTGAGAAGTTCACGGCGTGGACATTTCGAATATGCTTACAAGTGTCGAACAGGAGTCCCCTCGAGCTTGTGTTTTTCTCTTTCATCGCTTCCTGCTCCGCCTTGGGATCAGTTGCAAGCCATCGACCGCCCATATGAGTATCGGGGTAGTCGTAACTCACAAATGATCCCCAACAGTCCACGTGCTCAAATGCCGGGAGAAGTTCAAACTTCATTCCATCCGAGAATCTGACAACGACAACCTGACCATCACCCTTAACATCAGTCGTAGAGTAGGTCTCGGAAACTGCGGATTTTACAGCCTGAAGCAATCTTGATTGTCCATTCCCCCTATACATGTCATAACGCTCATACTCGCTCCGAGGAAGGGACAGCAATACGTCAAGATCGCTATCTGTTGTTGCGGTACCACGCCCATAAGAACCAACATACAGTGAATGTGCCGTCTCGCTGTTGGAATTCCAAAACTCCGAGTTCACAGCCTTGGTAATCCGTTTGTACCGTTTGGAGATCAATTCTCTCTTTACAGATTCAACGCCAACGATATTCTTCTTAACTCGGTCCATAATCTTAACAACCCCACAATCTGCTCACCGACAAAACGACAGCCCAGGTCATGCCACATGATTAGCAGCGGCACTAATCCATTGAATCAATTTTACCGCCGCAACCCCATGCGAACACAAGTACTCCTATTAAGGCCATTCATATATAACTGCCACGCGACATCGACAGAGCCACCGCCAGCAACTAAAGGGCACCAGAGCCCATGTCGGCCCCGGTGCCCTTAGCAATATCATGGTGCTCGTCATCGTTCAACAAGTGGTTATTTGCATCAAAGTGTCAGCAATACGTAGGCTACGAGCTCACATCGTTAATCTAGCTGAAGCACTTTATATATCTCGACCGCATAACAGAAAGCACCGGCCAATAGCGCCGCGCGAACCGATTTAACCGTTAGTCCAGTGATGACCCCAGCGAAAATAGCCGGCAGTAAAAGCACCGAAAAGGCTATCAGTACGACCGATCGTGCAACCAACCAAATTCTAAACCGAGTACAGATACCGATGACACCCATATGAGCTCTTGCGGCCAAATAGCGAAAGAACATAATACGCACCCCAACCAAATTGCGACTTTTTCGGCCTCAATGCAGAGGCTACTTAGCAAACTGTTCGAGAATAGAACTCAGGCACTTGGCTTGCACCTCAAGCGTCTGGTTGAACTGCTGTTTAATGAGGTCGGTCATGATTCCCTCGCTATCGTAGCGCTGGTACATCCTAGCGGAGTTTGCCAACGTAGACATCATCACACTCGTAAGCTGATCTACATAGCTCATCTTTGCCGCAGCATTGAAGTATTCGACTGCAATGCGAATGCTTTCTACCTGGCCACGCTTAAACTCCCTAGAGCACCTATAAGTCCACGTAGCATTTACGACCGCGTTCAGCACCTCCTTCGTGAGCTTAATTTCGGTATCCGTTACTGGTCCAAGCGATATCGCTCCCATAGCAACCACCCTGCCTTCCGTCGTTTGCCCTGCCCACATAATGCCGCGGGCGACCAAGGTATTGAGTGACGAAGCTAATCAAGTCCGGGAAACCAAGTGCATGAGCCAAGCGAGAAGTAGATACAAAGCCCGCGACAAAGCACTCAGGTTTTGCTTCACTTTGTAGTACTTTGTAAGTTAATAAACGGAAGGATGTCTCTCAGGTCATCGCAGCACTGGCAGCAGTGGGTCCAAGACGACCGATCTGTCCCCGTAGTATTAGAGGGAGACACACAAACGGTAACTGCACCGCTGCCTCTAACAGATGCGTCGTTATTCGAGTTTCCAACAAACACAATGTCTTGGGGTGAAACACCAAGATCCCCTGCAACCCTACTAACAAACCTTCGCTTGCCCTCGTAGTCAAAAGGACTAATGCGGATACCATCAACAACGCCTTCAGAATCAAACAGGAATTGATTGGACTTGATTTCCTCCACACAGCAAGCAAGATCACCAAGGGCCGCGCGTATAAACTGCCTCTCCGAACGTGAGACTATCCAAATCAGATCGCCCGCATCGTTAAGCACCTTAAACACGTCGCAAATACCCGGAATTAGACGAGTTTCCTTTCCGATGCGCGTGATGTCATCTTTGGTAATACGAGCTTCCCTGAATAATTCCGAAGCCTGCTGAAAATAGCTTCGCCTGTCATCAGCATCGTGAGAATAATGCGCAAGGATATTCTGGAATCGGGCTTTATCTTGGCCAGATTCGAGACAGATATAACGAAGGCTACTATCAGCATCGATCTTGGGCAAAAGAGTGCCCACGAAATCAAACACAACTGCAACAGTTTTTCCAGAAGGACCAGCGGCGTTATCGCTAGTTAAAGACAATGGGACCATCTTTCTGCCCATACGCCAATAAATCTCTAACACCGCAGGAATATATCGCTGCATATGCCCCTCAAACACGGAATACGACTCAACCGCATCCCAAGCTTGCGTATTGGAACAGTCCGAAAACACGCGTTCAAGAATTATAGGTCCAGATGAATCACTGACCCTAGGAGCAATGAACGACAGTAGCAAATTAAAATACGACGGACCTGGCAGATTTCTCCCCGACACCCAGGTCCGAAAAGCACTCAATAATATGCCAGCATCGCTATCAAGATGATCGAGCTTGATATTATTGCTCTCAACAACTAAATGAAGAAGCTTAGAGAACTTCTGGGTCCACTCTTCATCTCGTTGGCGACGTCCCCGCCCCGTCATCAGCGACTCCTTTCAGCGTAAACTACTATGTCAACTGCCCTCAATATCGAATATCAATTTGCAGTCCATAAGAAATACTGGGGGCAGCCCTTGCTTCTAAGCTTCATCCCTTAGCAACAATCATTTCGTGATTGGCATCGTTAAATTATCTGGCAAACGCTTACGCAGATTGCTTACGCTTTCCAACTACCTTCATGCCCTTGCGAGCAATGTCTAAGAGACCGTTCCTAAGAACGAATAGAAGGGCAAAGAAAAGCAGGGACTCTGCAATTAGAATGCCATGAGAGAACGGCGCAAAAGTCAAAGCCACTTGGGCGCCAATCAGAACAAAGCTGGCAGCAATCTCTCCCCTGTGATAATCAAGTTTAATAAACTTACGTGTATCACGCGCGCGCACCGCAGCGATAACGGCATAGCTAATGGCAGTAGCGCCAGCAGCGCCGATAATTCCAAACGCCGGAACAAGAAGCAAAGTGAGCGCTATGTTAACGATAGCGCCAATAGCAGTTGTAGAGAAGGCCTTCTTGCTTTCTTTGGTAACGACATACGTTGTTCCAAAAAAAGCGGCAACACAGGAAAAGAGATTCGCAAGCGATAGCATGGCAACTGGCTGCCACGAGCCTTCATACGATGAGCTCATGAGGAACGTGTAGACAGGGTAAGCGGACGCAGCAATAAGAGACGAGGCAACGGCAAGAACCACAAAAATATAGCGAAAGACCGTCGACTGAAACTTAGCATTGTCCGCGGATTCTCGCTCTTCAATTGCGGAAATCTGCCATGCCTGCATGAAAATGTTGTAAACGATGTTTACGATCTGAGGGATCTTCTGGGCAACGTTGTAGATACCGTTTGCGCTGGCGCCAATAAAGAACAGTATTACATACCTATCGGAAGCCGACATAATCCACCACATAAGCGAGTTCGGAATTAGAGGTATGCAGTAGGTCAACATGGCATTTAGCGCATGTCTATTTAAGCTGGAGAACGATAGGTAATTCCAAAGTCTACAGGAAACGATGATATGCAAAGCACCGATAAATTGCGCTACGACCATAGAAGCAAGGTATCCGCCAACACCTAGATGCCATACCGCAAGTGCAAGTACGTTCGAAAAGGCGGTAACAAATGTAATGACCACTCCATTAGCAGCAAATGCCTTTGATTTACCGATTCCGCGAAGAAGCTGCATGAATACATAGTTGAAGCTGGTCAAGCAAAGTAAGAGCAAGAAATAAACGACGTTATCACCAATAACGCTGAACATACGAAACAACGGGAACAGTAGCCAGCAAATAAGCCAGCCAGCGATAACAACAAGAAGCGAATTCGACGCAATGGTCTTAACGTCGACTTCCTTTGAGACCGTGAATCGAAGAACAGCTTCGTTCATACCAACCATAGCAAATGGAACGAGCAAATTGACCGTAGTGGTAACAAGGTCAGCCGTGCCATACTCTGCGGTCGTTAAATAATAAGTATAAAAGGGAACAATGAGAAAGGTGATAACCTTGCTACCTAGGTTCCCAATAAAGAAAACCACAGAGTTCTTAACTAATTTCTTATATTTACTTTCTGCAGTCATCTGCCTATCCAAACCATATAGCGAAACAACAAATACGGCCTACTTGCCGAGTATCCGTTTGAGTTTTCGCCTCACACGAATCAAAAAAGTATCCTCAAAGCTCCACTTCGAAGAAAGCTCCCTTATGCTCGCACCGTCGGCAAGAGCATGAAGAAACTTATTTCTTTGAGGATGAGGGGCTACGGAAATAGCAAGCGCAGGATTCCCGCAAATCACCTCTTCATAGCTAGAAGGCCCTATTTCAAGCTTAGACGATACCCTGTCGAACCATTTCTTGCCTTTATCGGTATTGCACAGAACGGCAGAGACCCCCATAGAGGAATCAACTTCGGGATGAATGGAGGGGAATCCCCAAAAATCGCCAAGAGTTAAATCAGAGCCACATGAGCGCTTTGCCGGACAATTAAGACATGAAGAACGTAATGACGCGTTATCCAAAAATGCCCTCATATACCAATCGTCGCCATAACGTCCGCCGGTGACGCGGCAATCGTCTTTCTCCGTCCTTGCGTAGTAAAGGACGGAGTAAGACGACCATCCGGTCGTCTTACTCCGGAAATTGACATCATCAATTACAGAGTTTTGGGCAGAAGCCTGGAATTCAATCCACTTTCTCCAGAGCAGAGGCGATGGGGCGCCGTGGCAGATAACGTCAGCAGAAATAAAGAAAGCGGAATCTGCTAGCTTGCCCAGATAGTTCCTCATGCCGGAAACCTGACAAGCAGTGCCCGTAAAGAAAACTAAGCGTTTCGCCAGAAGATATTCCTTGACCTCTCGATAAAGAGAGGCAGGAATCTCGCTTTGGACATATTTTGATCGTTGGAGTCTTTTGAGGCCCTCTAAATCAGTAACACACTCATGTCGAACCGTATGGCAGTGCTCCTGGAAAGAAGCCCCAACGACAACGCCATCGGACTTAATAGCAGCATTGGCAAGCACACCAAAGAGCCCTCCAGACGATGATTGCAGGAGAACATCACTTGAAAGAGACTTGGCCCAAGACACTTCAACAGGCTCGACAACGGGATTGCGACTTAATACGGGGCAAGTCGAGTCACAAGCACCACACCCGATACATAGGTCGGAATTGAAGCTGGGCCTTAAGAAGCCCACCTCGTCCGGCGTCATCGAAAGACATCCCTTCGGGCATTTGGCAGAACAGGCGCCGCATCCACAGCAGGAATCACCCAGAGAGATGATTTCTGGTACCCTATCAGCCCTTCCCGACTGTTCTTGCTGAGTCATTCTCATTTCCTCTTCTTTACGGCACGCAATGTTGAATTAAATGCCCTCGAAACAATTCGTGGAGTGTTAAGATACATCGCTCTACGCACCCTATCGACACCACTTAGCTGAGAACTGTCACACTCGGTAAACCTAATAGCGTTAAATAGTCGATCTTCCTCGTTCGAGCTCATTTGGCCCGAATCGATACCCATTCCAAGAATCCTCAAAGCCTCATGAACCTTGAAATGACGAAGATGACTAACGATCTCAGGACTGTTCCCTGGATAACCAATCATCTGATCAATAGCATCGAGAGAAGTGAGCAAGCTACAGCTATAGCCACTGGTGGTAGCGCTTCCCGGTCGCTCCAAAATGTTCCAGAGCGGCAGAGGTTCATAATGAAGACCGTTACAGAGCTTCAAGTATCGGAAAACGAATAACCCATCTTCGGTATGTGTAATGTTTTCATCAAACCTTAAATGATGGTTTTCAATCAAATCCCTTGAAAACAATTTGTAGCAGGAGCTTCCAATATGAACAGTATTGAATATACCGAAATTGAGGATGGCTTCATCTGAAGACAAGTCCTCAGTAGCCATATCAACCGTCTTATCGGCGCGCAGCTCCTCGCCGTCAACGATAGAGACAAAATACGCGCCCGCTGCAATAAGAGAGTCCGGGCAAAGACGCTGCATGCGAATTAGCTGCTCACAAGTATCGGGTTCAAGCCAATCATCGGAGTCGAGAAATAAAACGAAATCGCCGCTAGCCAAATCGAGAGCATGATTTCGCGCAACTGAAACACCAGAGTTTTCTTGACGCGCCAAGACCATCCTGGCGTCACCAGAATAAGTTTGGAGGATATCCCAGGTCGAATCTGAAGAGCCGTCATCAACAACGACAACCTCCACAGAACTAAATGTCTGATGAAGAGCAGAAGAAACGCCTCGTTGAACGTACTTTTCTACGTTATAAGCCGGAATGATAATTGAAATCTTAACGTCATCATCGAATATAGTTTTTAGAGACATAAATGAACCCTATCGCATAGCATTTATCGAACTAGGGCGCTTCTAAGATATGTCTCGGAATCGGCCCTGTATATATCAATCGCACGGTCGACCCCTGAATAGTCACATGCAAGCGCGCTTGTCGCATCCGAAATACCCCACCGGCCCTCGAGGGCGCACGTCTGCAGCAAGGTGTTAATACGACTGTTCATGTTGGAGCCATTCGCATGCTTGCGATCAAAAACGACAAAGGGGCGCTTAAACAAAATCGAAAAAACCGACGCATGAAAACTATCGGTTAAGACACAGTCGGCCTTATCGATATAAGAAAGGAAATCCGAAGGATCACCGCCAAAATAGCGACACTTAGGATTCATGTAGTCAACAATTTCATACCCGAGTGACTTCAACTCCGTCGTCAATTTAACCTGAGCATCAGACTGCTCGCCAAGATTAAATTGAAATACGTACTTCTGCTTGCAAGCCACAGGCTTTTCTATCTTACGCCATTGATCTGCAGTCAAAAGCATGGTCGGGTCCAGGGTAACCGGCACTTTTCGACCAGTCAGTTCCTCTACAATGCGAGCTCCGGCATCTTCGCGAACGCTAATATTCGCATATTTTTCAAGTGCTCCCCTGAAGGCAGGCACCCAATTCTCGGGGAGAGATGCCAGGCCGAAACTGGCAGAATAAGCTACTCGCTTATTGGCATCGGCAAATTGAAGAAGATAATCATTGGCACATCTGCACTCCAGCGAATCGCCCCACCAAAGGGGATTCCAGACCTGGTCACTTCCGACAACAAAATAGTCATACTCATCATTCAATTGAGTCGAAAGACCACTGCCGTTCGTTGAAATAATTCTTGTAGGAATTAGAGATTCCGTAAACTTAGAAAAAGCAGCATCGCGACCACGCTCCTTTGTAGTCCTGAACCTTATCGCACCGTTCTCCTTTTCAAAATACTTGTGAAAAATGGATTTAAGTGCAGATGATTTTTCAAGAGTAACGAGCGTATCTACATCATGCCCCATTTGGCTCAAAACGGTATGAAGCGCATAATTCTGAAGTCTATTGCCGTAATTAAAATTACCAAATAATGTAACGATACCAATTCTCATATTAATAATCACCTTATCGTGCTTCTAAACGAATTATTGATCCCCATAGGCAAGCGACAAATCAATGAGCGATCCGAGCCATAAATCGTTTTTCTCATCAATGGGATCAAGTCCGGCCCCATTAAACAGCGTTAGCTCTCCGAAAACTAAGCGATCGCCCAGAACATACCAATCACAACGCACTTGAGGAATTCCCCTAGTGAGAACGCTGCTCAACTCGAGCATTTTCTCAAGCTTTTCAGGACGCTCGACCTCAACAGGGGAAACTGGGATGCCAGCCCAATCGATGGTGACTGGATTCCAATCCTGATCGTAATAGTTGCAAGTATGTTTACCAAACCTGCCCCTATGCACCTCAATTAGGCGAGGATTTCCGTTAAAGCACGTGACTTTATAGTCAACTAGGCCAGCATCGAAGCCTTCATCCTCGAGATACTCCTCCGCCATGACCATGGGGGTAACATCCTTATAGGGCCACTCCCTTGTCCACCAGAAATAATTACTATTGAGGTGTCTACGAAGAACCCTCTTGGCCGCATCAAAATCAAACGAGGACTTGTCGCGGCAGATAGCAACTCCGCCGCTGTCATGATTCGTCTTAAGCACGAATTGTTCGGGAAGATTCTCGAGACTTATATTCTCGACACTATCCCAAGAGCTATAAGTTTTAGAAACATATTGGGCGCCAATTTTGTCAGCGACCCATTGCTTAACGGCAATCTTATCAACAAGGATATTGTAGAGAGGGTTACGATCGTGAAGCTTTAGCCAGTTCAGCTTCTCGTTAAAGCCTTTTGGATTATCAAGATTGATATTCTTTCCAATCAGTGCCTTATACATAATTTTTAAGTGAATCTCATCAGGCAAGCAGCGAGTCCATCCCCATTTTGAGATTAACGAGTAAGTTCGCAAAGGATGCTTCATATACTGAACTGCTTTACTAATTTTTCCCATTCATTATCTCCGTTGCTCTTACGCAGCCTTTTGGCGGGAAATTGAATTCCACCGGAGGCTGCAAGTTATCGCGATAGCAAAGAAATACGTAATCAGGTTTGGAATTGTTGTGAATAGAGCTCCGCTCGTGAACGCATAGCTTAAAAAGAAAACCTGAATGCAAAGTGAAAGGCGTAGAAAAGCTTTTTGTTGTCCCTCCACAACCCTCGAAATAGTCGTGAAGGTCAATACAAAACTTGTTAGACAGCTAGCAAGAACCAAGGCCGTTCCAAAAAACCCGGTTTCATATAAAAGATTAAAAAGCTCATTGTGCGCCATATACGTAATCGTAAAACCGTCAGGCCAACGATAGCAGTAGCTAGTCCAGCCATGACCAAATAGAGGTGCCTGGGAAAGGCCATTAAGGGCGTAATTCCAAAGAAAGGTCCTGTTGTTAACGTTGTCCTCGAAGCTGGTACCACTGGAAAAGGTTGAATTCAATCTTTCGATTGTCGCCTCAACGCCAGGAACAAGAGGCGCAAGGATGGCCACGCCAAGCAACATCAATGCTGCGACCCCAATAGCCTTAAGATATTTATGGCTATTGCCGGAGAGCAAGTAAACAAAACCAATAGCAAAAATCCCGCACAGCAAATGAGCCCTTTTTGTAGTCAAAACAAGAGCAATAAAGAAGATTAACGTAAGAATGCCGTAGAACCGCTTAGCAGAACTTGACTCGCTACCATAAAAGGACATAGAGGAAGCGAGTATTAAGCCTATCGTGCAGAAAGTTCCATTATGACTGTAGTGTGACGCTAAACCCGATCGATAGTCCATTGCCATTGGCACATTTGAATAGAACGTCGGTTTTATAAAACCAGTATAGAGCTGAGGCACTACATAGCAGGCAATAGTTGCCAATGCAAAAATGAGTAAAACCCCAATGAAAACTTTAACGGCAGGCAGAATCCAATTAGTGTTTTCAGCTGCAAAATAAGTAATAACAACTACGGAGACAAGGGCAATAGTTGCAGAAAGGTCGTAACCACCGCCCATTTCAAATCCGATAGCAGCCATAACAGCAACCGCGCCCCATGGCAATAGTGGCACGATTGCCCTCAGATCAAAGGACATAACCCTGCCGCTTCGAACAGCAAGGGCAATCATCAGCATGATGCTCAAAGCAAAAATAACAAAACTAATTCTATAAGTTATCAGAGAGGAGCAGTAAGCAAATAAGCAGACGAAAAGAGCTATAACGCCAAACGCAAATTCACTTTTGCCCCGCATCTTCGGGCAATACAAGCTTAGATACCTCCTCTTGCGAGTAGAAAAATAAGATGACTTGTCTTCCAGCCAAATAACTAAGAAGCAGACTTGTTATCTGCGCGCAAAATAGTAGGGCCAGAGGCCGACAACGCTATAGCCCTACATCGCCTCATGCGTCTCGTACACGTGCGCATCGGCCTTGGACGCCTCGGACAGGCCGTCGTTGATCTTGGCGCACAGGTCGCAGGTGGAGCAGGCGTCGAGCTGCTCCTTGGTGACGCGGCCCTCCTCGTAGTCACGGACGACCTTGAGCTCGTGCATGTCGTAGGGCCTCTTGGTGAACAGGGCCTTCACCTTGTGCTTGAGCACCCACCAGCCGGGATTCCAGATGTACTTGTGCATGGCCGGGCTCACCGAGCCGATCATCCAGCAGTTGCGGTCGCAGTGGCGGACCCTAGCGCGGACCCTCTCGGCCTGGTCGGAGTTCCAGAGCTCTTCCCAGGACTCCTCGTTGAGGTTGCCCATGACCTCCTTGTCCTTGGTGCCGTTGCAGGGCATGACGTCGCCGTAGGGGTCGATGAAGAAGGTGTCGAACGCCATGTCGCACGGCAGCAGGCGCGGCTGGCCGTAGATGTAGTTGATGAGTCCGTGGTTGAAGTAGGCGCGGAACCACTTCTTGGGGCTGTTGGACCTGAGCAGCTCGTTGACCAGGTCCTCGAAGTTCTTGGCCACCATGGGGCGGTCGTGGATGATGTTCTTTGCCTCGACAAAGTAGAAGCTGTTGTGAAGCGACGCCGTAGCGAACTCCATGCCCAGCTCGTCGGAGATCTTGTAGAGGGGTACCAGGTCGGGCGCGTTGAGGTCCTGCACCGTCATGCCGAAGCCCACGTCGGGGTGCTTGAGCTCGACGAGCTTCTTGAGCGTGGCGTAGCCGCGGTTGTAGCCGTTCTCCAGGCCGCGAATCTTGTCGTTGGTCTGCTGCAGGCCCTCGATGGAGATGCGGATACCGACGTTGGGGAACTCCTCGCACAGGTCGATGATGCGGTCGGTGAAGAAGCCGTTGGTGGAGATGACGATGCGGTCGGATTTCTTGTAGAGCTCGCGCACGATGTCCTTGAGGTCCTGCCGGATGAAGGGCTCGCCGCCGGTGATGTTGGTGAAGTACATCTTGGGAAGCTTCTTGATGGTCTCGATGGAGAGCTCCTCCTCCGGGCGGCTGGGAGCCTTGTAGCGGTTGCACATGGTGCAGCGCGCGTTGCAGCGGTAGGTGACGATGACGGTACCGTTGAGTTTCTTTTCGGCCATGAGTTAACCATTCCTTCCGGGCTTGACATAACGGGTCGGATATACGAGAAAATCGAGCGGGCGCAAACGTTCCATAGCCAGCATCGCGAAGACAGGGCCGACGAAGCCAATAGCCAAACCGACTACCACGTGAACAGTAGGCGTGGTAACGCCAATCTTCACAAGCACAACGCGAATTCCGGCGGCAAAGATGGTGTGCATGAGGAATACGGGCATAGTCCATTTCGCAATTGCCGTAAAAACGTTGGACTCCGAACGTCCGCGCGACCACGTGACGCACGCTGACAAAATGCAGCCGCATGCAAATAAACCAACAAAGAACCACGCTAAAGAGCCAAGTTTAAACAGATAAGCGAAGAACGACATGGGCAGGAAGGCTGCACCGACAAGCGCCCCACCAAAAGTGAGTTGTTTGTCTAGCTCGTAAAAGGCAATTGTCATGCCCGCAACAAACCAAATGAGGTTAATGCTCACGCTGTCAACTACATACGGCATCGAAGGCCACCCCATTGACCCCCCCGATCGCATGAATCAGCTTTAGCGAAAACGAAAACACAAGCATCGCAACCATGGCTAGAGATGACCACGCAGTTGGCGTAAAAAGAAATACAAAGAAAAGCGTATACAGGAACCAATAGGGCGCAGTTGGATGAAATAGCAGGGTCTGTAATGGACCGATCTCGGCGCTGTTGGCAAGATTCCCGGCAAAAGCCTTCATCACCAGCGTAAGTAGAGTGAACACGAAATACGGAACACCCAACGAGACGGCTTTCTTGCGGATGTTAAACCACCAAGCATTGACAGAATTCACATGCGAGTATTTCTGATAAAGATAACCGGAGCAGATAAAAAACAGCGGAACGTGGAATGAATATATCGTCAGCTGGAACCATTCATACGGTGCGCTGGCGGTTAAAAATCCTGACTTAACCATTGACTGAGTAAAATGTCCAAGTACAACCAGGATACAGGCAATGACTTTCACTGTATCAGGCCATAGCTCATGCTGTCTTTTAGAATCCTTTTCGGCCATGTGGATTAGTCCTCTTTCTTGGCGCAGGCAGGATCAAGAATCGCTTCGAGCTTTTCGAGATGGTTCTGCGGCGTATATTTCATAAGCACGGCATTACGGCCATTCATACCCTGGCGTCTGGCTTCATCCGGATTCTCCAGGTAAAAGGCGATGTTTTTCGAAAGCGCATCAACGTCGCCCAGGGGAAGCACGGACCCCGTCTCCCCGTTCTCCACCAATTCCGGCATGCAGCCGATATCGAAAACGACAACCGGCTTGCCATGTGCGTAGGCCTCGAGCACCGTGTTGGGCATGTTCTCAAACCAAGTCGAAGGGCAGAGAACGCATGCGGCGCCATCGATAAGGCGCTCCTTCTCTTCACCCTTGACGAAACCCACAAATTCCACGCGGTCCGATATACCGGCCTCTTCTACAGCCGTTTTAATTGACGCAGCGTACTCGTCGTCGGTACGCCCGGTAATCTTAAGCCTAACACCGCTGTTACACATAGCGGCGCCTACGGTTAGATCAACGCCCTTTTCGGGGCTGATCCTACCAAGATAGAGAGCGTACTTTCCCGCGGTAGAACCGTCCTCAAGCTGAGAAGGAGCCGTAGTAAACGTCGGAACAACATTGATTTTCTCACCAGGCACACCGGACTTCTCAAGAAGGGACGCAGTGAACGCAGAGGGACAGACAAATGCATCAACATAATCAAACAGGCGCTTGCGGCGGTGGAACTTCATTGACGCGATACGCACTGCGGTTGTGGCCCTCGAGCCATGGCAGCAGGACATATCGGCGGCTTTGGAGTAATCGCCGTTGATACAAGCCGTACAGACCTCCCCGTTGCAGAGAAAATCGGAACGGGGGCACATAATATTGAAATCCGAAAGCCTGTGGACAACCCTTACGCCTTCATCGTGACAAGCCTTGAAGATACTCGGAGAAAGCGCGTTAATCTGCTGCAGAACGTAGACGACGTCCGGCGTCTCGTCCCGGATAAGACGTCGCAGGTTCTTATATGCCTCGCGGTTATAGAAAGCGCAGGAGAGCAAACGAGCGACGTTCTTCGGTGTCTTCTTAACGTTGTTAAAGTAGGCGTCACCCGACTCGCTCTTCCCATGGGGAAAATAACGAGAATATGTCGTATCCTCATTGAGCGGGCTGCGGACCGAAAACGGAATAACAGTATGCCCGGCGTCTTCGAGAAGGCGCTTAACATTGAACATATAAATCTCGGGACCGCCCGAGACGTAGTAGCGATAATTCGCCAAGATTATCTTCATCGGGCCTCTCCTTGATAAAGCTCGAGGGTCCGTTCGACGACGGAATCCCAGTCATAGTTATTTCTCACGCGCTCGCGAGCACCCTCGCCGAGCTTGTTGGCCCTTTCCGGATTATCCAGAAGGCTGCCAAGGACGCGAGTAAGCTCGGAAACGTTGCCTTTAGCAAAAGTTACGCCGACGCTTCCAAGAACGTCAGCACATTCGGGCACGTCGCTCGTAACGCAACATGTCCCGTAGGACATGGCTTCCATAAGAGAAAGTGGCATACCTTCCACATCGGAAGGGAGCACGTAGACATATGCATTCGAATAGAGCTCGGCCAGAAGGTCGCCCGTGACGAATCCGGTGAAAACGACGCGCGGGTCAGAACCAGCCCGCTTTCTAAGCTCAAGTTCAAACGCATCAGTGTCAGAACCCCCGCCAGCAATGACTAACCGTTTATCGGTATCGAGCTGGCGGAAAGCATCGACAAGCAAATCGCAACGTTTCTCGGGCACCAGTCGGCCAAGATACAAGATGTAGTCGCCACGAGATAGGCCCCAACGCTCAGCGATTAAACTGGCATCAATACGCTCACGGATTTCCACTCCATTGTGTATGAGAGCGGCCTCGCGACCGTATTCCTGCTTGAAATAGGCCTTCGCAGACGACGATAGAACAATCAGCTCATTCGATTGGGTTGCAGCCGCCTTCTCGCCCATCTTGATATAAGTGCTAGCAAGTCGTCCCCACTTGGCTCGCTGCCAATCAAGACCGTGGATCGTTGCAACGGTGCGAATTCCTGCCCGACGGGCAAGTGGCAGTGGGACACAGGGCCCCTCGGCGTGGTAATGAATCACGTCGGGACGGTCCTTAATCGCCTGTTGAGTCGCAAAATAAGACGAAGAAAGTGCAGCGAGGCCCTTCTTATCAATTGTCTTAACCGGCACAAGGCGCACGCCGTCAACAACACGCTCGGAAAGAGCTGTTGACTCTCCAGTCATCACGTCAGAACCAGAACGGTCGTAGCATGTAACCTCATGGCCTAGGGCAGCCATGCGGCGAGCCAGCTCCGTAACAACAACTTCGACACCGCCTTCACGAGAACCAAATCGCTTATGTCCAATCATTGCTATCCGCACGCTAGCAACAACCCCCGTAATACTCGCGATACCACTTGGCAAAGGCCCTCAGACCGTCCTCGAGCGGGGTCGCGGGCTTGTAACCCAGGTCGTGCTGGAGCGCCGTGGTATCGGCGTAGGTGACGGGCACGTCACCGGGCTGCATGGGAACGAGCTGCTTGTGAGCCTCGAAGTCATAGTCAGCGGGCAGCACGCCCTCCTCCACCAGCACGCGCTGCAGCGTGTCGACGAAGTCGAGCAGGTTCTCGGGGTGCGAGTTGCCGATGTTGTAGACGCGGTGCGCAGCGAGCGGCAGCCCGTCCTCGCCCATCTCCACCTCGGGCGCGGCGTCCATTACACGCCTAACGCCCTCGACGATGTCGTCGACGTAGGTGAAGTCGCGGCGGCAGTCGCCCATGT
>ERZ857998.2162-NODE-2162-length-19284-cov-3.806750_pt1 | contig 19284 bp, 12 predicted proteins | sample MGYA00519954_ERZ857998 | MGnify/ENA primary metagenome ERZ857998 (study PRJEB31778, sample SAMEA3449424) | human gut metagenome | biome: human gut; feature: human-associated habitat; material: faeces | place: United Kingdom | collected 2010/2012 ...
CTGGATTCCCTGGGCAACACCACTGCCGCTACCGGCAAGGGCTTTGCCATCGGCTCGGCCGCGCTGACCGCGCTGGCCCTCATCATCTCCTTTGTCGACCAGGTCAACCTGATTGATCCCACCGCGCTCAACCTTTCGGTCACCAACCCGCCTGTTTTGATCGGCCTGTTTGCGGGCGGCATGCTGCCCTTCCTGTTCAGCGCCATGACCATGGAGGCCGTCGGCCGCGCCGCGCAGTCCATCGTGGTCGAGGTGCGCCGTCAGTTCAAGACCATTCCCGGCCTGATGGAGGGAACGGCAGATCCCGATTACAAGAGCTGCGTTGACCTGTGCACCAAGTCGGCCCAAAAGGAAATGATCCTGCCCGCCCTGCTGGGCGTGGTCAGCCCCGTCCTGGTTGGTCTGGTGCTGGGTGTCAACGGTGTGGCCGGCATGCTGGCCAGCTCCACCGTTTCGGGCTTTGTTCTGGCCTGCATGATGTCCAACGCCGGCGGCGCCTGGGACAATGCCAAGAAGTATATCGAAGCCGGAAACCACGGCGGCAAGGGCAGCGAGTGCCATAAGGCCGCCGTTGTGGGTGACACCGTGGGCGATCCCTTTAAGGACACCTCCGGCCCGTCCATCAACATCCTGATTAAGCTGCTCAGCGTTGTGGCCATTGTGTTTGCCCCTGTGATTTTGGCCTTCTCGCTGATTAAGTAAGAAAACCGGCAATTCAAAAGCACGCCAAAAGGCGGCGCAGGTTCTAAGACCTGCGCCGCCTTTTTTGTTTCGCCCGTTTTTGTCTTTTTTGGAGGGGAGAAAAATTTTTCAAAGTGCCCGTTTGGAGTTGACAAATACCCCCGGTGGGTATATATTGTAACTGGATTCAAGAGCGGGGGTGTCACGGGTTTTGAGTGATTGCTGTGTCAGAAAACGGCGTGAGCCGTGGGAAGAAGGGGAGAAGCGCCGCATGGTCAACCGTCTGTCGCGCATCGAGGGCCAAATCAAGGGGATCAAGGCCATGGTGGAAGACGACAGGCATTGCGGCGACGTGCTCAACCAGGTTGCGGCAGCTGAAAAGGGGCTGCGGGCCTTTGGAATTTTGCTGGCGAAAAGTCATTTTTATTCCTGCGTGGAGCCTGACATCCGCGACGGGAATGAGGAGCTTGCACTGGAGTTTTTGGAAATTTTTGAACAGCTTGCGAAATAAGCGGGAGGTTGTCAATGGCTCAGAAGGATTCCGCTCGGCCCCAGGGGGCCGACAGCACGAGGACTCTGGAATACCGCGTCACGGGCATGACCTGTGCCGCCTGCTCTGCGGCGGTGGAAAAGGCGGTGCGGCGGGTGCCGGGGGTGATTTCGGCAAACGTCAACCTGATTCTGGAGAGGCTGACGGTGGAGGCGCCGACGGATTTTGACGGCGCCGCCGTGTGCGAGGCCGTCAAAAAGGCGGGCTATGAGGCACAGCCTCTTTCGCAGGACAAAACGCTGCGTTTTGGCGTGCGGGGCATGACCTGCGCCGCCTGCTCTGCGGCGGTGGAAAAGGCCCTGCGTCGCAAAGAGGGGGTGCGCAGCGCCTCGGTCAATCTGATTACCAATACGGCAGAAGTGGTCTATGACCCTGCCAGGACGCGCCCCAGCGAGCTCAAGGCCGCCGTGGTGCGGGCGGGCTACGAAGTGGAGGAAGAGGCCGCCCGGCCGGATGAAGCCCAGATAGGGCAGGAGAAGGAGCTGGCGGCCAAGAAGCGGCAGCTCATTGTGGCGGCGGTGTTTGCCATTCCCGTCTTCTATATTGCAATGGGGCACATGCTGCCCTTTGGCATCAAGCTGCCGCTTCCCGAGGCGCTGGACATGACAAAATACCCCGTGCGCTTCGTGCTGACGCAGCTTGTGCTGGCCATCCCCGTGCTCATTGCCGGGCGCAGCTTTTACCTTGGCGGCCTGCGCCACCTGTTTGCCGGGGCCCCCAACATGGACACCCTGGTGGCCATCGGAACAGGCTCGGCCTTTGTTTACAGCCTGTATTCCACCTGGCGGGTGCTGCAGGGAGACGTTTCCTTTGTGCATTCGATTTACTATGAGTCTGCCACCATGGTGGTGACGCTGGTCATGCTGGGCAAGTATTTCGAGCAGCGTGCCAAGGGAAAGACCTCACAGGCCATCAAGGCCCTGATGAACCTGACGCCCAAGAAGGCGACCTTGCTGCGGGATGGGCAGGAGATTGAAGTGCTGGTGGAAGAGGTGGTCGTGGGAGACCTGCTGCTGGTCAAGCCGGGAGAGGCCGTCCCGGTGGACGGAGAGGTGGTTTCGGGGGCGTCGGCCGTGGACGAGTCGATGTTGACCGGCGAGAGCCTGCCCATTGAAAAAGAGGTGGGGGACACCGTGACCGGCGGCTCGCTCAACGGCGAGGGCCTGCTCGAGATGCGCGCCACCGCCGTCGGGAGCGACACGGCGCTTGCCAAGATTATCCGGGTGGTGGAAGAGGCGCAGGGCAAAAAAGCCCCCATCGCCAAGCTGGCCGACCGGGTTGCCGGCGTATTTGTGCCCGCCGTCATGGCAGTCGCGGTGATTTCGGCCCTGCTGTGGTGGATTGCAGGCAAGGATATTGCCTTTACACTAACGGTTTTTGTCTCGGTGCTGGTCATCGCCTGCCCCTGTGCGCTGGGACTTGCCACGCCGACCGCCATCATGGTGGGCACCGGCAAGGGCGCGGAGCTTGGCATCCTCATCAAGAGCGGCGAGGCGCTGGAAACGGCCGGACATGTGGACATCGTGGTGCTGGACAAAACGGGTACCATCACCGAAGGAAAGCCGCAGCTCGACGAGATTGTGGTGTTTGAAGGGAAAGAGGAAGAGCTGCTGCGGCTGACGGCCTGCGCCGAGCAGGGCTCGGAGCATCCGGTGGCACGCGCCATTGTGGAGGGCGCGCAGGAAAGGGGCCTGTCCCTGACAAGGCCCGAGCAGTTCACCGCCATTCCGGGGCACGGCATTGAGGCCGTGATTGAAGGCAAACGCCTGCTGTGCGGAAATCACAAGCTGATGGAGGCAAAGGGCATTGCAAGCGAGATGGCGGAGCAGCCCCGTCAAAGGCTGTCTGCCAAGGGAAACATGCTCATGTATGTCGCGGTGGACGGAAAGCTTGCGGCGCTGCTTTCGGCGCGCGACAAGCTCAAGCCCTCGAGCGTGCAGGCCGTCAGCCGGCTCAAGGACATGGGAATTGAGGTGGTGATGCTGACCGGAGACAACGCCGCCACGGCGCAGGTCATCGCCAAAGAGGCCGGCATCGACCATGTGATTGCCGACGTTTTGCCCGAGCACAAGGCGCAGGAGGTGGCCGCCCTGAAGGGGGAGGGCCACAAGGTCTGCATGGTGGGCGACGGCGTCAACGACGCCCCCGCCCTGGTCAGTGCCGACGTGGGCATGGCCATCGGCGGAGGCACCGATGTGGCGGTGGAGTCGGCTTCGGTGGTGCTGATGAGCGGAGACCTCGGCGCAGTGCCGACGGCCATCTCCCTGTCGAGGGCGACGGTGAAAAACATCAAAATGAATCTGTTTTGGGCCTTTGGCTACAACACGGCGGGAATCCCGGTGGCGGCAGGGCTGCTCTATCTCTTCGGCGGGCCGCTTATGAATCCTATGCTGGCCGGCGCCGCCATGGCGCTGAGCTCGGTCTCGGTGGTGAGCAACGCGCTGCGCCTGAGGAAGTTTCAGCCGTCCTGACGGCCTGTCTGCGCAGAGGGACAGTCGGGGCCCAGACGCTCAAGAGCCTCGGCCAGAGCGCGGATTTCCCCGACGTCACAGGCGGCGTGATATCCAAGCTCCAGCAAAAGCAGGGTGGCCGCCCGGCTGCGAGAGCCACTGTCGCAGCACAGGAAAATGGGCAGCGAGCGGTCTGGCGCGAGAGACGCAATGCGCTCTGCCAGCATGCACAGGGGCACATTCCTTGCCCTGGGAAGGGAAAATTCCTCGGTCTCCTCGGCGTCACGGACATCGAGCAGCAGGATGCGCTCACAGCAGAGCAGACGGTATGCCGCCTGATGGGGCGTGAGCAGCACATATCCCGCCTGCTGCGCCGAGGGACAGGGGCGAACAAAAAGCAACAGCAAAAGCCCCCCGAGCAGAAAGGTCAGGGGGATGAGCAGCAGGTATTCCACTTTGGCACAACCTTTCAAATGAGGTTTGAAAAGACAATCGGCTTGTTTTCTATGGTTCATCTTATGCAGAAGCTGTGCATGAGGTTTCCATGATATCAAAACAAAGAAAGGGAGAGTATGATGATGCACCAGGAGCACAAGAGCTGTGGCTGCGGACATGAGCATGGCCACAAGGGCTGCGGCTGCGGACACGACCACCGTCATGAACACGGGGACTGCGGCTGCAAGGGCAACGGGCATACCAAGGCCTGCGCCTGCGGCCACGACCATGGGACGTCCCCGGCGCAAAAGGCCGACAGCACCGGCTGCGGCTGCGGAAAGCACCATGGAGAGGACGATTCGGGAGGCGGAGGGGACGACGCTTCCGGCCACCTACACCCCACCCCGGCAGGCGGCAATGCGGCTTGCTCCAAGCAGGAGCCTGCAGGGGCTTGTCACGACGAAATAATGCAGCAGAAGGAGCACTGCGGGTGCGGGCATGACCATGACCACGACCACGGGCATGAGCACTGCGGGTGCGGGCATGACCATGACCACGGACACGGGCATGAGCACTGCGGGTGCGGGCATGACCATGACCACGACCACGGGCATGGGCACGGCCGCCGGCACGGCTTCGTGCTTGAGCACAGTTGCGGGTGCGGGCATGACCACGGCCACAGCCATGGCTTTGAGCTTGAGCACAGCTGCGGCTGCGGACACGACCACGGGCACAGCCACGGCGGGGCGCGTTTTCCATGGCCGGTGGCGGTGGCCGTCCCCCTCTTCGTGGCGGGACTGCTGCTTGAAGATATGTATTCCACGGCCGCGCTGCTGGCAGCCTATGTGCTGGCAGGCTTTGCCCCCATCTGGGCGGCGGTAAAAAATGCGGTGCGCGGAAATCTGTTTGACGAGAACTTCCTCATGACCATCGCTTCGCTTGGCGCGGTTGTCATCGGGGAGTATCCCGAGGCCTGCGCCGTTATGCTGCTGTATCGGCTGGGCGAGTATCTGCAAAACCGTGCGGTGGACAGCTCCATGCGCTCGATTGACGCGCTGCTGGAGCTGCGGCCCGAGAGGGCGCGCCTGCTGGAAAACGGGGAAGAGCGGGATGTCAATGCCGACAGGCTGAGGCCGGGGGATTTGATTGTCGTCAGGCCGGGAGACAAGGTGGCGGCCGACGGCGTTGTTCGCGAGGGCGGAAGCTATCTTGACCTCTCGGCGCTGACGGGAGAGTCCGCCCCGGTGGCGGTCTCCGTGGGAGACACGGTGCTGTCGGGCGGCATCAACCGGGACGGCCTGCTGACGGTGGAAGTCACCCACGCGGCCGACGCCTCCACGGCGGCCCGCGTCATCCGCCTGGTGGAGCAGGCGTCGCGCGAGAAGGCGCCGACCGAAAACTTTATCACGAAATTTTCCAGGTGGTACACGCCTGCCGTCTGCGCCCTGGCCGCCCTTCTGGTGGTGATTTTGGGCGGCTTTGGCATCCAGAGCTGGGGCGACGCCTTTTACAACGCCTGTGTGCTGCTGGTGGTCTCCTGCCCCTGTGCGCTGGCCATCTCGGTCCCGCTCGGCTTCTTCGCCGGCTTGGGGGCTGCGTCCCGCAGGGGGGTGCTCTTTAAGGGCGGGAACTATCTGGAAGCACTGGGAGAGGTAAAGCATTTCGTGGTGGATAAAACCGGCACGCTGACCACCGGAAAGCTGCGGGTTGAGACGGTGGAGCCGGCGGGCACAGACAAGCAGCACCTGCTGGAGACGGCTGCTGCTGCCGAGGCCTCCTCAAACCACCCCGTGGCCCAGGCCATTTTGGAGGCCTGCCCCGACCACCCCGAGGCAAGCGAGGTCAAGGAGCTGGCGGGGCGCGGCATCTCCTGTATGGTCGAGGGCAGGAGCGTGCTGTGCGGCAATGCACGGCTGCTCAAAGAAAACGGCATCGAGGTGCCCGACGAGTCTGCCACCTGCGTCCATGTGGCCTGTGACGGCGTCTATCTGGGACATATTACGGTCAGGGATGAGCTGCGCGATGACGCAGTGCAGACGCTGCGCCGGCTGCGTGAGCTCGGCGTGGAGACCGTCACCATGCTGACGGGAGACAATGCCCGCGCGGCGGCCCCTGTGGCACAGGCGGCCGGGGTGGACAGGGTGTTTGCCTCGCTGCTGCCGCAGGATAAGGTTTCGCGCCTTGCCGACATCAAGCGGGAGGCCAAAAAGGGCGCCAAAACCGCCTTTGTGGGCGACGGCATCAACGACGCGCCGGTGCTTGCCATGGCGGACGTCGGAATTTCCATGGGCATGGGCACGGCGGCCGCCATCGAGGCTTCCGACGTGGTACTCACTGAGGAAAAGCTGGGCGGCCTTACCAGCGCCATGGAGATTTCGATTGCCACGCGCAGAACGGTGCGCCAGAACATCGTCTTCTCCCTGGGCGTCAAGCTGGCGGTCATGGCCTTTGCGGCGGTGGGGCACGCAACCATGTGGGCCGCCGTCTTTGCGGACGTCGGAGTTGCCATGCTGGCCATCCTCAACTCTGCCAGGCTGCTGGCCAAAAAGTGAGAAGCTCCGGGCGCATGAAACTGTGCCCGGAGAGGGAAAAAGGGCCCCCAAAAAGGGGGGCCCTTTTCTGGTTCAAAGGAAAAACTGCCCCGGGATGCTGCGGCATCCCGGGGCAGTGGGGTTTGGCTGGAGGAAAAGGGGAGGCGCCGTCTTGCATGAGGGGATTTTGTGCCGCTCAGAAGGCGCCCTTCCGGCACGGCTGCCTGCCCCTCTTTTTTTGCGGAGGACGGCGGCTGCAGGGCTTTTTGTGCACAGCCTGCGCAAGGGGAAAAAGAGAAGAGCAGCAGCTCACCCCGGGGGGCTATATGTCAAAACCGCCGCTTTCTCCTGCCGCCTTGGCCTGCAGCGCGCTTGGGATGGCCGTTTTCAAAATCAAGGCGATGTTTTCCCGAATTTCGTCCTTGCTGTAGGGAACCTCCGCCTTAAACAGGTTGATGAGCATTCCCGACACGGCCTCGGCATAAAAATCAGCCAGAAAGCGTTTGAATGCCGCGTCGGTCTGACAGCCGGCATGGGCTTCCGCCTGCTCCACAAGCGACAGGGCAATCTCAATAAAATCCGCACAGAGAAAGCGGCGCAGCTCGTCGCGCCCCATGGAGTCGTAGGCACAGCTGAGAATATGGCGGTTGTCCTCGACATAGTCAATGACAAAGGAGATGGCGTCGTCCAGATTTACCAGCAAATCGAACTTTTTAACAACCTCAATGGCTTCCTGCTCCAAGGTCCATTTGAGCAGGTCGTAGATGTCCTGAAAGTGATAATAAAAGGTCTTGCGGTTGACGCCGCATGCCTCGATGAGCTCGCTGACCGTTATTTTGGAAAGGGATTTGCTCTTCATGGCGTTTTTCAATGCGCCGGAGAGCATTTTTTTCGTGTTCAGCGACACAACCTCATACTTCACGAAGCACACCCCCTTACAGGATTCATTATACATCTGTCCGGCAAAATTGCAACAAGGGACTGCCATTGTCCGGTCAAATGACCGGTATTTGTCCGGATTCCACCCAAAGTGGGGCAGATTGACCGTTTTTGAAAGGGGGTCTTTTTTCTATGATTTGAGTAGTCATAGAATTTTCGAAAGGAGCATAGCGGGATGAGAGACGGGACCTACCACTACGCCATCCGGCTGCACGCCCCCATAGGCCTCAGATACGGTATGCTGGAGCTTTGCATTCAGGACCGGACGGTTAGCGGCGCGCTGACGATGTTTTCCCAAACGCACCCCATCACGGACGTTTGCCTTCAGGACGGCAAGCTGTGTTTTGGCGGCCAGATGCAGACCCTGCTGTATTTTTTGCCCTACCGGGCGCAGGGAACCGTGGACGCCGGACGGGTGGAGCTTGAGCTGCGTACGGAGAAAGGCTGTTTTCGTGCGGAGGGTTCAGTGGATTTGGAAAAGGAGAAACCGGTATGAAGGAACATTCCGGAACGGAAAAAGGCAATCGTTTCATGCTCAAGCTGGCAAGGGGAATTGTGGACAAAAGGAAGCTGATTTTTTTGTTCACGCTGCTGCTGCTGATTTTTTCGGTTTTTTCCTCGGACTGGGTGAAGGTGGAAAATGCCCTTGACGCCTATCTGCCGGAGGACTCCGAGACCCGGCAGGGGCTGGATGTGATGCAAGAGCAGTTCACCACCTTCGGCACGGCCCGGCTCATGTTTGCCAATGTGACCCTGGAAGAGGCGCAGGCAATCTGCCGGGGCATGGAGGAGACGGACGGCATTCAGAGTGTGGAGTTCGACGAGACCCGCGAGCACTACAACAACGCCTGCGCGCTCTACACCGTCACCTTTGATTATGACGAGGACGACGACCGGTGCCTGGAGGTTTTGGACGGCCTGACCGAAACCTGGGCCGACTACGACGTCTATGTGTCGAGCGAGCTGGGCGACACCAAGGCCGAGGCCTTGGACGCGGAGGTCCGGTCCATCATGGGCATTGTTGCCGTTGTTGTGGTGTCGGTGCTGATTTTGACCTCTCAGACCTATGCGGAGGTGCCGGTGCTCATTTTGACCTTTCTGGCCGCCATGCTCATCAACAAGGGAACGGATTTTTTGCTAGGGGAGATTTCCTTTGTCTCCAACTCCGTCACCGGCATCCTCCAGCTTGCGCTGTCGCTGGACTATGCGGTAATTTTGTGCAACCGCTTTAAGGTGGAGCATGAGGTGCTGCCCGCGTGGGAGGCTGTCATTGTGGCGCTGAGCAAGGCCATCCCTGAGATTTCGGCCTCCAGCCTGACCACCATCGGCGGCCTGTTTGCCATGATGTTCATGCAGTTTGAGATTGGACCCGACATGGCCATCAGCCTCATCAAATCCATTTTGATGTCGCTGCTGTCGGTGTTTTTGCTCATGCCCGGACTGCTTGTCCTGTTTGCTCCGATGATGGATAAAAGCCGCCACCGCAGCTTTGTCCCCCAAATCCCCTTTGTGGGCAAATTTGCCTATGCCACCCGGTTTGTCTCCCGGTTGTCTTTTTGGGCGTGACGATTGCCGCCGCCGTGGTGTCGGCAAACTGCCCGTATGCCTATGGGGAGGACAACATCCCGACCCCGAAGCAAAACGAGACGCAGGTTGCCAAGCAGATGATTCGGGAGAACTTTACCGACGAAAATATGGTGGCCCTGGTGGTGCCTTCCGGCAGCTATGAGACAGAAGGGGAGATTTTGCGCCGCCTGGAAACATATGAGGAAGTGGACTATACGGTGGGGCTCTCCAACGTGGAGGCAATGGACGGCTACATGCTGGCCGACGAGCTGGGGCCCCGTCAGTTTTCCGAGCTGACCGACATCGACTATGAGCTGGCAAAGCTGCTCTACACCGCCTACGCCGCCGACCAGGAGGATTACGGGCGCATCGTGGGCGACATTTCAAACTACACCGTGCCACTGATGGACCTCTTTTTGTTCGTGTATGACTGTACGCAAGACGGCTATGTGACGCTGGACGCCAAACAGCAGGCGGACCTGGACGAGGCCTACGACCAGATTCACAACGCAAAGCTTCAGCTCAGTGGGGAGGATTACAGCCGCATGCTGGTCTATTTGACGCTCCCCCTCGGCAGTGAAACAACCTATGAATTTTTGGACACCATCCGGGAAATTGCCAAGGAATACTATCCGCAGGGGAATGTCTATGTGGTTGGAAACGCCACAACGGAATATGACTTTCAGAAGTCCTTTAGCCGGGACAACACGGTGGTGAGCATCGTGTCCATCCTCATTGTCCTGGTGGTGCTGCTGTTTACCCTCAAATCCATCGGGATTCCTTTTTTGCTGATTTTGGTGATTCAGGGCAGCATCTGGATGAATTTTTCCATTCCCGCCATTACGGGCAGAGAGATTTTTTTCATGAGCTACCTGATTGCCAGCTCCATCCAGATGGGTGCCAATATCGACTATGCCATTGTCATCGGCAGCCGCTTCATGGAGGTGAAGGATGAGATGCCCAAGCGGGAGGCCATTATCAACACCATGAACTTTGCATTTCCCACCATTGTGACTTCGGGAACCATTATGGCCACGGCGGGAATTTTAATTGGTCGCATGACCTCAAGCCCCTCCATTGCCGGCGTGGGAAGCATCGGGCGGGGCACGGTCATCTCCATGATATTGGTGATGTTTGTCCTGCCTCAGATTCTCCTGCTGGGCGAAAAGCTGATTGACAAGACCTCCTTTTCCATCCAGACGGGGGTCAGGCGTCAGAATGCAAGCGGCCGTGTCCGCGTAGACGGCGTCGTTCACGGAGAGATTTCGGGCAGAATTTACGGCGTGGTGCACGCCATTGTGGAGGGCGACGTGGATGTGAGGGTCATTTCGGGCTCGGCACTGGAGGAAGGAGGGGAAGACCGTGAAATGCGGCAAGAGGAATAGGCGTTTTGAGCGTGTGCTGTGCCTGCTGCTGGCGCTGCTGCTCCCGAGCGGGCTTTTGCCTGCGGCATCCGCCAAAGCGGCCGATGAAGACACCCTTTCCATCGGCACCGTCCAGGAGCTGCTCGACTTCTCCAAGAGTTGCTCTCTTGACACCTGGTCGCAGGGCAAGACGGTGGTGCTGACGGCGGACCTCTCCCTGGAGGGAGTGGATTTTTCCCCCATCCCGACCTTCGGCGGGGTTTTTGACGGAAACGGACATACCATCAGGGGGCTCTCCCTTCAGGACGGAGACTACCCGAGCGGGCTGTTTGGGATTTTGCAGGCGGGCGGGGAAATTCGAAATCTCCATGCCGCAGGCCAGGTGTCGCCCTCGGGGGATGCCGATACCATGGGCGGCCTTGTGGGAATCAGTTACGGGCAAATCGTGAACTGTACCTTTCAGGGAATTGTCATCGGCAGCACCACGGTGGGCGGCCTTGTGGGGCTCAACCAGAGCGGCGGCCGCATCGTCAACTGTTCTTTCCGTGGCTCTGTGACCGGGGAGCACTATGTGGGAGGCATTGCCGGGGAGAATTTCGGCTCCATGGTTCAATGCGTCAACCACGGCACCATAAACACCACGGAAATTGAGCCGGAGCCCGGGATGATAGAGGGCCCCGAGGGGCTCGACCAGCTCCGCTCCACGGAAAATGTCCCTGCCGGGACCGACATCGGCGGCATTGCGGGCTTTTCCGCCGGCCTGATAGAGAGCTGCCGCAACAACGGGGATGTGGGTTATGCCCACACGGGCTACAACGTGGGCGGTATCGCAGGCCGTCAGACAGGCCTGCTGACCGGCTGCGTCAACAGCGGCACGGTGGAGGGCCGCAAGGATGTGGGTGGCATCGCCGGGCAGATGGAGCCGCAGGTCACGCTGAAGTACAGCGAGGAAGTTCTCTCCGACCTGTGGGATGAGCTGGACGCGCTGGAGGCGCTGATGGACGATGCCCTGGGGGAGGCGCAGGAGGCGTCTTCCCAGGTGTCAGACGGGATGAGCCGGCTGACCGAGAGCGTTGGAGAGGCCAAAGATGTCACATTTGAGCTGACAGATGCCATGACGGAGTGGGGAAACGGCAGCATCGAGACGGTCAACGACGCCTTTTCCAGGCTGAGCGGGGCCATTGAAGAGATGGAGCCTGCCGTGGAGGGGCTGGCCGGCGCCATGGGGGAGACGCAGGCCGCCGCAGACACGCTGGCAGACGCCCTGGACAAAATCATCGCCGCAGACGGCGCTGCAGGCGCGGCGCTTTCCGAGCTGCGCCGCGCCCTGACGGAGCTGCGTGAGGCAGCCGGAAAAATCCGGGAGGCCGCAGCCCTTGCGGATGCGGCGCTGCAGCAGTGGAAGCAGGGCGTGGGGGAGGGCGAAAAAGGCAAAGCAGCCGCAAAGGAGTTTTGGGAGGCCCTCGGCTCTCTGGCGGAGGGGTTTTCCGGCCTGACCGCCTCGGCGGACGAGGTCTGGGCCGCATGGCAGCAGGCCGACTGGATGGCGGCGCTGGGCGAGGACGGCCTTCCCGGATGGGAGGAGATGAGGCAGGGCTTTTTAGACGCCCGGGAGGCATGGCAGGCCGGGGCTGAGGCGCTGGCCGAGATGGTGCGCCGGTTTCCCACCCTCGACGGGGAAGAGCTGCAGCAGACGCTGACGGAGCTTGGCGCCGCCGCACAGGACCTCCGAAAGGCGGCCGATTTGCTGGGACAGGCGCTAAACCACATGGGAGAGGGGGCGGCCCGCCTGGAAGAGGCCGTGCTGCAGGGCAAGGTGCCCTCGGAATGGAGAGAGGTGGTGGAGCTGCTGGCAGAGTCTAGCAGAGGGTTTGGAGATGCCTTTTCCACGCTGCGCCGGAGCGCCCGGACGGCACAAGACCTCGTGCAGCGCCTTGCAGACCAGCCGGCCCTGTCGCTTGAGAGCATCGGAAGCGACCTCTCTGAGAAGGGAGACGCCCTGGATTTGGCGCTGGGGAGCGTGCTGGAGGAGGTCAGGCAGGTCAATGAAACCATGACCGCCTCGTCCGGCACGCTGCTGGAGCAGATGCGTGCCATCAACGCCCAGGTGGGCGTCGTCACCGATGTGCTGCGCCGGTCGGCGCAGGATGCACAGGCAGGGGCGCAGTCCGACCGCTTTGAGGACATTTCGGAGCAGGAGTTGCTTGCCAATCGGGACGCCGGACGCATCACCGACGCCCGGAACAAGGGAATTGTGGAAGGCGACGTCAACGTGGGCGGCATTGTCGGCTCCATGGCCATCGAGTATGACTTTGACCCGGAGGACGATTTGACCGAGGATGGGGAACGCTCCTTTGATTTCCGGTATCAGGCGGCAGCCGTTGTGATGAACAGCGTCCACGAGGGCAGGGTTACGGCCAAAAAGAATTACGCCGGCGGCATCGTGGGGCGGGCGGACCTCGGTATTTTGTATTTGTGCCAGGGCGTCGGTCCCGTGGAGAGCACGGACGGCGACTATGTAGGCGGCATTGCAGGCCTGTCGCGCACCACCATCCGCAGCTGCTGGGCAAAATGCCTCCTGTCCGGCGGCAATTATGTGGGCGGCGTTGTGGGCAGGGGAGAAGAGGACAGCGTGACCAGGGACTGCTGCACGCTGGTGTGCATCACGGAGCACGGGCAGTATGCCGGCGCCGTCTCGGGCACGGAGGAGGGAACCTTTGTCGGCAACCTGTTTGTGTCGGAGGAACTTGCGGGTCTGGGGCGTGTGAGCTACTCCGGAAAGGCGGAGCCCGTCTCTTTTGCGGACTTCTCGGCGCTTGAGGATGTGCCGGAGGCACTCAAGACCTTTACTTTGACCTTTCGAACCGACAATGAAATTTTGAAGCAGGTCTCCTTTTCGTATGGCGACTCCTTTGACGAGGAGGCCTATCCCGCGCTTCCCCAGCGAGAGGGATACTATGCCAGGTGGAGCCTTGAGTCTCTGGAGGACCTGCGGTTTGACACCGTGGTGGAGGCCATATACACTCCCTATATTACGGTGCTTTGCGCAGCGCCGCAGAGGGAAAACGGGCGCGCCGTATTTTACATTGAAGGGGACTATCAGGAAAAAGACAGGCTGGAGGCCGAGCCGTTTGGCGCGCAGGATGCCCTGCCGGAAGATATGGAGCCCCCCGCCTTCCGGCGCCAGGCCCTGACCGAGCGGTGGAAGCTGTCGATTCCCGACAACGGGGAGCAGACCCATACGCTGCGCTATCTCCCGCCAGAGGAGAGCGGCAGGCTGTGGCTGTATCTCCACACCGAGGCGGGCTGGTCGCAGGTGCAGGCGCGGGAAATCGGGCGCTATCTGGTCTTCCCTGTGACGGGGAACGACATCGAGCTGGCGGTCTGCACGGTTTACCTCGCCCCGTGGGTGTGGGCTCTGGCCGCCGCGCTGTCTGTTTTTCTCCTGGCGATGGCGGTGCCGAGGCTGCGGCGCCGGTGCAAAAAAGAAAGCCGGGAGCGCATGGCGCCGCCCTCCTGCTGATTCGGGAACATGCCGCATGCGCAAACTGTGCCGGAAGAGGGGCGGACGAAGAAAAATGAGGCCGCTTCACAGCGCCTGACGGCGGCCGAGGGGAGGAGCTTGGCGCAAAAGAGAGGGCCTGCCGGCCGCTTGGGGGGAAAATATGCGGGAATGCCCGCAAATTGACGCTGTAAAGGGACAGAATTGTGGAAATTAGTTATTGTATTTAGAGCGCAAATTCGATATAATACCTTCATATGACCGCGTGACAAGGCCAAAAAGCGCCTTGCCCAAAGAGCGGTAGAGGAGGTTGTTATCATGGTATCTTTGCTGGTGCCGGCGGAAGGCTATTCGCCCAAATACGGAGTGCTTGATACCCAGCGCGGGATCAAGCTGGTCAAAGACACATTCCAACGCTATTTGGCCGATGCCTTGAATCTGCAGCGGATTTCAGCTCCGCTTTTCGTGTTTCCGTCCACCGGCCTTAATGACAACCTCAACGGTGTGGAGCGGCCAGTGGCCTTTGATGTGAAGTCCATCCCCGGGGAGGACGTGCAGGTGGTGCAGTCGCTGGCCAAGTGGAAGCGGTTTGCCCTCAAGAAATACGAGTTTGAACCGGGATACGGCCTGTATACCGACATGAACGCCATCCGGCGTGACGAGGACCTTGACAATCTGCATTCGGTTTATGTTGACCAGTGGGACTGGGAGGCCGTGATTCACCGGGAGGACCGCACGGTGGCGCTGCTCATCGAAACGGTCAGAAAAATCTATGAGGTGATTTTGGAGACTCAAAAGGTGGTGTGTGAGGCATTTCCCGCACTGGAGGCCTCTCTGCCCAAGGACATTCACATTCTCACCACGCAGGAGCTGGAGGACCGCTACCCGGAGCTGACACCCAAGCAGAGGGAAAACGCCGTGTGCAAGGAATATGGCGCCGTGTTTTTGATGCAGATTGGCGGCAGGCTCAAGAGCGGCATCCGCCACGACGGCCGCTCCCCCGACTATGACGACTGGAGCATGAACGGGGACATCCTGGTGTGGTATGAGCCACTGCAGATTGCCTTTGAGCTGTCCTCCATGGGGGTGCGTGTGGACGAGAGAGCCCTGTTGGAGCAGTGCCGCGAGGCGGGCTGCGAGGATCGCCTGGGACTTGCCTATCACAAGGCGCTGCTGGAGGGGGAGCTTCCCTACACCATCGGCGGCGGAATCGGCCAGTCAAGGCTGTGCATGATGTTTTTGCAAAAGGCGCATATTGGGGAAGTGCAGGCGTCTGTCTGGCCTCAGGAGATGCTGGAAGAGTGCAAAAAGAACAACATTCACCTATTATGAAAGCGGGGAAACTGGCATGAAACGCACGGAATTGAAGGAACTGTGGGCAAACAGTGCCGCAATGGATGGCAGGGAGGTTCTTGTGTGCGGATGGATCCGCACGAGCAGAGACTCCAAGAATTTCGGATTTATTGAGCTCAACGACGGAAGCTGCTTTAAGAATGTGCAGGTTGTGCTGGTGGCCGACCAGCTCGACTGCTACAAGGAAATCATGAGGCAAAACGTGGGCGCGGCCCTGGTTGTCAAGGGCACCGTGAAGCTGACGCCGCAGGCCAAGCAGCCCTTTGAGATTGCGGCCACGGAGGTGGCGGTGGAAGGGGAATCTTCTCCCGACTACCCGCTTCAGAAGAAGCGCCACTCGCTGGAATTTCTCAGGGAAATTGCCCACCTTCGCATGAGGACCAACACCTTTTCGGCCGTTTTCCGCGTGCGCTCGGTGGCGGCCAAGGCGCTGCACGATTTTTATCAGGGTGAGGGCTTTGTGTATGTCAACACCCCCATCATCACGGGCAGCGACTGCGAGGGCGCCGGCGAGATGTTCCGTGTGACCACGCTGGATTTGGAAAACCTGCCCAAAACGCCCGACGGCAAGGTCGACTTCAGCCAGGACTTTTTCGGCAAGGAGTCCAACCTCACCGTTTCCGGACAGCTTGAGGCAGAGTGCTTTGCGCTGGCCTTTGGAAAGGTGTATACCTTCGGGCCCACCTTCCGCGCGGAAAACTCCAACACGGCGCGCCATGCGGCCGAGTTTTGGATGAACGAGCCCGAGATTGCCTTTGCCGACCTCGAAGACAATATGGCGCTGGCCGAGCGCATGATCAAGTATGTCATCCGCGAGGTGCTGGAAAAGTGTCCTGACGACATGGCCTTTTTCAACGAGTTTTTCGACAAGGGCCTGCTCGACCGCCTGAATGCGCTGGTCGAGGCCGAATTTGCCCATGTGACCTATACCGAGGCGGTGGAAAAGCTGCTCGAGCACAAGGACGAATTCGAATACCCCGTCTTCTGGGGCTGCGACCTGCAGACCGAGCACGAGAGGTATCTCACCGAGAAAATTTATCAAAAGCCGGTTTTCGTCACCGACTACCCCAAGGAAATCAAGGCTTTCTATATGCGCCTCAACGACGACGGAAAGACGGTGGCGGCCATGGACTTGCTGGTGCCCGGCGTCGGCGAAATCATCGGCGGCAGCCAGAGAGAAGAGCGTCTTGACGTTTTGGAAGAGCGCATCCGTGAGTTTGGGCTCAAGCGTGAGGACTACTGGTGGTACCTCGAGCTGCGCAAGTATGGCGGCACCAAGCATGCGGGCTACGGCCTGGGATTTGAGCGCCTGATTATGTATCTGACCGGGATTGGCAACATCCGCGACGTGCTTCCCTTCCCGAGAACGGTCGGAAAGGCAGAATTCTAAAGCCAAATTGACAACAATCGCGGAAAACCGCGAGTTTGGGGAGTAATCGGGCATATGAAATCCAACCAAAAGGCAAACTATATCATCGGCATTGACATCGGCGGCACCATCACGAAGATTGCGGGCATCGGCGGGGACGGTTCGCTCTCCTGCCTTCAGGTGCGCGCCACCGACCCCCTGGCATCGCTCTATGGAGCATTTGGCAAATTCCTCAGTCAAAACGCCATTCATCTGGACCAGATTCAGCACATCATGGTGACGGGGGTGGGCTCTTCGGCCCTCAAGGAGGCCATCTACGGCATCCCCACCAGCATTGTGGACGAGTTTTACTGCACCGGGCGCGGCGGCCTGTATCTCTCCGATTTGGAGGAGGGAATCATCGTGAGCATGGGCACCGGAACGGCCTTTGTCTATGCCACGCCCGACAAGATTGAGCATCTTGGCGGGACCGGCATCGGCGGAGGCACCCTGGTGGGCCTGTCCAACGCCGTGCTCAATGTGCGGGATATCAAAAACCTTGTAAAACTGGCGCAAAAAGGCGATTTGCGCAGGGTTGACCTGGCCATCGGAGACATCACGACCAACGCCGTCTCCAACCTTCCCTTTGACGCCACGGCCTCCAATTTCGGCAAGCTCAGTGAGCTGGCCACGCCTGAGGACATCGCGCTGGGGCTGCTCAACCTGGTGTATCAGACGGTGGGGATGCTGGCGGTGTTTGCCAGCCGGGGCAATGGAGGAAAAGAGGTCGTGCTGACAGGCAACCTGGCCGACGTTCCCGAATGCGGCCCCATTTTCGAGCTGCTCTCCACCATGTTCGATGTCAAGTTCCACCTGCCCGACCAGGCGCAGTTTGCAACGGCCATCGGTGCGGCGCTGTCCTACGGGAAGGAACCCATCGTCAAGCATTTTTCCTAAAAAAAGCCGACCCCCGCGCGGGCAACTGCCAGGCGGGGGCCGGCTTTGCTTTTTCAAAGGCGGGGGCAGGGGAGTGCCCTTGCCGGGAGCCTCCGAAGAGGCGCACAAGGGGAGCTGCTGACAGGCCCGCCTGATACAAAGAGCAGGCAGGGAGCCCTGCCTGCCAGCCTCAGGACGTCGCAAAACGCACAAGTCCCCCGTTTTCGCAAAACAGGAAAAGGCCCCCCGCACGACCTGTGTGCCGCAGGGGGCCTTAAAAAAGTGTTTTACACGGCCGCAGGGGTCTCACGGGGAGCTGCGAAGGGCAGGGGCCGTGCAAAAGGGGGGTTTTTTTAAGGCAGGCCCCATGCCGCCGGCGGCTTTTTCCGTCATGACGGCAGGGGGATTTTGGCGCTCTTTGGAGGCGTCCGGCTTTTTCGGGGGAGCTTGTTTGCGTCCCACGGCAGAAGCCGGAAGTCAGGAGTTTCCCACCTTTTTGTTGTAGATGCTCAGCAGCCGCCCCAGGTTCTGCATGACATTGCTGTAGTAGGGCGTGGGGTCATCCCGAAAAGCGTCGGACAGGGCGGCGGCCTGGTCGCGGTCGGGCATGAAGACGGTGGTCGAGAACATGAGCTGCTCGCCGTCGTAAATGGAGAGCGTGAGCATGGCCGTGCCGTCGTCATTCATCTGGATGGAGGAGCGGATGTCGTTGTCATAGCGCATTTTGGCGCGGAACTCCAGCACCGCCGCGTTGATGCGGCCGCGTGCAAAGGCGGGAACCTCGCGCTTGAACTGCTCCAGAGCGTCGTTGGCCAGGGAGGAGTTGACGTAAAACTCCCCCTTTCCCGGCAGCTCCACCGAGAGGATGTGCTGGGTTTCCAGCAGCTCGGCAAGCGCCTCCCGGTAGTCAAACCAGTTTGCCGAATCGGTCATCATGGTAATCATGTCAAGGTCCTGGGGTCTTGCATGGCCGCCCACAGAGCGCAGCACCGTCATGATAAAAAACTTCATGGTGCGCTTGTCCCGAATCTGCCCCACCTTGGACATGTCGATTTTCAAAGTCAAGTCCCCCTTTTTTGTTTGACTGGATGCTTTTATCATACCATATTCCTCTCAAAAAGAAAAGGATGGGCAGCAAGGGGATTTTCCCCGGCACAGGAGAAAGGAGGGAGCCTGCCGTGCCAGAAGAGAAAAACTGCCTGCAGGCCATCGCCCGTCTGGCAATTGACATGGGAGCTGCCGACGTCGGTTTTTCCGCCCTGGAGCGGGAAACTGACGGTATGACGGGCAGCATCAGCATTGTGGTGCCCCTGTCGGACGCCGTGGTCGAGGAGCTTAATCAGGGGCCCACGCACACCTATTTTCACCACTACAGGACAGTCAATGCGCTGCTTGACCAGATTGCCCTGCGCATCGGCCTGCTGCTTCAGAGGGAGGGGTGGCGCTATCTGCCGGTGGCGGCCTCCCAGAGCATCAACCTGCCGGGCAGCCCGCCCTTTTCGGGCAGGTTTTCACACAAGCAGGCGGCCGTAGCCGCAGGGCTTGGGGATATCGGGCAGAGCAACCTGTTTTTGCACCGCCGTTACGGGCCAAGGGTGCGCCTTGGGACGGTGCTCACCGACCTGCCGA
>ERZ857998.2163-NODE-2163-length-19273-cov-10.739671_pt1 | contig 19273 bp, 15 predicted proteins | sample MGYA00519954_ERZ857998 | MGnify/ENA primary metagenome ERZ857998 (study PRJEB31778, sample SAMEA3449424) | human gut metagenome | biome: human gut; feature: human-associated habitat; material: faeces | place: United Kingdom | collected 2010/2012 ...
ACGACTAAGTTCACTTGCTTACATCGATTCGGTGAATTAACTTTTTCATTTTATAGCCCCACAATCCGCTGCACGAGAGCACAAAAAAGATTGCCCCATGCGCCAGGATATTGTATAATACATTTATCCGGTCGCTTGCGGCGGCGCATTGTCGCGTTGTCGCGCCGTCCGATTAAGCCAAAATCCAATCACAATAAAAAGGAGAACATAGAATATGAAAGCAGTAGTCACTGTCATCGGCAAAGATACCGTAGGCATCCTTGCCAGCACTGCGCAGGCGTGCGCGCAAAAAAACGCGAACGTTTTGGAAGTTACACAGTCCATTTTGGATGGTTATTTCTGCATGGTCATGGTCATCGATATCAGCGCCATGACTTGCGAAATTGAAACCCTGCATCAGGATATCAAAACCGCGGTGCCGGATATGGTCGTACACGTCATGCATGAAGATATCTTCAATTCCATGCACAGAATTTAGGATCGGAGGTTTCTCGCTATGCTGAATTTTAACGACATCATGGAAACCATCACGATGATTCAGGAAGAAAATCTCGACATCCGAACGATTACGATGGGCATTTCCCTGCTCGACTGCGCGGACAGCGATATCGACCGCGCCTGCGAAAAAGTCTATAACAAAATCTACACGAAAGCAAAGGATTTAGTCGCAACCGGCGAGCAGATTGAAAAAAAATACGGGATTCCGATTGTTAATAAGCGCATCAGTGTTACCCCGATCGCGATGCTCGTCGCGGTCAGCGGCGGCGACCCTGTCAAATATGCCAAGACACTGGATCGCGCTGCCAAAGACGTCGGCGTCAATTTCATCGGCGGCTATAGCGCGCTGGTACAAAAGGGCTTTAGTGCCGGGGACCGCGAACTGATTGCGTCCATTCCGCGCGCGCTCGCGGAGACAGACTTCGTCTGTTCCTCCGTCAACATCGGTTCCACCAAGGCCGGCATCAATATGGACGCGGTTGCCATGATGGGCAAGGTCGTACGCGAAGCATCGGAACTGACCAAGGATCGGCAGTGCATCGGCGCGGCTAAGCTGGTCGTATTCTGCAACGCGCCGGAGGATAATCCGTTTATGGCAGGCGCTTTCCACGGCGTCGGTGAACCGGACGTCGTGCTGAATGTCGGTGTTTCCGGTCCGGGCGTGGTACGCGCCGCGCTGGCTAAACTTCCGGATGACGCGCCGCTGCACGAAGTCGCGGAGCTCATCAAAAAAACTGCCTTTAAGATTACCCGTATGGGACAGCTCGTCGGCAGTGAAGCGTCCCGCATGCTCGGGGTTCCGTTTGGTATCATCGATCTCTCACTGGCGCCAACACCGGCAGTCGGTGACTCAGTCGCCTACATTCTTGAGGAAATCGGTCTGGAGCAATGCGGTACACATGGTACGACGGCGGCGCTGGCGATGCTCAATGACGCTGTCAAAAAAGGCGGCGTGATGGCATCCTCGTCTGTTGGAGGTCTGTCCGGCGCTTTCATTCCGGTCACCGAAGACGCGGGGATGATTGCCGCGGCCAGAAGCGGCTGTCTGGAAATTGAAAAATTAGAAGCGATGACCGCGGTCTGCTCCGTAGGTCTTGATATGATCGTCATTCCGGGCGAAACCCCTGCTGAAACCATCTCGGCGATCATCGCCGACGAGGCGGCTATCGGTATGGTCAATTCCAAAACGACCGCGGTTCGCGTGATTCCTGCCATCGGCCTTGCTGAAGGAGAGGAACTGGATTTCGGCGGTCTGCTTGGTAATGGACCGGTGATGAAACTGCATACGCAGTCCTCCGCCAAAATGATTCACCGCGGCGGCAGGATTCCGGCTCCGATGCAGAGTTTGAAGAATTAAGCGCGGGAAGGCGCGCAGCGGCTTCCCGCGGGGCGCGTAGCGCTGCAAGGTTCCTGCCGAATATGAAATGAGGATTTTATTTACATGAACATTGTAACTTATGCCGCACAAAATATGAAACCATTTCAAGATCAGGCTTTCCATTCTGTGGACAGCCTGATTCTGTCTTGCGTCGTTTATATGCACTTTCCGCGCGCCAATCCTGCGCTCTGCGATTGGGACGGCGTTCCTCTGCCCGCGCTTTTTCACGCGGAAGATTTCGACACAATCTTTGAACATGTCTATGACGCGCCGGCAAGCAAGGAACTGCTGACCGCGTTGGTTGCCAGTCCCCGCTTCCGCGAAATCCGCGTAAAGGGCTATGTTCAGCAGAGCGATCGCTCTACTGAAAAACAGTTTGCCGCTATGACCTTTGATCTGCCGGACGGCTCGTCATATATCGCGTTCCGCGGAACGGATGCCACGATCGTCGGTTGGAAGGAAGATTTTAATATGGCGTTCCAGTATCCGGTCCCGTCGCAGGCGGAAGCCGCGGACTATCTGAACGAAGTCGCCCGTCACTGCCGCGGTAAGCTGTATGTCGGCGGACATTCCAAGGGCGGCAATCTGGCCGTTTACGCTGCCGCTAACTGCCGGCCGGATGTGTCGGCGCGGCTGGCACGTGTCTTTTCACACGATGGACCGGGCTTCCTCGAACAGGCGCTGCAAAGCGAGGCTTTCCGTCAGGTGCTCCCCAAAATCGAAAAAACACTGCCACAGTCTTCGATGATCGGCATGCTGCTGGAACACCAAGAAAACTATAAAATCGTCAAAAGCAGCAGCATCAGCATCTGGCAGCACAATCCGTTTTCGTGGGAAATCAACGGGGATGATTTTAGCTACCGCTCAGAGCTGACCGGAGATGCCCGCTACCTCAACGCGACGCTGAATCAGTGGATCCGCGCCATGTCGGCGGAGGAACGCGCTCAGCTGGTCGACACCATTTACGGCCTGATCGATCTGGACAACATCGCTACCTTCGCACAGCTGCGTGCTGAATGGCAGACGAGTTTTCCGGAAATCTTCCGGAGCTTTTCCGGTCTGAGTCCGCAGAATAAGGCTTTTCTGCTGCAGATGCTCAAAGAACTGGCATCGATGGGCATTAAAAATTTTCCTGAGTTATTCGAATGAAACGGAGAAATAAAATGACGACGAACAAAGAGACAGAATTTTCGTGCGTGGACTGTCACGTGCAGAAGTGTGAAAAAAGGCCGGACCGCAGCGGTTCGCGAGAGGGATTCCCGCAGTTTTGCATAACGCCGGAGATCTGCGGTAAGCAGAAAGAGGAACTTCTAAAAATTTACAGTGAAACAAAGAACGCGCAGATCATGAAGGCCGCCGCCGAAGTCGAGTTTGAAGGCTACGGACAGCTTACCAGAGTCCAGGAGATCATGGAGTTCGCGCGCAAGATCGGCGCGCGTAAGATCGGCATTGCCACCTGTGTGGGTCTGATCCGAGAAAGCCAGATCTTTGCGGAGGTTCTGCGAAAGCACGACTTCGAGGTTTACGGCATGGCCTGCAAGGTCGGGCAGATTCCCAAGACCGAGGTCGGCATTCCCGCAGAATGTGAAGCGGTCGGCGTGACGATGTGCAATCCGATTCTGCAGGCGCGAAAACTCAATGAGGCCGGTACTGAGCTCAATGTCGTTGTCGGACTGTGCGTCGGTCATGACAGCCTGTTCTACAAATACGCGGAGGCTCCGACAACCACGCTGGTCACCAAAGATCGTGTACTCGGGCATAATCCGGTCGCCGCGCTTTATACCGCCAAGACTTACTACAGCAAACTGTTGGACAAAAGTGCGCATAACGAAATATAGATTTCTACGCACACATCTCGCGCATGCGTGACGCTCCGCAGGGTGCTTTTGTCGATATTCCGGAACTATCGCTGGGCGATAGTTCCTACATAATCAAGAAACATGCATACAGGAGTGTATGCGCGATCTTATCAGGAGGTGCTTTCATGACAGAAGAAGAAAAAATCTTTGCCGGCAAGATGTTCGATCCGCGCAAGCAGGAGCTCAAAGACCTGAAACACAAGGCGCACGAGGCCTGCCGCAAATTCAACATGATGGATGAATACGACCCGCAGAGGCAGCAGCTGCTCCGCGACATCCTTGGAGGTGTCGGCAAGACCTGCTATTTTCAAGGGCCCGTACAGATTAACTACGGCAGCCATTTGTTCATCGGTGAAAACTTTTTTGCCAATTTTAATCTGACCGTCATGGATGACGCGCGCGTCTATATCGGCGATAATGTCGCGATCGGCCCGAACGTTTCCATTCTGGCGACCAACCATCCGCTGATTGCCGCGGAACGCATGGGCATGGACGCGGACGGCAGGACCACGATGGCGGAATATGCCGCGGATATCCACATCGGGAATAACGTCTGGATTGCCTGCAATACCGTCATCATAGACGGGGTGCGTATCGGCGACAATGTCGTCATCGGCGCAGGCAGCGTGGTCACCAAGGATATCCCCTCCGGCTATCTGGCTTACGGAAACCCTTGCAAGCCTGTCCGGCCGATTACCGCGGCAGACAGCAAACGCCATCTGATTCTCGAAGAAGATCTGGAGCATTTTCGCTACAACGTATAAACACATCGCGATCGCTTGACGCCACGGTGACAGCCGCGCGTAGAAGCAGACACTTTTTGCGCGCGCTTTTTTGCGGCCGCGGCGCGCAAACCTAAAAAGAGGCACTTATGCCAAAACAGAGAAGCTGTTTCGGCGTAAGCGCCTCTTTCTTTGTATTATATTACGTAGGCAATATCGCTATGCGATATTGGCGGAATCACGACTAAAGCGCCTTGCGAAGCGGCGCTCATGGGTGGGTGCCATGTGCGCATAGAAATCTCGGATTTCGTTATGCGCACTTTTGTCTTTATGTCGGGAATACCGCTGGGCAGTGTTTCCGCAATCAAGGCAAAAGCATCCTGTGCGTCGCCTGCTACAAAACGCTCTGCAGGCACTTCATCCTGCGCTCCATTCAGCCGCTTTGCTACCAGGAACCTCCGCCCCCGCCGCCGAAGCCGCCGCCGGAGAATCCACCGCCGCCGCTCGAAAAGCCGCCGCCGCTGTCGCCGCCCTCCGGAATAGAGATATGAATGTTGCTCGCCGCGGCATGATAGCAATTCCGCATCATGCTGCTGAACATCCACGCGTTAAAAAGCTCATCGCCGGTGTTGCCATAGTACCAATCCGGCTGCACAATCCGAATCTTTTCAAAATTCTTTGCCCATTTGTCCGTCAATCCCATCACATAGGCGTATGGCAGGACATCGTAAAAATATGAAGGATTTTCGTCCACCAGCAGATGCAGCCGATCCAGCTCCGCTGTCTCGATGAACTGTCTGAGTCCCAGGAGTTTGCCAAGAAGCTCGGCGCTCTGCTTCGTACGCTTTTCCATCATGACCGTCGAGAACTCGGCGATCAGCAGACTTCCGAAGCAGACGATTCCAAGCACTGTGCTCTCAAACTCCAACGCGCTGCCGAGCGCGCAAATTCCCACGCCGACAAAGTTGACAATCCAAAGGAAAGTTCGTCTTCCGACAGATCTTACTCTGGATACGGAAAGTGCTTTCTTTTGGAATATTACCAGTATGATCAGACTCGAAGCAGCCACGAGCGAACCCAAAATACCCAGCGCTACGCCCGGATAGAAACTGCCGTTAAAAAAGCCGCTGCACACGATCGCGCCGACCATCAGCGCGATACAGACAACCAGCCCAAGCAGCTGCAAGAGTATCGATGAGGTCGTAACTTGCGCGTTCTTTTTGCTTTGATATAGCTTCGCGAGCTGCTCTGCCGCGACAAGATAAGCGTCTCCGAAATCCTCGCCCAGCTCATCCAGACGCACCGTATCCGCGCCGGCAAAAATGCCGTTGAACAAGGTACGCGCGAACTTTTTTTCACCGGTCGGCAGGTCGCTTTTTTTATGCAGGATAAAGGTCTTTTTGTCCTCCTGTTCAATCGCGAGCCAGCCCTGATCCGCAAAATACAGGATCATCGAAATCAGGTCCTTCTTATCTGCGGCGCCATCCAGTACATAGCCGACCTCCGCCGGCGTCATGCTCTGCGGCGGATAGAATTCCACCGTCGGCACCAAATGCGGATCTCTCCCGAACAACAGCCAGAGGGCGAGCATCAGCGCTGCCACAATCACTGAGAAAAACAGCAATGCCTTTTCGGTCCAGTTATAGTTCAGCTGACCTTCCCAGTAGCCCTCCGGCAGATCGCACAGGATCGTGATTCCCTCTCCTTGCGACAGATCACGTCCTGTAATCTCAATTGTCCGGCTTGCCTCCCAGCTGACATCACCGTCCAGCGTTTCACTGCCGTAGCGTCCGGCGTAAACCTCGATGCTGTCCGCGTCAACAGGTTTTGGCAGACGTACCGTAATGGCCACCTGCTCAATCGGTGTGTCCCAATTTGTCGGCAGCACATCGGTATACAGGAAGTCCTTTGTGGTATCTTTATCATCGACAATGCGCATGCGATAGCCAAGGGTAAAGGTCTGCGCGCCGGTCACGGTACGATCCGCGTCACCGATCTGAAAAATCTCGTTTCCATTTTCTTCATATACCTGATACGTCCAGCCATCGACCCATTCGCGGTCGATACGCGGGCTGCGCTGTCCCTCCATCGCGCCCAGCGGAATATAGCGATAAATTCCATGCTGCGGCCGATCGTAATCGACATCGATGGTCTCCGTAAACAGATAGCTGTTGTCCACGCCGACCTCCACATCGACCGTATAGGATGTCGTCGTATAGCCAAAGGCCGTTTCCGCGCACAAAAGCACTAGCAAAAACGCCGGCAGCAGAATTTGCCTGAATCCCTTTACAATCTTCATGTGCCGCACCCGCTAGTTGAAGCTGACCTTCACGTTTTCGCGTTCCTCCGCGGCGCCGACCTCGAACATCGGCTTCTTCTCGAAGTGGAAGATAGACGCGATCAGGTTAGACGGGAAAACCTCACATTTGGTATTGAACTGCTTGACCACAGCGTTATAGTATTTACGAGAGTTCGCGATATCCTCCTCGACCGCCCGCAGCTGATCCGACAGTTCCAGGAAATTCTGGTTCGCCTTCAGATCCGGATAACTTTCCGCGAGTGCGAACAGTGACTTCAGCGTACCCTGCAAAACGTTTTCTCCGGCGAGCTTTGCCTCCGGCGTCGCCGCGCTCTGCGCCATGTTTCTCGCTGCGATGACCTTTTCGAGGGTCTAGCTCTCGTGCGTCGCGTAGCCCTTGACGGTCTCTACCAGGTTTGGAATCAAATCATATCTCTTTTTGAGATACACATCCATCGTGGCAAATGCCTCGTCGCAATTGTTGCGCAGGCGAATGAAGCTGTTGTACATGACAACGAAGATGATGCCCAGTAAAATTACAATTCCTAAAACAATGAACAACATATTTTTTCCTCCTATTCTATATTCAAGCAAGTTTCCAATCGATTTCGTTCTGTCCGGTCAGGGACAGGAAACGATTGGCGATGCTAAAATATCTGCCTCCAAAGAATCCGCTATGCGCGGACAGCGGGCTCGGATGCGCGCCCTCCAGGATCAAATGATCCGGATTGGTGATCAGCGCTGTCTTTGCGCGCGCGTTGGCGCCCCAAAGAATAAAGACCATCGGTTTTTTTCTCTCGTTCAGCAGAGCGATGACGCGATCCGTAAAAATCTCCCATCCCTTGCCTTTGTGTGAGTTTGGCATGCTTTCGCGCACGGTCAGCGCGGTGTTGAGCAGCAGTACGCCCTGTTTCGCCCATGCCCTGAGACATCCATGCGGCGCAGGCGGGATTCCGAGGTCGCTTTCGAGTTCCTTATAGATGTTGACCAGCGACGGCGGTATCTTGACCCCCTCATTGACCGAAAAGCACATGCCGTGTGCCTGCCCCGGCTGATGGTAAGGGTCCTGCCCCAAAATCACGACTTTTGTATCCGCATAGGAGGCCGCACGCTGCGCATTGAAGATATCCTCGCGCGGCGGATATACTGTATAGTTCGCGTATTCCTCTGTCAAAAACGCCTCCAGCTTCCGGTAATAGTCCTTTTCAAATTCCTCCGCGAGCAGCGCGTCCCAGTCATTGCCGATTTTGGTCATAAAAAATCTCTGTTCCTTCCCATATCTTCCGCGGTGGCAATCTCCGGCCGCCGCTGCGCTCTTCTTTTTTATCTTACCATATCCCGCGCCGCGCCGCAATGCTGAATTTTGGCAAAAAAACTGTGCAGAGGCCATGCGCCTGCCCGGCGGCTCCTTCTGCACAGTTTTTTTCTGCAGGAAATATCACCGAACGATATTTCCGAAATAACGACAAAACGTCTTGCGGCATGCCTGCCATACATGGCAGACATGCCGCTGCCGCACAGCTGATTCCATCCATCAACCGAAGCGGCAGCTGCGTTTGTCCTGCTTCTTTTTCGTTTTCTTTATGAAGCTGTACTTATGAAGCTTCGTGCACCGCCTGATCGGCGCTCACTCAGCACTGCACACGCTTGACCGCGCTGTAAGCGCCGTAGAGCTTCTTGCCGTTGACGGTCTTGTAAGCGCGGACCTTGACATAATAGGTCTTGCCTTTTTTAAGATTGGTCACGGTCTTGGTCAGCGTTTTGGAGCCGCTGACCGTCACGCGCTTGACGTTCTTGCTGAACTTTTTGTCGGTCGCGCAGACGATCTGATAGCCGGAGACGGTCGCTGTCTTGCCGCTCTTTTTCGTCACATAATCGGTATTGACCGCAGCCTTTTTCCAAGAAGCCTTGATCTTGCCGCTGCCCGCCTTCGCTGCCTTGGAGAGCGTAGCCTTCGTCGGCACAGTCTTGTAAAGCTGTGCCAGCGCATAGTACGCCTGCTCGGTCGACATCTGGTTGACCGTCGCATCATAGCCGTCACTCGTCGATTCGTTGACATGACGGAAACCGCCAACCTTTTCATCGTAAAAGCTCATCAGTGCATCGACCACCGTATTGCCGTTTTTGATGAAGCGTGTATCGGTATACGGATTGATGCCGCAGGCCGTCAGAGCCATGATCGCCCAGGCGCAGCTCTCCGAAGTGTAATTGCCACCTCTGCTGGTGTATATAAATCCGCCGTCTGCCGTCTGACAGTCCGCCACGTTCTGCAAGCCGCGGTCGATGGCTTTTTTGACCTTTGGCTGTTTTGCATACGGCGCTAGCGAGAACAAAGCCATACACGTCATATCGATGGTGGACACACGTGCGCTTGCTTTCGGGCTCACATCCCAGCCGCCGTCATCTAGCTGGTTCGCTACGATATAGTTGATGACTGCCTGCCGAGTATTCTGCGTTGCTGCTTTACCGCTGAACTCCGCTCCATCCGCAAGCTTCGGGATCTTATACTTGTCTGCGTCCAGCGCAGTCAGTACCCAGATCGGTCCGTTCATGTTCTGCCAAAGTGCGCGTTCCTTACCGGCGAACGGCTCCAGCAGATCGTAACCGGCTACATCCGTCACATCCAGTCCGGCTGCAGTATAGGCCATGATCACACGGCAATAGTCAGTGATGGCACGGTCCTGCAGGATGCCCGGCGTGCCGCGGTAACCTTCGGTAAGACGGCTTTCGACTGTCTTCTGATAGGCGGCTAGATAGGCGTCACTCATGTTATAACCCGCACTGCCGAGTCCGAAGATGACCCATTCCCCGCCGACTGAACCGTAGGATGGTTCCGCAACATTCTTGTACAGATAGTCTCCTGTTTTCGTAAAGGCGTCTTTGGTTTCGCTTGCCGTTGCTGCCGACGCGAAGCCCACGCTGCTAAACACCATCGTAAAGCTGACAGCCATCACCAGCAGCAGACTCAAAAATTTCCTTGCTCTTTTTTTCATATTCTTCTCCATTTTCCCTTTCTAACATTGCACTGCGTGCTGCATGCTCCATGCACAAACGCACAGGCGCCGCATGCAGTCTGTTGCCGTATCAGCCCATCCACTCGTCCGCGCCGACGTCCGTACCCAGTCCCTCACAGGTGTAGCACCAGACAATCACGTCACCGTCCCTGAGATAATAGGACGAGCAGCCGTAGTTCGGGAACCAGTCGTTGACCTTGTACATCCATCCGCTCTGCGGGCCGCCGTCAAACTCATACAGATAGTTGATGCCCTTGATGTAATTCGACTCAAACATCGGCGTGTAGCTGAAATCCAGCTGAATATCGTTGTTTCTGCAAAGCGTATTGAGCGCGTCGAACACCGTATTGTCCGTTGTTCCCTTATAGGTCGTCTTTTTGAGGATCACGCCGTCCGCCGGAATGTAGTCCTTGATGGCCGGATTCTCTAGACGATCCATGTCCTGAGAAAGCGTGTCGCAGCGGATCTCGAGCGTCACCGTCACATTCTCCGGCACCTCCGGCTTCAGTGCGCGGTTGCCGTCATTGGAGGCAGTGAAATCGTCCTTGTTGTCCACTTTGATATCCTTGGCATCCAGCTTCTTCTTCTCCGCTTCGGTATATTTTTTGGCAGGCTTTGTCTTCTCCTTGTTCGCGGCGGCCTGTGCTTGATCCTTCTTCGCGGCCGCCTCTTCGCTCTGATCTGCGTCTTGCTTATCCGTATCCCTGCCGTCCTCAGCCTCCGCGTTGCCGGTACCATCCTGCGCGCCTGACTCTTCGCCGTTCTGTCCGCTGCCCAGGACAATCTCGCCCTGTCCGTCCGGCAGCTTTGCGTCGCGGTCCTCCAGCTTAAAGCCGACGGCGACTGATACGACAATGACCAGCGCCAATGCCGTCAGAGCATATTTTTTTAAGCGCTTTTTGCGCATGTTTCCCATCAGTTCTTTTTTTTCGTTTTCCTTCATACTTGTTTCCTTCCATCTATCTGTCAAAAGGCAAAGCGACGGCTCGGCGATCGCTGTGACAAGGACATTATATCAATTTTTACGGCATTTAGCAAGTTGCTACTTGTTCTCCGAAAATCCTTCACCCAGGGTTTCATTCGACTCGACGATGATAATAAACGCGTTTGGATCGATTTTTTTGACAGCTTTGCGCACACCGTACATTTCCTTGCGGCTCGATGCGCACATGATGACATCCTTGTCCTTTTTGGAGTAGCTGCCTTCGGCTTTGAGGAAGGTGCAGCCTCGTCCCGTCGTCTGCTCGATCAGCGGCGCGATGGTATCTGCTCTGTCTGTTACGATGAGCGCCAGCTTGCCGGAAGAAATACCATACATAAACTTATCCATCACGGCTGACAGAATAAAGTTGATGATCAAGCCATAAATCAATCCGTCAATATCCTTGGAGACCAGCACCGTACCGATCAGCACCACGATGGATTCCATCGCGAAGGAAATGCTGCCCAGCGTCAAATGCGGCTTTTTTGCCTTAATGCTCAGCAAGATGAAGTCCGTACCGCCTGTAGAAGAATCCCGCATAAAAATCATCGCGTAGCCAAGACCTGACAGCACCGCCGTGCAGACCATGGCGAGAATCTTTTCTCCCGTATATAACGGAAACAACGGCGCGACATAGTCCATGATCAGTGATGTAATCAAAATACTGCGAATGGAGCGCAGCATGAAGTGCCTGCCGAGCGTTTTGTAGCAGGCAATCGCCACCGGAATGTTCAGGACCAGCGCGACGATGCCGATCGGCAGTCCCCACAGATGGTAAAAAATCAGCCCGATGCCGTTGAAGCCGCTCATCGGAAACTTTGCCGCCGTCGCGAAATTGTAGGTACCGAGCGCGATCAAAACGCCCGCCGCGATATCGACCAGAATATCGATGCATAGCTCCTTTTTTTTGTTGGTTTTCATAATCTCATCCCCCTTGCGTACTATATCTTACAAATCCCGCCGGATTACACGTTTTTTGCTTTTCGCCTCGTGACCACGCCGCGCGCGGCATGACACAGCGCCTCTTGCGACCTTTCGTCGCAGACGAACGGCATACCTGTCATATTAGGACAAAAGTGCGCATAACGAAATCAGAGATTTCTATGCGCACATGGCGCTCACCCATGAGCGCCACTTCACAAGGTGCTTTTGTCGTTATTCCGGAAATATCGCTATGCGATATTTCCTACATAATGACAAAGCCGCGGAGCGACACGCGCCCCGCAACTTTCATTGTACCACAGTTCAAGCCGCAAAGCTATAATTTCATACTTTTACCCTCGTGGTTTCTCCTGCTTATTTTGTCCAGCTTCTGCACGCGTACCGGCACTGCTTCAGCGCGGTCTTCGCCGCGAGCTTGCCGTTCTTGTCGTAAACACGAATCTGAACTTTGTAGAAGTACTTCGTGCCCTGCTTGCCTGTTGTATTGGTGTAGGTCATCGTTTTCTTCGTGACAGCCGCTTTGTAGCCTGCTGCCTTCTTCGTTGAACGATAGAAACGGTACCGCACCGTATAGCCCGCGTCCGCAAGCTGATTGAGAATCTCCTTATCCTGCTTGTCGAGACTGAGTTTTACCTTGAAGTTCTTCTTCGCGGTCTTCGCGGAACGCGCGATCGGTGTCAACTTGGCGGTGAGTGCCTTCGCGTCAGCTGTCTGTTCATCCACAACATCCAGACCCGCTTCATCCGCGTCAACGAGCGCGAAAGTTGAGAAGTGCGGCGTGGTAAACTCGTAATACTTCTTGCCGGCGATAGTCAGAACCTTGCCCGCGAACTGTTCGATCGTGCCGTCCTCAGCGATGTGAATTGCCGCGGTCTTTTTGTCCAAAAGCGCGGAAGGAAGCGCAAGGCGAACCTGCGCGCTGCCCTTGTTGAAGTCTGAGATACTCTTACCTCCGGACTTCACGATCAACTTAAAGAGATAAGCGTTTGCTCCCGCTGCTTTCTTCTGCGCCTCGGTCGGCTGCGCTACTTTGCTGACTTCCAGTGTAAGAGTCGTACCCTTTGCCGCGCCGAGAACGGTTTTGAGTGCTTCTCGGTTGAGGGTGACCTTACCGTTTTCGGTGTTGACCGTCAGATCAGCATTGGTCTTGTCAGCCACATTCTTCACGAAAACCACATCTAGCGTAAGCTGCACATTGTCCGCGCCCTTGCTGTCTGTTTGGCTGACTTCAAGTACAATCTCCGCGGACTTGTTTTCTGCTGCCTGCTTGATGATCTCATCGTGATGCTTGCTGTCCACCTTAACCGCGGCGACCGTCTCCTTCGTACCATCCGCATTGGTCTTTTCGCTTACCTTGACATCTGTCGGCGCCGTGGTAATCGCGGAACCGGAAGCGCCGGAGGTGGTGACGTCGGACTTTGTGTCGGTTGAAGTAAAATGTTTGCCTGCATCCGGATCTTTTGTCCAATCATTTGTATAGTACCAAAGAATTGAGTCTCCATCTTTGATGCTATAGTTGGTAAGCCCAACATCTGGCAATATATTGTTTACTTTGTACAGCCAACCGGAATTCTTTCCGTTTGTAAACTCTGCCAAAGTCTTTCCAGCTTTCGTCATTGAGCGAACATATCCGTTTTCAGCACCAGCATAGGTGATGCCCGCTGCGTCACAAGCCTTTGTAAACGCATGATATACTGTAGCTCCATCGCCAGGCACGGTTACAGATTGATTTTGCATCCAAAATTCTCCTGTATCTGATTGGATTGACATTTTTACTGTAATATCATCTCCTGTTGGCGTTGATGGTGTCGTTATACTCCCTGTGCTTGCAGCTACTGCTGGAATTTTTTCTGTGGTTTTAAAATCAAAAATATTCACCGCAGTGTTCGTGCCGCATATCTTGTCGGCTGCAATTAACGCAAGCACTGCTTGCTGCGTTGCCATTTCATTATCTCTTGCTCCGAGTTTGAATGCATCCTTTTTAGCATTCAAATACGTCAACATCCCATCCACTAAAGATGCCCCATTCTTCATGAAACGTATATCTCTGCTCGGATCAATCCCACAAGCTGCTAAAGCTAAAATAACAACTGCATCTGAATTCGCATTTCCATATGTGTTTTTTGTTTTTGCTGCATAACTCTGAGCAAGCTTCGAAATCCCGGCTTGTACAGCTTTTTCAACTTCAGGGTTTGAACGCTGCGTTGCAAGTCCCTGAAGAATCATTGCAGTTGTGTCAACATCAAATCTGCCGCTGTATCCCCAGCCACCTCCACTGTTTTGCAGGGAAAGCAAATAAGATATTAAGCTATCCTCAGTCACCTTACTTCCATAATTTCCTTGCTGTAAAGCAATTAAAGCGTACGGCGCAATTGTTGAAAAGTAGCCTTTTTTTGCACCCTCCAAATTCATTTTTTTAAGTGCGCTTCCTGCCTTGAGTTTTGATCGGTTAATGGTTGTAAGATTTTCAACATCATACCCTAAAGCGCTCAAAAGATTAACGCCATTTCCTATTGCATTAATAGTTGAACTTTCTGTCGCTTCTGAGCTTCCGATTTTCGCTATATCGTTTGCCAAGGAAGCGATAGTTTTATCAACAATTGCCTGTTTTTGCTGATCGTTCAGCTTATCCTTATTATATTTCTCACGGTATGCTCCCATAGCAACAATCTGCCACCATGTCCCGGTCGAATAGGAAGCATCTCCCCACCACGCATTGCTTTGTTTCGCGTAGCGGTCTGTAATTTTTTCTATTGCAATTCGTGCGTCTGCATTTAATGCAGCTGCTTCTGTTGACAAAACTACTACATCAAAAGATTTGCTTGCCGTAATACCTTCTTTACTTGCAGTGACGGTCAGTTTCCCAGTTGCATTCTCACTTCCAATAGGTCTTGTTATTTTAGCGCGGAGCGTATTTACCGTTATTGCCGCGTTCGTCGATGTCCAAGAAAGTCTTATGCCATTCTTTCGATATTCATTTTTAGAGTCAAAATCATACAAATGCAAATCTGTAATTACACCTGTTAAATCTGCCGGAATTTTGCTATCAGTCTTGCCTGCTGCATCATATGCGGTAATCCCACTTTCTGGTACAGAGTCGACAGCCGCTTTCACTTCCTCGGTGATAGCAGCAACCTCATCCTGCGTCAATGCCGGAACGGTAACGGTGAAAGTTTTAGTGTTGTTTGCCGGCATTGGTCCGCCGTCACAAAATTCTATCCTTTTAGCTGTATCTGAGTAATCAAAGGTGGCTGTAAGCGTTACAACTGCATTTTCTTCACCTAAAGCCGGTCTCGTAATTTTATGCAACTGTCCAGTCGAACTGTTCGCACCTCTCGTGATTTCAATAGCAGCATTGTCTGATGTCCATGTAATGACCAGTCCAAGCGTACTTCCGACAGGCATCTTCAATGTGCTTTTTACTTCTTTTGCATTCTGTCCGTTCAAAACAACTTCTTCTGTTGTCTCATCCATCAGTTTTTTTACTGCTTCTGTTTTGGACTCTTTGTGCTTTGGCACTTTGATTCCAACTACCGAAACATCATCAGAATGATTTCCGAGAGATAATTTAAACTTAACTTCTGCAGTCCCATCTTTTGAAGCATAGACTATGCCCCCATTTGATTCAATGTACTCTGTTCCGCTTGCAACCTCAACAATGGATACAGTAACGCCGGGTGCTGCCGCTGTTACTAATTCCTGCGCTTTTGTAACGATATTTGTGTCCTTTATTTCGGACTCATATGGATAGCCTCCGCCTGACAAACCGGTATACTCCACAGGATCCAAAGCGTTTACCTGTAAAAGAGCACGTTTCCCTTTTTCTAATCTTTCAGTAATGCCTGCTTCATCCAAAGCCGGGATACTTAAGACGAACTCTTTTGTTTCAGTCGCTGAACCGCACTTAATCGTTGCCGTAAGCGTTACTGATTCTGCATTTGGCATTTTGATTACAGCGCCTTTTGGCGTCACGACTTGTTCATTGCTTGAAGTCCAAATTATCGAGGTCTTTCCGCTTTCTCCAGTTGTCGAAAGGTTGACAGAGTCTCCATCCGTATAGGTGACATTCAATGCTGCTTTATCATTTGCAACACATTGTTTCTGTTCTTCCTCTGTCATTCCTTTCAGCACAGTTATTTTACACCATGGAGGTACAATTGAAGTACTCCCGCCATTTGCCGTTAAAATATAAGTTCCTTCTGTATCAAAAGAGAGCGTTGCCTTACCAGTTTCATCTGTCGCAATTCCTTTTGATGTGAAGTTACCGTTTCCATCTGTGGTTCCTAAGGAAAGTGCCGGTCGGATTTCCCATGTTTCACCACCATAAGCATTCATGACATTAAACGATTTTGCTGTCAATTCTATCATGTCAGAAGTTGTTGTCTGAATTTCTCTTACGATATTCTCATCTTCATAAAATGCAACATAATTATCATCATATGTGTTGTGATAAAGAAATGTATCTACTACATCTCCGTTTTTCAATTCCGCTTGGGGAGCATAATCCGGACTGTAATGTCCGTTTAAAATATGTCCACCATAGCCGGTTTCTTGAAAGAGCTTGCCCAATGTATCGTTCACATAATCTTCTGCACTCTCCGCAGTAAAGTCGGCTCCATATTTTGCTTTATGAGCTGCTACAACTGCGTCTAATACAGTTGGACTTGAGCTTGCTGTCCCAATGCCATATTCAGCTGCTTGTCCGGCATGTACCTTTAATTCTATCGGTCCATACACCAATACGTTGTCTTTCGCATACGTGAATGTAATAGATATTTCCTCCGCCGCCCAAGCGGTTTCAGCAGCCCCTCCCATGCCATTCGGCATCATGGTCAGCACCATCATCACTGCCATGAGCAGGACGAGGACTTTAGAAAATCGATTGTGTTGGATTTTTTCCATCTTACTTTCCTTTCTCTAAAAAATTGTGTTATAACTGCAAAAGCACACAAAAAAACCACTGTCTTCCTCGGCGGTTCGCCGACTGACAGCAGCCCGTTTTCACTGTTTATTTGAGATTTTTACCACTAAAAATATCCGCCTGCACTACTCCGGTGCTGTGAATCGGATTGTGTTTCATTTGTGCATGTCTCCTGACTTGGCGTTCATCACGTTTTCCTGCCTTCCCAAGGGTCATATACGGCTTGTCTGCCGCGCCCTCAGTGGCTTTGGGGAAATATCGCACATATTGCGCGCGGGATATTCCCTCATTCTCAAAAAACGCTCCTTCCTTACAGTGGCGGGACCGCGCAGGATTCTCACCTGCTTCCATCTTAGCTTTGGGCAGTTTCGCCACCTATCACGGTTGCGGCTTGCCCAAAGATCACAAACGTCTTATGTACTTTTTACTGCTTTAGTATACCACTGCGCCATGCGGTTTGGCAAGGAAAATTTCAGAACCATCGACTCGCACAGACTCTACAGTGGTTTGAGAGAATATTGGTTCGTCAATCCGTTTTTTGCCCTTACACCCCTTCTTGAAGAAGCAGATTGCGTATTTGAAGATTGGCTGATAACTATCGCCCACTCGCAGCCGCGCGCAGCTTTACGCTTCAATCTGTGCGAGCCCTCCCTCGCACTTTTGTCCGCTCCATTCTCTACAATAAAGTGATCCGATCACCGCTGGCAATGCCTAAAATTTTTCGATTATCCTTTTACAGGAACAGCGTGCCTTCATTAAGGTTCAAGAAAACTTACGAAAGTTTGGTTACCCCCAAAAAGGGTGGGTAAATGTAAGGTTTTTTGATTTTTTTAGAATACAATTTCTATTTTTCAATTTCTTCCTTTTTTCACAATTTATCCCTGCTATTCTGCTTTCTTTACCATGCACTCTTTTTTGCAGAAACTCAGTGCATACTTTTTCACTTCGGGATAGCCCTCCGTTATAAAAGGCTCTGCATAATGCTGCGCTTCGATTTGTGCAAGTGCGCGGTCGCAGGCTGCTTCCATCTCTGCGATGCTGCCTGCTATTTTCAGTTCTAAAAGAATCACGCGACCTTTGCGTATCTGCACCGTCTGCATCACGATGTCGGGTCTGCCGTTTCCGCTCTCACGATTGGACCTTACCAGATAACCGCCGATGTTCACAAGAAGTCCTGCCATAAATCCGTGGTAGAAATTCTCGGCATAATCGTAATAGCTGATGGTGTCCACAAGCTGACGGTTAATGAAGTCCTCCGCAGCTTCGCAGTCGCCCGTTTCCAGTGCCCGCACGAGTGGGCTGCGGTCGGTTTGTTTTATCCTTTGTTCAAACCAGTAGGAAATGGAGTTTTCATATATCGTTGCAATTTCGATGTTTGGAATCTTCATTTCCAGTTTTAGATTATTGCCTTCCTTCCGTTCCCCGACCTTTTTCAGATAGCCCGTAAAGAACAGGAAGTTCCAAAGATTATCCTGTGTCTGATAAATATCGCCATAGGTGATGTCCTCATGCACCTGCTTTTCTATCGTTCCGCCGTTAATCAAAGTTTCCAGATCATGTTTCGCATCCGCATCGGCTTCGCCCACCATTTCGCGGATGATGCTGTTGGAGGAAGAATTCGACCAGTATGGCAGAGCAAACTGCGTAATCTTGCGGTCATGGTCATATACATAGTTAACGATGCTCCACGGATTATAGATTTCGATGTCATTGAACAGATAACCGTCATACCACTGCTTCACTTCCGGCAGTTCCTCCTGCAGATTATAATAGGCAAGCATGGCTTCTACTTCGCTTTCGGTAAATCCGAAGCTGTCGCCGTATTCGGTACGCAGAACGCTGTCAACTTTCAAATTATTCAGCCCTGTAAAAATGCTCTCTTTGCTGATTCTGAGGCAGCCTGTAATTACGCTTCTTTCAAGATAAGGATTGGTCTTGAGTGCCGACTCAAAAAGCGAGCGGATGAATTTAATCATTTTATCGTAAAAGCCTTCAAAATACGCATTTTCCAGCGGCACATCGTACTCGTCGATGAGTATGATAGTATTCTTTCCGTGATACTTGAAAAGGCATTCGGAAAGGAAGGCGAAAGCTTTCGCAACCTCTTTTTCATCGGCTCTGCGGTTCAACAGATTTTCGTAGCGTTCTTTTTCAATTGGAAGCAGTGCGTCCGACTGCAAAACATAACGATGCCTCATAAACTCGTTGTAGATTTCATCCGCAAGAGCACCATACGCCATCTCATATGTTGGCTGCTTTGCCGACTTTAAGGTCAGGAAAATCACAGGATACTGCTGCTGATGCTGCATAATTTCTTCACCGCATTCTGTGATCTTCAGCCCGTCGAAGAGATAGCCGTTATCGACTTTCTCGCCTTTTTCCGTAATTTCATCCTCAAAGAAGCGGCGAATCATAAATTGATTGAGTGTCTTGCCGAAGCGCCGCGGACGGGTAAACAAAGTAACCATCGCTTCGCTTTCAATCAATTTCTGTATCATCAGGGTTTTATCAACAAAGTACCCGTTTTTATCGATAATTCTTTTAAAATCCTCCACACCGATGGCGATTTTTTTGCGTTTTTCCTGCTTATTCATAGGGTGCGGCTCCTTTCTCAGTCCTCGTATCCACACTTTCCCCTGCTCGCCGCCGGAAACCTCC
>ERZ857998.2167-NODE-2167-length-19231-cov-3.234720_pt1 | contig 19231 bp, 17 predicted proteins | sample MGYA00519954_ERZ857998 | MGnify/ENA primary metagenome ERZ857998 (study PRJEB31778, sample SAMEA3449424) | human gut metagenome | biome: human gut; feature: human-associated habitat; material: faeces | place: United Kingdom | collected 2010/2012 ...
GGAGACAATCCCCACAAAGGTTTTGCCCAAGACAAAGGCGCAGTTTTCCATTGTGAAAAAATGGATGAACAGCAAGGAGATCGCCTCCATCGTCTGTGCGACCGACGCGGGGCGCGAAGGCGAGTTGATCTTCCGCTATATTTATGAAAAGGCGGGCTGCAAAAAGCCCGTGGAGCGCCTGTGGATTTCCTCCATGACCGATTCCGCCATCCGCGCAGGCTTTGCCGCGCTGGCGCCTTCCACCAAGTATGACGCGCTGTATATGAGCGCTCGCTGCCGCAGCGAAGCGGATTGGCTGGTGGGCATGAACGCTTCCCGCGCGTTCTCCCTTTCCTTTGACGCGCGTTTGCCCATTGGACGCGTGCAGACGCCCACGCTAGCGCTGATTGCCGCGCGCGACGCAGAAATCGAGCGCTTTGTGCCGCGCGATTATTTTGAACTCACCGCCGATTTTGGCGATTATAAGGGCGTTTGGCACAACAGCGCGGAAAAGGATGGGCGCGCTTACGACCGGGCAGCGGCCGAAGCTGTGAAGGCGGCCATCGCTGGCAAGACCGGTCGAGTGGTGGAGGTGAAAAATGAGCGCAAGCGTACGCCGCCGCCGCAGTTATACGACCTTACCGCTTTGCAGCGCGACGCGAACACGCGCCTGGGTTTTTCCGCCGAGCGCACGCTCAAGGCCGCGCAAAACCTCTATGAAAAGAGCAAATTGATCACCTATCCGCGCACGGACAGCCGCGTGTTGCCCAACGATATGGCGCCCAAGGTTCCAGCGGCGCTCGGCGCGGTTCCCGCGCCGCTCAAGCCTTTCGCGCAGGCCGTGCTTGAAAAGCCGTTGGCGCGTACAAAGCGCATTTATGACGACGCGAAGGTCACGGACCATCACGCCATCATTCCCACGGGCCACACCACATCTTCCCTCGCGGGCGATGAAGCCGCCATTTTCGATTTGGTCTGCCGCCGCCTCATCGCCGTGCACATGGCCGATAGTGTGCAGGACAATACTAAGGTTTGCACGCGCGTGGAAGGCTACGATTTCCTTTCCACGGGCGCTACGCCCATCGAAGAAGGCTGGCGCGCGCTCTATCGCGAAGCGCCAAAGGACGCGCAAACGCTCCCGCCCCTGCGAGAGGGTGAGGAACGCGACGTGCGCGGCGCGTCCATCCGCAAAAAGACCACGCGCCCGCCCGCCCGGCACACAGACGCTTCTCTCTTGGGAATGATGGAAAATGCGGGCAATCTGGTGGAGGACGAAGAATTGCGCGCGCGCATGAAGGCCTCTGGCTTGGCCACGCCCGCCACGCGCGCCGCCATTTTGGAGCGGCTGATCCAGGTGGGCTATGTCAAGCGGCAGGGGAAAACGCTGGTTTCCACGCAAAAGGGGCGCGATCTGGTGCGCGTGGTGCCCGATGAAATCCGTTCCGCGGAAACCACCGGCAAGTGGGAGCGCGCGTTGTACACCATGGCGCAGGCCGACGCGGAGACGGCGCGGCGCAAAGCGCAGCGCTTTTTGGAGAGCATTGGCCGCTTCAGCGCGTTTCTTGTGCAATCCGCCGTGCGCGCGGATCATAGCGTAAAGTTTGAAAAAACCGAATTCCGCCGAATAAAGTCACGGAAAGCACCGCAAAAGCCCTCTTGATTTCAATTTTTCGTCAAAATCGCGGAGTATAATAAAGTCAATGAAGAAAAGGGGAGGGTTTTTCATGTTTGGTGATAAGATTGCAAAGATCCCGAAGCTGGTGGAGAAGAAAAAGTTTGAGCCGTTGATTGCCATGGCAAGCGACAAAAAGATGGACGTTCGCCTGGCCGCGATCGCTGGCTTGGGGCAAGTGGATGTGGATGAAGCGTATAACGCGCTGGTTCCCATGCTGCGCGAAAATGAGCCGGAAGTGCGCATTGCCGCCGGCAAGGCGCTGGCCACGCTGGGCCGTCCGAGCGCTCGCGTGCATATCGAGCACCAGATTCATGCGGAAAAGGACGCCAAAGTGGCTGAAGAACTCAAAAAGTCTTTGAGCGTGCTCCATACCAAAGAATAAATGGATTCATTGCCTGTATAAAACCCCTCCCGGCGGGTACACTTCCTGCCGGGAGGGATTTTTCTTATGGCAAGGCTGTTTTCCCGCATCCAGAAGGTATGGCAAAAGGCTTTGGGCGCGTGCTCCTTTCAATCGTTGCGGCGCGCCTGGGATCGGTGGGGATTTTATATTTCACTGGCGCTGGCGCTCATTTTGATTGGCTATGGCGCGGTTGCCATCCGCAACCGTCCGGCGCGGGAAGTCGCTCCCGTGGCGGCCATGCAGCCCGCGCTGGCATCCCCCGCACCTACGGCAACCGCCGCGCCCATGCCGCTGTTTCAGTGGCCGCTTTCCGGCGAAATTCTTATGGCGCATTCGCCGGAAAGCGCCGTTTACCAGCCTGCTTTGGGCGCGTTCACGGCCCATGAGGGCGTCGATATCGCGAGCCGCGCGGGGGAAACTGTCTGCGCGGCGGCCGATGGCACGGTCGTGGCGTTTTACGCTTCTTCCCAGTATGGCTATGTGCTGGAAATTGCGCACGTGGACGGCTTGGTTACGCGCTATGGCGGCCTTTCCGCCACAGCCCTGGCGCAAAGCGGCGAACGCGTGCGCGCGGGGCAGGCCGTTGCTACGGTGGGCGATGTTCCCTGCGGCGAAAGCCATCTTGGGCCGCACTTGCATTTCGAGATGCTGGAAAATGGCCTTAGCGTGGAACCGGAAGCATTTTTAGCGGGTTGCACGGATGAGCTGATCTACTTTGGCGATCGCTAAATCCACGCGGCCCTGGGTTGTGGCAGTGAAGGTTATCAGCGTATCGTGCAATACAAAGCGTGGATGCGGATCAATGTGATAAATGCTGGGATTCTCCGGTGTCCAACCGTTAACAACGGGGTTGCGTGTGAGCAAATGCACGATTTTACCAGTTTCAGCGTTAAAAAAGCGCACGGTGGATTCGCAGCCACGCCACCAGTCCTTTCCCATGCAGGGGTAGGAACCATCCATCACAAAATAGCGGTCGTCTTGGGTAGAATGGCCGTGCCAGGTGCCGTTGCCACCTGGAATGGGAACCTCGCAGACAATTTCCGGTTTGCGACCGTCCAACCAGTCGCGGACGATGCGTTCGTGGCAGCAATAGTAAATGCTTTTGCCATCGGCAGCCCACCATTCATGTGTCGCAAAGTTTTCGTAAGGGGGAATCATTGTTCGCGTTCCATCGCGCTGGATAATTTGTAGCCGGGGATATACACCATCCACAAAGGCAGGCAAGACATAATCACCAAGCTTTGGATCGAAGCTTACTTCGTGCGCGACCATGCATACATTCGCATTGGTGGGGCACATTTGCGCGTGATTATAGGGGATTCCCGGAACAGTGCGGTACCACTCGTGGTATGCGCCACTAACTACATCGAAAGTACCGATGCTGCTTCCGAAAGGAGTTTGCAGATCGGCCAGGATTTCGCGACGGTCTGGCGTAAAGGTGAGGTGCGTTCCTGCGCCGCGTACGCCCGCTTTGCGGCAAAAATCTGGCAGAGGAGCGATTTGTTTTGGACTGTCGTTCGGGTGTGGGGTGCGCTGGAAAATGCCTTGCGAGCATCCCCAATATACGGTTCCTGCTTTGGGGTCAACCATCCAACCACTTCCGGCGGTTTCGGGATAGGCGTGGATTTCATCTGTTTGGAAATCAATCACACCGAGAAAATGGCCGGATGCCGGTGGATAGGCACAGTAAAACCACAGATACCGGCCATCATCCGAGTAGCCGGAATTTACAAAATAAAAACCTTGCTGGATGGGAGCAATGTGCGTGCTGAGAATGGCATATTCCATCTGGCTTTCCGGGTCTACATGCACCGTAAAGTGCTTTGATGTAAATGGTGTGCGCATGTGTTAATCCCTCCTAAGAATTATCGTATGGGCGCTTTGCGAGTATTGTTTGCAAAGCGCCCTTGCGCTCAGGGCGAATTATTCTTCCGCCAGCGCGTCCTGCTTCTCTTTTGCGGCGGCCAAGTCTTCCAAGCGCCAATCGATGATATCCTGTGCGCCTAGACCTTCACAATCGGAGACCATTTTGTCCCAGATTTCCTCAAAGGCTTCATCGCTTTCCGCATATACCATTTGCCAACTGGCGGTGACGACAATATCGCGCAATGCGTCGATGGTCAGTTGCATCAAGTCATCGGGGATGGAAACGAATTTGCTTACATCTTGGATGGGACTGGTGCGCCAGTATTTGCCTTCCGCGTCTGCCCATTCTACAAATGTGTCGTAGCCACCGTTGGTTTCATGCCATTTCTGGTAGGTGGGATTGGTGGAAGAGAGAGCCTGATTTTCCTTCCAACCATTCATATTTACGGGGATGGGATTGCCATCCGGATCCGTATAGCTGGTAAGCTCGCCAAACGATGTAATCCATGCTGTATTCCACAGCAGATATTCTGTGCCATCGGAGAACAAAAAGGTTGTATTGTTTTGGATCGAATCGATTTTCTTTTCCGTCAGCCGAACATGTCCGTTTTCGTCAAAGTACCATTGCTCGCCTTCCGGACCCTGGCGGGAGATCAAGTAATTGTCGGGACTGGCGATCACATCCAGGAACTTGAGGCATGCTTCCAAATTGGCGGTGTTGGCGTTGATACCAAGGCCGATGGCGCCATACGCGTTGTAGTCACGATAGTAAAGGCGGTTGTCCTCTGTCAGATATTGATAGTATATCGGGCGCCAACCAGGATTGGTGCCGGAAGGAACCATCACGTTGCCAGCATCCACTTTGGCTTTTTGTGTAGGCCGGTCGAGATTGATGGAGTCTGGGTCGATCAATCCTTCGCGATATAGGGCATTGTACCAACGAAGCACTTCGCGATACATGCTGTCCTCTTCCAGAATGGATTCATGTGTGGCGTCGATCATGTTGGTTTCCAGCAAATAGGGCAGATTGTCGGTTACATAGCCATACCAATAGTAAGGCATTTGAATGTTTCCCCAATACGTAGTATCGGAACCGGAATTCAACACTGTGCCATAGTTTTTGTTTTCATTGGTGCCGGAAGGATTTCCCGTTGGATAGGTTTCCAGCATTTGCTTCATCACAGGGATCAGATCCCATATGGTGTCGAATTCTGGCGCGCCAATTCCTTCATAGAATTCCCAGTTGAGCCGCAGGGCAAAGCGCTCTGTTTCATCTCCGGACCCATCGGTGATTCCTACGGTAAGCGGCATAAAGTATAGCTCGCCGGTGCCAGCGCTACGGTATTCTCGCACATAATTCAGAGCTGTAGGAAGCGCTTCATTTGCCATTACATTTGGCATTTGCTCGAGATAACCTTCCAAATTTAGTAGCATGCCAGCCTGGATCATGGTTTCGTAGATATTTTCGTTCACATACATGAGGTCGGGTAGATCTCCGCTGGCTAAGATGGCGTTGGTTTTGTCATCCGAATACGCCCATACTTCAATGCGTAGGCCAAACCCGGCAAAGAAATCTCCTAACCATCCGGTAACAGTTCCACTGGTAAGGTTGCCATTTTGCGGATAGAGAGTGATGGTCGTCAGCTCAGCTTCTTCTGCTGTCGCAAATCCCGTGCAAGATAGCAACAGAACTAGGGCCAGCAAAGTGGTGAGGGCTCGCTTTGAGATTCGCTTCATGATTTTTCCTCCTACACTTTTTATTGTTTAGCGCAATGCGCTTAAACTTCTGTGTTAGCCTTTTACGGCGCCAATCATAATGCCTTTTACATAGTATTTTTGGATAAAAGGATATACCAATATAATTGGAATAACCACTACCGCTGTCAATGTCATGCGAATACCAGTGGGTGAAATAGAAGCTTGCTGTGCTTCGCCCACCAAATTGTCGATTTGCGATGAGGCAGAGATAACTTGTTGCAATAGCTCATATAGCTGAAATTGTAGTGTATATAAATCAGGATCAGTGATATTTAGCTTGGTGGTAAAAAAGTCGTTCCAATGGCCAACCGCTACAAATAGGGCAATCGTAGCGATGATAGGCTTTTGCAGCGGCATAACGATGGATACCAAGCGGCGAATGTAACCGGCTCCGTCCAAATAAGCGGATTCTTCCAGCTCAGATGGCATAGCCTCAATAGAAGTCTTTACGAGAATCATATTATAGACAGAAATCAGGCTTGGGACGATGTAAATCCAAAAAGTATTCAGCAGTCCAAGCATACGATTGTTTAGATAACCAGGAATCAGACCGGCAGAGAAATACATCGTAACGACGATGAGTCGGTACCAAAATTTGCGTGCCCACATATTTTCTTTGGTAAAGAAATAGGCCAAATAAGTGGTGCACAAAACCCCGCTTGCCGTGCCAATCAGCGTGCGAAGCACGGAAATTTTGGCAGAATCGAACAGATTTTCAATTTGCAAAACCTTTCGATAGTTTTCTAAGTGAAATCCCATAGGATAGAGCGTAACCTGCCCAATTTCTACAAGGTGATTGTCACTTATGGTTGCAATCATAAGATAGTAAAATGGGTACGCACATAGCAGCAAAACAATAGTAAATACAACATAGAATATGGAATAGAATATTTTGTCGTTTAAGCTTATGGGATGCTTTCGATTTTTGATTGCATACATCGCAAATTGTACCCCCCTTTCAGTTAAAATACACTGGTTCCCCGTACTTTTTTCGAGGCAATATTTGCCATAGAGAAGAGTACCAATGCCACCACGGATTTCATAATCCCAACAGCTACACCAAAGGAAATTTGACCGCTTCCTATTCCCAAATTGTAAGTATATAAATCCAAAACTTCTATATATTCTTTGTTTAGCGCGTTTCCAAAAGCCATATATTGATCGATACCTGTATTTAAAAAATTGCCAATGCTAATGATGAGCAGCACAAAATATGTAGGAATTAAGCCTGGCAATGTAATGTGCCATATACGTTGCATGCGGCTTGCTCCATCCACCATGGCGGCCTCATATAGATCTGGGCTGATTCCTGCCAGCGCGGAAAAATAGATGATAGCGCTCCAACCGGTATTTTTCCACGTTTGCAACAGCACTTGAGTTAGCCATACGTGCTCATCGCTGTTCAATAGGTTGATGCGCGTGGAGACTCCTGTATTGGAGAGCAAAGTGTTTATGAGCCCAGTAGAACCAAATAGAGAACTTGCCAAAGAGAACATAATAACCCAACTGATAAAATTTGGCAGTGTAGTAACTACTTGTACAATCTTTTGATAGCGTTTGCTGGATAATTCGCTGAGAAACACGGCAAAAAGCATAGGAAGCGGGGAAAAAAGATATCCAAGTAGATGAATACCAAAGGTATTGCGCAAAACACGAAAGAGATTATTGCGCATAATTGGGTTAGAGAACAATAGCGTAAAATTCTCCAATCCCACAAAAGGGCACTGGGCAAGGTCTAGACCAGGTTTGTAGCGAAAAAATGCAAAGCTCCAGCCCCATAGAGGCACATAGTGAAAAAGCAAAATGAGTAAAATGCCAGGAAGTACGTACAGAAATAGTTTGAAACTTGCCAGGCGATTTTTGTGCCGCACTAGCGGATTGTGGCGGAGCGATTTGCTACGCAAGATATACACCTCCCATTGTTGCATAGTTGCGAATGTACTCGGCTGGAATGGATGGAATTTGTTCGCTGTCGCGGAAACTGCGAGACATTTTCCCGTGCGTTCGTCGTTGAGGACTGCCGTGTCTTTAAGAGGATTATAGGCTAGAAAGTGAAGTTTGTAAATAGAAATTATTTCTCTTTATATCAAAAATTGTGTTAAATTGCATGCGATTGGCTCTAATACTTGACAATGTGCTGATGAATATTTATAATGAGAAGTGAGATATGAGGTGAGGTGAAAGCTTGTGTATACCATTTTGCTGGTGGACGATGAGAGGAGCGTGATAGATGCGCTGACCATGCAAATCGATTGGAAGAATTTGGGCGTTGACACGGTGTTGACAGCTTTCAATGGGCAAGAGGCGCTGGATTGTGCGCGCTCTCGTCCTATAGCACTGGTGGTGACAGATATCCGCATGCCAGGTATGGATGGATTGGCGTTGGTGCGCTACTTGCGCCAGTATAGCCCTGAAACGCATTGCATTTTGCTCAGCGCTTATGATGAATTCGCATATGCCAGGGAAGCTATGGCATTGGGTGTGGAAAACTATTTGCTTAAGCCGCTATCGTTGGAAGAAGTAGAACAAACAGTAAAACGCGCGTTGCAGAATATATATGCAAACCGCAGCGGGAGTTATTTGGCTTATGCGAATACACTGCTTCGCTGGGTGACAGGAGCCATTTCTCGGGAAGAATTGGCAGATCGTTCGATTCATTTTGGCATTAATCTGTATTTGCCTGAGTATGCAGTGGCTTGTATTTATAAATTGAAGCCAGCGCACATTTCGAACTATTTGGAACGTTGCCACGAAATTTTTGCGAAGGAGATTTCGATTTATCATTGCCGCGATGAAATGAATCGTGACCTGCTTTTGATGGGAGGAAGTTGCTTTGTTTTAAATGAAATTCACGATAAATTAGTTTTATTGGCTGAACAAGAGAGTATATGGATTGTATTAAGATAGTAATTGGAAAAGTGGTTGCAGACGCAATGGAACTTCCACAAAGTTACTTAGAGGCCTGCAGCGCATTGGAAACGGATATGCTATTTGCTGTAGATAGCAATGGTGCGAAAGCACTACCACAATCAGAAGATATTCAACTTATATTACACGAGCGAAATTCACAGATGGCCGAGCAGCAAATTCAAAAATATATAAGTATAATATCTGAAAGCTATGATCAAAAGGATATTATACAGTACTTCCAGGCGTGCATACATACTGTTTTATTGGAATATCCAAATGCCAAAGAAGATATAAAAAATCAGTTTGTGCAACGTCAGAAAGAATTTGAAAGCATTATTGCACGATATGGATTACGTGCTGCATTGAAAGAAGTGCTTTTGTGCACAAGAAAGCTGTATTTTATGCAATTTGATAAATTGAGTCCAATTGTGCAACTCGCGTTATGTTATATATGGAGTAACTTTAATGATGGGATTTCTATTCGGGAATTTTGCAATCGTAAGCGGATAAATCCCGCGTACTTAGGGCATCTATTCAAATGTGAATTTGGTGTATTTTTTAATGAATATCTTTTGTATATAAGAATTTCATATGCAACAATATTGCTACGCGATCCGAATTTGCGAATTGCTGATATTGCTGAGCATGCAGGATTTGCTTCGACAAGCTATTTTATAAAGTGCTTTAAAAATAGTAAAGGGATTTCGCCAGCACGTTATCGAGTGGAGTATTATCATGTATTTTTAAATGAAGATTAATATATTAAATGGAGGGTGAGGATGCTTGGGATATAAGAATAAGTTCATAACGAAATCATGCAAAAGTGCAGCCTTGAGAAATTTATTAATTTTTTATGTGTGTATACTTTTGCTTGCTACTGCATTGGTAGGTAGATATTATTATTTGAATAAAAAAGATTCATATCTACAAGAAGCCAATACAATATTGATTTATTTGATGACGGAATACAAGGCATTAACGGAAGATTTTTGGAAGTACTATTTGCCAATTTTTCAGAATAATGGATATTCCGTTCTGAATCGTTATTTTGAGCAAGAATCGGAAGAAGATATTGAGCCTATTGAGAAGTTACAGTTGATTAATAGTTTGGCACATTCGGGTGCTCAAAGTGAATCGTTGGGTTGGATAGCGTTGTATGCACCGGAACGAGCAATTAATTATATTTTTATAAATGATGATTTGGGCCATTTGGAGGTGATTCCAGAGGGATTTCCATTCTTTTCGCAGGTTGATTTGCAAAATACGCATCATATGCAACTTATGGGTGGATTTTTAAAAGTGTGGAATAAGAATTATATTGTTATTGTCGGTGGAACACCGGCATATGCTTCAAATGGAAAGATGTTGTTTGGGTTTGATACAGATATATTTGATGCAATTGTAGATGAATATAAAAATATCTGGTCAACTTTGGAGTTCTATATTGTAGAAGATGGGCAGATTTTATATACAACTTGTGATAAGACAGAAAAAAGTATTTTGGTTCAGGAACGCAATGCAACAGCACTGTATTCGTCAGATGGAATATATACACTGGTATATCCACTAAAGGATTCGCCGCGTCAATCCACTTGCTATTTTACGATAGCATGGAGTGAATTGTTTTTTACATCTTGTGCTGGTGCGATTGGGATAATTGTACTTATGATTTTGGCAGTGGTGGTTACAATTATTTTGTTTAAATCTGCAATGGCATTTATATGGCGTGAAACTGCAGTGATACGTAAAGGATTGGAATATATAGGAGAAAATCATTTGGAGTATCGCTTTGTGCTTAAGTTTTATAATGGTGAATTTAACGAAATTGCAAGCGCGATTAATAAAATGGCAGAAGCACTTCAACATACTGTGGAGCAATTGTATAAATTTGAAATTGAGCAACGCAAATATGAATTGGCTGAATTGATGGCGAAATTTGATCCGCACTTTTTATATAACACATTGGAACTATTTCGGGCTAGATGCGCGCGAAACGGCGACATAGAAACAGCGAATCTCATTACACACGCATCGACAATATTTCGTGGTCTTTTAAGCTCAAGAAATATTGTAACATTGCGTGAGGAACTTGCATTTAGCGAGCATTATTTAAAATTGTTTCGAGCAAGGTATGATGATGGAGTAAAAATATTCTATGATTTTGATTCTGAAATTTTGGATTGCTTTGTTATTAGAAATATATTTCAACCGTTGATCGAGAATTATTTTGAACATGCATATAATAGCAATCGTAATGACAATTGCTTATGGTTGCACGGCAAGAAAGTGAAAGAGGATATGCTGTGTTTATCTGTGGACGATAATGGCATGGGAATGACACCGGAATCTATACAAATTTTGCAAATGAGTTTGAATTCTATGGCTTCGGATGAGAATGATAGCTATGGTTTGAGAAATCTGCATCAACGTATTCGATTGTACTATGGGAAGGATTATGGACTCACGATTACGAGTAACTCTCATGGCGGATTGAGTGTAGTTATACACATTCGACGCATTATAGATTGCTAAATCGTTGTTTTGGATTTTGTGGGTGACAGCAAATTGCCGCCAGCGCGTTCGCGCATATATTCCCGTGGGGAGACGCCCATTCGCTGTTTGAATACCTTGGAAAAATACAAAGCGTCGTTAAACCCGCAGAGGGAAGCGATGGTCTGCACGCTGGTGTGGCCGTTTTCCATCAGCGCAAAGGCGTGGTTCAGGCGGACGATGTTTAGATACTCCCATACGCCCACCTTGAATTGCTTTTTGAAGGCGGCGGATAGATACTTTTTATGGTAAGAAAAAGCCGCGCTAATTTGCTCCATGGAAAGCCCGGCCTCCGAGAAGTGGTCATCCACGTATTTTTTCACCAGGAGCATGCGGTTGGCCGCGTCGGTAGCCTTTTCCTGCGCGCTATGCGAGGCGAGGCGGCTGCCAATGCGGGTGAACGTGTGGAGCAGCACGCTTTCGCCTGCCAGATCCAGCACTTCTTGCGCGGCATTGAGGCCTTCCCGCCAAGCGGGCGCCAATTCTGCGAAGCCGGGAAGCACGGCGTTTTTGCTGTTTATGCCAAAGCGTTCCATCAGCATGTTTGCGCGCAGGCCAATGTAACTGATATAGTAATAGGCGAAATCCGCCTCCGGCTTCAACAGGTAAGGCGTCCCCGGGAACACAAAGAACAGATCGCCTGCGCGCAATTGCGTCGTTTGTCCGCCGCAGTGCAATTGAGCGGTTCCAGAGGCTGCAAAGTGCATGCGGTAGGTGGCGCACAAGGCGGGGCGGTCATTGTGCACATCGGTGGTTTCATATACATAATTGATTGCCTGCAACACGTCCGGCGCGGGTTTTGCGGGCATAAAACGGCAAATGTTTTGCTCATCCATAACGATCGCCCTCCTTCGCTTTATTATAAAAGATCCCGGCCCACCTGTCAACGGGACGGAAGGCCGGGATAGAACCGCAAGATGGCGCTGCGAAACAGCTCGGACTTTGCGGATTGCGTTATAGTGCGATCAACACGGAGGCCAAGAACGCCACGCCCGCGGCCGCGAGATTCCGGCGGCTGGGGCGCTCTTTTTTGAGCAAACTAACGATGGTCGCGCCGACGATGACGCCGCCCGTGATGATGGGATATTGCACCGACGCGGGCAGTACCGTAAGCGCAATGAGGCAAAATAGATTGCCTATGGCGCAGCATACGGCGTAACCGCTGACGAATAGCGGTTCCCGCCCTTTTAGCTGTGGGTGCGTTTTGCAGACCGCCAACAGGAGCGCCAGACATAGAAGCACATTGCCCAAATTTGCCAGCGCCATGAAGCTATAACTATCCGTGGCCTGCAATGCGTTGGATTGGTGGATTTTGGACAACACGCCGCTCATGCCGTTGAAGAAAAACACGCCAAAGCAATAACGCAGTCCGCCGGATTTTCGCTCCCCTTTTTCTATGGTGAGCAGCACCGCGCCGGCAATCAGCGCGCAACAAAGAACTTTGCTTACGGTCAGCGGCTCCCCATAAAACGCGATGCCCAGCGCAAATGGTAGCAACATGCCGCCCAGCATAGAAAATACCGAAAAAACCGAAAGGTTCGCCGTGGTGAACGCTTTGAGGGCGAAATAAACGTTCAGCAGGCTGGAAACGGAATAGGCGATGGCCATTCCCACGGCAAACGCCGTGATGCGCAAATGAAATCCATTGAGCACGAGCATCAGCAAGCAGCCAATGCAGCCTGTGCAGAAGGAAAAATTGAGCATCGCTTCCAGCCCCGCGCCATGGCTTTTGCGATATTGCTGCTGGAACAAAAATTGGACGGTGAAAAGGACGGTTGCGGCGACCAGCAGAGAATACATGCCTTATCCCTCGTTTTCGTTGCTGCCTTGGGTATAGGCCGCGCGCGTATAGCCGCTGTTTTCTTCGAATTCTTTCAGCCACTTTTCGCGCATGCGGTCGTACACTTCGCGGGGAATTTCCGCGTTTCCCTTGGAGAAAGAGGGGATGAGCTGATCGCCTGCCGCCTTGGGATCGGAGCACATGGTGTCATTCCGGTATTGTTCCCGCACGGCTTTATCGCGCAGGTTGGGGATTTCCATGGGAATGCCGCCGTTGAGTACGGAACGATAGGCGAAAATGCCCGGCAGGCACATATCCAGCGCTTCATAAATGTCGATGGTATCCGCATTTTCGTTTCCGAGGATTTTTTCGATGAAATTGTACATCGAGTAGAAATCCGAGCCGCCGTGCCCGAAGACTTTCGCATTGCCCGAGAGGGCGTTTTCCGGCGCATAGACTTCCAGCTTTTCTTCGCCATATTCGCCCGAATACGCGTCCGCGTTCACGTAAATGCGGCTCACGTCCCCGGTTTTCGCGTCTTCGCGCGCGGTTTCCATGCGGCCCTTGGAGCCGTAAACCGTGTACCAGATGGAATTTTTGTATAGCCAGCCATGGATGCTCTTGGCGATGGCGCCATTTTCAAAGGTCACCATCTCGATGCCGAACAGGCCGCTTCTGTCGCCGCAGCGCAGCTTGCGCTCCACTTTGCCGCTTTCAAAGCCTACCACCGAAACCGGCCGCAGACCCGTGATGTGTACGAGCGGGCCGAGCGAGTGGGTGCAGTAATACGTGGCGTACATGAGATTGCGCCAGTGGTCGGGATCGCCATAGGTAATGCTCGGCCAGATGGGCTCGCAATTGTGGATGTATTCGCCCTCGCCGTATTCAAATTCGCCGATTTTTCCTTCGCGGTACAGTTTGCGCATCTCGTAGGGGCCGGGCATGTAGCAATAGTTTTCTCCATAGGCATAGATTTTCCCGGTTTGCTCCACGCATTCGACCAGCTCTACCGCTTCTTTCATCGTTTGCACGGGCAGCACTTCGCTGAACACGTGCTTGCCGGCTTTCAGGCAGCGGATGGCAAACGGCGCGTGTTCGTTGGCGTAGTTGGCCAGCACGACCGCGTCCATATCGTGCTGGATGAATTCGTCAAAGCTGGTGTAGAACGCGATGGAATCGTCATTGAGCTGCGCCTTTTTGCGCGCAATGCCTTCCTCCCACTTATCGCAGATTGCCACGACTTGCGCGTGATCGGCGGCCATGCAATAATTGATCATGCTCGTGCCACGGTACAAGCCAAAGACCCCGATGCGAACCTTTTTCATAAGCGCCCTCCTTATTTTTTCGTTTGCGGAGCTTCTGCGCCTATTGTAGCACGTTTCGCGCGAATTGAGAACGGAAAAAATCCATATATTTATGGAATTCAGAAATAAAGTTGTGCGCGCTTACAGCGGTTCTCCGGCCACTGGCAGGGAAATTTTCGCCCGAAATCCCCCATGTGCGCTGTGCGCGACCTGGCATTCGCCGTGGTGCGCCAGGGCGATCTGCCGGACGATGAGCAGGCCCAGGCCGTGCCGCTGCTGGCCATCGTCGCTATCGCACATCATATAGTGGGGCGTGTGCTGAAGGGCTTCGATTTGCGCGTTGGTCACGCCGATGCCGTCGTCCTCCACAACCACGCGGTAAAATTCCCCTTCCTGCCGCACCGCGACCCAGATGTGGCAGCCCTCTTCGTTGTGCGCCATGCTATTTTGGAGCAAATTGGCCATCGCCCGCCGCAAAAGTCCCGCGTCTGCCTGTATGGTGCAGGGATGCTGGCCATCCGGCGCGGAAAATTCCAGGGGATATTTTCCTTCGATATCCAGGTTCAGGAAATCCGCCACAACCTGGCGAACGAGGGAAACCAGGCTCACAGGAGCGCAGGCGAGCGGCTGCATGCTGTATTCCAATTTCGTGGCCAGGTTCAGGTCGCGGATCAAATTGCGCATTTTTTCGCTCTGCTTTAGAATGACCAGAGCTTTTTTTCGCGTGCCGGCATCCAGCGCGCCATTTTCCGCCATTTGGCTGGCGTATCCCATCACCATGGAAAGCGGGGTGCGGATGTCGTGAGAAACGCCGGCGATCCAATTGGCCCGCGCCGTTTCTTTCTTTTGCAGGGCGATTCTTTGCCGTTGCAGCACCTGGCCTGTTTCGTTGATGCTGTGGGCCAAACCGGATAAAAGCCCTTGTTCCGCGAGGAGCGCGGGCTCTGCGCCGGAAAGCCTTTGAATGCCCTCCGCAATGGGCCCCACGGAGCGCAAAAATTTTTGGTTGGCGACGAGATAGATGAGTAGGATGGCGGCGACGTTGATTCCCAAGAGTGTAAGGGCGTAAAGCGGCAGGTTTTTGATGAGGGTATAGTTCCAGCTTGGATGCGTCAGCTTCCAATAGGTTTCCTGCGGATAGCCGATTACCACCAGGCCGAGCGGGCTATCCGCGGTGAAGGTGGGCTGCCCATCGATATAGCCATTGTTCAGGCGGGCGATTTCCGCGGCGGTGAAGGCGCCAGGCACGCTCGCGGGAACATTTTCCGTGCGCCAAAGGATTTGCAGGTTGGCGTTGTCCACCAGCACAGCCCAGATTCGCTGGCTGGCGAGCTTTTCGCGCAAGGCCGCAGGCAATGAAAAGCCTTCCGCTTCCTTTGCCAAGCCCTGTGCCGTTTCCTGCGCAACGGTCCAGGGGGATTCTTCCGTCGCGTAAGAACCCAGGCACAGCGCGAACAGCGCGGCGTTGAGCAGGAGCAGCTCAAGAGCAAAATTTTGAGAAAGCGGCCCGCTAGTTTTGCGATTTCTTTCATGCTATTTTCCTTCCACCATCAGTTTATAGCCAAGCCCCTTTGCTGTCAATAGCGAGACGGGATGGGAAGGGTCCTTTTCAATTTTTTCCCGCACCCGGCGCACATGGGCCATGAGGGAATTTTCATAGCCAAAGGGATTGTCGCCCCAAAGCGCCTCGCAAAGGGCGTCGATGGTTACGATCTTGCCCGCGTTGCGATAGAGCGCCCAAAGCAATTCGTGTTCTTTGGCGGTGAGGGGAATGCGCCGCCCGTCTTTCGCGACTTCGCCGCGTTCGAAATCGATTTGGCTGTCGCGGAGGAAGACGAGGGGATTTTCCGCTTTGTAGCAGCGGCGTAGGATGGCGGTGATTTTATAGGTCAGTTCCCGGGGCAAAAAGGGCTTCACGATGTAGTCGTCGGCGCCCAGGCTGTAGCCGCGGAATTTGTCCTCGTCTTCCCCGCGCGCGGTCAAGAATAGTATGGGATACTCCCGGCCCTGGCGCTGGAGCGCTTCCATCAGGGCAAAGCCGTCGCCATCTGGAAGCATTACATCGAGCACCGCGAGCTCCGGCTGAAATTCCTGCGCCGCCAATAGGGCGTCCGCCACGGTGCCCGCCGTGCGGATGCGTTGGTATCCATCCATTTGCAATATGGAAACCACCAGGTCGAGAAGGGCCTGCTCGTCGTCTACCAGCAGGATTCTCTTCTGTTTTAGGTAGGCCTCGTTCATCCTTTCGCGCTCCTTTTTGCTTCAACGGTCTTTTTCATTATACCATAAGATCTTGGTTTGCCTAGGGATGCGGCTCAAAAGTAAGGCAAATGTAAGGTTGCGGGAAGGCTGGCGTCAGGTTGCGGGAGTATGCTGTAAGGGAACGCAGGAAAGGAGAGATAGAGATGCGCTATAGGATTGAAACCCACCGCCTCTCCAAGGCATATGGAGATTTTGTCGCGGTGAACGAAATCAGTTTGCACGTTCCACAAGGCAAGGTGTATGGTTTTCTCGGCCCCAATGGAGCAGGGAAAAGCACCACGATGAAGATGCTTTTGGGCCTGATTCAGCCCACGGGCGGTTCTTTTACGATTGGCGAAAAAAGATACCCGGAGGATCGCCAGCAGATTTTGCGGGAAACCGGCGCTTTGATCGAGGCCCCCGCCTTTTATGGCAACTTGACCGGTGAGGAAAATTTGGAAATTGTCCGCCACATTCTGGGGCTTCCCAAATCTTCTGTGGAGGAAGCGCTGGAGCTCGTGGGCCTGGTGGAGTTTCGCAAGCGGTTGGCGAAAAAGTATTCTCTGGGCATGAAGCAACGGCTGGGGCTGGCCGGCGCCCTGATTGGCAGGCCGCCGTTGCTCATCCTGGATGAACCCACCAATGGGCTGGATCCCGTGGGCATTCACGAAATCCGGGAACTGATCCGCTCTTTGCCGCGGCGCTTTGGCTGCACTGTGCTGGTCTCCTCCCATCTATTGCCGGAAGTGGAGTGGATGGCGGACGAGATTGGCATTTTGAACCATGGAAAGCTGCTATTTGAGGGAACACTGGATATGCTGAAGCGAAACGCCGCCTCCGCCGGCTACGCCACGGAAAACTTGGAAGAGATGTTCTTGGCCCTGATCGGCGCGGATAACGAAAAAAGGGGGCGGGGGAAATGACGGCCACCCTGGAATGGCGCAAGGCCCGGCGGACTGGGCTGCTTCCCGCCGGACTGGGCGGGTGTGCACTGGCGGCGGCGGCGCCCATTTGCAACATGGCGCTCCGCGCGGAGACGTATCTTTCCCAGCCGGGAGGAGCGCTGCAAATTCTGCTGGACGCGAACTGGCCGGTGATGGCGATGATCAACGCTTTGCTGATCGTGTTGGGCGCGAGCCTTTTCTATCACATCGAATTCGCCGGCAACGCCATGGTGAAGATGCGAACCTTGCCGCTGCGGGAGACGAGCCTGTTCTTACACAAATTCGCCTGGCTGGCCGCGGCGGGCGCGTGCGCGCTGGGCGTGGAGTTTTTGGGCTTGGGCTTTTGCGCGCGGCATTGGTTCGGCGCTGGCGCGGAGTTGGCGGCAGAGGTGGCAAAGAATTGGGGGTTCTCCATCTTGATGTTGCAACCGGCGCTTTCGCTGGCTCTACTGGTTTCGTCCGCGTGCCGGAATCTATGGGTCTCGTTGGGATTGGGCGTTATTTTTCTCTTCGTGGCCACCCTGGTGATTCCCCTGGATGGCTTTGCCTGGACGTTGTGGCCGTTTGCGCTGCCCTTTCAGGCGCTGGGGAATGTGGCGGAAAGCGAAGCTTTGGCTTATGGCATAGCCGCCGTGCTGGAAACGCTGCTGTTTTGCGCGGCGGAAGGCCTTGTTTTGCGGGTGAGGAGGCATGTGGAATGAGCTTTGTATCCTGCGTTGGCATCGAATTGCAAAAGATACGGCGCTCCAAAATCCTGTGGTTGCTATGGATTCCCGCGGTGTTGCTTTGGCTTCCTGCCTTGTTGAATCTGAATGGAAATTTCGCCGCGCAGGCGGAAGGAATGGCGCTGGCGGACAACTACAGGATTCAGGGGTTTTTGGCGATGACATGGTTTATGTATCCGGCTTGCATGGTCGTCTGCACGGTGCTTTTGAGTCAATTGGAGCGGAACAACCGGGGCATGGTCAAGATGCTCACTTTGCCAGTGAATCCCGCGAAATGGAGCGCGGCCAAATTTGTGGTTTTGCTGCTGTTGGCGGCCGCGCAGGTGGCGGCGAGCACGGCGGCATATTTTGCCAGCGCCGCGCTGGCCACGTGGATCGCGGGAACCTCCTTTCTATCGCCGCCGCTTGTAGCGCTGCGGGAAGCTGCCGCCATTTATGGGGCGTCCATTCCCATGCTGGCCGTTTTCTGGATGCTGGCCACCGTGGTGCGCACGCCGGTTTTCTCCGTGGGAATGGGCTTCGCGGCAATTGTGCCCTCCGTGTTGATGATCAATACGAGCCTGTGGTTTGTCTATCCCTTGTGCTATCCGCTATATTGGGCCAATTGGGAGCGGGGACAGCTTGCCGCCGGTTCGAACGCTGCGGCGTTGCCGCTGTTGCCGTGGATTCCCCTGGCGGTGGGCATCGCCGTTTTGAGTCTGCTGCTCGCCTGCCTGCGCTATGGCGCGACGGAACGGGAATGACGCTGGAAAGGGGAAGGCGCGTTATGAATGTTCGGGAAAAGATTTTGACGGGGATTGCTACTGGCATGATGGGGGTTCCCTGGACGCTGCTCATTTTGCGCGCGTTTGATTGGGCGCGGCAATCTCCCGTAGCGGAAAGAATGATTTTGGGCTATGCGGGTTTTATGATTTTCAGCGGGATTTTTGCGCTTGTAGCCTACGCGGTCAGCGCGCGAAAGAGCGGGCTTTTGAAAGTGTGCGTCGCGGTAAATGGCCTGTATCTTTTGTTCGCGCTCGCGGTACTCGCGCTGATGTTTTGGGCATAAAAAACATCAGCTTGTCAAAAAGTTTTTTTGACAAGCTAGTGGCGGGGG
>ERZ857998.2170-NODE-2170-length-19222-cov-3.594877_pt1 | contig 19222 bp, 20 predicted proteins | sample MGYA00519954_ERZ857998 | MGnify/ENA primary metagenome ERZ857998 (study PRJEB31778, sample SAMEA3449424) | human gut metagenome | biome: human gut; feature: human-associated habitat; material: faeces | place: United Kingdom | collected 2010/2012 ...
AACGCAAAAATGTAATAGAGTGCCGTAACCTGACGCCCTACTATGGCAAAAAACTGGTTTACGAAAACCTGAATATCTCGGTCGGCGAAGGTCGCATTCTCGGCTTGCTGGGCAAGAACGGTGCGGGCAAGAGTACGACGATCAATATCCTCAACGGATTTCTGGCTCCCCGCTCGGGTCGGTGTCTGATCTACGGTGAGGATACGCAAAACCTGTCGCCTGCGACGAAGGCCCGCATCGGTTACCTGATCGAGGGACATATTCAGTATTCGTTCATGAATGTCCACCAGATCGAGAAGTTCTATTCGGGGTTCTATGAAAAATGGGACCGCGACGCCTATTTCAACCTGATCAACCGGCTGAAGATTCTCCCGCGGCAGAAAATCTCGACCATGTCGTGCGGACAGCGTGCACAGGTGGCTTTGGGGCTTATTCTGGCCCAGGACCCCGACCTGGCCGGCCACCCCGCCCTGAGGCAGCGGGTGGAGGAACTGTTCCAGGCCCAGGGGGACGGCTTCAATTAAATAGCCTGAGAGAAGGAGAAATACTATGAGCCCTCTCGAACATTTAACATGTTATTAACAAACATTTTCCTTGACGAGACAGAGCGAAAATGATAGGCTTATGATGCAACAGGGATAGAGATGAAACAATATGCTCAACTTATGGAAACCAAAACGATTACGAGGAAACGTCTTATGTCGATTATTTTGGCATTCTGTGTTGCCATTCCTTTGGCGATCCCTGTGGGAGCGGTAGACGCAGAGGAATCTTCTCGCCTTACTCAGGTAGGTGAACTGGATGGTGCAGTAGTTAACAATGACCAGGAGCTCATGAATTATGATGGCGAGACCATTACGGAAAACCTTCCCAAAACGACGACGGGGTTCATTGAAGAGAATCCTATTTCAACCAATGCTATTGATGATGTTGTGGTTCTAAAGGGTAGTCCTTTGTTTACTGAAAAAGGAGTTGGGGCGCATTACTATGCGTTCTCCGGATACAGCTCTGCTTACAGTGAGGCGTTTGCTAACATCAAGCTACCGACAGGTTTTAAAAACAACAACGGAGCTAGAAATGGATATGTCTCTCTTGGAATTTACGGCTCGCAGCATGGCATTGATATGGGGTTGTGTAATGAAGGCGATGGTTGGTTCCCCTATATTTATGATGTGGGACATACATTTATAACTTTTAAAGCGTATAAAGCTCCTAGCTCTGCAACAAACGCAATCATGGTGGTTAAACCGATCAACACCACTACGGTGGCTATGTACATTCAGTTTGTAAATGCGTCAGGTAGTAATGTAGGGACTGCGTTCAACCGGAATATTACGGTGTCTTCTGGAAATCTGGTTTCCAGTGGAGGGAAAATCATGTGTCGGTATTATCGCTTCGCTTCCTTGGTACCTACGGGAACGGATAACCAATCTGATGGCACCTATATGACCGGTGGTCAGATTACCAACTGCCAGCTGTATAATAGAAGTAATTATGTCAGTTGGGGAATTGGTACGGCAAGAATGGCAAGTGCTTGGAAGGTGTCCAGCAGCAAGATCTCGCTGAGTTATACCACCTATAATGATATTTTTAACATCCGGCATAGTTAAGAAAGCCAAAGCGCCCAACTGCCAAAGAGGCCTGGGGAATGCCCTCAGGCCTCTTCGTATGTTGGAGAAAGGGAGGTAAATATGTCGACTTGCCGACGCCCTGCCTTGGATTTTCTCCGCGATTTAGCTATGCTGGCTGTCATGCTGATCCATGTAACCAGCACCTACATCGCTGCTGAGAGCCACGTTACCTTCTTAGGTATGAATTTGGCGCTGTTTCTTAATCAGGCGTCCAGGTTCAGTGTACCGTTGTTCTTGTTTCTATCCGGCTATTCCCTAGGCATTGGAGACAAGCCGATGACTTACAGAGCCTTCTTAAAGCGGCGGGCCAGCCGCGTGCTGGCACCCTATCTGGTCTGGGTGCTGGTCTATGAGTACGCCAACTGCGGCTTTGACCTTGGGATGTGGCTGGAACAGCTGGGGGACTTGTCTAGGCAGCTCCGGAACTTCCTCGCCGGGCAAGCGGCACCCCATCTGTATTTCATCCCTATTGTGGCCCAGGGCTATGTGCTCTACCCTCTTTTAAAACGGTGGGTGCGTAAGGCTCCGGTGCAGGGGACTCTCTGGTCCCTGGCGGTGACCCTTCTGCTCCAGGGGTGGTATGCGCTGTACAGCATTGATCTGATGCCCGATCTTCCCAACCCGTTCCTTTGGCTGGCTTTCCCCTTCTGGTGCTTTTACTTTGTAGCGGGCATGTGCCTGCAGCAGGTGGATTTTGCGAAAATTACCCGTTTGTGTCGGAGAAATGGGGGGAGCATCCTGGTGTGTGGGGTACTGTTCGCAGTCCTGTACAGCGCGGTCTCTAGCAGGATCGGAGTGCTCCATGCCATCCGCCCGGACCAGATGGCCTTTGTCCTGCTGATGTTCTTCTGGGGGATCGCGGCCTGGGAGAAGCTGAAACGGGTGCCCTTCCTGGCGCGGGGGACCGCCCTCCTGTCCCAATACTCTATGGGGATCTATTATAACCACGTGCTGGTGCTCTGTTTCCTGCGGCAGTTCCCGCGGTTTCAGCTGGGTATGTCCGGGATGCTGCTGCTGTTTCTGGCGACCTTTGGGCTGTCCCTGCTGGTGGCGGTGCTGCTGGAGGGCGGGTGGCACGGGTTGAAACGAGCCTGGCAGTCCAGGAGAACAACCTAAGATTTCCCCGAGGGGCCCGCGCCGCCTGGCGCGGGCCCCTTTCACCCCCAAAACCCCTCCCAGCCCCGCCCATTTTCCTTGACAACCGCCCCGCCGTCCGGCATAATGAAACTGAACAAAAGCGCCCGGGAAAGGGTCGGTTCTCCTTGTGGCTTTTGCTGTATCCTGCCCCTGCCCTGCCGAGGAAAGACCGCGGAAAGAGACCCAAAAAGGAAAGGATTCTCAATCAGGAGGATGACGATGGTTTACGAAGATGGAATTTTGGTCAATGTTCCCGTTGTGATGAGCACAACCCTCACCTTTGCTACGCTGGGGCTTTCGATCCTTGGCGTGCTGTTACAGGTTTTGGCCGGCATTTTGCTGCTTCGGGGGGGCGGGTACCTTGCCAAGGAGAAAGGGCGGAAGGGCCTGGCAGCTGCGTTCCGCGTTGTGGGCATCGCTTCCCTGGCTTTTGGCGGGTACCAGATTGCTTTACTGATCCCCGCTTTCCGTTTCGTTTTTGCGATTTGAACGCGGTTTTGCCGCGCAAGCACAGTGCTCGGCAATCCAGGAAGCCCCCGGTCTGTAAGGGGCCTGCGCACCCGACGTGGTACCACCCCTTGCCCCGCCTGAGAAAGGAGTGACCCGTATGAAACGCATCCTACTTCCCCTCAGCCTTCTGCTCCTCCTTGCCCTGGCCGCCGGCTGTTCGGCCCAGGGGGAGGCCCAGCTGGACCCGACCATGGCCCAGCAGCTCCAGATTGACGAGGCCATGGCAGCCACCCTGGCCCCCGGCATCCAGGACGTGGACGTCACCGACCGGGGCACCGATCTCACCCTCCACGTCCGCCAGACCCTGGGCAATGACCGGGAGCTCTACGTCCTCTACGACGTGACCCTGGCGGGCACCGTGGCCCTCCCCGCCGGGGAGGAGGGCTGGTTCGGCCCCCAGACCGTCACCCTCCAGGGGGTGGAGGAGAGCACCGCCCGCAGCGGCAGCGTCCAAACCGCCTTCCTGGACAAGGAGAGGCAGACCATCACCTACCTCTCCTACTTCTCCCGGGGCATCCCCTGGCCGGCAGGGGACCTGCGCCTGTCCGTGGGGGACTTTGTCAGCGATGACACCTCCCTGACCCAGGAGGTGGCGGAGGCCACCTGGACCCCCACCAACCAGGGGACCATCCTGGAAGGCGAGATCCAAACCCCGGCGGGGGAGACGGTGGGGTCCGTGACCCTCACCCCCTTCTCCCTGTCCTATACCTTCACCCAAGGGGCCCAGCCGAAGATGGAGGAGATCGGGGGGACGGCCCTCCCCTCCGGTTACCTTCTGGACAGCCAGGGCATGGCCCGGCGGGCCGGCAGCGCCTCCGGCGGAGGCGGGAACTGGGGCACCACCTTCCGCACCCCCCTGGACCTGACCACCGTCTCGGCGGTGGAGGTGGCGGGGTATGTGGTCCCCTTGGGCCAGGGGACGGCGGTGCCGGACAACTGGGACCCCGAGGCCACGGAACAGGCTGCCTGGGACCGGGTGCTGTTCTACTTCGGCCTGGACCCGGCGGAGTACACCTACTTTACCTACCGGGAGGACCGCTGGGACCTGTTCACCATGGAGGAGGTCCTGGGCCTGCTGTGGACCCTCCAGGAGGGCATGGCGGAGGGCAGCCAGCCGGTGTTCTACCGGGATGACGGGGCGGACCTCTGGTACACCCTCCTCCGCCAGGGGGAGAGTTATCAGCTCTACACCCTCCAGCGCAACCCCAACCCGCCTGCCGATCCGGAGAACGTCACCCAGCGTTGGCTCCAGGCCCAGCCGATGCGGACCCTCCCCGCGGCGGAGATCCCCGCCGTGGAGCCCATGACCTACCCCACCCCGGAGGAGGCCCTGGCCCAGGCGGTGGGGCCGGCGGCCCAGCCTCTGGACGTGGCCTACGGGACGGGGCCCATCCAGTGGGCCCTGGTCTACACCAACCCGGAGGAGCCCGGCCGGGCCTGCTTCCTCCTCCAGACCGGGGAGGGGGAGCACAGACCGGTGACCATGGGGGACGAGGAGAGCGGCTTTGTCTACCTCCCCGACTCCCTGGCGGTGGAGGGGGACACGGTGACCGCCTCCTTCCGGGAGGGGGAGGGGTCGGACCAGGTCCATGACCTGTCCCTCCAGTTCACCCGCCCGGCGGAGGGGGAGGTCCGGTTCACCGCCGGGGAGACCCTGCGCACCCTGCCGGAGGAAGAGGCCTGACCCCGCAAACTGTGGCAAAACTTCGGGGGAAATTAGCACCAAGCTATGGAAAGTGATAAAATTTGCAAAAGGACTTGCATTTTTTGTGCGGGCGTAGCATAATAGGGTTAGCACTTAGAGGGTTAGAGTGCTAACCCTATTGGATACAGGAGGCGTTTTCATACCATGGAAAAGAAGCAGTTCAAAGCCGAGTCCCAGCGGCTGATGGATCTGATGATCAACTCCATCTACACCCATAAGGAGATCTTCCTCCGGGAGATCATCTCCAACGCCAGCGACGCCATCGACAAGCTGGCCTACCGGGCCCTCACCGACGACAAGGTGGGCCTGAACCGGGACGATTTCAAGATCGTCGTAGTCCCCGACAAGGAGACCCGTACCCTCACCGTCAGCGACAACGGCATCGGCATGACCCAGGAGGAGATGGAAAACAACCTGGGTACCATCGCCAAGAGCGGCTCCCTCCAGTTCAAGAAGGAGACCGAGGACGCCGACGACGCCGAGCTGGACATCATCGGCCAGTTCGGCGTGGGCTTCTACTCCGCCTTCATGGTGGCCGACAAGGTCACGGTGATCTCCAAGGCCTACGGAGCAGACACGGCCTGGAAGTGGGAGTCCGAAGGGGTGGACGGTTACACCATCGAGCCCTGGGAGAAGGAGACCGTGGGCACCGACGTCATCATGTCCATCAAGGCCAACGGGGAGGAGGAGAACTATGACGACTACCTCACCCCCTATGCCCTGTCTAACCTCATCAAGAAGTACTCCGACTACATCCGCTACCCCATCCGCATGGAGATGGAGCACAGCCGCCAGAAGCCCAAGCCCGAGGACGCCGGGGAGGATTACAAGCCCGAGTACGAGCAGGTGAAGGAGTGGGAGACCATCAACTCCATGGTCCCCATCTGGCAGCGCCCCAAGAGCAAGGTCACCCAGGAGGAGTACAACGACTTCTATAAGGGCAAGTTCGGCGACTGGCAGGATCCCCTCCTGTCTATCCACATCGCCGCCGAGGGCAACGTGGAGTATAAGGCCCTGCTGTACATCCCCGGCCAGGTGCCCATGAACTATTTCACCACCGACTATAAGAAGGGCCTGCAGCTCTACTCCTCCGGGGTGATGATCATGGAGAAGTGCCCCGACCTGCTGCCCGACCACTTCAGCTTTGTCCAGGGCATCGTGGACACCCCCGATGTCTCCCTGAACATCTCCCGGGAGATGCTCCAGCACGACCGGCAGCTGAAGGTCATCGCCAACAACATCGAGAAAAAGGTCAAGAGCGAGCTGGTCAAGCTCATGAAGGACGACCGGGAGAAGTACGAGCAGTTCTGGGCGGCCTTCGGGATGCAGTTTAAGTACGCCCTTATGAACGCCTATGGCAACAACCGGGACACCCTCCGGGATCTGATGCTCTTCTGGTCCTCCAAGGAGGACAAGCTCACCTCCCTCCAGGAGTATGTGGACCGGATGCCCGAGTCCCAGGAGAAGATCTACTACGTCTGCGCCGACTCCGTGGAGCACGCCGCCAAGATGCCCCAGGCCGAGCGGGTGCTGAAGGCGGGCTACGAGGTCCTCTACCTCACCGTGGACGAGGACGAGATCGTCCTGCAGATGCTGGAGAACGCCGGGGGCAAGCCCTTCGTCTCCGTGGCCGACGAGAACGCCCTCCCCGTCACCGAGGAGGAGAAGGCCACCGTGGAGCAGGCAGAGAAGGACCACAAGGACGTGCTGGACTTCGCCCAGGAGACCTTGAAGGATCAGGTGGCCAAGGTGCGCCTGTCCAAGATCCTCCAGAGCGGTTCGGTCTGCCTCACCGCTGAGGGCCCCGTCTCCCTGGAGATGGAGAAGTACTTCCGCAAGATGCGCCGGGACTTCCCCATGCACGCCCAGCGGGTGCTGGAGATCAACCCTGAGTCCGGCGCCTTCCAGGCCCTGTGCAAGGCCTTCGCCGCCGGGGACAAGGAGAAGGCCGCGGCCTATGTGGAGATCCTCTACAACCAGGCCCTGATCATCGCCGACCTCCCCCTGCCCGACCCCGCCCGGTACGCCGAGCTGGTGTGCGGCCTGATGCAGTAAGCAAGATAGAAAAACAAACAGCCGCCCCGGCGCAGAAGCGCCGGGGCGGCTGTTTGTTGGGAAGACCTGTGTGCGGCAGGTCGGGTGTGGGTCAGGGGGTCAGTTTCTCCCGGATGTATCCACTCACCTGGTCCGTGCTCACCTGGAGCACGAAGGAGACCTGGTTTTCAATGAGGGCCTCCGTGCGGTGGAGGATGGTTTCATCGGAGGAGCCGAGCTTCTTGCCGACGGCGGAGAGAGTCCGTTGGCGTTGGTAGAGGCAGACGGCCAGACAGATGAGGTCCCGCAGATCGCACGTTTTGATGATGGCCTGAAAGCTGGCCAGACGGACCTTTCGGTCCTCGATCCAAGGGATCTCTTTGTCGCGGGTGGATAGGATCAGTTGGTCCAACTCTTCCTGGTTGGGCAGGCGGGCCATTCTGTCTACCAGCGCCTGGCTGGCGGTGGGGACAAAGATGGTGGAGGCCGGGTTGCTGACAGGTTTCAGGATGTAAAACTCTTTGGGCGCTTCTTTGCCCAGGGTGTCCATGCGAATGTCGTCCACCAGACAGACTCCGTTGCAGGAGTAGCGGACATATTCGCCCTTTCGGTATGGTTCTGCCATGATTGGGTCCTCCTTCCAAAAGAAATGTATCGCCCCTCCAGGGACGGGAGTTCGATAAAAAAGAGGCCCAACAAGCGGAACGATGCGCTGTCAAGCCACTTATTACAGTTAGTATACCAAAAAAATTTTAGAATTTCAAAGGGGTTTTGAGAAAAAAGCCAAAAAAATTTTCAAAGACGTACCGTTTTTCCCCAAAAAGACGGGAAAGGCAGGGCCAGGACCAGCCCTTTTGATACCAGCGTTTGCGCGGGCCTGCCAGATGCCAACGGCATAGGGCAGGCCCGCGCAAACGGTAGGGTGGGATTCGTTTGGAAAAGAGGTCTGGGTTGAAACCCGTGTGGTTTGCTCAGCGGCAGGTTGGGGGGGATTACAGCGCCTTGGCCCAGGCCACCACAGCGGCCTCGTTGTCATCGGGTTCGCCGTCCACTTTCAGGGGGTCGCAGACCAGGTTGGCGCCGCACTCCTTCACCTTCTTGGCCAGCAGGTCTGCCGACCAGCAGAAGTAATCCTCATAGTTCTCCTTGTCGCCCAGGCCGAAGACGGCGACGTTCTTCCCCTTGAGCAGGGCGGGGGTCATCCGATCCTTGTAGTAGGGGAGAAAATCCTCCTGCAGCTCTCCCAGCCCCATGGTGGAGCAGCCGTAGATCACCAGGTCGGCTTCCTGCACGGCGGCGTCGTCCTTGGCGTCGGTGACATAGATGACCTGGACGGTATAGTCGGGCATGTTTTCGGCAATTTTATCGGCGACGATTTCGGTGTTGCCGGTGGTGCTGCCAAAGAGAATGGTTGCTTTTTTCATGTGGGACACTCCTTTCGATCTCGTGAATTAGCTTTCGCTAACTCGTAACCATCTAAAGATTAGCATAAGCTAACTTTTCTGTCAAGAGGGAGTTGCAAAAAAGTGGTGGGCGGGAGGGGCCGGCGCCTGCCGGCCTTGGTGAAACCCGCTGAAGGAAAGGGCGCTTTCGGGGCAAGGATTCTGGTTGACAAACTTTTTCTGGGCCCATATAATAAAGAATGGATTTCCAAAGGAAGTCTTTCTTGTTGTGATCTGAAATCAAAGTGAGGTGAAAAACAATGGACGCTGGCGGTAGTAACGGCACTTTGGCAGGCCGATGTTGCGGGCTGATGGACGAACCGGGACCGGGGGCGTCCGTTGGCTCTCCATAAGGGAATGATTGGCCCAGCCGGCGTGTCTTACTTCCTGCTCAGAAACTGGACGCTGCGCGTCTTGAAACGAAAAAAGCTGGGAGGAGATGCCAATGGCAGAAAGAACGATCGTGACGCTGGGGGATACCCTGGCCGCCCTGGTGGAGGGCAAAAAATATACCACCCTCCGGGACATCCTGGTCACCATGAACGCGGTGGACGTGGCCGCTGTCTTTGAAGACATGCCCCAGGATAAGCTCCCCTTGCTCTTCCGGCTGCTGCCCAAGGAACTGGCGGCAGAGACGTTTGTGGAGATGGCCCCGGAGGCCCAGGAACTGCTCATCCAGGGCTTTTCCGACAATGAATTGAAAGAAGTCGTCGACGAACTCTACGTGGACGACGCGGTGGACATCGTGGAAGAGATGCCCGCCAATGTGGTCAAGCGCATCCTCCAGCAGGCCGACCCGGAGATGCGCAAGATGATCAACGAGATCTTGAAGTATCCCGACGACAGCGCCGGGAGCATCATGACCACGGAGTATGTGAGCCTCCGGCCCAACATGACCGCCGAGGAGGCCATCAAGCGCATCCGCCGGGTGGGGGTGGACAAGGAGACCATCTACACCTGTTACGTCACCGACAACAACCGGAAGCTCATCGGGATGATCTCCCTGCGTACCCTGATGCTGGCGGATGACGACGACGTGGTCCAGGACATCATGGAAACCAACGTGATCTCGGCCAACACCCTGGAGGACCAGGAGAGCGTGGCGCAGATGTTCACCAAGTATGACTTCAGCGCCCTGCCGGTGGTGGACCAGGAGAACCGCCTGGTGGGTATCATCACCGTGGACGACGCCATCGACGTCTTGCAGGAAGAGACCACCGAGGACTTTGAAAAGATGGCCGCCATGGCCCCCTCTGACAAGCCCTATCTGCGCACGGGGGTTTTGGAAACCTGGAAATCCCGGTTTCCCTGGCTGCTGATCCTGATGCTCTCCGCCACCTTGACCAGCATGGTGCTCACCAGTTATGAGAATGCTTTGGCTGCCTGTGCGGCCCTCACCGCGTTCATTCCCATGCTGACAGGTACCGGCGGCAACAGCGGTACCCAGGCCTCCGTGGCCGTGATCCGCGGCCTGTCCCTGGGCGAGGTGGAGTTTTCCGACACCTTACGGGTGGTTTGGAAGGAGGTCCGGGTGGCGGTGCTGTGCGGCGCTACCCTGGCAGCTTGTAACTTTGTCAAGCTCCTGGTGGTGGATCGGATGCTCCTGCACAACGAAGGGGTCACGGTGATGGTGGCTGCGGTCATCTGTGTGACTATGGTCTTTACCGTCCTGTGCGCCAAGGTGGTGGGCTGCCTGCTGCCCCTGCTGGCCCAGCGGATCCACTTGGACCCGGCGGTGATGGCCAGCCCCTTCATCTCCACCGTGGTGGACGTGGTCACCCTGCTCATCTACTTCCAGGTGGCCCGGGCGATTTTACAACTCTAACCGCAAAAAGCGAGCTGCATCTGCAGCTCGCTTTTTTGTGGTTTGGCGGGCTCAGCCCAGGTAGGCCTTGCCGGTCATGGAGATGGGGTCAATGCGGATGACAGCGGTTTTATCCAGCTGCTTTTCGATCATTCGAAAGCCCAGTTCCTCGTAGCCGGGGTGCTTCTGGGTGACGAAGTTTTCCATCACGGTGCGCTTTTCTGCCGGGTCCTCCACGAAGACGGCCTGGCCGGTGAGGATGACGCTTTCAAAGGACGCAGTGATCTTGCTGGGGATGATCTCCGTGCTGAGGATGGCGGTGAAGCAGCACTTGGGATCCCGCTGGAGGCACTCGATCTTGTACCCGTAGGGGGCGGAGTGGAGGTAGAGCTTGTCCCCCACCAGGATGTAGTTGACCGGGGTGGCATAGGGGTATCCGTCGTCCCCCTGGACGGCCAGGGTGCCGTGGTCGCCTTTCTTGAGCAGTTCCAGGGTATCGGCATCGGAGAGTTGGCGCTTGGATTTATACATGTTGTGTACCATAGGGGGGTCCTCCTTCATCGTATTCTATCTGTAACCATAGCAGACCGCAAAAAAATTACCTGTTGCAGTTGCATCACAGGAGAAAATAATTTACACTGGAATCAAACATCCACCCTGTGACAGGAGGTGCCTCACAATGAATCTGGAAGAACTGCAGCGCAGCCCCTTGTTCCGCAACATCACCCCCGAGGATTTGAAGGCCATGCTGGGCTGTCTCAGCGCCCGGGAGGTGGCGGCCCGCCGGGGGGGCTTCATCATGAGCAGCCCCGGGGAGCATCCCCTCATGGGGGTGGTCCTGGAGGGCGAGGTGGAGATGATCAGCGAGGACTACTTTGGCAAGAAGTCCCTGCTCTCCGTGCTGCCGGCGGGGAGCATTTTCGGGGAGAGCTACACCTGCGTCAAGGCCCGCAACCGCACCATCGCCTACCAGGCCCGCACCCACAGCCGGGTGCTGCTGCTGGACCATGGGCGCATCCTCCACGCCTGCAAGCTGGTGTGCCGGTTCCACCACCGGATGATCGAGAACATGGTGGAACTCATCGCGGAGAAGAACGTGGCCCTGGTGGAAAAGCTGGAGGTCACCTCCCGCACCACCATTCGGGAGAAACTCCTCACCTATCTGGCCCGCCAGGCGGAGGCCGCCGGCAGCCGGACCTTCACCGTCCCCATGAGCCGCACTGCCTTGGCGGAGTACCTCTGCGCCGACCGCTCCGCCATGACCCGGGAGCTGGCCCACATGAAGGCCGAGGGGCTCATCGACTATGACAAGCGGCAGTTTACCCTCTATTCCTGAAAAGACAGGTCCCCGGCCTGCCGTTGCTGGCAGGTCGGGGACCTGTATCTGTGTTAGAATCCATTGCGATTTCGGTTCTCGGCGGTGTGGCGAAGGAACAGGGCCGCACCCAGGATGGCAAGGGAGATGAGCCAGTAGAGCCCATAGGCGACGATGCCTTCCGCCCCGGAAAAGACGCCGATTCCCAGGTAGATGGCGGAGGCGATGAAGTGGTAACGAACGGTCCGCTCCAGGGCTTCCGCCCAAGGCCGGCGCCAGGTGTACATGGTGAACAGGATGGGGAGGATCCACAGCGCCGCAGTGGCTCCCCAGGGAAACAGATCCATCTCGAACATGGAGGACCTCCTTTCCTAAGAAGAGGGGTCCCTCAGAAGGGCCGGTAGCCGTGGCTGCTGTAATGCCGCACCAGCAGCGCGGTGGCGGCGATGAGGGCGCCCAGAAGAAGGATCACGAAGATGGTGTCGGTGGTCAGATTCATGGGACTGGTGGCCAGGAAGTAGACAATGGAGGCAATGACTTGCCACCGGACCACGCAGGCCCTGGCCTCTGCCTGGGACTGGTTCCACGTCAGCACAGCCAGCAGCACGGGCAAAGCGAAGAGGATCACCGTTAAAATCCAAAAGTACAACATGATTTGACCTCCTTTCCAAGGGTCAAACGAAAGGGGTGGATGGGATCTGTCCGGCGAAAGGTTCCTCCAGGGGAGCCGTCTGGAGGGGGATGGGTTCCGGACGTACTCTTCCTGTTCCCTATTATAGCAGGGGACGGGGAAAAAGTCCACAAGGATTTGTGCGTTTTATAAAATTTTTTTCACAAAGTTTAGAAAATTATGCCCATCTGCACAAGGATGCTGAAGGGGCCGCCTTTACAAATCCCCCCGATGGTGATAGGATAAGAAACAGACTTGCGCAAAGAAAGGAAGATGCCCGTGAAACGTGGTTTGGTCATGGAAGGAGGCGCCATGCGGGGCCTGTTTACCGCCGGCGTCATCGATGGGATGATGGAAGCGGGGATCGTCTTTGACGGGGCCATTGGGGTGTCCGCCGGGGCGGTGTTTGGGTGCAACTATAAATCCAACCAGCCGGGGCGGGTGCTGCGGTACAACCTCCGGTTCTGCAAGGATCCCCGGTACAGCAGCTTCCGCTCCCTGGTGACCACCGGGGACCTCTTCGGGGCGGACTTCTGCTATCGGGAGATTCCTGACCGCCTGGACCCCTTTGACAAGCAGGCCTACCGGGAAAACCCCATGGACTTCTTCGTGGTGGGTACCGACGTGCACACCGGCCAGCCGGTGTACCACAACTGCCTGGAGGGGGGCGAGGAGGATCTGGACTGGTTCCGGGCCTCGGCCTCCATGCCCCTGGCCGCCCGCATCGTGTCCGTGGGGGGCTACGACCTGCTGGACGGGGGGATCGCCGACTCCATCCCCCTGGCCTACCTGGAGGGGCAGGGGTACGACCGGAACGTGGTGATCCTCACCCAGCCCATGGGTTATGTCAAGACCAAGAACAAGGCCCTTCCCCTGATGCGGAAGGTGTATCGGGACTACCCTGCCCTGCTGGACACCCTGGCCCGGCGGCAGGACGTGTACAACGAGACCACGGCAGCCATCCGGGAGAAGGAGCGCCGGGGCGAGGTGTTTGTCATCCGCCCGGAGGCCCCCCTGGACATCAAGCGGGTGGACCACAACCGGGCGCGGATCCAGGCGGTGTACGACCTGGGCCGGGCGGTGGCGGAAAAGCGCCTGGCAGCCATGCGGACATTTTTAGAGGAGAGAGGGAACCAACCATGACGGAGAGAGAGACGCAACTGCAGGGCCTGGCCACCGAGTGGCGGACCATGGCCTACACCTGGCGGGACTGTGCCCTGTACGCCCTGGCCGTGGGGGCCACGGGGGAGGAGCCCCAGTACACCTATGAGAAAGACATGCAGGTCATCCCCACCTTCGGGGTGCTGCCCTACTGGGGGGCGGTGAACGTCACCCCGCAGTTTCCCCGGCCCCGAGCGGTCCCGGTGCTGGTGGAGGAGCTGCTCCAGCCGGCGCAGTCCTATGTGAACCTGGACTACGAATTTCTGTACCACCGCCCCATCCCGGCGGGGAAGGGGTCCTTCGTCTACCGGGATGTGCTCACCGACCTCTTTGACCGAGGGGAGGGCCGGGGCATGGCGGTTCGGTCCCAGGTGGAGGTCTTTGATGAGGGGGGCGTGCTGCTGTGCACCAACCGGTGCACCACCCTCTTCCCCACCTTGGGGGGCTATGGCGGCCAGCCCATGGACCGGCGGGCCAGCCGCATCCCCGACCGGGCGCCGGACTTTGTGGCGCGGGACCACATCGGGGCGGCCCAGCACCTGCTCTACCGCCTCACCGGGGACACCAACCTGGTCCACGTGGACCGGGCCGTGGCGGAGAGCCGGGGCCTCCAGGGCCCCTTCGTCCACGACCTGTGCGCCTTTGGCTATGCCTGCCGGCTGGCCATCGGCCAGTGTTTCCCCGGCCAGCCGGAGAGGCTGCGGCGGATGTACGGGGCGATGAAAACCGTCCTCTACCCGGACACCCCGGTGGAACTCCACCTGTGGCAGACCGGCCCTGGCCAGGGGGCCTTCCGCCTGGTGAACGCCGCCACCGGCCAGGCCATCCTGGACCGGGGGGAGCTGGACTGGGACTGATACGCTTTACGAGAAACCGCCCACCTGCCTGCGCAGGTGGGCGGTTTTGCCGTGGGGGGAATTACACTTTTTCATGGATCTTTCCGGGATAGAGGATGAATTTCCGGGCCAGGAAGTTCCAGAAAAACACCAGGATGCTGCTGATCAGCTTAGAGACCATGAAGTAAACGTGCAGGTGGCTGGTGAAGAAGAACATCAGCAGCTCCGTCAGCAGCAGCCCCACCACAGAGATGGCGCAGAACACCAGCACCTCCACCGCCGGCCCCACCGTGGCGTTGATCGACTTGAAGGCGAAAAACTTGGTGAGCAGGAAGTTGCAGACCGTTCCGGCGGTAAAGGAACAGGCCGCCGCGGGCAGATAGTGCATCCCCGCAGCCTCCAGAAAGAAGAGGAGGAGGAAATCCACCAGGAAGGAGGAGACGCCGGTGATCACATACCGAAAGAGCTGGGTCACCGTATTGGCGGTGGGTTCCAGGAGCAAGGCGTGGAACCGGCCCCGGCGGAACAGTTCCCAAAACGCGATGGCGTCCTGTACGGTGTGGCCTTTTAAGAGGAGTTGGAGCAGACGATCTTTCATGGGTTCTCTTCCGGGCGGGTTGCTTTTTCCTTTCTGCTTTGTTCCAGGGCCAAGGCGCGGGGGGCGGTGTCCTCCCGGTGAAACAGGCCCATGTCATAGAAGATCTCCAGGCGAATCTCTCCCCAACGGGGGCTGGGGTAGTTGCCCCGCATCCAGGTGGATTTCTGGTGGACGTCCCGGTTGAGGAAGTTTTCCACCAAGTCCAGGGAGGACAGGTGGCCGTACTCATGGTTGACAAACTGGAGCAGGCACTGGTGGAGGAAGGGGGCCAGGTCTGGGTCCTCCTCGGCCAACTGGGCCAGGTCGTCCCCTAAGTACAGCGGGGGAAAGGGAAAGGAGCTGACCTGGGCATAGCCGTGGTCCCGGGTCCAGTCCCGGCTGTCGGGGTCGGCCTGGAGCAGACCGGCAGGGCGAAAGAGTTCCATGGCAGAGACCTCCCATTGATTTGCAAGATTGTGCAAGCAAGTATACTCCCTTTTGATGCAAAAGTAAAGAGAAACCCGAAACTTTGGAAAGAAGCGAAACTCAATCCCGGCGGGGGCGGGTGACCAGGCCGGCGGCCAGCAGACAGACCACGGACCCGGCCAGCACGGCCCAGGGCGCCCAGCCGGCCTCCTGGGACAGGGTGACCTGGGCGGTGGTGTCCTCTGTGGCGGTTTCGGACCAGGCCTCCACGGAGCCGCTGCCCAGCAGGCGCTGCGCTCCCCAGGTGAGCAGGGTGCCGTCCGAGAGGAGGCAGGCGGTCTGATAGGTCCCGGCGGCCACGTCCACCGCGCCGGTGGCCTCGGTCACCTGGGTGGGCTGGGGAACCAGGGCGGCGGTGTCCGGGTCCAGTCCCAGCTGCCCCTGGTCGTTCCGGCCCCAGACCCACAGGGAGCCGTCTTCCAGGATGGCCACGGTGTGGCCGGTTCCCGCGGCCACGGCCAGCACGGCACCGTTCAAGGGGACCTGGACGGGCTGGGTTTGCAGCACCTCAGTGGCCTGGCCGGTGCCCAGCTGGCCGTCGATGTTGCTCCCCCACATCCAGAGGGTGCCGTCGGTGCGGATGGCGGCGGCGTGGTAGCCCCCCAGGTTCACGGCGGAGACGTCGGTGAGGATCTGCTGGGGGGTGGGGTGGCTGTCCTGGGTGCCGTCCCCCAGTTGGCCGAAGAGGTTATCCCCCCAGGTCCACAGGGTGCTGTCGGTGCGGATGGCGGCGGTGGCCCCCACCCCGGCGGCCACGGTGGTGACCCCCTCCATCACCTGGGCCGGGGTGGGGCGGCTGGTGTAGGTGCCGTCCCCCAGCTGGCCGTAGAGGTTGTCCCCCCAGGTCCAGAGGGTGCCGTCGGTGCGGAGGGCGGCCACGTGGTAGTCCCCGGCCACCACGGCGGTGACCTGGTCCAGCACCTGGACGGGGGTGGTGGAACCCTCGGTGGTGCCGGTGCCCAGCTGGCCCTCGTCGTTGCCGCCCCAGGTCCACAGGGTGCCGTCGGCTTTCAGCGCCACGGTGAAGTCGGCGCCGGCGCTGGCGGACACCACGTCTTCCATCACGGCCAAGGGCTGGCTGGCGTAGGGGATGGGGTTGCCCTCCAGGTCGGTGCTGGTCTCCTGGGTCTCCGTGCCCAGCTGGCCTGCCTGGTTGCTGCCCCAGGCCCAGAGGGTGCCCGTCTCGTCCACATAGACGGTGTGGGACAGGCCGGCGCTCAGGCGGAGGGGCTCCTCCGGGGAGCCCATGTCGTAGGCGCCCACAGGGAGGATGGAGCAGCATAAGAGGGTAAAGGTTGCGGCAAGGGAAACCGCGGTATGGCGTTTCATGGAGTGACCTCCTTTTTCTGGAAATGAATAAATGGGTTGCATATCTCTGCTAATATACAGGGGAATTCCGAAAAAAGCAAGTTTTTTCTGTCATACCGAGGGAAAACCGGACATTCCCGTGGGAATTTGCCAAGGTTAACCAAAAACGATGGAAGGAAACCCACCCATAGGCCTGGCCTTGACAGCGGCAGGCCCATTTGCTAGCATGGGGGACAGAAAGAAAACTCTTGCAGAAAGGGTGAGAGGGATGAAACCATCTCACCGGAAGGGCCTCCTGGCCGCGCTGCTGGAACTGGCGGTGGGGGCAGTGGCCCTGGTTACCATCGGCGTGACGGGGTTTGACGGGAAACTGCTGGTGCTGGGCGGGCTGCTGCTCCTGTTTGGGGTGGGGGGCCTCACCGGCAGCCTCTCCCAGGGGGAGGCTGCTCAGGCGCAGGCGGAGGACCGCAGCCGCCAGGCCAAGGCCAGGATGTATGATGTGCTCACAGGGGTCCTGTTTGCCATGACCCTGCTGTCCCTGGTGGGGGCGGCCATCACCCAAGCTGCGGGGTTTGTGGCCCTGCTCCTGGTGAGCGCGTCGCTGCTGGGGGTCGCTTGGATCGGGTACCTGGTTGCCGCGCTCCATGGAGGAAAGAGAACGTGAAAACACCGCCCGGACGATTCCTCGTCCGGGCGGTGTTTTTGAATCGTATGAACAGCAGTGCGCCGGCTCAAATCGCCTCCGCGATCCGGCGGCCCATCTCGGCGGTGCCGATGAGGGTGCCCTCCCCGGCGAAGAGGTCGGGGGTGCGGTAGCCCTGGTCCAGCACGGCCTTCACGGCGTTCTCCACAGCGTCGGCCTCCTGCAGCAGGCCGAAGGTGTACCGGAGCATCATGGCGGCCGAGAGGATGGTGGCCATGGGGTTGGCCTTGTCCTGGCCAGCAATGTCCGGGGCGGAGCCGTGGACGGGCTCGTACATGCCGAAGTTGCCCTTTGCCAGGGAGGCGGAGGGCAGCATGCCGATGGAGCCGGTGATCTGGCTGGCCTCGTCGGAGAGGATGTCCCCGAAGATGTTGCTGGTGACGATGACGTCAAACTGCCGGGGGTTGCGCACCAGCTGCATGGCGGCGTTGTCCACGTAGAGGTTGTCCAGGGTGACCTCGGGGTAGTCCTGGGCCACCTCGGCCACCACCCGCCGCCACAGGCGGGAGGACTCCAGCACGTTGGCCTTGTCCACGCTGGTGACGTGCTTGCTGCGCTTCATGGCCATGTCGAAGGCCACCTTGGCGATGCGGCGGACCTCCTCCTCGGCGTACTGCTCCACGTCGTAGGCGGCAGGGCCCAGGTCGGTGTCCTTGAAACCCTTTTCGCCGAAGTAGATGCCGCCGGTGAGCTCCCGCACCACCACAATGTCCAGCCCCCCGGCCAGGATCTCGGGCTTTAAGGGGGAGGCGTCCGCCAGCTGTTCAAAGAGCAGGGCGGGGCGGAGGTTGGCGAAGAGCCCCAGGGCCTTCCGCAGGCCCAGCAGGGCCCGTTCCGGCCGCTGGTCGCCGGGGAGGGTGTCCCACTTCCAGCCCCCCACGGCCCCCAGGAGGACGGCGTCGGAGGCCTTGCACACGTCGATGGTCTCCTGGGGCAGGCAGCCGCCGGTGGCGTCGATGGCGCAGCCCCCGGCCAGGACCTTGTGATAGTGGAAGGTGTGGCCGAACTTCTCCCCCACCTTGTCCAAGACCAGGAGGGTCTGCTCCACCACGTCGGGGCCGATGCCGTCCCCGGGGATCACAGCGAGTTTGTATTCCATGGGATTTACGCCTCCTGTCTCTTCTTGATGTCGGCCATGAGGCCCCCGGCCTGGATGATCTCCTTGATGAACGCCGGGAAGGGGTTGGCCTGATAGGTCTCGTTCCGGGTGAGGTTGGTGATCAGACCGGTGTCGAAGTCGATGGCCACCTCGTCCCCGCTCTGGATCTTCTCGCTGGCCTCAGGGCACTCCAGGATGGCCAGGCCGATGTTGATGGCGTTGCGGTAGAAGATCCGGGCGAAGGTCTTGGCGATGACGCAGGAGATGCCCGACTCCTTGATCACCATGGGGGCGTGCTCCCGGGAGGAGCCGCAGCCGAAGTTGAAGCCCCCCACCATCACGTCGCCCCCCTTGACCACCTGGACGAAGTTCTTGTCGATGTCCTCCATGCAGTGGGTGGCCAGTTCCTTCTTGTCGGCGATGTTCAGGTACCGGGCGGGGATGATGACGTCGGTGTCCACGTTGTCCCCGTATTTATGTACGAATCCTTTTGCGTTCATGTTCTTTCTTCCTCCCTGGTCTTAGTTGCGGGGGTCGGCGATGTAGCCGGCCACGGCGGAGGCAGCTGCCACGGCGGGGCTGGCCAGATAGATCTCCGAGGTGATGCCGCCCATGCGGCCCACGAAGTTGCGGTTGGTGGTGGCCACGCACTTCTCGCCGTTGGCCATGACCCCCATGTGTCCCCCCAAGCAGGGGCCGCAGGTGGGGGTGGAGACGGCGCAGCCGGCGTCGATGAAGGTGGTGAGGTAGCCCTTCTCAATGCACTCCTTGTAGATGTGCTGTGTGGCGGGCATCACGATGCAC
>ERZ857998.2171-NODE-2171-length-19220-cov-6.841638_pt1 | contig 19220 bp, 16 predicted proteins | sample MGYA00519954_ERZ857998 | MGnify/ENA primary metagenome ERZ857998 (study PRJEB31778, sample SAMEA3449424) | human gut metagenome | biome: human gut; feature: human-associated habitat; material: faeces | place: United Kingdom | collected 2010/2012 ...
CTGGTGTTCAAAGAAGGCGAACAGTACAAGATAACCGTTTTCAAGAAGTCGGGTGTCAGCCGCAAGCTGAAACCGGAAACCTTTCTGATTGTGGAGGAAAGCGGAAATCTCTTTATCAATACGGGCTACCGGATTGACATCGCCTACAACGAGGAAACCGACGTGCTGACCTTTTCACCGAACGGTGACTACACAAGGGCAGGCGAAAGACCATAGTAACAACCATTTAATAAAGTAACGTAATGAGAACGAAAATAATCATGCTTTTCAGCCTGTGCCTGCTCCTTGCAGGCAGGGCAAGCGCACAATGGGTGGTGACAGACCCTACTAATCTGGCGCAGGGTATCGTGAACACGACCAAACAGATTATACAGACCTCTTCGACGGCTTCCAACATGATAAAGAATTTTCAGGAAACAGTCAAGATTTACGAGCAGGGTAAAAAATACTACGACGCTTTGAAATCTGTAAACAATCTGGTAAAAGATGCACGCAAGGTACAGAAAACCATCCTGATGATCGGTGAAATTTCCGACACCTACGTTGTGAGTTTTCAGAAGATGATGCGCGACGAGAACTATACGGTGGAGGAACTCGGAGCCATCGCCTTCGGCTATACCAAATTGCTGGAAGAGAGCAACGACGTGCTTCAGGAAATGAAAGGGGTGGTGAACATCACCACGCTTTCACTCAGCGACAAGGAGCGCATGGACGTGGTGGACAGGTGCTACAACTCGGTAAGGCAATACCGCAATCTGGTCGGGTATTATACCAACAAGAACATTGCGGTGAGCTACCTGCGCTCCAAGAAAAAGGGGGACACCAACCGGGTGCTGGCTCTGTACGGGGACACTAACGACAGATATTGGTAAGCCATGCTGTTGTTAGCCGCCGATTTCAGTAACCTGCATGAGATATTGAAGAATCTCTATTTTGACTTTTCAAAGTTATACCTTGCTTAAAATAAAGAAATACAGAATATTACGAGATATAGTATGTATTCTCATTTTGATTTTTCTGTAATATTGAATACAGTTGGATATGTGAAACTCAAAATTTTATAGCTATGAAAAATTAGATAAGAAAAGATGCAGGGGTATATCTTATCCCCGATTACATGGAAACGCATACTATTACCACTTATAGTTTAGCGAATGAAGCATTTCTCCGCACTTATTTCCCAGAGTGCGTGTATGGGCTTACCCCTAGTAAGAAGTTCAAAAAGAGAAAGCGTTAAATGTTATGTTTTAGAACTGAAAAAGCCAACTTATCCGTAATTGGGTAGGTTGGCTTTTTCGTTAGTTATAGTTTCACTAGACTATTCCCATGTGAAAGTATAAATTGTAGTTTCTGTTCTTGTTTCATTATTATCTAGGCGTTTGTAAGTAGATACTTCAGTACAGCTTTCCACATATCCGTCTTTGTCAAATGTATAGGTATATAGTTCTGTTTCTTCGTTATATTCATCTTTACTATATATTTTGTCTGGAAGTTGGTTGCATCTCATTCCTACCAATTCGGGATGTGCTTCCAATAATGGACGTAAATCATCTACATTCCATACCATTATCGGTAGATAGCCTTTGCAAGTTTTTCCGCTATAAGAAAATTCATAAACATCTTTATCTTTATCATTTTGGTCAAGGCTTGTTATCTTTGTTAATTTCTCACCCTGCCATGTATAAGATATGTTATCATAAAATAAGTAATCATCTATATTGCTTTGGAATTTTACTAGCTGACTGTTTGCATTATAAGTAAAGTCTGTATCATCCAAATCTCCTCCGTCACTATCAGAAGTATGTGTTATCAATCCATTTTCTAATGTATATGTAATTGCATCTTCATCCGTACTTTCGATGACTTTGTTTGCTCCCCAAGTAATATTGTATTCTCTACTATAATTTGATTCTATACGATTGGCAGATAGCAGCTTACCTTTGCTGTCATAAGAATATTCAGTAATGACTGATTCTCCATCTTCGTCTGTCATTTTTAATTTAACAAGTTGTTTTTGATTGGTAATTACACCATCATCATTCTTGACAGGTTCATCATCATCACTGCAAGAAGTGAAATTCACGCTCATTACTACGGCTAATAAAGCCATTCCAATTAATTTAAAAATTCTCATTTCTGTTTGATATTTAATAGTTATTCTGATTGTACTAATTCAAATTTATTTCCTTTTAGTTGGTAGGTATGATTGATAGTATTGTTCCAGCCATTAGAACCAAAAACAGTAATAGTCTTGTTCTCTAAATCAAACTTGCACTGCCCATTTTCTAATTCTGTAAATGGTGCTTCTGTTTTCCGTATAAAGTAACCGTATGGTGTAACATCGTACACGTCATAGGCATTGGAATCCCTTGAACCACTTTTATAGCGGTTGATAATAAACTCATCTTCTCCGTCAAAATCAACATCAGAAAAGAAGAAAGGAGAATCATCCGAAAGGTATTCTTCGCTCTTTAATTTAGCCGTATAGTCCAACTCTATAACGGTGTTGTTCGGATATGGGTTGCCCTTATCATACAGAATCTTATCAGTCCATTTCTCTGCAAAGCAATAATACTGTATTCCTTGTTTCTCTAAACAGAATAGAGCATTACCTACTTCACCATTTTGCAGCCACATTACTTTTACCGTATATTCGTTTATAGGTTGCTTATACTTTATGTAGATATGTGGCTGATTAAAGCACTCAAAATCTAGCGGAACAGATGTTTTGTCTGTTTTGCAAGCTATTAAACTAAGTAATCCAATAATGATAAATGGTAATTTGCTCATTGTTTTTCCATTCTTGGAATTACAAGATGTAAGTAATGTTATAACATAAAAAATTCTTGCCATAGTAGAATTATGTATAGAGATTATACTGTTAATGTTCTTCAAGTGCTGTCCATATAACAATCAAAATAAGAAATACAATAATATATGTCATATCCTTTAATTAGATATGCTTTCTAATTCCCCGAAGAAAGCGGATAAAAAAATAAGGTGTGGGAACACTATTTGCTTTACCCTTTTTCTCTGGCTTCTCGCATTGCCTTGGCTGTGGATAAAACAATAGCAACCCACACCAATTTTGACAATATCTAAGAGCCTTATGTATATAAGGTAGGTATATATCAAATGGTGTGGTGCTATTGCTATCATCTTCACAGTCTTTCAAATTTTGCGAGAATTTGAGAAAAAGAAGATAATCTCAATAACACCTTTCGTTAAATATGTCCTTCCAGTGTCTTAACACATTAAGCCCACTGAAATTGCTGCAAAGTTAATGAAAGGTTTTGAATAGCTAAAGACAAAACGCTGATAAATGCAGTTCCAAGTGTTTCAAAACATATCTGTAGTAAGTAATTAGATAGTATTAGCTTCTTTTCTTTGTAATTGCATAAGCAGGTACTTTTTTTGAACGGGGACTATAAGAAGATTTCTTCCCGAAAAAAGTACCCGTAGATTCTGCGGATTGAAAGATGAATCTCTATTATATATAATAAAGTATATAGGTTTGCAGTCTAACTAAGTAATGAATGAAAGAAGTATCCAATCTCCATAGCAGACATAAAAAAAGAGTTCGTAAATACTACGAATCCTTTAATAATCAGTTTACTACTTTGCCTTTTTAATGGCTTGTATCAATTCATCAAGGTCTTCATGCTTGAAATATTTTTCTCCTTTTATGGTTTGTGCCCTATAAATGTAGCAGTCTTTTGTGGTTAGAACTGGATATAAGACATCTTCATATTTCAACTTGAGGACTGTAACTCCGAAAATCTTTGAGATAAACAACTCTGCCATTTCTCCCGTAAGACTGTTTTCTTTGCCTTTACTTGGAAACTCACCGTATAATAATACGTTACCTAAAGAGAATGTATCTTCCATATTTATTACACTTTTAGTTAATTAGTCCACAAAATTAATGATTCATTTGCAATTATAGCGGTATATGTGAGGGTAAATTTGCTCCAAAATCACACATACTATAAGCTATAAGCCGTACCATGCCTTTTTAAAAAGATTATTTTCTTCTATTAATTTTTTTATTTCTAGTTTTTCTTCCATAACTACTCCTTTATTACAAATTTTGGACTATATCTAAAAAAGCTACTATTTATTATTATTAAAATTTTTACATATTTCTTTTATTTCTTTTAAACATTCTTCATCTCTTTTATAAAAAGCCTCCTTGAAAGAAAGTTTTTCACCCTTTTGATCATAATTACATTTGTAAATTGGAAACATTTTATATTTTTGCTCTAACAATTCTGATTGTTTTATTTTTTTGTTTCCTTCAATTAGAAATGGTTTTTGAATTACTACTAATAATTCTATTCTTTTTACTTTTATAAACTCTTTTAATATTTCTTCAATCATATCATAATTATTATTATTATTTATGTATAAAACAGCTTTTTTATTTCTAAAAGCTTTACTAAATGCTGCTATTAGAGCTATATGATCTTTTACTTTTATTCCAAATGGAGATACTGTTAGTAATGGCTTTATGTCAATATTATTTATTTTTTCTACTTGCTCACTTGTATATATTTGCATATTACTTAATTCCATTATATCATCATTAATATATTTTTTTATAACTTCTTCTCTGATGCTATTGTCAAAATATACAACACTTACTCTTTCTTTATCGCTCTTATTCCATTCCATTATATATTCTTTTTCTTGTGTTGCTTCATCTATTTGCACTCTTATTTTTCTAAATCCCATCGCTTTATAAAACATAGTAGCAGGGACATTTTTTTCATAAACATTTAAATATAATTTATCATATTTTTCCTTAACATGATTTACTAACATTGTTCCTATTCCATCTCTTTGTATCTTAGGTATAACAAAAAGTGCTCCAATATATCCATCATCCATAACGCTAATAAAAGCCTGAATTTCTTCATTTTCAGTATATACCCATGTATTCGATTTTCTTAAATATTCATTTTGAACTCTTATATAATTATCTGACCAATATTTATTTGGTATAAAATTATGAGCTTTAAAATTTCCATCTCTCCATATCTGCATAATCTTGTCGATATCTGCTTCTTTAAATTCTCTTAACATACTATTTCTAACCTTCCTTAATCTTTTGTATTATATCATATAATTTTACTTAAAGCTATTAATTTCGATTTTTTATTTAAACTAAAATATTAAAAATGACAGGATATTTTTATAAAATATGACCCGCCATCAATTTTCTTTTAAAGCTTTTTCTCATATTTTTACAATATTTGCTTTTTTTAGTATTTGTAAAGTAAAATCATTTAATTAAAATAATTATTAAATATATTAATTTTTAGGATAAATTAAAAGAAGTGATTAATGCTAATTTTCAATAATCACTCTTTTTTATATTTATCTTTTTATTTATTAAATTTCAGATTCAATCTCTTTTAACATATCATTTAAAACATTGCAACTATTATCTAATTTTCCTTGTTCTTCTTTATCTAGATTTAATTCCAAAATTTCTTGTACACCTTGATGGTTAATTATTGCTGGAACACCTATAAAAATACCCTCATGATTATATTGTCCATCTAAATATGTTGAAACTGTTAATATTTCATTTTCATCATTTAATATTGCTTTTATTATTTTAGTTAATCCTAATCCTATTCCATAGTAAGTTGCTTTTTTTCTATTAATTATTTCATAGGCTGCTTGTTGAACATCTGTATAAATTTTGTCTAATATAGATAAATCCTCATGTTTTTGTTTTAATATATTTTCTAATTCAATGCTGGGATTTTTAACTAATTTTTTTTGGATGTTTCTTATATCTGTTACTAGTACTTTTATTTCTTCTGATTTATTTACTTTTTCTAAAAGAGTAATATATTCTTTATATATTTTACTATCTTTTATTGTTTTTACAAATATATTTATTTCGTTTATTATTTCATTATTCATCTAGTACACCATCTAAACTCCATGTTTTAGCATCTGTAATTTTTACATTTACTATTTTGCCTATATAATTTAAATCTGCTTTTACATTTACTAATTTATTTTCTCTTGAGTAACCACTTAGAATTCCTTCTTTGTCACTTTTTCCATCTATTAGAACTGATAGTGTTTTGTTTAATAGTTTTTCGTTTGATTCTTTTGAGTATTTATTTACTAAATCATTAAGAATTTGTAATCTTTCTTCTTTTACTTTTAGTGGAACATCATCTTTCATATTTGATGCGGGTGTACCTACTCTAGGAGAATATATGAATGTGTATGCAAGATCGTATTTACATTCATTTACTATATCTAGCGTTTCTTTAAAATCCTCATCTGTTTCATTTGGAAAACCAACTATTATATCTGTTGTTAAGCATATATTTGGTATGTTTTCTTTTAGTTTTTTTACTAAATCTAAGTATGATTCTTTTGTATATTTTCTTCCCATTAATTTTAGTATTCTATTACTACCACTTTGTACTGGTAAATGAATATATGGAAGTATATTTTCATTTTCTTTTATTACTTTAATCATGTCATCTGTAAAATCCCATGGATGGCTTGTTACAAATTTTATTCTTTCTATTTTGGTTTTACTAACATCTTCTAGAAGATTAGCCATGTTATATTTTGCATCTTTGAAATCTTTTCCGTATGCATTAACATTTTGTCCAAGTAATGTAACTTCTTTGTAACCATCTTTTACTAAATCTTCTACTTCTTTTATTATATCTTCTTTTAATCTACTTCTTTGTTTTCCTCTTGTATAGGGTACTATACAATAAGTACAAAATTTATCACAACCATACATTATATTTACCCATGCTTTATATTTGCTTTCTCTTTTTATAGGTATATCTTCTACTATATCTCCCTCTTTACTCCATACTTCTATTTGTCTAGAGTTATTTTTTATTGCATTATTTAATATTTCAGGCAATTCATGAATATTATGAGTTCCAAATACTAAATCAACATATTTGTATTTTTTCATTATTTCATTTACTACAACTTCTTCTTGTGCCATACAACCACATAAGCCAATCATTAATGGTCTTTCTTCTTTCATATGTTTTAATCTACCTAACATACCAAATACTTTATTATGGGCATTTTCTCTTATTGCACATGTGTTTAATATAATTAAATCTGCATCATTATAATCTATTGCTTTTTTATAACCCATATTTTCTAATATTGCAGATATATTTTCTGAATCTCTTTCATTCATTTGACATCCATACGTTTTTATTAAATATTTTTTATTTGAGCCAATATTTTTTAATTCATCATTTATTTTAAAATCTCTTATAATATTTACTTTCTCAAAGTTTCTTTTTTTTGCATCTATGTAATTAGGTGTTTTCATAATATCACTTCCGTTTAAGTATTTTATCATAAAATACAATAAAAAAACAACTATCTTAAAAGACAATTATCAATAGTTGTTTCTGTTACGTTTACATCTGTTTCTGTATAACTTTTTGTAATACAAAAACCATCTTTATAAAACATTACTCTAGTATCTCCATCTTCATTAGTTTGTACTATTCCTTTTTCTGGTTTTTCTCCTTTATAACTTAGGGTATTTGCTAATATATCTATTTCAGTAAAATCACCATTTTCCATTGCATATATTCTTCCTATTTTTATAATATCTCTTGCTGATATTATGTTTGCTCTTTTTTTAGATTTTGTAATTGTATTAAGTAAATTTGGTACACCTATAGTTAAAATTAATGCGAGTATTGCTATTACTGCTAAGAGTTCTATTAATGTAAATGCATTTTTCTTCATATTATCACCTAATCTTCATCAATGAAATCTAAGTATTTTTCTATAATACTATATATATCTTTTTTTCCATCTTTTGTAACTGATGAGAATAGTATAAGAGAATCATCTTTATCAATATTTAAAGTATTTAGGATAATATTCTTATATTTTTCTCTTTGTCCAAATGCAATTTTATCTATTTTTGTTGCAACTACTCTTACTCTTAGATTATAGTATTTTAAGTATTTATACATAAGTAAATCATCTTCTGTTGGCTTATGTCTAAAATCAATTAACATAAATACTTCTTTTAATTCTTTTCTGTTTGCAACATAATCTTCTATCATTTTGCCAAATTTCATTTGAGTTTTTTTATCTGCTATTGCATATCCATATCCAGGTACGTCTACTAAAAAGAAATCTTTATTTATTTTGTAAAAATTTAGTGTTTGTGTTTTCCCTGGTTTACTTGATGTTCTTGCATAATTCTTTCTATTTATTATTGTATTAACAAAACTACTTTTTCCAACATTACTTCTACCTACTATTAGGAATTCTGGTAGTTTATCTACTGGATATTGGCTTTGTCTTACTGCTGATATTGATAAATCAACACTAGTAATTTTCATATTTATCACCTTTAACATTGTAACAAATATATTAAAAAAAATCAAATGGGTTGATTATTCATCTTCCCACTTGAAATTTTTTATATCTGGCATATCTATTCCATACTCTCTTATATATGATTTATGTTCTAACAATTTTTCTTTACATAATTCATTTAGTGAAGTTCTTTTATCTCCTAATTTATCTAAATATTTAAGTGCATCCATTACCAAATGATATCTATCTATTTCATTTTGAACTCTCATGTCAAAAGGTGTAGTAATTGTTCCTTCTTCTTTGTATCCATGTACATGTACATTTTTATTAGTTCTTCTATATATTAATTGATGGATTAGTGATGGATATCCATGGAATGCAAAGATTACTGGTTTATCTTTTGTAAATATCATATCAAATTCACTTTCAGTAAGTCCATGTGGATGTTTTGAGTTAGATTCTAATTTCATTAGATCAATTACATTTACTACTCTGATTTTTAATTCAGGAAAGTATTTTCTTAATATCTTTGTTGCTGCAAGTATTTCTAGTGTTGGTGTATCTCCTGCTGATGCCATGATTATATCTGGTTCATATCCTTCGTCATTGCTTGCCCATTTAAATATACCAATGCCTTCTGTACAGTGTTTAATTGCTTCATCCATATTTAACCATTGTGGTCTTTCGTGTTTACTTGCAACAATTACGTTTATGTAGTTTTTGCTTTTTATAGAATGGTCAAAGCATGATAATAATGTGTTAGCATCTATTGGTAAATATATCCTTACTATATCTGATTTTTTGGTAACAAGATGATTTAGGAATCCTGGATCTTGGTGTGTATATCCATTGTGATCTTGTTGCCAAATATGACTTGTTAATACATAATTCAATGATGCGATATCGCGTCTAAAATCAAGTTCACTTGTTACTTTTAGCCATTTGGCATGTTGGCTTGCCATTGAATCAACTATTCTAACAAATGCTTCATATGTGTGAAAGAAACCATGTCTACCTGTTAGTAGATATCCTTCTAACATTCCTTCACATGCATGTTCTGAAAGATATGAATCTATCACTCTTCCATCATTATTTAAAAACTCATCGTAATCATAAGTTTTTGCCATAAATTGTCTATTAGTAACTTCAAATACATGATTTAATCTATTAGATAGTGCTTCATCTGGTCCGAATATTCTAAAATTTCTATTTTCTTCATTAAGTTTTATTAAATCTCTTACATATTTACCTAATTCTCTCATATCAGATGTATTAGTTATTCCTCTTTTTACATCAACTTTATAATCTTTAAAATCTGGTGTCCTTAGTTCTTTTAATAATAAACCACCATTAGCATTAGGATTTGCACTCATTCTTCTATTACCTACTGGTGACAATTCTTGTATTTCAGGAATTAATCTACCATTTTCTAAAAATAATTCTTCTGGATGATAACTTCTAAGCCAATCTTCTAATATTTTTAAGTTTTCTTTATCATCTATTGAAATTGTTACTGGAACTTGATGTGCTCTAAATGTTCCTTCTATAATATTTCCTCTTACTTCTTTTGGACCTGTCCAACCTTTTTTTGTTTTTAATATTATCATTGGATAAATAGGTCTTGTTGTTTCATTCATTTCTTTTATTTTCTTTATTCTATCAACTACTATATCTAAAGTATAAGCCATTTTTTCATGAAGGTCTTCTCCTTCTACTATAAATGGTTCATATCCACATCCTTTAAAGAATGATATGAGTTCTTCATCACTTATTCTTGCAAATATGGTTGGATTGGCTATTTTATATCCATTTAAATGAAGAATTGGTAAAACTATACCATCTGTTTTTGGATTTAAAAATTTGTTTAAGTGCCAACTTGTTGCAAGGGGGCCTGTTTCTGCTTCTCCATCTCCTACTATGCATGCTGCAATTAAATCTTTATTATCAAGTACTGCTCCAAATGCATGGGATAAACTATAACCAAGTTCTCCACCTTCGTTTATTGATCCGGGTGTTTCTGGTGCAACATGCGATGATATTCCTCCTGGAAAACTAAATTGTTTAAATAGTTTCTTTAGCCCATCTATATCTTTACTTATATTTGGATAAACCTCACTATATGTACCTTCTAAGTACGCATTGCTAACTAAAGCATTTCCACCATGTCCTGGTCCTGATATGTATATCATGTTTAAATCATATTTTTTTATTATTCTATTTAAGTGTGCATAAATAAAATTTTGTCCTGGTACTGTTCCCCAATGTCCTACTATATTTCTTTTTATGTCTTCTAATTTAAGTGGACGAGTTAATAGTGGATTATCAAGTAAATACAGTTGACACGCTGATAAATAATTTGCCGCCCTAAAGTATTTATCTATTAATTCTATTTCTTCTTTTGTTATTGTTTGCATATATATCCTCCCTACTATTTAATTATATAATATTTTTTTTTACTTTAAAAGAAAAAAAGTGTTACTCACTTTTTATCTCTTATTTGTTCTTTTAATAATAATATAAATTCATGTGTATCTATAGTTTTTGTATCAGTATTTCCAAAACATCTGTAACTAATATTATTATTTTCTTTTTCCTTATCTCCTAGTATTAAAGTATAAGGTATTTTTTTAGTTTGAGATTCTCTCATTTTATAGCTTAATTTTTCATCTCTTAAATCTATATTTACTCTAAAACCATTGTCTTTTAATAATTCATATATTTTATTTGCATACTCAGTATGATATTCATTATTAACAGGTATAACATTTATTTGTGTTGGACTTAACCAAAGAGGTAGTGCTCCTTTTGTTTCTTCTAAAATGTATGCCATAAATCTATCAAGAGATCCTAATATGGCTCTATGAAGCACAACTGGTGTTTTTTTATCTCCATCTTTAGAAACATATTTTAAATCGAATTTCATTGGTAAGCAGAAGTCCAATTGACAAGTAGATAATGTGTATTCATTTCCTACTGCTGGTTTTACATTAACATCTAATTTAGGTCCATAGAATGCTGCTTCACCTATTTCTTCTGTGTAATCTATATTAAGTTCGTTAAGTACTTCTCTAAGTTCATTTTCTGCTTTATCCCACATTTCATCATCTTGATAATATTTTTCTTTATCTTCTTTATCTCTTAGTGATAACACGCATCTATAGTTTGTTATATTAAAATCTTTATATACATCAAATATTAAATCTACTACATTTTTAAATTCTGATTTAATTTGTTCTGGTGTTACAAAAAGATGTGCATCATTTTGGCAAAAATGTCTTCCTCTTTCAATACCTTTTACTGCTCCGCTTGCTTCATATCTAAAATCATGTGCAATTTCACCTATTCTTATAGGTAAGTCTTTATATGAATGTAATTTATTTGCATATATCATCATGTGATGAGGACAATTCATTGGTCTTAGTACGAATGACTCTCCATCAACATCCATTTTTGGGAACATATTTTCTTTATAGTGATCCCAGTGACCAGATGTTTTATATAATTCAACATTTCCTACGCAAGGGGTTAAAACATGTTGATATCCTAAGTTTCTTTCTTTTTCTTTAATATAATCTTCTAATTCTTGCCAAATTATATATCCATTAGGTAAAAACATAGGAAGTCCTCTACCAACTAAATCATCTGTCATAAATATTTCTAATTCTTTACCTATTTTTCTATGATCCCTATTTTTTCTATCTTCTAATTCTTGTAAATATGCATTTAAATCTTCTTCATTTTTAAAACATATTCCATATATTCTCTGAAGCATTTTGTTTTTAGCGTCACCTTTCCAATAGGCACCACTTACTTTTAGCAATTTAAAATATTTAATTTCTTTTACAGTTTCAACATGTGGTCCACGACATAAATCTGTAAAATCTCCTTGAGAATAACAAGAAATAATTTGTTCATTTTCATCCATTCTGTTAATTAAATCTAACTTATATGGATCATTTTTGAACATTTCTAATGCTTCATTCTTTGATATTTCATGTCTTATTATTCTTTTGCCATCTTTTGATATTTTCTTCATTTCTTTTTCAATTTTTTCTAAATCTTCTTCTGTTATTACAGTATCTCCTAAATCTATATCATAGTAAAAACCCTCTTCTATTACAGGTCCAACCCAAAATAATGCATTTGGATATAAATGTTTTACTGCTTGTGCTAGTAAATGAGCACAACTATGATTAATTGTATTTAAGTTTTTATCTTCTTTAATATTTATCATTTTGTTTCCTCTCTTTCTTAAAAATAAAAAAAACCTAAGATAAGGAGTCAATTAGACGGTACCATCCTAGGTTTAACTTTATTCTATAACGGTTTTATCCGGGATTACTTTTATAATCCTACTAATAAGGTAGTAATTAATAAACTAACTATTATCTTGCACCAACCGATAACTCTCTTTAAGTATCATTTAACAATCGTGTCCTTAATCAATGTATTTATGTTGTAAGTATAATACTTATTAATACTTTTGTCAAATTATATATTTTTTAATTTTTTTTCTGGAATTTTTACTATCACTTTATCTTTTAATATATTTTCTAGTTTCTCTTTAATTTGATCTTTACTAAATGGTTTTGCTATGTAATCTATAAATCCCTCACTTATATATTTCTCTTTTGCTCCATTTAATGCATCTGCTGTAAGTGCTATTACTGGTGTATTAAATCCCTCTATCTTTTTTAATTCTTCTATACATGCTTCTCCATTCATATTTTGCATTAGTCAAGTAAAAGTAGACAATTATTTAATATAATTAATTTTTTTAAATTATATTAAATAATTTGTAAATTACTGAAAGAAATAAAGACAAAAAAAGAGATCTACAATGTGAAAATGTTTATCTTCTTCCAATTCTTTGTCTTTCGGCATTACTTATGATACTTTTAAATTTAAAAACATAATATAAATTATTTATGTTTTTTTGATAATATTTTACTTCTTCCAACATCTCTTACATAATATTCTGCTAATTGTATTTTTGAATTTATACGTTCTACTTCTCCTTTTATAAGTTCTTCTAATTCATATGCTTCTTTATCTGTTGGATTGCTGTAATAAAAAGTATCTAAACATCTGTTAACATATATATCAGATGCTCTTCTTAATGGACTTGTTGCATGACAATATGCATCTAAATTTAGTCCTGCATGTCCTAGATTTACATAATCATATCTAGCATTAGGATATTCTGCTATAAGCAAATTAAAGCATTCTTTTGCTACTGGTTTAAAACTGGAGTATTTTTCTAACTTATCTAATATACTACTATCATTATTTTTATCTAGTGTATGAACTCTATATATAAATGGTAAGTGTCTACTATGAAAGTAACTAGCAATTACATTATTTGCAAGTAACATTGTATATTCTACTATTTGTTCTGGTAATGAATTTCCCGTTATTCTAGTTCCTGTAATTTCATTTTTTAGTTGTTTATGTAAATCGTATTCTTTTGTTTTTTTAAATTTATTTTTTAATATTTCTAGAAGTTCGGATAAATCATCTATTGATTTATCAAGTTCATTTCTTCTACTATTTTTTTGATATGTATTAATTACATCATTATAATTCAATTTAGCATTTGATTTTATTATTGTCTTTAGGAAATAATAATCTAATACATTTCCATATTCATCTATTTCAAAATAATATGAATTTGCCATTCTTTTTTCATTTTTATCAAGTGATAAATATTTTTTTGTTATTTCAGTAGGAAATAAAGGTATTATTCTATCTTTTGCATATACGGATACTACTCTATTACACGCTTCTTCTATAAATGGTGAATATGTTCCTAAGTATCCAAGTGGATCTGCTATATGTACACCTAATATATATCTATTACCTTTTATCTTTTTTATTGATAATGCATCATCTAAAACTGTTGCATCAGGTCCATCTATTGTTAGTAAATATTCATCAATTTCTACTCTTTTAAATTGCTTTTCTTTTTCATTACTTTTATAAGTAGGATCTAGCTTTTTTAGATATTGATCAAAATCACCTTCTATACCATATTTAATATTTAAATGCGAGTAATCTTCAATATTTAATATTCTATTCTTTAATGAATTTATCCAATATGATGTTTCTGTATTTCTTTTTTTATTGTTAGTTAAATAATCTTGCATGATTTTATAACTTTTATTTTTTAATTCTGGTGTCATTTTGAATTTCTTTGATGACATTATTTGTGCTAATACCTCATCGTAATAAAATAAATTTTCTTTGTTTTCATCATTAAATACTTCGTTTAAATATTCTTTTATAGTTAATTCGAATATTGTATCATTATTAGCATCTTTAAAAAATACTGCATATGGATTATTATCTAATAGTTTTTCAACTAAAGATAAATTCTTTACGTTATATACTAAATATTTAATTAAACTTGTACTATCTCCTTCATATTCATTAAATAATTCAAAAACCAATGCGAGTGATAAGTTCTCAAATCTATTTATTGATTCTCTTAAAAAGTTACAATAATCAGTATTTCTTTCATTTTTTGGAATACTTGATATTCTTCCTTTCAATTCTTCTTTTATTTCATTAATTTTTGATATAAATAATGAATCATTTACAAAGTAATAATCTTTAAATAATCTACTTAATAATTTGAATGAATTAAATAAATAACTATTATCTTCATTTTCATTTATGTTTTTTATAAATGAAGAGAATATATACTTAATAAGTTCTTTATTGTCTTTAAAACCCATATCGTTTTTTATTTCTTCTATATTATAATTTTCTTTTCCTAATATTTCTTTAAATTCCATAAATTGCCTCTATCTTAGTTTCTTCTATTTTCTCCTATTAAATTCATATTCACTGTTAAATTTTTTATTCTCTCCATTATTCTTGTTGCTTTTAATGAATCGACTTTGCCTTTTGATAAAGATAGTGCACTTTCTAATTCTTCATATGTTAAGTTAGATGTAAAGAATGTCGTTAGTCCCTCTTCCATTCTATACTGAAGTATAGTTCCTAATATTTCATCTCTACCCCATAGTGTTACATTTTCTGCACCTATATCATCTATTAGCAATAATGGAACTTTTTTTATATAATTAAACTTTTCTTTAAAATCATCTGAAAACGACTCTTTTAAGCTTCTTAAGAATTCAGGCCAATATATTATTGCACTTTTTATTCCTCTTTTTGATAATTCATTAAAAGTTGCTGATATTAGATATGTTTTTCCACATCCAAAGTTACCATTTAAATATAATCCTTTTATTTTCTTTTTTGAATCATACTCATGAATAAATTTAGTTAACCATGTTATTATCTGTTTCCTATTTTTATCGTCTATATATATATCTTTCATTCTTGCATTTTTTATTTCACTTGGCATATCAAATACATATACATTTTCATTACTTTTACTATCTTTTATTTCTTTATTTTTATATTTACAACTTTTATATTCGAATATTAGTTTATCTTTATCTAATTCTTCTTTTAAATAAAAACCATATATTTCATTTTTACATTGTTCTAATCCCTTACAATTTGAACAATTTGTTTGTTCTTTAAAACATGTTTCTAATCTTGATGTATATTTCATTAATGTTTCATGCGGAAGGCGTATTTTTCTAATATATTCCTCAAAATCACTATTTTTCATTGATTTCAAATATTCTTTTTTTAAATTTGATATAACATTTTTGTTAAACATATTTGTTTTATTTAAATCTACCATATAACACCTATACAAAATCACTTAACATATCTTCTAATTCTTTGATATCATCATTACTCATTTGTTCTTTCTTAATATTTTTTCCATACCAAGTAGGTAATTTTTCTACTTCTTTTTTATTATAGTTTTCTTTAGTTTCTTTCAGTTTATTACTCTTTCTATATTCTTTTTCTGCTTGCTTCATTGCTTCACTAACAGTATTTATATTACTTAATTTCCATTGACTTGCGATGGCTTCTACAAAGTTTTTGTTTAGTTTTTTATCATTAATTCTTAAGACATAATCTATAAGTACATTTACTACTCCTGGATTAAGTTGCTGATCAACAAGAAGAGATTCGATTAAATTTACATCTTTACTAGTTGGTTTTGCACCTCCATACTTTGCTGTTAAAAAATCATATGGAGTGGTACATTCAAAGCATTCAATTAATCTTTCTTTAATATTTTTTATATCTTTAGTATCTATTTTCTTATTTGATGATTTATATATGAGTTTTGGAGGATTTTTGTTTTCAAATGAATAATAGTTTTTACAATTCTTTTTAAGTTCATTTTCATTTATCATACCTTTTTCGTTTAATGAATCTTTAATCATTTCAAGCATCGTAGTATCATCAAAGTTATATAAATACGAAAGACGGTTTATTAGTTTTTTCATAGAACTTGTAAATGTATTTAAATTACATATACCTTTTGGCATGGATGAGATGATAAAATTAAAATCAACTACATCATCTATTACCAAATCTAATTTATCTTTTTTCTTTACATTACTTTCTATCGCTTCTTCATTAATACACATTTTATATATATCACTAAAACTAGTAGTTATATTTTCAAATTCACTCATATTTATTTTAGGTATCTTGTAATATGAAAGTAATGACTGATATTCTTTTTTTCCTATACTTGATAATAAAGCAGATGATAAAAGTGGGTTTGTAAAAAACTCATTTGATGATAGTGGACTATATATTTCATAAACATAGTTATTTATTTGACCTATTTTATAATAAGATTTTAAAAGTCCTATCGCTTCTAATTTTTTTCTTGCTGAAATTATATCATCTAATTTTAAACTCATTGTATTCATTAGATGATGATGAGTATATTCATTACTCATTATTGCAGTTTTATTTAGATCTGCCCATAAAGTAAAGTATAAGCTTATAGCAATACTACCTACTATAGGTTGATATAACATGGTTAAAATTAACCTATCATTATCATTTAATAAGCTTTTATTTACAACTATATAGCTGTCTATCGGTAATATTGATATTAGTTTCATATATCCTCCATTTATATATATTTTAACATATATTTTATTTGTTTCCTAGATAAAAAGCACATTACATGTTATAATTTTAAAGAGGTGGTTGTATGAAGAAAAAATTTATTATTTTGTTTATATTTATTATAACAATTCTTACTGGATGCTCTAACAATAAAAAAGTAAGTAATAAAGATTTTGAAAAATTATCGATTGAGGAAAAAGTTAATTACAAGATGGATAATTTGTCTATTGATGAAAAAATAGCACAAATGCTTATTGTTTATTATATTGGAGATGAATATGATGAGAATTTAAGTAATATTATAAAAGAAGTTAAACCTGGTGGATTTATATTAATGAGCGATAATATAACTACTTACGATAGAACATTAAATTTTGTTAAGGGCATGCAAAATGATTCTGATATACCTATGATAATATCTACTGATGAAGAAGGTGGCTCTGTTCAGAGAATTAAAGGAATTAGAGATATTTCAGTAACTGATATACCTTATATGTATTATTTAGGTCAAACTAAGGATAAAAATCTTGCTTATAAAGTAGGAGAAATTATTGCAAATGAATTAAGAACAATTGGTGTTAATCTTACTTATGCACCTGTAATGGATATATATTCTAACCCAAATAATACTGTTATTGGTAAAAGGAGTTTTGGAAGTGATCCAAATACTGTTTATGATATGGCTACATCTTTAAAGAATGGAATTGAAGATAATTTAGTTAATACTTGTATTAAACATTTTCCTGGACATGGAGATACTGAAACTGATTCACATTTTGAAACACCTATAATAAATAAAACGCTTGATGAACTTGAAAATAGTGATTTATTACCATTTATAAAATCAATTAATGATACTAATATGATTATGGTTGGGCATATAGCATTACCTAAAATTACTAATAGTAGTATACCTGCATCTTTATCAAAAGAGATTGTTACTGACCTATTAAAAAATAAATATAACTACAGGGGACTTGTTATAACTGATGCACTTAATATGAGATCATTAACGAATAATTATTCTGATAAAGAAATATATACTATGGCAATAAACGCAGGAGTTGATTTATTACTTATGCCTAATGGTAGTAAAAATGCAATAAAATATATAAAAGAAGCTATTGACGATGAAGAAATAGATATAAATACTATAAATGAATCTGTTAGAAAAATTTTAACTTATAAATATAGTAATATTAAAGAAAATTATCTTGATAAATCATATTTAAATAAAAGTGAATATAGCAATGTTTTAAATCAAATAATCATAAATGAAAATTAATATATTAAAAAGAATCTTCAAAAAAAGATTCTTTTATTATTCACTTACTACTTCTACATTACCATTACTATTTACAACTGTACCTGTTATAAAATTATAACCAGAATCCCAATTTACTATGTCACCCCAATTAAAACTTCTACCTGTTTTATTTATTATTTTTGTTAGATTAAGATTAGATGTGTTATATTTATAAAATGCACCTTTTCCTATACTTGTGACACCATCTGGGATGGTTATGCTTGTTAGTTGATTTTCTACAAATGCATAAACTCCTATACTTGTAACGCTGTTTGGGATTGTCACACTTGTTAGTTTATTACCATAAAATGCATAATCTTCTATACTTGTAACGCTGTTTGGGATTGTTACACTTGTTAGTTTATTACCAAAAAATGCACTATTTCCTATACTTGTAACACTGTTTGGGATTGTCACACTTGTTATTCCTAAACCAAACTTTGTTTGACCCATTAACGGAACCACTTCATAATTATATTTTTTACTATATAATGGTTGTATATTATATTCTATCTTATTTGTACTTATTCCA
>ERZ857998.2173-NODE-2173-length-19193-cov-4.265336_pt1 | contig 19193 bp, 16 predicted proteins | sample MGYA00519954_ERZ857998 | MGnify/ENA primary metagenome ERZ857998 (study PRJEB31778, sample SAMEA3449424) | human gut metagenome | biome: human gut; feature: human-associated habitat; material: faeces | place: United Kingdom | collected 2010/2012 ...
AAGAGGCTCTGAAATCCTTGGAGTATCCTCCACCCCAACATTCTTAACAGAGCCGAAATAATGGATAAAAAAAGAAACGAGCACCCCGCTTGAGCCATAGCTGTACGGTAACAAACCCATTTCTTACCTAGCATTTTACCTCACTCTTTTTTATTAGTCAATAAAAAGATCTCAGCTCATATATTGAATTTCAATCCTCTGGGATATATACTTAATACATAAGTGATAGTAGTTTGTGGATTTTATGTGTGATATGAACACCAGTCAGGAGGTTGAAATGAAGTACGAAATCAAAGGCGATTCTCTGCCAGTCGTGATCTGTCAGCTGGAAGCGGGAGAGCAGATGCTCACAGAAGGTGGCGGCATGTCGTGGATGTCCCCCAACATGCAGATGGAAACCACCAGCAATGGAGGCGTCGGCAAAGCTCTGGGACGTATGTTTGCCGGGGAGAAATTATTCCAGAATATTTATACGGCACAGGGCGGCCCGGGAATGATCGCATTTGCATCCAGCTTCCCGGGATCGATAAAGCCGTTTCAAATCACACCGGGAAATGATATGATCTGTCAGAAAAGTGCATTCCTGGCAGGCGAGATGGGCGTTCAGCTATCCGTCGCAGTCAATAAAAAAATCGGATCCGGATTCTTTGGAGGGGAAGGATTTATCATGCAGAGACTCAGCGGACAGGGCATCTTTTTCGCAGAGTTTGATGGTCATGTGATCGAATATGAGTTGAAGCCGGGACAGCAGATCGTGGTAGATACAGGTCACCTGGCAGCCATGACAGCAAGCTGTCAGATGGAGATCCAGACGGTTCCGGGGATGAAGAATAAATTCCTGGGAGGCGAGGGCTTATTTAATACAGTCATAACAGGACCAGGGCACGTATGGTTGCAGACTATGCCGCTTTCCAATGTGGCGGGTGTATTGAGAGCGTACTTGCCGACTTCTAACTAATCACGGATCACAAGTCCTGAGCCGGAGAGAGGAGACATGAGATGGACAGCAGAGTGAGAGAAATTATAGATAACAGCCAGAAAGTCGTGTTTTTTGGAGGAGCAGGTGTTTCCACCGAAAGCAATATCCCGGATTTCCGTTCCGAAGCAGGGTTGTACAACGCCATGAACGACTACGGATATCCGCCGGAAATCATGCTTTCCAGACCTTTTTTTATGAAACATACGGAGACTTTCTATGATTATTATAAAAAGAATCTGATTTATCAGGATGCGAAACCCAACAAGGCTCATATCGCACTGGCAAAGCTGGAGGAAGAAGGAAAGCTTTTGGGCATCGTAACCCAGAACATCGATGGACTTCACCAGCTGGCAGGTAGCAAAAATGTCTGTGAACTTCATGGATCGGTGCTGAGAAACCGATGCATGGAATGCGGAGAGCGTCATGATCTGGCGTATATCATGGATGAAGCCAACTGTGTCAACGGTGTTCCGAAATGCAGGCTCTGTGGCAAGACCGTCAAACCGGATGTCGTTCTTTACGAAGAATCTCTGGAAGAGCATGTGCTGAAGCAGGCCGTAGACTGGATCAGCGAGGCGGACTGTCTCATCGTAGGCGGCACATCTCTGGTGGTATATCCTGCTGCAGGCTTGATAAATTATTTCAACGGGCACGATCTCATTCTCATCAACAAATCCGAGACCAGCTACGACGACCGGGCGACCCTGGTCATCAACGACTCCATCGGCAAGGTGCTGGGAGACTAATAGCCTCAAACCAGAAAGACGGAAGCTGAGCTTTCAGAAACAATAGAATTACAATAGAAGAGCAGCTGTTTTAACGGAACATCCCGTTAGCACAGCTGCTCTTTTTCAGGTTAAAATTTTCCGGATGACAATCCGCTCGCTATCCAGATCTTCTCGAAAAGTCTTTTCAGTCAGTTCTGCCATTTCCGAACTATAAAACTGACAGAAATCGATATTCGCGAACTTTTGGTAGGATAATGGGAGTTGTTATTCTCCTGTATCAGATTCTTCTTGTTTCGACAATTCAGATGATAGTTTTTTTAACTCAGTATATTTGTAAAATGCTATAAGAATTACCGCAACTAAGAATCCAAAATAAATGCTGACATCAGAAAAGCTTTTTCTAATATAATGATTAAATAAAACGAGCAAGAAAAAAGCAGCAGGGGCTTCAATCCCAAACATAATATAGAACTTTTTGATTTTCTTCTTCAATTCATCCATTATCTATCCCTCCGAAGTATGGATTAAGCACCATTTACATGATTATACAGTCATAAAGTTTCCTTTAAGATTATTCTTGAATCTTAAAATCAGCGTTGGATAATCGGTCAATTTCTTTCTGGATCCTATAGGCATTGGCGCAAGCGGAAGCAATGCAGACTAATACAAATGTAATGAATCCAAACATATGAGTTGTTCCGTGAAAGTATAGTACTAAAAGCAGCATTATTATTGGTGGTAAGATAGCAAACCAGAAAAAACTTTTTAGCATTCTGTTTAATTTATCCATCCTTCTTGTTCCTCCTCTAAACGATTAAGCACCATTCGGGATTCCCGATGTTATGCTGAAGCTGACTTTTCAAGTTTGTGTTGCAACATAAGCTCCTCCATAAAAATCTCCTTTCCACAATCATAATCAAACCCGAGAGAAATTTCAACACAAAAACCGCCTCCCATCCCCCGGCTTCACCATTATCGGCTGAAAATTGACAGCTAAGAGTGTCGCCGTTATAATATGGTAAAAAGAAAAAGTGGAAACAAGGAATATATTCATAAGTGCTTTTCTCGTCATGGTTTGACAAGCAAATGTTTATTAGAGGGGGAGTTTTGAATGAGCACAAAAAAACTTCAGTATAAAGAGTTTATAAATGCAATTGATAATTTATACGATGAGATTAATATATGGGATGACAATTATAATTTGATTTATATAAACAACGTATGTGAGAGACATTATGGATTTTCAAAAGATGAAATGATCGGGAAAAACTATCATGAATTCATAAGGGACGATTACTGGACTCCGAAGCTGTTACCACAAGCATATGCATTAAAGAAGCCGGTAGTTGGAACGCAGAAAACACATATGGGAAATACAATCACAAGCATTGTTATTCCGATTTTAGATGAAAATGGGAATGTGAAAATGGCCGTTTCTAGTGTACGGGAAGAAATAAACGATATTTATGTGAATAATCTGATGAACGCTGAAACATGTCAGGGTGAAGACAGCATTGAAAAAGGAGATATTATATATAAAAGCAAGTCCATGGAAAATGTAGTCAACTTGTGTAATAAACTTATAGAAGTGCAAGCTCCAGTGATTATCTTAGGGGAGTCGGGTGTTGGTAAATCTTTTTTAGCACGATATATGCATAGAATGAGTGGCCGAAAGGATCAGCCATTTATTACGGTTAATTGTGGGGCGATTCCGAGAGAATTGATGGAGTCGGAATTATTCGGCTATGAAGAGGGGGCTTTTACAGGTGCTAAAAAGGCGGGGAAAGCAGGTCTATTTTTGACCGCTTCTGAAGGAACTCTCTTACTGGACGATATTTCAGAACTTTCATATGAGGTGCAGTCAAAACTGTTACAGGTGGTTCAGGAAAAAGAATTTTTACCTGTAGGCGGAACAAAGGCTGTGAAAACAAATGCAAAATTGATTGTAACCACAAACCGGGATTTGAAAAAACTTGTGGAGGTAGGACAGTTCCGTGAAGATTTGTATTATCGTTTAAGTGTATTTGAAATAAAAATTCCGCCTTTAAGAGAACGCCCTGATGATATTGGGTTTCTATCTAATTACTTTATGAATAAGATGGTAAAGAATTATGGTATTGAACATAGGCTTTCAAAAGAAACGAAAGAAATCTTCAAGAATTATGCATGGAAAGGCAATATCAGAGAATTATCTCATATTATCGAAAGACTTGTAGTTACTACAGAGGATTTCGAAATCACACCTAAGCATCTACCAAACACGATGTTCGAAATTAACGCTGATTATAATGTGGATGAAAGTAAAACGTTTGACAGTTTGGTAAACGCTTATAAAAAACAGGTGATTCTTAATGCGTATAATCAATTTAAGACCAGCAGAAAGGTGGCAAACCATTTAGGAATAAGTCAGTCGAAGGCGGCAAGACTTATTAAAGAATTCACAAATGAGGAATAAAACAGATGGGGGGCTGTAATATCGTGGAAGAACTTTGACCCAGATGTGATTCAAGGCGACAGCTCCAAATCAGCAAACATTAGCATTTATTTGTAACGCAGTTCATAACTGCGTTTTTTTGATTATCTATAATCTAATAAAATACTCGATTTATAAAAAAAGGATTGCTTTGAGTCAAATATAAACATGTGAAGCATATTTGACTCGGAAAACTAAGGGGTTGCACGAAAAAATTTGTAAAAAAGAAAGAGAAAACATATTTTAATAATATTTCACGAAAAGATTTAACGAGCGTGATATTGTAATCAGAAGCGTTAAAGCTTATTGGCGTATTAGATCAAAAGATTAGAAAACGTGAAAATTGTTGATTGACAAGAAATTGGCATACAATTTGCTGTTAATACTAAGTGATTATGCGCAGGATCGACAATAGGAGTATCTTTACAGTATTTCATGAAGCCAAAGGAGGATAATGAAATGGAATGTTGGAAGGGTTTTAAAGGAACTACATGGAAAAGACAGGTAGATGTAAGAGATTTTATACAGAGCAATTATGTTCCATATGAAGGAGATGAATCATTTCTAGCGTCACCGACGGAAGCCACGAAGACGTTATGGGCTAAGGTGATGGACTATATGAAGAAAGAATCACAGAATAATGGCGTGTATGATGTTGATACAGAAAGAGTTTCCACAATAACATCTCATGCTCCAGGTTATATTGATAAGAACCTTGAAAAGATTGTAGGGATTCAGACAGACACTCCTTTAAAGAGAGCAATTTTTCCGGGAACAAGTCTAGAACAGACAAAAGAAGCACTTGAAAGCTATGGGTACAAGATGAACGATGAAATCACAGATATGTACGAAACGCATATTCGAACTCATAATAAGGGTGTTTTAAGCGTATATACAGAAGAAATTAAAAAAGCTTGTGACGCGGGAATCATAACAGGACTTCCGGAGAATTATGGAAGAGGAAGACATATAGGTGACTATAGACGTGTAGCTCTATATGGGGTAGATTATCTGCTGGAAACAAAAAAAAGAGAATTATCTCAGTTTGAGACAAGTGATATGACAAACGAGATCATCGCTAAGAGGGAAGAAATCGCATTGCAAATGGAAACATTGCTTCAATTTAAAGCAATGTGCAAAAGTTATGGTGTAGATGTTTCAGAACCAGCTCAAAATGCTCAGGAAGCAATCCAGTTTATTTATTTTGCATTACTTGGAGCGACAAAGGAGCATGACGGAGTTACAAATTCCCTGGGAAGAACGGCTACATTTATAGATGTCTACATCGAAAGAGATTTAAAAAATGGAGTCATCACAGAGCAAGAAGCTCAAGAGTTGATTGATCATTTTATAATGAAACTCCGTATGATCAGATTTCTGAGATCTCCATCTTATAACGAATTGTTTTCAGGAGATCCTACATGGATAACAGAGTCGCTGGGAGGCATGGGCGTAGATGGAAGAACACTTGTTACAAAAACGTGTTACAGATATCTGCATACTTTAAGAAATCTGGGAATAGGACCGGAGCCAAACCTGACGATATTATGGTCAGAGAACCTTCCTGAAGCATGGAAAAAGTACACAACGCGTACTTCCATTGGAACTTCCTCAATACAGTATGAAAATGATGATTTAATGAGACCTAGATACGGAGATGATTATGCGATATCGGGATGTGTAGGAGCTCTTGAAATTGGCAGATCAACCCAGTACTTCGGGGCAAGGATCAATTTCCCGAAGGCACTACTTTATGCAATTAATGGTGGAAGAGATGAACAGAACGGGGAACAAATTTCTCCTAAATTTGAGCCAATAACTTCAGAATATCTTGACTATGATGAGGTCAAGTATAAATTTTATCAGATTCTGGAATGGCTAGCCGGAATATATGTTCCAGCAGTGAACATGATTCATTATATGCATGATAAATATTCATACGAATCACTTCAAATGGCTTTGCATGATGCCAACTTGAAATATTACGAAACATTTGGAATTGCCGGATTAGCGATTGTTGTTGATTCGTTGATGGCGATCCGAAAAGGAAACGTAAAAGTAATCAGGAATGGTGACGGTATAGCAGTGGATTTTGAACGTGACGGTGAATATGTTCCTTTCGGGAACAGTAATGCGGAAAGTGATGAACTTGCTGTCGAACTAACAGAGGATTTCTTTTCGATCATCAAAAAACATAAGATGTATAAAAATGCGATACCAACTATGTCATTGCTGACAATTACATCAAATGTAGTTTACGGAAAAATAACGGGAGCCACTCCTTGCGGAAGAAAGGCGATGGAACCATTTTCGCCAGGTGCAAATCCGATGAATGGAAGGGATGTTAATGGTTCGGTGGCTTCCCTTAATTCCGTAGGCAAATTACCATATTGCTGCGCAAGTGATGGGATATCCTATACCTTTGCAATCGCCCCAAAGGCATTAGGTAAAAGTAATGATAACAGGGTAGACAATCTGATTGAACTATTGGATGGATATTTTGGCAGAGATGGAGGACAACATTTGAATGTGAATGTCTTTGATAAATCTTTACTACTGGACGCTATGGAGCATCCGGAAAAATATCCTCAGCTTACGATCAGGGTATCAGGGTATGCTGTTAATTTTGTAAAGCTGACCAGAGAACAGCAGCTTGATGTGATTTCTAGAACTATAAACGATAGAATTTAAAGGAAATGGTGAGAGGGAGTGCGTAAAGGAAGAATAAATTCATTTGAAAGTATGGGCACAGTGGATGGCCCGGGAATAAGATATGTGATATTTATGCAAGGATGCAGATATCGATGTGTATTTTGCCACAATCCGGATACTTTCGATATGAAGGGAGGAAAATATTTTCTTAGCGCAGGCGAAGTTTTTAAAAGAATTAGTGAGCTTAAAGATTTTTATAAGAAAGGTGGTGTTACGGTTTCTGGTGGAGAACCATTATTACAAGTGCAGTTTTTGATAGAATTGTTTAAAATGTGCAAGGATGCAGGAATACATACTGCTATCGATACTGCTGGTGTAAGGGTCACACCGGATGTAAAAAAGCTTTTAACATATACAGATTTGGTGCTTTTAGACATAAAGAGCATCTATGGGGATATGTATAAAAAAATTACAGGGCAGGAGATTGATGATACACTGGAGTTTGCTGGATATTTGGCTAAAATAAAAAAAAGTATATGGTTGCGCCATGTGCTTGTTCCTGGATACACTGATGATGATAAGGCATTAACAGCATTGGCGGAGTATGCACAGCGCCTTGATAATGTGGAGCGTGTAGAAATTTTGCCGTATCATAAAATGGGTAATAATATTAAATCAATTGAATTTATTAAATTAGACGCGCCAGCATCAGGATGGAGCGAAAATACGAACATTGTGAAAGTCACAGATGAAAATGGACTGTACGGCATAGGAGAAGCTGATGGTACCCCCAATGTTATTAAGGCTTATGGGGATCTGGAAACAGAACATTTTCAGCTTACTAACATCAAAGAAGTTGCTATTGGAAGAGATCCGATGGAATTCAAGGCAATATGGGATGATATGTATGATAAGAGTAAGTGGATAGGATCAAGAGGGATTGGAATATTTGCAATGTCCGGAATTGATATGGCATTATACGATCTCGCTGGAAAGCAACACAATCTTCCTGTTTACAAATTGCTGGGGGGTAAATATAAAAATGAGGTGACTCCATATTTCACTCTCTATCCATCGCATAATCTGGAACATCCTACAGCAGATGACTACATCCGTATGTATGAACCTATTATTGCAAAAGCAAAAGAAAGAAAATGTAAAGCGGTAAAAGTGTGTCTTTCCCCAGGTGTGATTTCTATTTACGATGATCATGAAGTGGTGAGATACATAAAAGCATTGAGGAAGCAACTGGGGTACGACGTAAAATTATTGATAGATTTTCTTTATAGATGGAATGATTGGCAGGCAGCAAGATGGACTCTAAATAAATTGGCTGATGAAGATATTTATCTTGCAGAAGCGGTTCTTCAGCATGATGATCTGGAAGGACACAAAAAATTGGCGGATACTGTTGAAACAAGAATCGGGGCATGTGAACTCATGACAACACACTATGAGATTATGGAGTGGGTCAAAAATACTAACATTTCAGCAATTCAGCTTGACTGCAACAGAGCAGGCGGACTTACGGCGCTTATGAGAATTCAGGAATTTTGTGATAACTATAATGTTCAGGTAATGCCTCACGGTTGGGCAAGTGGAGTTACAGGGGCAGCAGTCAGACATTTTTCTGCGGCAAGCAAAACTTCGCTGTATCCTGAATATCTTCACAAAGATTTCTGGCCTGGTGAATTAATAAACAATTTAACTTATGATGATCCTGAAATCGTGAATGGAACTGTAGCTGTATCAGAAGAGCCAGGTCTTGGAATGAAAATTAATAATGAATATTTCAAAGCGAAAACAGGTGTTGAGTTAGAGTAATCAAAGATTTTGGAGAGAAGGATTATGAAAAGAGTGGATACAATAAATAGAAAGAAAATCGATATAGTATCTGTTGCACTTGCTTTGGTTGCAGTAGTCTTGATAGGAGGATGGCTTATTATTTCTCCAGACAAGGCTGTTGAAAATATCACTAATGTAAAAGCCGGCGTGACACACGTTTTATCCCCGTTTTATTTGTGGCTTGGTCTTGGATGTTTTGTATATCTTCTGTATTTCTCGCTTTCCAAATATGGAAATATACGATTCGGGAACGGAAAACCGGAGTTCAAAACATTCAGTTGGTTGGTCATGATGTTTTGTGCGGGAATGGGATCGAGTATGATGTTATGGTCTGTTGTTGAGCCTCTGTACTACGTATCAGGGCCCCCTAGAGGAGCAGAACCGTTCAGTGCAGATGCATATTCTTTGGCTGAAACTTATGGGATTTTCCATTGGACGTTTATAGCATGGACATTATTTGCAGTGGGTGCTATACCGTTATGTTACAGGTTTTATATATTAAAGAAACCAGGATTATCCTTATCAGCAGCATGTGAAGGAGTGCTTGGTGATAAAATTTATGGACCAATAGGAAAGCTTATTGAAATCATTGTTATATTTGGTATTTTAGGTGGACATGGGACTACATTGGTATTAGGAATCCCTATGATCCAAAATAATGTGGCAAAGCTTTTTGGTGTGCCGGATACCTTGGCTACAGGGATAATTTTAATTGCTATAGTTACTGCGTGCTTTATGGTCAGCTCTTTCTTAGGGCTGGAGAAAGGCATGCAGAATCTATCTAGATGGAATGCATATGGTGCAATTGCACTTGCGGTTTACTTTATTGTTGTAGGACCAACACTATTTGACCTGAATCTGTTTACAAATGCAATCGGATACATCTCAACCAATTTTATCGAAATGTCACTGTGGACCGATCCGGTGAATCAGAGCGGATTCCCTGAAACTTGGACAGCATTTTACTGGGCGTGGTGGCTTGCTCTGGGACCTTGGATGTGGATTTTTACAACGAGGATTTCAAGAGGAAGAACACTAAGAGAGATCATGTTAGGTATGCTTCTGGCTGGAAGTGCAGGTTGCATGCTGTATTTCGGAGCAGTAGGAGGATATACGCTTGACATTCAGTTAGGCAATGAACTCGATCTTGTGTCTATTTTACAGGACAAGGGACAGCCACAGGCAATTACTGAAATGGTGCTTACACTTCCTTTAGGCAAGGTGATTTTGTTTGTATGGGCTGTTATAGCGACAATATTTCTTGCGACAACACTCGATTCGTCCTCTTATACATTGGCGGCAACTACGACGATTGGACTCAAAGAAGGTGAGAATCCATCAAGAGGATTCAAATTGTTCTGGGCGATTTTGTTGGCAGTAGTTCCATGTAGCCTTTTATTTGCAGGGGCAGATCTTACTGCATTCCAGTCGATGGCCGTTCTGACGGCGACCCCGATTGCTATTTGTACTATTATAGCTTTGGTGGGGGGTGCAAAATGGATTTTCAGAGACTATGCACATATGTCTAAGGATGAAATTATTAAACAGGAAAATAAGAAAATAGAAATGGCTGTTGAAAATATCAAGGAAGAAAGACTTTCGGCGAGATAGTTAAAGAAAGAAGGAGAATTATGAAGATATTGCATTTAGGTATCCCGGTACAACGGAAGACTGCAGAGCATCAATATACCTACGTAGAGCCAATTAAACTTCATGTGACGAATGCAGATAACCATGAATATAAATTACAATATGTGTATCCGGAAAGGGAATCCCCGTTGCCTGAATCTGTAAAAACGGAAAATCATCTTGCTATAGAGGTTGAAAACATAGAGGATGAAATTAAGAATTTTGATGAAATATTATATCCTCCAATAGATGTATTTGGAAAGATGAAAATATGTTTTGTGCGCAAAGAAAATATTATTTTCGAGCTTACTGAATTTCTAAATTAATACATACCTTCAGGGACATCGCTCCTTGAAGCCATAACCTGTTCTTTTATCAACTTTAATTTTGCTGTTAAAACCTTCAAGTCTGTCGGTGCTTATCTGATGCTTTGCATAATTGATAAGTCTCGGCAGGCTTTTCCTTTAATATCAACAAAATTGCTTAAAAGCAAGATTTCAACACAAAATCTCTCCATCCCCCGGCTTCACAGCATTTTCATTTGCTCCACTGCTCCCTGTGTGCTATACTCAAACTGTGTGTAAATTTGTAAATACAAACACGCAGCAAACAGAACAACGAGGTGGATATAAAAATGAATATACTATTAGCAAACGATGACGGCATCGATGCAAGAGGGATCCACGAACTGGCAGACGCCTTAAAGGGGCTGGGCGATCTTTACATAAGCGCCCCGGATTCTCAGAGGAGTGCCAGCGGACACGGGATCACCGTATCGCAGCCCATCACAGTGACAGAAACGACTTTCCCGGGCGCGACCGGAGCCTTTCGCATGTCGGGGACCCCGGCGGACTGCGTGAAGCTGGGCGTGAAACTTTTGCAGAAAGAAGGGATCAAGATCGACATGGTGTTTTCCGGCATCAACCACGGCGGAAATCTGGGGACCGACACCCTGTATTCCGGGACGGTATCAGCGGCCCTGGAAGGAACCATATGCGGGATCCAGTCCGTGGCAGTTTCCGTAAACAGCCATGAAGTAAAAACCTTTGAATACGCCAAGATCCTGGCGCGCAGAACATGTGAAAACGTGGCAGGAAAACTTTCCACGGACATCGCTTTGAACATCAATGTGCCGAACCTTCCACCGGAGGAAGTAAAGGGGATCAAATACGCCAGACTTGGCAACAGAGAGTACAAGGAATTCTTTTCGCCGATCGAAGAAGGCAGCGGTTACGCCAAATACCGCTATACGGGAGATCCTGTTATCTATGAAGGTCTGCCGGACACCATAGACGTGATCGCCATGCAGGACGGATATGCGACCATAACGCCGCTGCACCGGGATCTTACGGATTACAACCTTTTAAAAGAAATGGAAAAATGGAGGATAGAGAAATGAGTTTTATCACAAAAGACGATACCGTTCTGGTAGCCATTGACTTTCAGGAAAAACTGATGCCGGCTATGAGCAACGGAGAGGAAACAGAAGAAAGAGCTGCGAAGCTGATCCGCGGCATGAAAGTATTCGACATCCCTGCCATCGTGACCCAGCAGTACACGAAGGGGATCGGACCGACTACTGCAAAGCTTTCAGCGGAGCTTGGCGATTTCAAGCATGTGGAGAAAACAGCATTCAGCGCCATGCGCATGCCGGAATTCCGGGAAAGACTGAAGGAAACCGGCAGAAAGAATGTCGTGATCTGCGGAGTGGAAGCCCATATCTGCGTGCTGCAGACGACTTTGCAGCTGATGGAAGAAGGATATAATGTATATCTTGTCGTAGACTGCATCGATTCCAGGAATGAAAACGATAAATTATGGGGAATCTCAAGAATGGGGGAGGCCGGCGCGGTCATCACCACATACGAATCCGTGCTGTACGAAATTCTGCAGGATTCTAAAGCGGATGGATTCAAAGCGATTTCCGCTATCGTAAAATAAGACCATATAGGACAGGCGAAAAATATGCATATTTTTGAAAACGAGATAACACTGGGAAACCGGCCGATCCTGGACGAGTACATGAATTCATACGAGTACAAGACGTCCGGACTGTCGTTTTCCTCTATGTACATGTGGCGCAACATCAATCTGTTTCAGTGGGACATCATTGGCGACTACATGTGCGTGACGGGGCTGAGTCATCTGGAACTGGAAGACGGGATCTCGCTGCCGTTTCTGTTTCCGCCTCTCACCAGGACGGGAAGATATGAGAAGGAATCATTAAGGGAAACCATTTATCGCTGCAAAGAGATCTTCGAGAAAAAAGGGTATCCTTTCAGCCTCAGGCTGGTTCCGATCCATATGCTGGACATGATCAAAGAAGCTTGCCCGGAAATAGAGTTTGAAGATGACCGGCCAAACTACGACTATATTTATTTGACAGAGGATCTTAAAAATCTCAAGGGCAGAGCTTATCACGGCAAGAAAAATCACTTGAATTATTTCAAGAAAAATTTCGAATACGAATACGTGCCTATGACCTCCGATATGGCGGATGATGCCATGAGATTCATTGCGGAGTTTAACGCGCGAAAGGAGATACCGGCTCACGAAATGGAACTGCTCAAAATGGAAGAGCGTGCCATGGACGACGTGTTCCGCAACCTGGAAGCGGCGGGATACCGGGCAGGAGCAATCCTCATCGACGGGAAGATCCAGGCGCTTGCCGTAGGAGGGAAACTGGGAAAAGAGACTATTACCGAACATGTAGAAAAAGCAAATATCAATTACCGGGGACTGTACCCGGCTATCAACAATGAATTTTGCATCCATATCGCATCGGAGGCCAAGTACCTTAACCGCGAAGAGGATATGGGGATCGAGAACTTGCGGAAGGCAAAGCTTTCATATAAGCCGGTTCAGATCCTGGAAAAGTATATCGGCACATTCAAATGAAGGAGACCATTATCATGAGAGAAGTAGTGATCGTAGGAGCAGCCAGAACCCCTATCGGAGCTTTTGGAGGAACCTTAAAAGACGTTCCGGCAAGACAGCTGGGCGCAATCTGTATCAGGGAAGCACTGCAAAGAGCCGGCGTTGATCCGGCGACGGTAGACGAAGTCGTAATGGGTAACGTTCTGCAGGCAGGACTTGGACAGAACGTGGCGCGTCAGATGGCCATGGATGCCGGTGTGCCGAAAGAAGTCCCTGCATTCACCCTCAACAAAGTCTGCGGATCAGGGCTGAGAGCAGTATCTCTGGCAGCCCAGATGATCAAAGCAGGGGATGCGGAGATCATCGTAGCAGGCGGCGCAGAGAGCATGTCTCAGGCAGGCTATGTAGTTCAGTCTGCGAGGTGGGGATCCCGCATGGGGGATGTTCACATGACGGACGTTATGCTCAAGGATGGTCTCACCGATGCTTTCTACGATATCCACATGGGGATCACGGCAGAAAACATCTGCGAGCAGTGGGGCCTGACCAGAGAAGAACTGGATGATTTTGCTGCAAAGTCACAGCAGAAGGCTGTTGCCGCTGTCCAGTCCGGCCGGTTCAAAGACGAGATCGTACCGGTGGAGATCCCTCAGAGAAAGGGAGATCCCATCATTTTTGATACTGACGAATATCCAAAGGACGGGGTGACGGCGGACAGCATTAACGGACTGCGCCCGGCCTTTAAAGAAGACGGGATCGTAACGGCGGGCAATGCATCCGGACTCAACGACTCCGGTGCAGCTGTTGTCGTGATGTCAAAAGAAAAGGCGGATGAACTGGGAATCAAGCCGCTTTGCACCATAAAGTCCTATGCATCGGCAGGTGTTGATCCGCGGATCATGGGGATCGGGCCGGTGCCATCTTCCACGAAGGCTCTGGAAAAAGCGGGAATGGAGATGAAAGATATCGATCTCATCGAAGCCAACGAAGCCTTTGCAGCACAGTCTGTAGCCGTGGGCAAGGAAATGGGATTTGATGAAGATAAGCTCAACGTAAACGGTGGAGCTATCGCACTGGGACATCCGATCGGTGCATCGGGATGCAGGATCCTGATCACCCTGATGTATGAGATGCAGAAAAGAGGCGCTCATACCGGACTTGCGACACTTTGCATCGGCGGAGGACAGGGAACCGCCATGATCGTAGAGCGCTAAAAGCGCCGGACGATAAAACCTGTTAAAAGCTGAGAATGCGGCGGGAAGCCCGCCGCTTTGCATAAACTATAAAACAATTAGGAGGATAACACATGGCAGAATCGAATTTCATCCATAATATCATCGATAAAGATCTGGAAACGCAGAAGTACGGAGACAAGGTACACACCCGTTTTCCTCCGGAACCAAACGGCTATCTGCACATCGGACACGCCAAGTCCATCTGTCTCAATTTTTCAACGGCGGAAAAGTACGGTGGTCAGTGCAATCTGCGTTATGACGATACAAACCCGGTCAAGGAGGACGTGGAATATGTAGATTCCATCGAGGAAGATGTGAAGTGGCTGGGATTTCAGTGGGACAACCGGCTTTGGGCGTCCGACTATTTTGATGAAATGTATGATTGTGCGCTGGATCTCATCAAGAAGGGCAAAGCTTACGTCTGCGACCTGAGCGCGGACGAGATCCGTGCATATCGCGGCACGCTCAAGGAGCCGGGAAAGGAAAGCCCGTCCAGAAACCGCAGCGTGGAAGAAAACCTGAAATTATTCGAAGAAATGCGGGAAGGCAAGTACGCAGACGGGGAGAAGGTCCTCCGGGCGAAAATCGATATGGCTTCTCCGAATATGAATATGAGAGATCCGGTCATCTACCGTATCGCTCACATCAGCCATCACAATACTGGCGACAAATGGTGCATTTATCCGATGTACGACTTCGCTCATCCTATCGAGGATGCTATCGAGGGGATCACTCATTCTATCTGCACGCTGGAATTCGAAGATCACAGACCGCTTTACGACTGGGTCCTGGAAACTCTCGGCAGGTGGGAAGCTCCGCCTCAGCAGATCGAATTTGCGCGTCTGAACCTGACCAATACCGTTATGAGCAAGCGCTACCTGAAGGCCATGGTGGACGATGGTACGGTAGATGGATGGGACGATCCGCGGATGCCGACCATCGCGGGGATCCGTCGCAGAGGCTATACGCCGGAAGCGGTGCGCGATTTCTGTGAAAGGATCGGTGTGTCCAAGGCCAACAGTACAGTAGACGTGGGCCTGCTGGAACATTGCGTCAGAGAAGACCTGAAACAGAAGGTGGCAAGTCGCAACGTGGTAGAAAACCCGGTCAAGGTCATCATCACCAACTATCCTGAAGAGCAGACCGAAGAAATGGAGCTAGAAAACAACAGAGAAGTGCCTGAAATGGGGAACAGAACCGTTCCGTTCAGCCGTGAACTGTATGTGGACGGCGACGACTTCATGGAAGTTCCGATCAAGAAATATTTCCGCCTCTTCCCGGGTAATGAAGTCCGTTTTAAAGGAGCATACTTCATCACCTGCAATGAAGTAGTCAAGAACGAAGACGGCTCTGTCAAGGAGCTGCTTTGCACTTATGATCCGGAAACGAGAAGCGGGAGCGGCTTCGAAGGACGCAAAGTCAAGGGAACGATCCACTGGGTCGATGCGAAAACAGCTGTTAAGATCAAGATCCGCAACTATGACTATCTGATGGTGGATGACGAAGAAGGAAATCAGGTGATGAATCCTGATTCTCTGACAGAGAGCATTGGATATGCCGAACCGCTGGTGGCAGAAGCCAAGCCGGGTGAACGGTTCCAGTTCTTCCGCAAAGGCTACTACATCGCCGACAGCAAACTGACAAATGACACAGAAAAGGTATTCAATAAAATCGTAGGGCTGAAAAGCTCCTGGAAAAAGTAGATAGGGGTGGTAAAATGGATTATTATAAAGAGTCCCTGAAAATGCACGAAGAGCATAAAGGGAAAATGGCGGTTGCCAGCAAAGTGAAAGTAGAAACAAAGGACGACTTGTCCACGGCGTACACACCGGGGGTAGCCGAGCCGTGCCGCAAGATCAAGGAAGATCCTGAAAATGTATATAAATACACGAACAAGTCCAATATCGTGGCTGTAGTATCTGATGGTTCCGCGGTCCTGGGCCTTGGGAACATCGGCGGCCTGGCGTCCATTCCGGTCATGGATGGCAAATCTCTGCTGTTCAAGGAATTCGCGGGCATCGACGCATTCCCGATCTGTCTGGAAACTCAGGATGTGGATGAGATCGTAAATATTGTCAAGAACATCGCACCGACACTGGGCGGGATCAACCTGGAAGACATCTCTGCACCGCGTTGCTTCGAGATCGAAGAAAAACTGCAGGCGCAGGTGGACATCCCGGTGTTCCACGACGACCAGCACGGCACAGCGGTAGTGGTTTCGGCAGCTGTTATCAATGCTGCAAAGCTGACGGGAAGGAAGCTTTCCGACATGACGGCTGTCATCAACGGTGCAGGCGCTGCAGGCACAGCTATTGCAAAGATGCTGCTGAATCTGGGGATCCGCGACATCGTGGCCTGCGACAGCAAAGGTATCCTGACTCGCGACAGAGGCGATCTCAATGAAGCGAAGAAGCGGCTGGCGGCTGTTACGAATGAAGAGCAGATTTCCGGAAGTCTGGCGGACGCTGTTTCCGGACGGGATCTGTTTATCGGTGTTTCTGCTGCAAAGGTGCTGACACAGGACATGGTGCGCAGCATGAATAAAGATGCCATCATTTTCGCCATGGCAAATCCGGAACCGGAGATTCTGCCGGATCTGGCAAAGGAAGCTGGTGCGGCTGTTGTGGGAACCGGACGTTCCGATTATCCGAACCAGATCAACAACGTGCTTATCTTCCCGGGACTCTTCAAGGGTGCGCTGGCAGCACGTGCGAAACGCATCACAGAAGAAATGAAAACTGCCGCTGCATATGCATTGGCAGAGATCATCCCGGAAGAAGAACTGAAGCCGGACTATATCATCCCGAGTGCATTTTATCCGAATGCTGCCGATATCGTAGCAGACGCTGTGGAAAAAGCCTGGGAAGAATAGAGCGGCAGGCGAAAAGTACCGACTTAATAAATACATAGAAATGCAAGAAAAAACTCCAGAGAGTTGAAATCCGCTCTCTGGAGCTTTTTTATTACATGATTGTCAGTCCATAATAGGGGGTATCTTGCCCTTTCCGCTGCGCCTTTTCTGGATCAGCTTCGCTTCTCTGCGGCGGACCCACTTCAATACAAAGATCTGGATGATCCCTGCCAGCGGTACTGCCAGCAGCATGCCGACGATCCCGCCGAAATAACCAAACACGCTGACAGCCAGAAGTACGACAAGAGGTTTTAATCCGGTAGAGGATCCCACGACTTTCGGGTATATGAAGTTGGAGTCGATCTGCTGAACAGCCAGCAGGATCACGACAGCCAGCACACCGTGCCAGAAGCCGCCTGTGCAAAGCCCCATCAGGAAAGCCGGGATCATACCCAGTACCGGGCCGAAATATGGGATAACGTTGGCGAGACCTGCGAAGACACCGATGAATACGGCGGCCTCAAGCCCCATGATAGAAAGTCCTATCGATGAGAGGATCGCCACGAACAGGGAGTCTAAAAGCGCGCCGCGGATGAAGCGGGACAGCACGACGTTGATATCGTGGAGTGTTTCTGTAAATACTGCATTGGCTTTCTGCGGCAGGAGCAGATGCAGAAACTTTCGCCACAGCCCCAGGAAAAACTTCTTGTCCTTCATCAGGTAAATACTGATGATGATGCCGATGACAAAATCAACGATATTCCCGCCCAGGCTGGTCACAAAGGAAATGGCTGTTGTAGCGCTCATGTTTTCGCTGATCCAGCTCATTAAATAGTTGGTGAATTCCGTGACCTTATCCGAAAGGATATCGTGTGGGATATTGTGCTGGATCCAGGTCTGAAGTGTCGCTTCGTATTTAATAGCTGTTCCCATCAGGTCCTGAAGCATGTTGGGCACGTTGGTAAAGGAAATGCGTCCGATCAGCATCACGGCAAATCCGTACAGGATCGCCAGGATCGCAGCTATCACAAATAAGTATGATATAAGCACGCTGATCAGGTACCGGGTGTTTTTCTTTTTCTCCAGCTTGATCGGATCGTCGGGCAGGCGAACCAGAAGCTTTAGCAGCTTGCCGTCGACGAACGATACCAGCGGGTTAAGCAGATATGCCAGCACAAGTCCGATCAGAAGCGGTTTAAATGCATCCATAAGCACGAGGAACCCGTGATGAAGCCCGCCGGTGATGGAACCGATGTTTTTTATCAGGAAATAGAGAATATATAGCAGGATCGCGTTGAATACGATGAAAAAGGTGTGCCGTATAAACGTATTATCCTTTAATATCATTTTTAATTTGTCCATACTCTTTCCTCCCATTTCTAACTATTATATACCATAGAGCCGGTGGACAAGTGTGCGGAATGTGAAAAAAGCCGGATTTCTGCAAAGATTCTGATCCGGATCCAAGGTTTTCATACATTATAATGAGTGGCTGGCCGTCTGTATTTTCGCTGCTCCGCAGTCCTTGGGGATCTTTCTGCAAAGGCGACGAAGCAAGTGTTTGCAAAGGGTAAGGCCCTGCCGGACCACTCTCCTGCGAAAGACCGCAAAATCCACGTAAAAAAGAAATCGAAAAAAGGCAAAAAAAGATGCAAAAATCCGTTGACAAGAGGTAATATCTTTGGTAAGATAATCAAGCTGTCAGAGAGACGCAGACAACAAAAAAACAACGTAAAATGAGGCGATGGCTCGCATGGAAATGGACAGAAAAACGCTTCGAAAAAAGTTGAAAAAAGTTGTTGACAAGCTCGAAGGCATGCGATATAATAAAGAAGTTCGTGAGAGCGAACAAGCCTTGAAAAAGGCACTGAACATTGAAAACTTCATAGTGTAGAAATTTGAGTCAAAATAAATTTGATTTAAA
>ERZ857998.2176-NODE-2176-length-19180-cov-16.002562_pt1 | contig 19180 bp, 21 predicted proteins | sample MGYA00519954_ERZ857998 | MGnify/ENA primary metagenome ERZ857998 (study PRJEB31778, sample SAMEA3449424) | human gut metagenome | biome: human gut; feature: human-associated habitat; material: faeces | place: United Kingdom | collected 2010/2012 ...
GTACTTGCCATACTGCTTCGTAAGCATACATTGGCTCATTGCAAATGTATTTTCCTGTTGTTCCATATCGGTTCTCCTCTGTTATAAGCTAAAACCGCTGCACAGAAAATCAATCCGTACAACGGTTTTGTTGATAGATGTATCATTCAGCCATATAAATTTGTTACTCCATTGTCATCCCGCAAGTCTTTTTATTCGCGGCGGTGTTCATAGATATAAAAACGGACATTAAACCATACAAAAATTCAACAAGTAGAATTTTGTTGCAACCGCTGCGCGATGTCATGGTATAATAGGATGGTGCCATAGTCCTTACATTATTATATATAGGAGTATTCTGTCCCGTGAAAGAGAATATTGAGATCCAGGCCACCAGCTTTGAGCGGATTCGTCCATACCGTATGAACGAAGCAAGCGAAAATGGCGAGGTTTCCGCCGCCATCGAATCTATGGGTAAGCACGGCTCGATCAACAGCTATTTTTATGTAAAGCTGTCCGCGCAGCTTCTTGCACAACTCCCGGCATTTAACACTATGAAGTTTTTGCTTTCGGATGGCGGCTCCTGGAATCTCATTTTTTACACTGGCACTGACAAATACACGTATCCTTTCCCAGCAGAAGAAATGGAAAAGCTATGCACAGCTCATGGCATCATCATCCATCATTGACATTTAACTGGGCGGGCGAATTAATTGCCGCCCGCCCGGTTATCTTCACTGCGTGCGCCCACAACGATGCATGCGTATGCCAGCAGTGCAAAAACAATTCCAACAACAATTACTGCTCTCCACATATTCACCCCTCCCTCTTCAATAAGTCCATCTCCAGAAGCAGAACAGATTTGCTTCTGAAGATGGCTTTTATTTTACAGCCACATTTGACACTACTCCCCTGACTGTCCGGGCATCCTATACTGTAGGTACTGGCTGGTACCATCATGGGAATCTCACCCCCGGCAGGATCTCTGCCGGCCGCCCCCTTTGCTTGCGGCTAAGGCTGGACGGAAGTATCATTGTCCTCTTTCCATGTCATTGCGCTGCACCCCGCCACAGGGTGCTTTCAGCGGACTGTATTCGCTCGATACCATATTCTGCGGTTTCAGTGGTTATCAACGGCCACCGTGGTTGTCTTCGCGCATCCCATTCGCGCTTGCCGGCCTGGTTTTACCCCTGGTTACGGCTGGAAGAGAATGTTCAGTATAGGATGGATATTCTGTTTTCAAAGTGCCGAGAGTTTCCCTCTCACTCCCTAGCCCTTGAGAAAGCCGTTTTTAACCACATTGTTTTTAAAATTATTCAAATTCAGCAAAATGCACAAAACAGCTGAGATTTTTTATCTCAGCTGTTTTGTATGTATACTTTTTATCCTTTTGATACTTTGGGGATAATCGACTTATATTTTTGCACCGCTCGATTTTTATGATTCAAAACTGTTTGGTTATCTAAAGACAGTATTTGCGCAATATCACTTGTTGCATATCCCTCGGTATATAGCTCCACAACCCGATACTGCTGCTCGGTCAGACTCCTTAACCAGGAAAGGAGGTCGGAGCGTTCAACCTGATCGATAAGCCCGCCAATATCATCTTCCAAATCAGGTGAATGCATCGAATGACTTTCTTGAAAAAGCGTATCCACCCCTTTGGGTGGCCTGTCCTCTCTTTCACAGGCTGGCACTACATCGGTCCTTCTGTAAAAACGTCGCTCACCATTGAATTCCAGCCGATATGCTCTCGCTGCTTCCCTGATTTGCTTTCTCTGCATCCCTGCCTTCCTCATTTCGAGTTTGGCTGCTTTCCATTCTCTTTTATATTCCCTCTCTGCCATGGCATGATTATACTTCATTTTTACTCCTCCATCTGATGTGAACTTGTTTTGGGACAAGGTCACACGGAGGAGCTCGTATCCATGTAGATGATCGCGTTGTAAATGATACAGCTTGTCTGCTTGATGTATCTGCTACGAAAAGATACTCTCTCTCATAGCACCAAATACTTCACCGCACCCCTACATTTTCTTTGCGGTGAATATGCTTGAACATTAGCCAATGCTATCTAACCTTCATTACCGCATACCGAAGATACGGATAAAACACTGTATAGTTACGACCCTGTGCTTTAACGCGCCAATAATACAACCATTTGAAATAGTTAAATTCTCATAATTTTATAATTTACAGCAATAATACATCTTATAGGTATATTCATATTCTTAAAGTTTCTTACTCAATATTTTATCATCTGATAGGCTTTACTTGAGGTGATTCCCATGAACGATAAGCTTTATCGAGATATTGGAAAGCGAATAAAGTTGGCCCGACGCGCTTGTTCTATAACTCAAGAAAGACTTGCCGAGATGGTCGGTGTTACAAACCAACATATCAGTAATATTGAAGTCGGTAACAAAGCTCCTTCCTATGAATTGCTTTACGCAATTGCTGAAAAGCTAAACTGTTCTGCTTATAGCCTTCTTCCTGCAGAATCTTCTAATAGCGGAAAATACTTTTCAGAAGAAATAATGCATTTGCTGCAATCCACTCCCTTCCTGCTACCATTCACATAAAGTATTGGCCGTCGGGCTATTATGTAGAGTCTACCTATCAAGATAATTCCCGTTTCCACATGGCAGCAGTCAATAAGGACGGTTTATACAGCACAGTAGAAATTCTATTAATGGATGAACCTCAAACGGTATTACTTGATAACGAATATTCCGATTATTATCGAATATCTTTTGGCTCGAATGATGCCTTATGGACCTGTCACGAATCCGGAAATAACATTCTCACTTGGGCTGACCAAAATGTTCTTTATCAAGTGACCACGGCAGCATCGCTTAATGAGGCAATATATATTGCCGAAAATATCGAAATGGGATGAAATCTTCTAACGGTTGTTCTCTGCAATGCCCTAAACTTCAGAAAACAATATAATTTTTTCTGTGAAGCTGTAACCTTTTTATTGTATTTACGTATCCAATATGTCTTCCTTTATTTTTCTTGGAGGTTATACAATGAAAAAGTTTATTTGTATTGTGCTTACCGTCGTCCTCGCACTATCTTGCATGAGCGCTTTTGCCGCTGAGCCGCTTTCTTCTCAGGAAGGTGGAACAACCGCTCAAGAGAGCATTACTCCATTTTGGGTCAACACCCTTTCTATCATCCCTTCCATTTCTGGCAGCGCCGGAACATATTCCTGCTCAATCAATGGTGTTTCCGGGACAACCAAGATTTCTGCTACCTTGGTACTATACGAGAAAGGTTGGCTAGGCGGCTATACAGAGGTAGCGCGCACCAGCCACACCACATATTCCGCTTCATTCTTCAAGTCTGACTCCTACAGTTTCAGCTCCGGGAAAACTTATAAGTTAGAAGTCAGCGGAACTGTCACGCGAAATGGCTATGCAGAGCCTGTTTCTGCAACTATTGAACAGAAAATATAATTATTCCCGCATTTAAATCTTTCGAGGAAGACAGCAGCGGCATTGGTAAATATACCAATGCCGCTGTTTTTTACTTCACATTGTTCTTCGTCCATGTTACAATCATTAGAAACATATCTATATCTTATAGCTTCATTTTTTGCTTGATTGAATACGCCGTCTGAAACGATTCACTTCGGCCGCCCGGATGGTGCATGCAGACCGGCAAAATGGTGCATCGCCACCGTGATCATGGTGCAATGTCAACGCAGCCGTTAAAATGAATTTAGCATCGCAAGATGCGAATTCATTTTAGGAGGTCATACCAGGGTCAATCACAAAGAGATCCTTGATGTGTGAGTGACCGCGAAACGCTTCTATGCGGGGAACACTTTGAAAAGCGTTCCCCCCGCTCCCCCTCGAAACCCGCTCCATTCCTGCAGAATGGTTGCACCGTCCTGGCGGAAACAATACACAATTCCTGCGGCAGAGATGCACCATCATCTGCGGTCAAGCTGCACTTTTTGGCCGGCATACGCACTTGATGTAACTATTCTATTTTTATCACGTATACAAAGTATTCTATGGTGAATCGCAATTTTGCTAAATTGCGAGAGAGGAGACTTCGTAATGTATCAAATTGCTATTTGTGATGACGAAAAAATTTTTACTGATAAGTTGGCTCATATGATAAAACAGTATTCCAATGCTCATCACCATGTCATTGATCTACACCTTTTTCAACAGGCGGCCGACTTCATACAAAGTTCTCTGGAGTCTTACGATATCGTTTTTCTTGATGTCCGCTTTGGTGAAATTAGCGGGATTGAGGTTGCCAAAGCCCTGAGAGCAAAAAACGAGAATGCAATTTTGATTTTTGTATCCGCTTTCATAGAATATGCTATCATGGGTTATTCTGTACATGCATCGGCATATCTTCTCAAAAGTGACTTGGATGGAACTTTTGAGAGTTGCATGGATGAGATCTTCCCACAAATTGGCTCTAAGGAGATTTCAGTCCGTGTGCCATATGAACATGTAAATGTTGACATCCCTTGTAAATCTATCATCTACATGGAAAGCTATAAACGTCAAATTCAAATACATACGTCCCTTCCACGCTATCCTTCCATTCTTTACTACGCGAAGTTATCCGACATGATAGAGACTCTTGCACCCCATGGATTTCTTCGAATACACAAAAGCTATTTAATCAATCTTTCTCGCTGTCGAAGGATCCAAAATCGACTGGCCTACATGGACAACAGTACTGAACTGCCATGCAGCAGACAAAACTATACTGATATCGTACAAAAATTTCTTCAGTGGAAGGAGCGGGAAATATAATGGAACATCTAATGGAGATAATGACTACTGGCACAGAAACATTCTGTATTGTACTTTTACTCAATACATTTTTCGAACGAAAGTATACATCATACAGATTTTTCTTTCCGCTCTCAGCTGCCTTTCTCTTCTACCTTTGGCTGCCCTTAAACACGATACTCGCCACCTCATTCGTCACAAAACTTTTTATATCCATCCTCATCTGGCTTGTCTTTTCTCAAATATTTTATACTGGAGCACTTCCTTTTCATCTCTTTCTCTTATGTTCCTTTTTTATCATACTTTCCGGACTTGATTACTTTACGCTCCTGGGGATTTCATATATCTTTTCTTTCTCGTTTTCCGATGCTCTTTCCAATTCCGCACTTTACATCCTCGGTGCTTTCGTCTCTCGTACTCTGCTACTTCTATTCTCCATTATTATCTACCGACTTTTCAAAGCTAAAACATCTATGATTCTGAGTTCGAGCACTTGGATTGCGCTCTTACTGTTTCCTGTATTTTCAATCCTCTTATTTGGCGTAACCATTGAAATTGCAATGGCACAAAATAAAATCAGTTTCAACCTAATCCTCAGCGGCATAGGTTTACTGCTTTTTAATATCTCACTATTTCTTTTACTTGGCAAGCTGGAATACAGTACCAGCCTACAGCAAAAAAATATTGCTCTCCAACATGAAATTGATCAGAACATGAAGTCCACAAATGCGCTCCAAGCCATCTTTAATGAGCAACGTGCACTGACACACGATTTCAATAACCACATTACAACACTATATATGCTTCTTAAAGCGGAGCATTACGAAAAAGCTACAGAATATGTAAAAGTATTGTCCCAGAACCTACCGGAAAACACTCATGTTGTCAGCACAAACCACCCCATTCTCGATACCATTCTCAATCAGAAATATACACAGGCCAAACTTCAAAACACATCAATGCGCTTCACTGTAAACGATTTATCTTCTTTCCCAATGAAAGACGAAGATGTTGTCACACTCTTAGGGAATCTTCTTGACAATGCACTCGAAGCCTGTCGAAAACTTCCCGATTCATCATATATCAATGTAAAAATACTAAAAAAAGAGGGGGACTTTTTGCTCTCTGTCGAGAACTCATCTTTGCCAGTAAAAATTTCCGAAAATAATTATGTACCAACCGATAAAGCTGAACCACATTTACATGGTTTCGGTCTTCAAAATATTGCCCATATCATGCAAAAGTATGGGTATGAATACACACTTTTTTACCACGACGCCCGATTTCATTTTGTCTCAATTCTGTCATAAAAGTGCAGTTGGGAACATTTTTTGACAGTTGGGAACAAATCCATTGTGAAAGAATTGTGAAAATGCTATTTTGAGCTTAAAGGAGGAGGATGTCATTGCTCCTGTCCTGCTGCGAGAGGCTCACAGATTTTTTCATCAGCCAATGTGGCCTTCCGGAAACAAGAAGGTCTTGGTACATTTACACATTACAAACTCGCATTTCTATGTTTCTTTCCACTGCCGGTATGATGCTGCTTGGCTGCCTTGTTGCCACGCCATACCAAGTGATCTGTTTTCTTGTAGGGATTTTATCTTTGCGCAGACGTCTCGGTGGTTATCACGCGAAGACACCACTGCGGTGCTTATTCTTGTCGATTGGCGTATCCATTCTCTGTTTGAGCATTGTAAAAAACCTTGTTCAGTATAGTCTCTCAATTCTTATTTGGATTTTATTCATCAGCCTCTCTTTTGCTGTTTTCAATTCATCTCCTTATAGCCATCCAAACTGCCCGCTTACGCCTGATGAACTTGCTGTTTCCTGGACAAAAGCGAAGCATATTCTTATATGGAATCTGTTTTTGATTTTGTTGCTTCAAATCTTTTTTGCACATTCAAACTGTGCGCTTTATTGTGAAATGGGAATCATAGCGGCCGCTATTTCCTTTTTTGTATCAAAATTCAAGGAGGTAAAATTATCATGAACAAAATCGCAACCTTTCTTTCTGAAAAACTGGCTGGCAAACTGGATGACCTTGCTCACCGCGATATGCGCGAGTGGCCCCCTACGAGTGTCCCCATCTATTACCAGCCGCAGCGCCCTCAGCGAGAAGAAACAAGAACAAATGAGTGACTATTGCAAGTGGTCCCTTTGTAAAATCAACACTAACGTGCGCTATATTAATTCCGCAAAGATATATTAGAGATGAACAAAATAGGGGATAAAGCAGTCGTTTGGATAGATTGTCTTCGCGATGAATTCCGTGAAGTGCCCCAAGTGTACAAGAATCTAGGCCCCAAAACAGATAAGGATGGTGGCCGATTAGGATGTTCCAATTTTAGTTTCTTTTCAGAGCGATAAGTTTCAAATCATGTCGCGTTCCAGAGTATTCTTTTATGTAAAAATTACTAATTCTTGAGATTTCGACTCAAACTTATAGCTAATATTGGAGGATTATATTATGTTTCATAAACTATTGAGTATTCCTTTGGTTCTTCTTGTGGCCATTACTTCATCATCTCATCTTTCCACGTCTGATTCGATTACTCCCCGCACTTTAGCTTGTTGCGATAAAGCGGGTGCTGGCACTTACACGACTACCATCAAATTTGATGAAAAGCTCGGCAATGGATATTGTCAAGTTTACTTCAAAAATTATTGGTACTGCAACAATTGCCATGCATTAAAGAGGGAAGGTCCCGCCTATGGTCATTTCACACACGTTACTGGCGGCATGGGATGCGATTATTTCCCCGACGGAAATTGAATCAATTCGCCAAATTCTTCACGCTTTACATAAAACCATAATGAGGAGAATAATTCTGATGAGTAAACATAAACTATTGCCTATTGCTCTTACTTTTGTTTTGGCGACCGCTTTATGTTCAACTATTTTTGCACAGTCTGACATTACATCCACCATTGACGCTTTCAATGACTATGTTGCTGCTGATAATATCGCTCAAGTAAGTGGTTCTTTTCCCAATGATCCACGTGCTCTCTCCGCATCTGACGATTATACCGAACTCACTTCCCTACCGCTCTCTGAACATGTCTCATTCTCTAATGGAAGCACACCTTTTGCGTTTGTAGAGTCCGAAAATTGTACTCTAGGATTAGGAATTCCTATCACACCTACTAATGTGCAGACTATTGAAAATTATCAAGTATATTGGAATATTGGCCAAAGCGTCACCTGTTCCGTTGAGGCCAACGAATTAGGATTACGCGAATATTGTATCATTGATTCCAATAACGCTCCTCGTCAGTTCACACATGAACTTAACTTGCCTACGGGATATTCGTTAATACCTTCTGCGCCTATTGGGCAGCCCGAGGATGGATCTTACCTGATTATCGACAATGGACAAACAACAATTGGCGGAATTTCCGCACCTCATGCGTATGATGCGCTTGGAAATCCCGTACCTGCTAATGCTCATGTCGAAAACAACACTTTTATCGTTGAACTGGATTACACTTCTGTTACCTATCCTGTTACATACGGAATTCAACTTTATAGCGATACCGAATTCAAGAAATACTTTTATAGCGGCGGATGGGAATCATATGTCGCTCCGTGGAATTATACCTTGGCCCTTACTCCACGCGAATGGCGAACAGAGTTTCTTGACGAGACAGCCAAAGCGCTTCGTTGGAGTGCAGTTTACAATAGTAGTTTCCGTCAGGAAACACATTACTGGGTCAATGAAACCGGCATTTACAACCAATTTTACTGTCATGTAAATATAGCTGGTCTGAAACCTACATGGCACTTAGAGCCACTACGTCCTGACTATGGCTATGGTTACACACTCTCCATGGGATGTAATCCAGAATGAAAAAAACGTTATTTCTTATAGCTTGTTCGGCTATTGTTGCAAGTCTCTCGTTCTTTTTGATTGTTTGGCATAATGGAGAGCTTCTTTTTTATTTTAGAGCTCCATCTTTAACCTTGACATTGATTGCAATCTCAGGTTTCATATTACTTATAAACTGGTTTATTTTCTTTTATACTCGCGCACACAACAAAAAAACTTCTAAATGGTTCTCACTGTCCCTTTGGGGTATTATATTAGTAACTTCATTATTAGTCATTCAAATTTATAAGTTTCCCGCCATTGCGTTCTATCGCCGTCCCATTAGTATTTCTCTCAATGAGCTTTCCAAAGCCAATCTAACACAAACATCTGCGATATATTATATTGGACGCGACGATTGTCCTGCATGTCGTGAATTTTATCCTTCGCTCATGGAACTTTCAACCAAATATCAAAAGAAAATATATTATTACAATACTCAACAGGATCGTAATGACAATTCCACTTCGTTGCGCTACGTTTTGCAAAAGTATGAAATCGATGAGGTACCTGTAATATTGATATTTGACGGAAATGGTGGAATCCAAAAGATTTCATCGCAAAACATTTTAGAAAATTTCTCCAATTATCTAGAAGCAACTCTTAAAACTTAGGAGGGAAACAAGATCAAAAAAAAGACATTATTTATCTCTACTTTTCTCTTAATCTGTATATCTATTTCTTGTTGTCTTCTATTAGGCTATATTGTTTATTACCAATATTATCCCGGCTCAACACTTTATGAAGAATTAATTGTGTCCTTAGGCTTTGTCCTTCAAATAATTTTTCTTGTAAATATAGTGTTATTGGGTTTATTTGTTATATCTTTTTGTTTAGAAAAATTCACCTCCAAGAAAATAAGCACCAATATATTCAAAAATGTTCGAACTATAGCTATTCTTACATTATTCGTCAATTTTGCTGTATCATGGTATTTGATTCTTTCCTAAGTGACCATCTGCTCCGTTGTTTCGTAACCGTTAAATCTAACCGCGCATAAAACATGAGGGAGGTAGGTCATCGACCTGCCTCCCTTGCCGCTATGCAGTGTAGTGCAACGTTCCACAGCGTTGCATAGCGCCTGTTTCGGTACTGACAGCTCCGTAAACGTAGTGGTTTGTACACCCAAGCGTGACTCTGTTTCTGCCGCTGCCAGCAGATTCCGTTCTCAGTGGTAGTAGATTGTTGCTGTTATTCCCTCTTGTCCGCACCACGCTCGGACTGTCATCCCGCTGCTACGGCCGTCCTATATACGTGCCGCTCACTCCTGCTTTTTGGTCTCATGCTTCAACTCGATGCTTTTCATCCGTGGCACACCCTTTAACATTTACTTCTGGGAACTTTCGCTACTTCCTAGAACCATTATCTCATATCTGTCTATGCGTGGCCACATTTTGCGATTACGTTCGTAAAGTCCCTCCTGTGTGATTGGATATGGCATCCCGCTTTTACTCATTGCTTGTTCAATCTCCTCAGTGACACGAACACACCGAAATGTCCGGCGGTACAATCTGAGCAAATCGAATGCTTCGAATGAGAGAGGCAGCTAATGGGCATGTTAGCCCAAAGTATTTTCTGTCATGCCCGTTACTCTCCCATTCTAACAGCTTCGGCTCTGAGATGGAAAAAGACGCAGCTGGCTGCCGCGCCTTAAACCGTAATTATTGTAAGGAGGCCTTCTTATGAAACATATCGCTCAAATATTGTCTTTTTCGTTAGCTCTAATACTGGCTATCACATTTACCACTCCCGTTTTTGCTGATACCAATCCGCCAGAAGATACAGCTCACGCATATCACTTTAGAACAGCGAAAGAATATGATGCGCCACGATATGTACTTAATTGCCATACAAATGGAGCTGTTGTTTCGGGAACAAAAGTTTCATTGTGGCAAGCAACTGGCGATATCAGTCAAGAGTGGTATGTAGATTGGACCTCTTACGGTCAGTACAATCGTACCGCTGTTCTGAGATCAAATCAAAACAAATCTCTCGCATTAAACGCGAATAGAAGTGCAGTAGGAACTATTTGCGATATGCTACCCTCAAATGGAAACATTTATAACGATTACAATGTCACATTAGAGGGCGATCACTCCGTGAGTCCAACTCAAGTCAAACTACGATTACCTGCCCGTTACAACCATACCTCTCCGGTATTTGTAACTACACATGGTATCGGAAACTATTGTACATGGAACTATACCGGAGTCAATCAAACCTGGTACATGGCCGATGGACCATCCAAACAAAAATAAAGGTACTATTCAATGAAAAAAACTTCTTTATGGTATATTGTATTTGTGCTTTTGCTCTCTATTATAATTATATATACAAGTTGTGGAGTAGAGGTGCCTACAAAGTCCGTCGCACATTCAGAGCAAGTTTTGGAAAACAATTTGAAAGAGGAATCCATTTCTGCTCTTAGTCCCTATCTTGTAACTACTTGTACAGGAATTTTTAACAATCAAGTTACGGGAACTGACAAGGGAAGTTATATATTACTCCAGAATTCAAAAGGTGAATACAATATCTTTTATGTTGACTATCTAACGCAGCAAATAGTCTATCTTTCTAGTGAACCACAATCTTTGCACAACGAGGAATCAGACACAAGCTATCTAGGAGAATGTCCCGGCGGAGCTTCATTATTTTGTACAAGCGAAAATTTGTATGTTGTGGTGTTAGGAAGCGCGCCCAGTAGCAATGTACCATCTGAACCGGCAAAAATAATCAAAATGGATTTAAATGGTGCTAATAGGTCAACATTATATACTTTCAGCGATGAATATTTTTTGGAAAACACCGCATTTGCTTTTGATGGGGAATCATTGTATTTTTTGGCCGTAAACGTAGATACAGGCCTGACTGAAATTGTTTGTTTGGCAACAAATACTAGTGTATTTTCTTCACTTTTAGAATTAGAGCACAATTCTTCATATCGCCTATTGGGAACAACTTCCGATGGATTGGTATTACAACAGACTACTTTTTCGGATGAAAATGCACGGTGTAAATTGCAAGTTTTTTCTTTACAAACAAATTCTATACGTACAGTGAATGATTTCAAATATAGTGATAGGTCTTACGTCATTTCCCATGAAAAAGCATACTCCTTTAGTCCGAGCGATGGTAAGGCACGAGTTCTTTCACTGAAAAACGGGGAAGAAGATATACTTAACGATAAAGTGTTTTCAGGAGAAGACTCAACTGGTTACATGCTAGTCGGAGATATATATGACAATCACTTTTTTGTTTTGGATAAAAACACTAATGATTTATATGCAATCAAATGCACGGATGGGACTGTAACGCCAATAACTCTACAAGAAGAAGGTTTCAATGCATCAATCATGGCACAAAGTGAATCTGACTTTTTGATACTAAAAAAATATGAGGAAAAAAGTTATATTGGAAATGATCCGAATGGCAACTTAGAAAAACAATCACTGATGTTGCCTGTATACGCGTTGATTAATAAAAAAAGTTATTGGAGCAGTACTCCGGATTTCCGAATAATACAATTAAAAAATTTTAATATTCAATAAATTTATTTCTGCAATAATATTCAAGGAGAGATTCTGTGTCTGATATGAAGCGACAGATAGAACTCTACCACCTTACTAAGATATACAACAACCAAAAGACAAGTCGAAAAGCCCTGGCCGGAGTGAGTTTCACTCTCGGCCCGGGCCTTTACGGCCTTTTGGGGCCCAATGGCGCAGGCAAAAGCACCATGATGAATATCATCACCGGGAATCTGGACGCTACCAGCGGAAAGGTACTGTGGAACGGTAAAAATGTCCTGCGCATGGGGCGGGAATTTCGGCGCGTCCTTGGATATATGCCGCAGCAGCAGAATCTGTATGACAGTTTTACAGGCCGCCGTTTCCTGCTGTACATAGCAGCACTCAAAGAAATTCCCCGGAGTGATGCAGCGTTACAAGTACAACGTGTCGCAGAGCTGGTACACCTTTCCAGTGAATTGGAAAAACGTCTGGCAGCCTATTCCGGCGGCATGAAACAGCGTCTGCTTGCTGCCGCCGCATTGTTGGGTGAGCCGCAGATCCTCATCATGGATGAGCCTACCGCCGGATTGGACCCGAAAGAACGTGTACGCCTGCGTCAGGTATTGGCCCAACTCGCCCATGACCGCATCATTATTGTTGCCACACACGTAGTCAGCGATGTGGAGCACGTTGCCAGTGAAATCCTGCTGCTCAAGGAAGGACAACTTGTGGACCAGGCGTCTCCTGCCGCACTTATTGAAAAATATGCGCCGGGCGGCACGCTGGAAGATGTCTACCTCACCATTTTCGGGGAGGACGAAGCATGACACGCCTGCTTTCCGCTGAGCTGCGCAAGGTGTGGCACAGCCGTTTTTTTCTTCTGGCGTTTTCTGTGCTGCTCGGTGCCAACCTGTTTTTGCTGTGGTTCGGCACGGGCCATACTCCGGGCAATGTTCCCTCCTCTGCTTATCGAAAGCTGGAACAGCAGATTTCCGGCATGAGCATGGAGGATATGGATGACTTTCTGCATGAAGAGCTGGCCCGCACAGAGGGATTAAGCCATATCTATAACATCCTGCGCACAGAAGCATACAACAACGGTCAAAAAGACGAACGTCTCCGCGAAACCTACGCCGATGATTTTGAACAGTATTATGATATTTATGAAGCAGGCGGGTTCCTGAAGTACGGGGAAACGCTGGCACAGGAATACCGTTTTCTGAACACCATCGTTCTGGAATTTGAGCAGGTAAACGGATACGAAGAGTTTCTGACATCCATCGAACAGAAAGCCCGGCAGCTTTCCTCGATCTCTATTTTCGCGGAGAGCAAAAGCGGATACGACATGGAAAACATCCGTGTCACAGATGAAGCGTTCAGGGATATGCGCGGTACGTCCATTCAGTATTATCCGCAAAAAGGCATCATGACCGCACTGGATTTTGAACTTACGGATGTCGTAACCGTATTTGCGATGCTGCTCATTGCCACGGTGCTTGTCCGGGCCGAGCGGGACAACGGTCTGCTCGCGCTGGTGCGTTCTACTCCGGCGGGCAGGCTGCATACCGCTGGCGCAAAGCTGCTGGCATTGGGCGCAAGCCTCGCAGTTGTTCTGGCTTGCCTGTATGGCGTCAACCTTCTGTACTGCGGCGGGCTCTATGGTCTGGGGCCATTGAACCGCTCCATTCAAAGTGTGCCGCAGCTGATGCGCAGCACATGGAAACTGACGGTCGGCCAATATCTGTTCTGTTTTTTTCTCACGAAATGGCTGGCGGCATTCATCTGCGGTATATGGGTAATGCTGGCGATGCTGTTTGCCAGAAGGCTCTTCACGGGAGCGTTGGGGGCTTTGGCTCTTATTGTATTCAACCTGTTCATCCGATCTGTTATCCCTGCCACCAGCAGATTGAATGTGATCAAATACGCCAATCTCATAAGTTTACTGCGCACCAATGAGCTGCTGGGCGGATACCGCAATCTGTATTGGTTTGATCACCCGATTCCTCTGCTTTTGGTGGAGTGTGTTGCCGCTGTTTTGTTCGGTATATTGTTTGCGCTGGCATTCTGCTTTATTTTCAGCCGTCACTATTTTACTGCAGCGGGACGTCGGACAGGCAGAAGACTTTTCAGGCGTAAAATCCCCGCATTCACGACGCCAATGCGTCAGGAAACCTACAAGCTGTTGGTGATGCAGGGCACAGCATTATTGCTTTTGTTATTTGCGGGGTTTCAAGTCTATACCGCAGTGACAACGGAAAGCTACATCGACGCGGACGAGATCTATTACCAATATTACATGAAGCATGTGGAAGGTCCGTTGACACAGGAAAGTGTTGATTGGCTCTCGCAGCAGCAAGAAGAATTTCGCCCCATCTACCAGCTCAATGCTGCGTTAATGTCGAAAAAGGTCACTTCACAGGAATACCAGGCAATGATGCAGGGTTACTCCAGTTTGCAGCAGAAAATGAATGTATTCCAGCGTGTTATTTACAAGGCTCAGATGCTGAAAGAAAAACCTCGTATGGAAATGGTCTATGAATCCGGCTGGCTGAAGCTGTTCGATCAATACGACACGCAGGATTTGCCTGATACGCTTTGGGCATCTATCCTATGCGCAGTATGTTTTTCCGGGTTGTTCGCAATGGAGCGGCAGACGGGAATGATCAAAGTCATCGGCACAACACCGCTTGGACGGCGTGCCACCGTGCGGTACAAGCTGTTGCTTTCTTTTACTGTATGCGGCTTAATAACGGCGCTCAGCCTTTTGCCGCGCTTTTGGGTCTCTATCCGTGACTACGGACTTGGCACATGGATGGCTCCGGTTTACAGTATCAGCGAATATTACAACGCGCCGGAGATACCTTTATTTCTAATGGTGGCAATCCAGACTTTTTTTCGATTGGCCGCGGTGAGCTGTATGGCCTGTGTGACGCTGGCTCTTTCGCAGCGGATTGGCAACACCTTTGGCGCAATGTTTGCGTCGCTGCTCATTTTTTCTCTGCCGCCGCTGCTCAGTGTCTCCGGCTTAACGAATGCGAAGTGGCTTAGTACATACCCGTTGTTCCACATCTGTGCGCTCTTTGGCGCAAGTACGCAGGCGGTCGGAATTATGCTTTTGCTGATTGTTCTAGCTGTTTGCTATCTTTGCACAGAATACTTGTTCACTCATTTCAAATGAAGAGGTACTGAATATGCGCTTTTGCAAATATTGGGCAATTGGAGCTATTGTCATTACTTTGTTGTCTGCATGTAGTGATTTTAGGCAAGGAAACTCCCCCTCTTCCACTTCAAAGGACTTTACGTTACATGCGGTATCGGGTAGCGAACATTTGACAAACAGAAACATAGAGTTGATCACTAGTGTCTATGGCATTTCCAGCCAAGCTTCAACAGAAACGGGACTTTATGAAATTGTACCATCAGGGACAAAGGGGTCAAATATTATATACACAGATTTTGATTCTAAAACAAGAACATATCTATGCAACCGACCTGAATGTCTGCACAAAGATGAAAACTGCCCCTCGTGGATTGCCTCTGACTCCTGTCTGATATTCACAGGTGGCACTGGACACAACATCTTCATTTTGCAGTTAGAAACCTACAATTCTCCCTATACGGGCATATGGAAAGCCGAACCGAATGGCAATAACAGAAATCTGTTATTCCAGTTTCAACCCAACCAAAATATCGTTAATGGAATTGCCGCTGACGAAGAATATCTCTACATTACAGTGCAGGAAGTTGATTCTATTACATATCAGCCTAAAAAACTTATGTACCAAATCGATATTCAAACAGGCGAAGCAGCAGAGCTATTTTCGTTCAACGCAAACGATTGGTTGTTTGGCGCATATGAGGATAATTTAATTATCCTGTCCTATGATTCGGCAGAAAAAGAATTTGCATATTACCGCTATTGTGTTACAAACGGGGAGACAGAAGAATTTTTCAGATATTCTGCTACTGACGATGAAAAAGCGCCTGTTACTGCGCTCAACGGAAATATACTATACCTTGTTCAACCAATCGGAAATACTAAAGCAGAAGTAAGTTGTATCAATCTTAAGAACAATCAAAAACTGGTACTATGCTCTGAAATTCCGTTTTTTTCATCTGAGACAACGACTATCCTTGACTTTGTAGACAATAAGATGATCCTTCAAGTGTCTGATACCCGACAACAAGATTCCAAATTGGCTAAGCACTACCAGTATGGCATCGATTTAAAAACCGGAGAGGTAAAAGAAAATCTATTACTTATTGAAAATGGAGGACAGGCTGAATTCATCAATATATGCGGTGCATATAAAAATGAATACTGTGTTTTATCAGGCTATGACCCTCAAACAGTAACCTTATTTGATGATAACGGTACCGCTTATGAATCGTCCATATACTTTCCAGTATACGCATTTATCACAAAGGAAGATTATTGGAACGGTTCAGAAAAATGGATCGCTCCAATTGATTTGACGAAAGGAGGGTAGCGTTTCAATTCTAGCCCATAATAGCAAAAATTCGTACAAACCAAAGGAGAGATTACGATGAAAAAACTTATTACTTTAGTTGCCAGTCTTTTGGCCGTCGCTTTATTGACAGTTCCAGTCTTCGCAGCGGAAAATCAATCTTTAGCTGTAGATATAACCAAAATATCTATCTCCAATGAAGCCAACAACGACCTTCTAAATGCCGCGACTGAAAGTTCTCCGGTGAATGGCACCCGTATCACCACTTGGGATAATACAGGGCACGCAACACAACGGTGGGACTACTCTGAAAGTGTTCCTGGAAAGCCTCAACATTATTGGTTAAAAAATTCCGCCAATAGATCTTACGCTGTTACATGTTACGGTACCGATGGACAACAAGTTACCCTACAGTCATTCACACGCAACATGACGACACAGCCCGTTAAATTCATTAATGAAGGCGGTTCTTCTTTTAATATTTACGGTTTGGCAAATACCACATATATTTTAGCTCTGACAACTACCGGTTCCTATAATGGTGCACCTGTCTTATGGAAAGGTTCAAACAATCAAAATAATCAATTGTGGGTTTTAGGCGCATGGGGATAAACCAATAAAGCTACTGATCTTGAACCCAGATTAAATTCTAAAAACATATTGGTTGCTGCTCTTGGCCCCGTTGGCTCTCCAACGGGGCTGCTTTTGTATGTAACCGGTATTGACCAGATCATCCAGCGCCCGGCGTACCGTGCTCATGGACAGCTTTGTATCCCTGCTGATCGTGCGGACGGAGGGGAAGCATTTCCCCTCCCTGTCCGCACGGCTGCGCAGATACATGTATACCGTCACAGCCCGGCTGGGCAGGTCATCCGCCCAAATAGTATCGAACCAGCCGCTCACACGTTCTCCTGCATCAGCCCCGGCTTCTGCCGCTCCGGGAACCGCTCCTGCCCCGGTACAATCTGCTGCCCCGGCGGGATACCGTACTCTTTCAATATGGATAGGTAATCCTTTGAAGTTATCGCCAGATTTCCCCCCCATTCACACCGTGCGTGCGACTTTCACCGCACACGGCGTTCCATCATTAGTGAATCGTTGTAATTTTAACCTTTTTGCCTAAGAGAATAGGTGTTATAAATTTCATTTTGTGTCCCCTTACAGGGTTCGCTTTTGATTTCCAAGATACCGGCTTGCTTTCTAAGGCCGTTGACCTTTTCCAGCTGTGCCGGATTTAAGTTAAGCACTTCAAGATAATGAGCAATCGTTTCCGGCTTTTGTGCGTGTATGAGTTTATGCACCGGTTCTAAGACCAGCACAAGATTTTCATACTTATCACTGCCACCGTTACTTTTTAGCTTTTTATGATGACAGTGAATATCACTTGTAGCTGTGAACTCTGCACCTGTTACGGCACATCGTCCCCATTGTGCGCTGAATAATGATAAGCGGTTGTCCGCATATTCAGCACTGCCGTTATAAAGAGGTTGTCGCATAAGCTCCAAAAGCGGTTTGGTATTCACACGAAGATTATCGTGCAATCCTATTCTGCCCTCCGGCGTATATGGACACACCGATCTCTTTTTTGCCATTGGGTTTTTGTGCTGTACATAACCGATTGGGTATATAGGCTCGCCGCTCCCCTTTATCCAGCGGAGTTGTTTGGACTTGCCGTATCGTATTCTTTCGATTTTTGTAAGCTCCCTGCCGCTCCTTTTGCTGGTGGCAGGTTTGCCCTTTTTCTTGACTTTGGTGTATTCCTTTGCCAAGCGATTGCCTTTTTCTGTGCCAAGCCTGTTTTTAAGTATCGTCATAACATTCCTTTGTATGGGTTTAAGGTCAATGCTTATTTCTGTGGCGATTTGGTAATAATTTTGCTCCCCCATTACCATTGCGTTGTAAAGCATAACTTCATCACGCTCTTTTTTACCAGCTCTGGGGTTCGTCACATTTTTGGCTTGCTGTGCTAATTTATCTCGGATTTGCTTTGCTTTCTTGTCCGATATGTGGCTTTTGACTACATACTTGTCGGACTTCTTGTGTACCTTGATTTTGAATCCAAGGAATTCAGAGTAATTGCGTTTGACATTCACGATTTTAGTCTTTTCCTGCGACACTTCTAACCTCAGCCTCTTTTCCAGCCATTGCGTTACTGCAATTTTTACCTTTTCGGCATCGGTTTTAGTTTTGCAGAATATGCGAAAGTCGTCTGCATATCGGATTATATACATCTCTTTGAGCTTTGTTTTTCGCATTGCTCTGTATCCATTTGTCTTTCTTTCGCTCCCGTTGTTATTTATTGGGATTGCATATCTCCTTGTTACCGGGTGATTTTCCCATTGGCTTCCGACCCATTGGTCTAATTCGTTGAGAACAATGTTTGCTAATAGCGGGGAGATGATACCGCCCTGCGGCGTACCTTTAGACGGATATTCTATATGACCGTCCGGCATCTTGACCGGGGCTTTGAGTATTTGCTTAGGGCAATACCGCACAGAAAAGTAGGCGCGATACTGCCAGAAGTGATATAATAAGGCCATGGATAAACAGATGACAATGTCTGCGCTTAGTGATGAGTTGGCGCAGGTACG
>ERZ857998.2177-NODE-2177-length-19178-cov-8.950374_pt1 | contig 19178 bp, 10 predicted proteins | sample MGYA00519954_ERZ857998 | MGnify/ENA primary metagenome ERZ857998 (study PRJEB31778, sample SAMEA3449424) | human gut metagenome | biome: human gut; feature: human-associated habitat; material: faeces | place: United Kingdom | collected 2010/2012 ...
TTCCGGCCCTGTCGGAGGGTCCGCTGCGCTTCGAGGAGGTGATGCGCAACTACAAGATGGTGCTCAAGGAGATCGCCCGCGTCTACAACGAGGCCATGAACATCATCCACTACATGCACGACAAGTACTACTACGAGAAGGCCCAGATGGCATTCGTCGACACCGATCCCCGCATCAATCTCGCCTACGGCGTGGCCGGTCTCTCGATCGCCCTCGACTCGCTCTCGGCCATCAAATACGCCCGCGTGACGCCCCGCCGCAACGCCGAGGGTCTCACCGAAGCCTTCGACATCGAGGGTGAATTCCCCTGCTACGGCAACAACGACGACCGTGTCGACCACCTGGGCGTGGACCTCGTCTACTACTTCAGCGAGGAGCTGAAGAAGCTGCCCGTCTACAAGAACGCCCGCCCGACGCTGTCGCTGCTGACGATCACCTCGAACGTGATGTACGGCAAGAAGACCGGCGCAACGCCCGACGGACGCCTCAAGGGCGTGGCCTTCGCCCCGGGAGCCAACCCGATGCACGGCCGCGACAAGAGCGGCGCCATCGCTTCGCTCGCCTCGGTGGCCAAGATGCGTTACCGCGACTCGCAGGACGGTATTTCGAACACCTTCTCGATCGTGCCCAAATCGCTCGGCCCGACGGCCGGAGAGCGTATCGAGAACCTCGTGACGATGCTCGACGGCTATTTCACCAAGGGCGCACACCACCTGAACGTCAACGTGCTGAACCGCGAGATGCTCGAAGACGCCATGGAGCACCCCGAGAAATATCCGCAGCTGACGATCCGCGTCTCGGGCTACGCCGTGAACTTCACCAAGTTGAGCCGCGAACACCAGCTCGAAGTCATCAGCCGCAGCTTCCACGAAAGGATGTAACGGCTTGAAAAGCCGCTTTTAGGGGCGGGCGCAGGATTTACATACCGGAACCCGGTTTGCGCCCGAACCCCCTTATTCAAAAACAAGGAACAATCATGCTTCGTGTACATTCTTACGAATCCATGGGAACATTCGACGGGCCGGGACTCCGGCTCGTCGTTTTCCTCCAAGGCTGCAATTTCCGCTGTCTCTACTGCGCCAACCCCGACACGATCGAGGCCGGAGCGGGCACATTGACCGACCCTGCGGAGATCCTGCGCATGGCCGTCGACCAGAAGCCCTTCTTCGGGCGGCGCGGCGGCGTGACCTTCTCGGGCGGGGAACCCACCTTCCAGGCCGCGGAACTCGTTCCGCTCGTAAAGTCGTTGAAGGAGGCCGGCATCCACGTCTGCATCGACTCGAACGGCGGGGTGTGGAACCCGGCCGTCGAGGAGCTGCTGGGGCTGGTCGACCTGGTGCTGCTGGACGTGAAGCAGGCCGATTCCGAACGCCACCGCGCCCTCACCGGACGCGAAAACGCGCAGACGCTCCGCACGGCCGCCTGGCTCGAAGCCCACGGAAAACCCTTCTGGCTGCGCTACGTGCTGGTTCCGGGCATCAGCGACGCCGAAGCCGACATCCGTGCGCTGGGCGAACGCCTCGGCGGCTACAAGTCGGTCGAGCGGGTCGAACTGCTCCCCTACCACACCCTCGGAGTGCATAAGTACGAGGCGATGGGGCTGGAGTACAAACTCCGCGACGTGCGGGAGAACACCCCCGAACAGCTCGACCGCGCCGCGGCCCTGCTGCGCGAATACTTCCCGACGGTGGTGGTCAACTGACCCGAAGGGGACGTCCGCCGGAGGGAGTGCGGACAACCAAAAATCCGGGACGCCGCGGCGAAAACGCACGGCGGTCCCGGATTTTTTTCGTACCTTCGCCGGAAATCCATTTCTGCGACAATGAAGAACCGACTTCCCGACCTGAACGTCCCGGCCCGCGAACGCATCGGCTGGGTGGACCTCCTGCGCGTGATCGCCTGCTTCCTGGTGGTCTTCTCCCACAGCTGCGACGCCTTCGTCGCCGTGTTCGACAGCGACCGCGCCACCTTCCTGCAAGGAGCGTTGGCAGGCAGTTTCGTCCGGGCCTGCGTGCCGCTGTTCGTGATGATGTCGGGCGTGCTGCTGCTGCCCGTGCGGACCGGAACGGGGGCTTTCTACCGCAAGCGCATCGGCCGCGTCCTCCTGGCGCTGGTCTTCTGGTCGCTGACGCTGCCCGTGCTCTACTACCTGTATATGCGCTACGTCGGGACCTCCAGCCCGTCGATCGACCCCGCGCTGTTCACCGGCGAAGCGACGCTGCACAAGATGTGGACCTTCGTCTTCAACTTCTGCTACGACACCACGCCGCTCTGGTATCTCTATATGCTGATAGGACTTTATCTGATCATGCCGCTGATCAGCCCGTGGCTCGAACGGGCCTCGCGGCGCGAGTTGCAGAGCGTCCTCGCGATCTGGGGCCTGACGCTGCTGCTGCCCTACGTGAAGATGCTCGCCCCGGCGCTCGGCTACACGGGCAATTACGGCAACACGGGGCTTTACGGCGTCTGCGACTGGAACGGGTTCGGCACGTTCCACTACGTCTCGGGCTTCGCCGGTTACCTCGTACTGGCCTTCTACCTCGTGAAATTCCCGCCCGCATGGAACTGGCGCAAGACATTGGGCATCTGCATCCCGACCTTCCTCGCCGGATACCTCGCCACGGGGCTGGGTTACGTGGTGATGCAGAAACATTTTCCGGGCAACTACGCCTACCTCGAAATCGTCTGGTATTTCGCCGGCATCAACGTCTTTATGATGACCGCCCCGGTCTTCATCCTCGTGCAGAAGGCCGCCGCACGGCCCCGCGCATGGCTCTCGCGGCTGGCGGGCGCGACGTTCGGCATCTACCTCTGCCACTTCATCTTCGTTCAGGCCGGCTACGACCTCGTGCAGCGGATTCCGGGACTTCCCGCGCTGGCGCGCATCGCGCTGATCGCCTGCGGGGCCTTCGCCGTGAGCTGGGCGGTGGTGCGGCTGATGCAGCGGTGGAGCGTGACGCGCCGGCTGGTGGAGTAATGCGCTACCAGCACTCGGCCTTGTCTTTCAATTCGGGAATCCGGTCTTTCGTGAAGACCGGATTTTTGATGCCCTGCCGCTTCTGGGCCGTGTAGTCGGCCAGCAGCAGGAAGGCCTGACGGCCCAGCAGCACGATCGCCGCCAGATTGCACAGCGTCATCAGCGCCATCGTCACATCGGCCAGGCTCCATGCCAGATCGAGCGTCGCCAAGGATCCGAAGAGCACCATCGCGCCGACCAGCATCCGGTAGAGCGTCAGCGCCCACGGCCGCGGAGTGATGAAGCGGATGTTGGCTTCGCCGTAGTAATAATTGCCGATAATCGACGAAAAGGCGAACAGGAAGATCGCCACGGCGACGAACACCCCGCCCGCGGGACCGATCTCGCTCTCCAGAGCCGCCTGCGTCAGCTGAATGCCGTTGAGCGAAGCGTCGGGAACGCCCCCGAACAGGATGATGAAGGCCGTGCAGGTGCAGATGACGAGCGTATCGGTGAAGACCCCGAGGGTCTGGATAAGTCCCTGCTTCACGGGGTGCGAAACGTGGGCCGTGGCGGCGACGTTCGGGGCCGAACCCATACCGGCCTCGTTGCTGAAAAGTCCCCGCTTGATGCCCTGCATCAACGCCGCGCCGACCGCGCCGCCCAGCGTCTGCTCCCAGCCGAAAGCGTCGGCGACGATCAGTTCCAGCACTTCGGGCAGCCGCCCGAGGTTGAACAGCACGACGCCCAGCGCCAGCACGATGTACCCCAGCGCCATAATCGGGACGATCACGCCGCTGACACGCGCAATGCGCCGTATGCCTCCGAAGATGATGAGCAGCGTCAGCGCCGTGAGCACGACGCCCACCCACACATGATCGGCGCCGAAAGCTCCCTCCCACGCGGCGCAGATCGTGTTGCTCTGCACCGAGTTGAAGGCGAATCCGAAGGTCACGGAGATCAGCACGGCGAACAGCACGCCCATCCACCTCCGCCCGAGGCCGCGTTCCATGTAGTAGGCCGGACCGCCGATGAAAGAGTCCCTGCCGCGGCGTTTGTAAAGCTGTGCGAGGGTCGACTCGACGAAAGCGCTCGCGGCGCCCACAAGGGCGATGACCCACATCCAGAAGACCGCGCCGGGTCCCCCGACGACGATGGCCGTGGCGACGCCCGCGAGATTCCCCGTGCCGACGCGGCTGGCCAGCGACACGGCGAAAGCCTGGAACGACGAGACGTGCCGCTCGCCCTTCGGGCCGCTTCCGGCCGACTCGCCCAGCACGCGCATCATCTCGCCCAGCAGGCGGAACTGCACGCCCCGCGTGCGCAGGGTGAACCACACGGCACACCCCAAGAGCGCCGCGACCAGCACATAGGTCCACAGCACGTCGTTCACGCCGCCGATCCAACGGGAAAGAGTCTCCATCAGCATACTTTACACGATCCGACAGCAAAGTTAATGCTAAAACGCATTTTCCGCCGGACATTCGCCGGAAAGATGCGGCGCGGCACGAAAAAAACGCCCCGCCTGCGCAGGGGCGTCCGCCGTCACCGCGCCCGCAGGGTATACTCCCCGGCCCGCTCCGTAACGGCCTTCTGCAACTCCCCGAGGCCGACTTCCGGCCCGGAGTACTCCACGGCGGCCACCGGAGGGTCCAGCGTCACGACCGCCTTCACGCCGTCGAGGGCGTTCAGCGCATGTTCCACATGCATCCGGCAATGATTGCACGTCATGCCGTCCACGATAAATTCCTTTTTCATCTTTTCTTCGGTTTCAACCGGTTCGTCATGTTCACACTCATCGCCGATCCGCCGGCGTTTCAGCCGCAAGCTGTTGGCCACGACGCTCACGCTGCTCAAGGCCATGGCCGCCCCGCCGATCATCGGGTCGAGCAGAAACCCCCAGAGGGGATAGAGCGCCCCGGCCGCTACGGGAATGGCGACGAGGTTGTAAATGAAGGCCCAGAAGAGGTTCTGGCGAATCGTCCGCACGGTGAGCTGCGACAGCCGGATCATCTCCGGGATTTTCCGGAGGTCCGACGAGAGGATCGTCACCATCGCGGTATCCATCGCAATGTCGCTCCCCCGCCCCATGGCGACGCTCAAATCGGCCTGCGCGAGAGCCGCGCTGTCGTTGATCCCGTCGCCGGCCATGGCCACCGTCCGGCCTTCGGACTGCAACTGCCGGACGAATCCGGCCTTTTCGTGCGGCAGGACGCCCGCCCGGAAACGGGTGATCCCGGCTTTCCGGGCCGTTTCGCGCGCCGAACCGGCGTTGTCGCCCGTCAGCATCCAGACCGTGATGCCCAGCGCGTGCAGCCGGGCGACGGCCCCGGCCGACGAGGGTTTCAGCGCATCGGCAAGGGCGAGCACGGCGAGCGTCCGCTCCTCATCGGCGAACCAAACCACGGTCTTCGCCTCCTGCATCCACCCTTCGGCCAGCCGTTGCAGACGGGCGTCGGGCACGATGCCGTGGCGGGACAGCAGCGCGTCGTTCCCGGCATACCAGGTCCGCCCCTCCGCGACGCCCCGGACACCCTGTCCGGGAATGCTTTCGAACCCGGTCACGGGAACGTCCCGCTCCCCGCCGAGCGATTCGACGACGGCCTGCGAAAGCGGATGCCCCGAGCGTTTTTCGAGGCTGAACAGAATCCGCCGCGCCGTCTCCGGCCCTTCGGTCCACGCAGCGTCCACGACCGACGGACGGCCTTCGGTGAGCGTTCCGGTCTTGTCCAGCACCACGGTGTCGACCTTCCGGGCCACCTCCAGGCTCGCAGCGTCCTTGACGAGGATGCCCTGTCCGGCGCCCTTGCCGATCCCGACCATGAGGGCCGTGGGCGTCGCCAGACCCAGCGCACAGGGGCACGCGATGATCAGCACGGTCACCAGCGCCAGCAGCCCGCGGGTGAAGCCCTCCTCCGGCGCGAAAAGCATCCACGCCGCGAAGGTCAGCACGGCGAGGACGATGATGGCGGGAACGAAAACGCCGGCGATCCGGTCGACGGTCCGCTGCACGGGGGCCTTGCTGCCCTGCGCATCCCGCACCATGCGGATGATCCGGGCCAGCACCGTGTCCTGCCCCACCCTGTCGGCCCGGAAACGGAACGCACCGTTGCCATTCATCGTTCCGGCGAACACCGCCGCACCCTCCTGTTTGCAGACGGGGAGCGGTTCCCCGCTGAGCATGCTCTCGTCGACATACGACGCGCCTTCGGCCACCGTGCCGTCCACGGCGATGCGTTCGCCGGGATGCACGGCGACCAGATCCCCGGCGCGAAGCTCCGCAACGGGCACGGAGCGTTCGCCCGAAGGGGTGATCACCGTGACGGTTTTCGGTTGCAGGCCCATCAGTTTCGCGATGGCCGTCGTCGTGCCGCGTTTCGCCCGCTCCTCAAGCAGCCGCCCCAGCAGGATGAAGGCGACGATGACGGCCGCCGACTCGAAATAGACGTGCGGCTCGATGCCCCTCGACAGCCAGAATTCCGGGAAAAACAGGTTGAAAAGGCTGAACAGATAGGCGATTCCGGTACTGACGGCAACCAGCGTATCCATGTTGGCCGCCCCGTGGCGGAGCTGTTTCCAGGCGTTGACGAAGAACTCCCGTCCCAGTCCGAAAACGACCGGGGTGGAGAGCGCCCACACGGCGTATTTCACGGCCGGAGCGTCCATGAACAGCATGCCTCCGGCCACAATCGGAAGACAAAGCCCCGCCGCCCAAAGAGTCCGCCGTTTGAGCGCCCGGTAATGCGCCGCACGGACGTGCGCCGCCTCGTCCTCCGCCGGGCCTTCCGCGTCGGTCAGCAGGTCGTAACCGGCCGCCTGCACGGCCCGCTTCAGCGTCCCGGGAGAGCACTCCCCCGAACGGTAGTCCACCCGCGCCGTAGCGGAAGCGTAGTTCACATGCGCAGACTCGACGCCCGGCAGGCCGTTGAGCGCCTTATCGACCCGGACTGCGCACGAAGCGCAGCTCATGCCTGCGACCAGGAACGTATTCGTGATGATCTTACTCTTTTCCATGGGAACAAAGGTAAGGTCCCGACACGCTCCGGGTGTTACAGAATTATGGATATGATTTATACCTACACTTCATCCAGCGGTTTCAGGCCGCGTCCTTTCAGCCGGCGGAATTCAGTGGGCGACATCCCGGTCTGGGCGCGGAACTGGGCGCTGAGGTGCGCCACGCTCGAATAACGGAGTTTGTCGGCGATCTCGCTGACGGTCAGGTCGCCGTAGGCCAGCAGTTCCTTGACCCGCTCGATCCGCTGGGCGAGGAAGTATTTCTCGATGCTGATGCCGTTGACCTCCGAAAAGAGCTTGCTCAACGCACTGTAATCACGGTGGCAGCGTTCGCGCAGGTAATCCGACAGGTTGACTTTCGAGGCATCTTCGCTGTAATGCACCAATTCGATCACGGCCGTCCGGATCTGCTCGATGAGGCGCATCCGGCTGTCGTCGATCAGTTCGAACCCGTAGGCTTCGAGCAGTTTGCGGAACGCCTCCCGCTGCTCCCGGCCGGGCTTCTCCTGCACGACGACCGTTCCCAGTCCGACATCGAGGGGCGTGAACCCCGCTTTTTCGAGCAGCCGGGTGACGACCAGAATGCAGCGGTTGCAAACCATGTTTTTGATATGAAAGACGTTCTCCCGTTCCATAACCGCATTCGTTTTATCCGTAAATATAACACAAAAACGATTCCGTCCCGCCGACCGTCTTCCAGCCTTTCAGGTTCCGGCCGTTGAAAAGCGTCGGCCACGGGACCTGCGCTCCGACGAAGGTGCAGGGTCCCCAACAGTGCAAGAGTCTCTTTTTCCTATCAGTCGGGCAGTTTTGATCGTACGAATATAGTCTATTTTTTTCGGGTCTTCAGCCTGTCCCCCTGCAAAATTAACCTCTGACCCGCTCCGTATTCCGAAAAAGTTTCGTAACTTCGGCACAGCAAACCCATAGACGAAGCCATGAAACATGCGCACATCCTGCTGCTGCTCCCTTGCGGCATGCTGCCGCCGCTCGCCGGGGCGCAGCGCACGGAGCCGCCCGGCCGGTTCGACATCGCACCGGAATAACCACCCCGAAAACAAGCAAACCAACCAAAAACAACCATGAAGAAAACCGCAATCACCCTCTTTTTCCTGCTTCAGGCCGCGTGTCTGTTTTCGCAGATCCCCCGCCCGGAATATCCCCGCCCGCAGTTCGAGCGGACGGACTGGATCAACCTGAACGGCGAATGGACCTACACGTTCGATTTCGGCGCAAGCGGCCTGGAACGCGGCTACGCCGGCTCGAAGGGATTCGACGGCAAAATCATCGTGCCGTTCGCCCCGGAGAGCAAGCTCTCGGGCGTCGGCCACACGGACTTCATCGGCCGCATCTGGTACCAGCGTACGATCGACATTCCGGCAGACTGGTCGGGACGCAACGTGATGCTCAACTTCGGAGCCGTGTACTACACCTCCGAGGTGTATGTCGACGGCCGCTTCGTTGGACGCCACTTCGGAGGCAGCACGTCGTTCTCCTACGACATCACCGCATTCGTGAAGCCGGGCGGCAGCCACAGTCTGGTCGTCTTCGCCACGAGCGACCTGCGCAGCGGCAAACAGACTGCCGGCAAACAGTCGCTGCAATACGCCTCGCACAGTTGCGACTACACCCGCACGACAGGCATCTGGCAGACGGTGTGGATGGAGGCCGTGGCTCCCGAGGCCCTCGCACGCGTCCAAATGACGACCGACATCGACCAGCAGCAGCTGATCGTCGCCCCGCAGTTCTTCCGGGAAAGCCCGAACACGCTCCGGGTGACCCTTCGGGACGGCGGCAAGGTCGTCGGCACGCGGCAGGTCCGGGCGTCGAACAGCAGCGTCGTCGTCATCCCGGTCAAAAAGGCCCGGCTCTGGTGTCCCGAAGACCCGTTCCTCTACGACCTGACCTACGAGGTGGTCGCCCCCGACGGCCAGGTGCTCGACGCCGTGAAATCCTATGTCGGGATGCGCAAGGTCCACATCGAAGGCAACAAAATCTACCTCAACAACGAACCCTATTACCAGCGGCTGGTGCTCGACCAGGGTTTCTACCCCGACGGTATCTGGACCGCCCCGTCGGACGACGCCCTGCGCCGCGACATCGAACTGGGACTGGCCGCCGGGTTCAACGGCGCGCGCCTGCATCAGAAGGTTTTCGAGGACCGCTACTATTACTGGGCCGACAGACTCGGCTACATCACCTGGGGCGAAAGCCCCAGCTGGGGAATGGATGCCAACGACGTGGAGACGGCCCGCAACTTCCTCTCCGAATGGGCCGAATGCGTGGTCCGCGACCGGAACCACCCCTCGCTGCTGACGTGGACGCCGATGAACGAGGAGTGGTGGCCCGACAACACGCAGTTCCCGCGCTTCGCCTCCGACGTCTACGACCTGACGGGACGCCTCGACCCGACGCGCCCCGTCAACACCGTCAGCGGCGGCGCCGTCGTCAGGACCGACATCTGGGCCGTCCACAATTACGAGCAGAACCCGGCCAAACTGAAAGAGAAAATCTTCAGCGACGGCACGTTCTTCCATCCCCGCCTGCGGACGACCCGCGACCAGACGCGCAACATCGGATTCAACGAGGTGAAGGCGACCGCAAACTACGCCTGGCCGCAGTACGATGGCTCGTGCCCCTACCTGGTCGATGAATTCGGCGGCATCAAATGGGTGAAGGACCAGGAGAAGCAGGCCACGGATTCCCAGACCGAATCGTGGGGTTACGGACAGGCGCCCCGTACGCTCGAAGAGTTCTACACGCGGCTCGAAGGCCAGGTAGACGCGCTGCTCTCGCTCTCCGGACAGGTGTGGGGCTATTGCTACACCCAGCTCACGGACGTGGAACAGGAACAGAACGGCATCTATTGCTACGACCGCTCGGCCAAGTTCGACATGGACCGGATCAAGGCCATTTTCAGCAAACGCCCGGAACATCCCGCCCGATAACGCGCCGGACAGCCGCCCGCCCGAATGAAGCGCACCCCGAAAATCCGGAAAGGGATTTTCGGGGTGCGCTTTTTATCCGGTTCGTCATCGTCCGCCTGCGGCAGAGCCTCGTGCACGAATGCGCCCGGAAACAGAAGGCGTCGCTGAATTTCTATTCGCGTGTTTTCCCGGTTTCAGAGTCTCGATATAAAGTATTCCTGCATATTCCAACGATATGCCCTTGATGAACGCTGCAATTGGAGATGCTTCATGTCGGTGCGTCGCACGGCGAGTGGCGGACGGTCCGACATGCGACCTTCTGTTTTCGGCACCATGAACTCCCGAAGGCAAAAAGCCACAGCGCCGGCACACTCCGCAATAGCAACCGACGGTTTTTAAATTATTCACGAAATATAAAAAAAGTCTCCACGGAGTACGCGGAGACAATAGGTTGAAAACCTTCGGCATATAGCCTTATTGTGATAAGATGTAGAATTCTTACACCACAAATATAGTAAAAAAGATGAATTTCTGCAATTTTTTATTTAATTTTACAGAAAACACATTCTTCATATGGCAAAAGTATTGGGTTTGGACCTTGGCACCAACTCACTGGGATGGGCCCTTGTCGATGAATCGGAGAACGAATATACGCTGATTGACAAAGGTGTAGACATTTTCCAGGAGGGAGTTGCCCGCGACAAAAACAATGAAAAACCTGCCGTTCAGGATCGGACGAGCGCCCGGGCACTGCGCCGCCACTATTTCCGGCGGCGTCTGCGAAAAATCGAACTGCTCAAAATACTCATCCGTTACGACCTTTGCCCGCCGTTGCCCGAGGAGCTGTTGACCGCCTGGCAAAAAGAGAAACGTTACCCGCAGGACAATGAATTCCTCCGTTGGCAGCGAACCGACGACAATGGGGATCGAAATCCTTACCACGATCGTTATGTAGCCCTGTCCGAGCGGCTCGATCTCGGGAATCGCACACAGCGCTGGCTGCTTGGCCGGGCGCTTTATCATTTGGCACAGCGACGCGGATTCCTCAGCAATCGCAAGGAAGCAGGAAATGAGAAAGAAGACGGCACGGTCAAGGAGTGTATCAAAAATCTGTCGGCTGAAATAGCAGCGGCAGGGTGTCGGTACCTCGGAGAATATTTCTACGGACTGTACCAACACAAGGAACGAATCCGCGACAAATACACCTCGCGCAACGAACACTACCTGGCCGAGTTCAATGCCATCTGCGACCGGCAGCAATTGCCCGACGAATGGCGTAAGGCGCTGCATCGGGCAATCTTTTTCCAGCGCGACCTCAAATCGCAGAAGGGGTCAGTCGGCCGATGCACCTTCGAGCCGACGAAGAGTCGGTGCCCCGTTTCGCATCCCCGTTTTGAGGAGTTCCGGATGCTGTCGTTCGTCAACAACATCCGGATTACAGGACCGGGCGACAATGCTCCACGACCTTTGACACAGGAAGAGTTCGAGACGATTCGTTCGCTCTTCTTCCGGAAAAGCAAGCCTTATTTCGATTTCGAAGAGATCGCCCGCAGAATCGCCGGCAAAGGGAAATATGCCTGCAAAGAGGAGCGTACAGAAGCTCCATATCGTTTCAATTTCGCCCGCACGGCCACCGTATCGGGATGCCCCGTCACGGCATCGCTGCAAGCGATCTTCGGAGACGACTGGATTACGGAGATTCGCAGCCTTTACCTGCTTGGAGCAGGAAAAAACGAGGACCAGATGTTGAATGACGTATGGCACGCCCTCTTTTCGTTCAACGACGAAGGTCGGCTGCGTAGCTGGGCCTGCGAAAAATTGCAACTCACGGATGAACAAGCCAAAGCGTTTGCAGCCATCAAACTCCCGCAGGATTACGCGGCGTTGAGCCTAAATGCCATCGGCAAGATTCTGGTCTATCTGCGCTGTGGCTATCGGTACGACGAGGCGGTATTCCTGGCCAACCTGCGGGCGGCACTTCCGAAGGAGGTCTATGCCGACGAAAGCCGTCGGCATGAAATCGAACAGGACATCGCCTCGCTGCTGCTTGACTACAAGCGAAATCCGTATAACAAGTTCGATTCAAAGGAGCACCGCATTGCCGACTATTTCAGCGATCATGGATTGGATGCCTCTCGTCTGATGCGTCTTTATCATCCCTCGAAAATCGAGACCTATCCGGATGCGCAACCCAAGGCAAATGGCATTCTGCAACTCGGCTCTCCACGTACTGCGACCATTCGCAACCCGATGGCCATGCGGGCCCTGTTCCGATTGCGCAACCTGATAAACACGCTGTTACGCGAAGGCAGGATCGACCGAGACACGAAGATCCGGATTGAATTCGCCCGCGGACTCAATGATGCGAACAGGCGGAAGGCCATCGAGCAGTATCAGCGGGAACGGGAGGTTGAGAATCGGAAATATGCCGAAGAGATCCACAGCCAGTATGCCGCCGAAACCGGCCGCGAGATAAAACCCTCGGACGACGAAGTGCTGAAATACCGGCTGTGGGAAGAACAGCAGCACGTCTGTCCCTATACCGGGCGGCAAATCCGCATTTCGGACTTCGTCGGGTCGGCTCCGGATTTCGACATCGAGCACACGCTCCCGCAGGCTCGCGGCGGCGATGACTCGCAGATGAACAAGACGCTCTGCGAAAACCGGTTCAACCGGGAGACAAAACGGGCGAAACTGCCGGCCGAGTTGTCCAATCATGTCGAGATCATGGAGCGGATCGAATCGTTTGGCTGGCGGGAAAAAATGGAGAGTCTGCAAAAGCAGATTGAAGCCCAGGTTCGCAGGAGCAAAAGCGCAGCGATTAAATCCGAAAAGGACGACGCCATTCAGCGCCGCCACTATTTGCAGATGCAACTCGACTACTGGCGCGGGAAATACGAACGCTTCACCATGGCCGAGATTCCCGAAGGATTCAGCAATCGGCAGGGAGTCGACATCGGCATCATCGGCAAATATGCACGGCTCTATCTGAAGACGGTTTTTGACCGAATCTATACGGTCAAGGGTTCCACGACCGCCGCGTTCCGCAAGATGTGGGGACTGCAGGAGGAGTATGCCCGCAAGGAGCGCACGAACCACGTCCACCACTGCATCGACGCCATCACGATCGCCTGTATCGGCCGCCGGGAGTACGACCGCTGGGCGCAATACGTCGCCGACGAGGAGCGATACGGCTACGGCGAAAGCGGCAAACCCCGCTTCGAGAAACCCTGGCCGACCTTTACCGAAGATGTCAAGGCGGCGGCCGACGAACTGCTCGTTGCCCACCACACGCCCGACAACATGACCAAACAGACGCGCAGGAAGTTACGGGTTCGCGGCCGGATAAAGTTGAATGCCGACGGGGAACCAATCTACCAGCAAGGAGACACGGCTTGCTGCCGGTTGCATCAGGATACCTTCTACGGCGCTATTAAGCAGGATGGAGAGATCCGCTATGTCATCCGCAAATCGCTCGCGCAGTTACAGCCGACGGACATCGACAAGATTATCGACGATGCAGTCCGGGATCGCGTACGGGAGGCAATCGACGAGGTCGGATTCAAGACGGCGATGAATCCCGATGAATACACGATCTGGATGAACCGGGAAAAGGGCATTCCCATCCGCAAGGTGCGGATCTTCACACCGAGTGTCAAACATCCGATCGCGCTAAAAAAACAGCGCGACCTATCTGCAAAAGAGTACAAGCGGGATTATCATGTCGTAAATGAGGGGAACTATTGCACGGTCATCTATGAGGGCCAGGACAAAAAGGGCAAAACGAAACGCACCTTTGAACTCGTCAGCAACCTCGAAGCTGCCCAATATTTCAAAGCCAGCGCTGACCGGGAAGCCCGCCCCGATCTGGTACCGCAGACCGACACGAACGGTTTCCCCTTGAAATACATCTTAAAAACGGGGACCATGGTCCTGTTTTATGAAAATACCCCGGCAGAACTTTATGAATGTACCCGCAAGGAGTTGGTAAAACGACTCTACAAGGTAACAGCAATGGCTGCAGAAGGACGGGTACAGTTCCTCTTTCATCAGGAGGCCCGAGATCAGAAAACACTTACCTCCTTATATGGAGCTGGGACCTCTCAATTCTGCCAATCCAATCCATCACCGAAATTGCGCCTCAGCGTTTCCAATTTTAACATGTTGGTGGAAGGTTATGATTTCGAACTGACCGTAACGGGCGAGATAAAATTCAAAGATGACCGGCCATGCTGAAACGAACCTTGTTTTTTTCGACACCCTACTGTTTGAGCCTGCGCAACGGCCAGATGATCATCCACACGCGCGAGGCCCCCGACCAACGGAAAAGCATCCCGATCGAGGATATCGGCTTCGTGGTGCTGGAGGACCAGCAGACCTCCATCACGCTGCCGCTCTTGAATGCGCTGTCGGACAACAACGTGGCAGTTATCCTGTGCGGAGAGAACCGAATGCCGAACGCCTTGTTGATGAATTTGGATTCAAACAGAACGCAAGGTGAACATTATCGGATGCAGATCGCTGCATCCGAACCGCTGAAGAAGGGCCTTTGGAAACAGATCGTCGAGACCAAAATCCGCAACCAGGCTGCCTTGCTGCGGAAGCTGGGGTATGACGGAGACAAACTGAAACCCTGCTACATGAATGTCAAGAGCGCCGACGCCGACAACCGGGAGGGCATAGCAGCGAGAATCTACTGGTCAGAACTGTTCGGTGCCGAATTTTACCGTTCCCGCGAAGGTTCGCCGCCCAACAACCTGCTCAATTACGGCTATACGATCCTGCGAGCCGCCGTGGCCCGTGCGATCATGGGCTCCGGACTGTTCCCAGCATTCGGGATCTTCCATCGGAATCGTTACAACTCCTTTCCGCTGGCCGATGACGTAATGGAACCCTATCGACCGTATGTCGACGAATTGGTCTGCCAACTTTACAGAAACGGGAATACACAACTGACCAAAAAGGTGAAAGGCGAACTGTTGCGGCTCCTGTTTGTCGATACTCGTTTCGACAAGGTTGTGCGACCTCTCGAAGTAGGACTTATGTTTTCAGCCTCTTCCCTGGCTAAATGCTTTGCTGGAACCCAAAAAAAGATTGCATATCCTTTATTGGAGTAGTCGAATGTCAGAAGTACGCTTGAATGCTTATCGAATCATGTGGTTGTTTGTCTTTTTTGATTTGCCAACCAATACAAAAACGGAACGACGTCATGCGGTGCAATTTCGCAAGGCGTTGGAAAAAGATGGTTTCACAATGATGCAGTATTCAGTCTATGTGCGCCATTGTGCATCGAAGGAGAATATGCAGGTTCACATTAAGCGGGTTCGACGATCGATGCCTCCGACAGGATTTACAAGTATTCTTGCTGTAACGGACAAACAGTATGGAGACATATTAAATTTTTGGGGTAAAAGCGAACGAGCAAAACCGGAAATTCCGCAACAATTGGAATTTTTCTGATAAATCGTTATTTTCGTTCTTTGAAATACGGAAAATGCATCAAACTGGCTTCGTCGGAACACCCGATCGTATTTTTATAGTGGCAGACAGCCCGTAAGTAACACTTTATCAATCAATATGAGGCCCGACGTTGTGGTTTGATGTAGAATTTCGATAAGATACAACTCAAACTCCGAATTCAAGAAGTCGGACCAGTTGTGGTTTGATGTAGAATTTCGATAAGATACAACTGCCATTTCATTAATAACTATCGCTATTCGTTGTGGTTTGATGTAGAATTTCGATAAGATACAACGAAGAGTGATTACAACGTCGAACGTTTCCGTTGTGGTTTGATGTAGAATTTCGATAAGATACAACTAAAGGACAACGCAGTAAGCAGCATGAAAGTTGTGGTTTGATGTAGAATTTCGATAAGATACAACGGCTGTTTCCTCACTAATACAAAGGCATGAGTTGTGGTTTGATGTAGAATTTCGATAAGATACAACGGATCGACATTCTGGGCCACTCCGTTCATCGTTGTGGTTTGATGTAGAATTTCGATAAGATACAACAAAATCGCGTTTTATCTTTGCACCAGCAACGTTGTGGTTTGATGTAGAATTTCGATAAGATACAACACCGCCGGAGTTGAGGTACAGCCCCCGAACGTTGTGGTTTGATGTAGAATTTCGATAAGATACAACTTCCGGCCCGCACATGATGCACACGGAAAGGTTGTGGTTTGATGTAGAATTTCGATAAGATACAACCGCGGAACTGAAATACAGACTACCGCGAAAGTTGTGGTTTGATGTAGAATTTCGATAAGATACAACAAGCTATGGCACAGAAATCATCAAGAAAGAGTTGTGGTTTGATGTAGAATTTCGATAAGATACAACTCCGTCGTACGATACAGTCGATCGCGCACTGTTGTGGTTTGATGTAGAATTTCGATAAGATACAACGCTATGGCACAGAAATCATCAAGCAAGAAGTTGTGGTTTGATGTAGAATTTCGATAAGATACAACAAAGAAGCGAGATAATTTTCTGTCGTCTTCGTTGTGGTTTGATGTAGAATTTCGATAAGATACAACTGCAATACGATAGGGCAACTTGTGGCTTCTGTTGTGGTTTGATGTAGAATTTCGATAAGATACAACATACGAAAGAAGGAGAGCGAGAGTACATAGTTGTGGTTTGATGTAGAATTTCGATAAGATACAACCTTGTCTCCTCTGTCTATGAATGACTTTCCGTTGTGGTTTGATGTAGAATTTCGATAAGATACAACTCTCTACGCGTGGATATTACCGGCAAGAAAGTTGTGGTTTGATGTAGAATTTCGATAAGATACAACGACGAGGTTGCAGACTATGAATGACTTCCAGTTGTGGTTTGATGTAGAATTTCGATAAGATACAACCTACTCCGTCTTTGCCAGCGCCGCTCCGCAGTTGTGGTTTGATGTAGAATTTCGATAAGATACAACTTGTTTTTATTAAAGAGTTGATGACTGCAGTTGTGGTTTGATGTAGAATTTCGATAAGATACAACCAAACTGCCGGTAATGACACTGCGAGCTAAGTTGTGGTTTGATGTAGAATTTCGATAAGATACAACTGTACTCGCAGTGGATGGACGCGCAGTATCGTTGTGGTTTGATGTAGAATTTCGATAAGATACAACTCTGATTTTAACAAAATCAACGCAAAAGATGTTGTGGTTTGATGTAGAATTTCGATAAGATACAACGCTGCCATTTCTTCCGTAATTAACTCCTGGTTGTGGTTTGATGTAGAATTTCGATAAGATACAACCGTTTACTTCACCGTTGAATATTACGCGGAGTTGTGGTTTGATGTAGAATTTCGATAAGATACAACTACTACTTCGTCGAATACTACCTCGGACGAGTTGTGGTTTGATGTAGAATTTCGATAAGATACAACGATTTCTGAGGCACTCTTTGTCGTCCATAGGTTGTGGTTTGATGTAGAATTTCGATAAGATACAACACCGCGGCGATCCAGTTCGCATCCGTCACGGTTGTGGTTTGATGTAGAATTTCGATAAGATACAACCAATCCGATATTACAGTAGTAGGGAACTAAGTTGTGGTTTGATGTAGAATTTCGATAAGATACAACTATAAACCGAATAAGAAGAACGGAGGTAAGTTGTGGTTTGATGTAGAATTTCGATAAGATACAACGCTACTCCTGTTCCTACTTTGCCGAGGAAGTTGTGGTTTGATGTAGAATTTCGATAAGATACAACACGTTCAGTGATGAAGCATTTGAGAGACTGTTGTGGTTTGATGTAGAATTTCGATAAGATACAACCGGAATGGGCGCGTCGGGCGACGCTTCGAGTTGTGGTTTGATGTAGAATTTCGATAAGATACAACAGAGTTCATAGTGATCGCAGTGACGGTAGAGTTGTGGTTTGATGTAGAATTTCGATAAGATACAACTTAATATGATTTACTTGTAGTCCAGAATGTTGTGGTTTGATGTAGAATTTCGATAAGATACAACGACGCGTCTCCAGACAATGAACGACTTCCAGTTGTGGTTTGATGTAGAATTTCGATAAGATACAACCAAGATCTTTTTTCATGGATACGAGCCCGGTTGTGGTTTGATGTAGAATTTCGATAAGATACAACCAAACTGCCGGTAATGACGCTTCGGGCAAAGTTGTGGTTTGATGTAGAATTTCGATAAGATACAACAGGGGCGATCAGCGATCTAACAACCTACATGTTGTGGTTTGATGTAGAATTTCGATAAGATACAACAAACCCGATGCGAAGTCTTGATCCCCACCGGTTGTGGTTTGATGTAGAATTTCGATAAGATACAACAGAAAGGCAGAAATCCCGGAAGTAGCGACGTTGTGGTTTGATGTAGAATTTCGATAAGATACAACAGGGCCGGAGGCAGAAGGCATAGATGAAGAGTTGTGGTTTGATGTAGAATTTCGATAAGATACAACGCAGGACCAGCAGCCTTACGGCCGGCGTAAGTTGTGGTTTGATGTAGAATTTCGATAAGATACAACATAATTAGTTTGAGCAGAGCCTACATAAGAGTTGTGGTTTGATGTAGAATTTCGATAAGATACAACACCTTGGGATGTGGCTCGCCAGTGGCTCATGTTGTGGTTTGATGTAGAATTTCGATAAGATACAACATAAAGTAAATTGTATACATTTGCAGTGTGTTGTGGTTTGATGTAGAATTTCAATAAGATACAACCGGCAGTATTGGAATGCTGCATAATTGCAACTGTTGTTTACATTACCCTTTTGACTCAAGAAGATTTCAAACTCCCTTAAATACGTCAAATCCAATTCATCAAAACGCATATTGACCGAGCGGAATTGCGACACAAGGACCAACGTTACCTTATGTTTGCTGGCGGAACTGTACTTTTCGACTTTTTCCAAGCGTTCGATAATCTGTTTGAAGTACTCCCCGACCGTGCAGTTGATTCGTTTGCCGTTCTGTTCAAACAGCGTATCGAATGTAACGGGAATTTCCAGCACCTCCAACTTTTTGATTTTCTTCTCGTATTCACGTATCTTGGAGGTTATTTGAAACTGTATTTCTGCTCTATCGGGGCAGTCGGCGGTAGGTTGTTGCTTGTCGAAATCCCAATGCACCAAAGCTTCCGAAATGCCCAGACCGACGAACTTACGGCGGCGGTCATGGGTAAAGACAAGAGCAAGAGGGGCTAAACGGTTTCTGTTGATAGCGTCTCTGCGACATACGACGTTGATTGTCATAATCTTTACGGATTACGCAAGCAACAAAATGCGATTCGTGT
>ERZ857998.2191-NODE-2191-length-19086-cov-3.821764_pt1 | contig 19086 bp, 20 predicted proteins | sample MGYA00519954_ERZ857998 | MGnify/ENA primary metagenome ERZ857998 (study PRJEB31778, sample SAMEA3449424) | human gut metagenome | biome: human gut; feature: human-associated habitat; material: faeces | place: United Kingdom | collected 2010/2012 ...
CACGGTGAACATCCTCAACGAGAAGTACGCCACCGACCCCCGGCCCATCAGCGAGAGCTGCGGCTGCCCCGCCTGCCGCCGCTTCTCCCGGGCGTACATCCGGCACCTGTTCAAGGCGGATGAGGTGCTGGCCCTGCGGCTGGCGGTGCTGCACAACCTGTACTTCTACAATGAGCTGGCCGCCCGCATCCGCCGGGCCCTGGACGAAGGGACGTTCGCGGATTTTCGGGCCCGTTACAGCGGAAATTTGGAAAAACGCGCATGACCCCCTTGCAAAAGCTGGTATATCTGCTATAATATTGTCATTCTGACTTTGGAACGAAAAGGAGTTTTGTTGTTATGGAAGGCGCTTCCTCCTCTATCATCATGCTGGTTGTTCTCATTGCGGTGTTCTACTTCATGCTGATCCGCCCGGAGAACAAGCGGAAGAAAAAGGCCCAGGAGATGCGGGACAGCCTGAAGAAGGGCGACACCATCGTTGCCGGCATGGCATACGGCCGTGTGCGTGCAATGATGGATGATCGCGGCCGCGTGGTATCGGAGGCGGGTCCTTCGACGCCGGTCGAAGTGTTGGGCTTCAATGAAGTGCCGGACGCCGGCGACATTCTCAACGTAGTCGAGGTGGATAAACTCTCCCGTCAGGTCGTTGAGGAGCGCCGTGACAAGCTCAAGGCGGCGCAGCTCAAGAATCTCAGCAAGGTCTCGCTGGACGATCTGTTCAACCAGATGGCCGAGGGAGAGCTCAAGGATCTGAACATCATCGTAAAGGCCGATGTACAGGGCTCGGTCGAGGCTGTGCGGCAGGCATTGGAAAAGCTGTCCAATGACGAGGTGCGCGTCAAGTGCATCCATGGCGGCGTTGGCGCCATCACGGGGTCGGATATCATGTTTGCATCCGCATCCAACGCCATCGTCATCGGGTTCAATGTGCGTCCGGATTCGACAGCGCGTCAAACGGCGGAACGCGAAAACGTGGATGTGCGTACCTACCGTGTCATCTACAGCGCGATCGAGGATGTGGAGAACGCCATGAAGGGCATGTTCAAACCCGTATTTCAGGAGGTGGAGCTGGGCCGCATTTCCGTGCGCAATACCTTCAAGGTGTCCGGTGTCGGTACGATTGCAGGCGCTTATGTGCAGGAGGGCAAGGTGTCCCGCAACGCACAGGTGCGCGTTGTTCGCGACGGTATTGTGATTCACGAAGGCAAGATTGCCTCCCTCAAGCGTTTTAAGGATGACGCAAAGGAGGTCGCCGCAGGCTATGAATGCGGTATCAGCATCGACAACTTCAATGACATTCAGGAGGGCGACACAATCGAGGCCTTCGTGATGGAGCAAGTGCAGCGATAAGGAGATACTATGTCGGCGATTCGTAGCGACAGAATGAACGAAGAACTGAAAAAGACGATCAGCGAAGTGGTTCGCGAGCTCAAGGATCCACGCCTGTCGGACATGACGACGCTGACCGGCGTGGAGGTCACGAGAGATCTCAAGTATGCCAAGGTGCGCGTTTCCGTGTATGATAAGGAGGAGCGAGTGCGGCAGGATACTGTGGACGCGCTCAACCATGCAGCGGGTTTTGTCGCGCGCGAGGTTGGTCAGCGCATGCTCATCCGCCGCGTGCCGGCGCTCAAGTTCATACTGGATGATTCCATCGCCTACAGCGTGCACATTTCGCAGATTCTGAACGAACTGCACAAGGAGCAGAAATCCGACGATGATGCATGAAGCGGTTCAATTTCTACAAGAACATGATGATCTGACACTGATCGCCCATATTTCGCCGGACGGGGACACTTTGGGGTCCTCGTTGGCGCTTTATTGCGCGCTGGTCCGGTTGGGAAAGCGCGTGCAGGTTGTCTGCGCGGACCCCGTGCCGGCCGCGTACCGGTTTTGTCCGTATACGGAGGCCGTTCTCGCACCGCAGCAGGCGGTGCAGACGGCGGCGGTTGTAACGGTGGATTGCGCCGATCTGGCGAGAACCGGTGCATGCCAGCCGCTTTTCGAGCGCGCGCCACACACGCTCTGCATCGATCATCATGGGACCAATGCCGGCTTTGCACAGGTAAACTGGGTTGAGGAATGCGGCGCAACCGGCGAGTTGATCTATCTGCTTCTCACGGCAATGCCCGTTGCGGTGGATGAGCGGATCGCTTCACTGCTCTATGTCGCATTGGCGGCCGATACCGGAAATTTCTCCTACTCCAATACCTCCCCGCAGTCCTTTCGGATTGCGGCGGCGCTTCTGGAAACCGGCTTGGATCTGCCGGAATGGAACCGCCGGATCTTCAGAACGATTCCCTATCGAAAGGCGCTTCTGCAGGCTCGTACAATGCAGGGGTGCAGATTGTACGAGAACGGCCGGATTGCCGTTGCGGCAATGACGCTCGACGATCTTGCCGCATGCGGTGCGGCAGAAGAGGATGCGGAAGGCTTGATCGACGCGCTGCGGGATATCGACTCGGTGGAGATCGCCGCAATTGCGCGCGAGAGTGCGGACGGCGCCGTCCGCGTCAGTCTGCGCGGTAAGCGCAGCGCGGATGTGAGCCGCATTGCGGTGCGGTTCGGCGGCGGCGGACACCGGCTTGCGGCCGGCTGTACGATGCATGCTCCGATTGAAGATGCTGCCGGGATGATTTTGGAGTCGGCGCGGCAGATTCTTGCGGAGGAATCGGATTGATGGACGGCGTTGTGGTACTCCTCAAAGCGCCGGGCATGACGTCCAGCAATGCGGTTTACGATGTGCGCCGTATATTTGGGGAAAAGCGCGCGGGGCACATCGGTACGCTCGATCCCGGAGCGGCCGGCGTTTTGCCGATCTGCATCGGCCGGGCGACGCGTCTGTTCGATTATTTTGTCGAAAAGGAGAAGACGTATATCGCTGAGATTGCGTTCGGCACGGCGACCGACACACAGGACGCCGCCGGTGCGGTGCTGGAGCGGATGAATTGCCATATTACCCGGGAGATGCTGGAGCGCGTCCTGCCGTCCTTCCTCGGCGAAATCCGGCAGATTGCGCCGGCGTATTCCGCTCTGAAGGTCGGCGGCCGAAAAATGTACGACTTGGCAAGGGCGGGGGAGACCGTACCGGAGCGCATTCGCAGCGCTACCATTTCAGAACTGACCTTGCTGGACGCGATGGACGCAAACCGATTTTTGCTGCGCGTCCGATGCTCCCGCGGCACCTACATCCGCACGCTCTGTGCAGATATTGGACGGGCGCTTGGGGTGCCCGCGCACATGTCCTTTCTGCTGCGGACGGGAGCGGGACATTTTTCCGTCGAACAGTCCTGTACGGTGGCGGAACTGGAGACGCTGCGGGATGAGCACCGCTTGAAAACCGCGGTGATTTCCTGTGAGGATGCGCTTTCCTTTCTTCCTGCGCTTGATCTCGGCGCCGAGCGGCGCTCACCCACAATGAACGGTCTGCCGACAACGAGCAGAGCGCCGGAAGGCGCTGTGCGGCTGTACGCCGGCGGCATGTTTTTGGGCGCCGGCACGGTCAAGGCGGGAGCCGCGAGGCTCGTTGTCCATCTCTATGAAAACCATGAAAGCGAACTGTGAAAGAACACCGGCTGTTGTGGCGCTCGGCATGTTTGACGGCGTGCATATCGGCCACCAAAAACTGATCCAGACGGCCGTTTCGGCCGCAAACCGCCTGCATGCGATGCCTGCGGTATATACGTTTTCCAACCACCCGCTCTCCGTTCTCGGCGGCAGGCCGCGCCTGCTGACCGATACGGCGACACGCCGCTCACCGCTACTGCAGGCGGGCGCGGAGGAGGTGGAAATGACGGTGTTCGACGCTGCGCTGGCGCACAGCACGCCGGAGGAGTTTTTCGCGCGGCTTATGCGGCGCTGGCGGCTTGCCGGCCTCGTGGCGGGGTATAACTTTACGTTTGGCGATAAGGCGGCGGGCACCTCCGATACGCTCTCTGCCCTTGCAAGCGCGCATGGGGTTGAGGCCATCATCCTCCCTCCGGTATCGGCTGACGGCGAACCGGTTTCCAGCACGCGCATCCGCAGCCTTTTGGAACGCGAGGGGGATATCCGGCGGGCAAACCGGCTTCTTGGCCGTCCGTACCGGCTGGAGGGAACTGTCGTTGCAAACAAGCAGAATGGCAGACGGTTCGGCTTCCCCACTGCCAATATCGCGGTGTCGGTCGATTGCGTTTTACCGCTGGTCGGCGTGTATGCGACGCGCGCATGGGTTGGCGGCTTACAGTACCCGGCCGTGACGAACGTCGGCACCAACCCGACCGTCCATGGCGACCACCTGAGCGTAGAAACGCATTTGATCGGCTTTCGGGACAATCTATACGGCCAACGGCTGGCGGTCGATTTTTCAGCCCGCCTGCGCGGCGAGCATCGGTTTGAGAGCGAACAGGCGCTGATCGACCAGATTACATCCGACGTGGAGTGTGCACGCCGCTTGCTGAAAAAAAAGACTTGAAATACTTTTCCTTTTCTGTTTACAAGCGATGAATGCTTGTGGTATAATACTAAAGATTTTGAACCGTTTACATGGTTTTGCGACACTCCGACGCATTACTCTGTTGACGGGGATACAGAATAATGGAGGATACAGACATGACGAAACAGGAAATCATCGAAAAGTTCGCGCTGCACGAGGGTGACACGGGTTCTCCGGAAGTACAGATCGCACTGCTCACAGAGCGGATCAACCATCTGAATGAGCATCTGAAGCTGCACAAGAAGGACCATCACTCGCGCCGCGGCCTGCTCAAGATGGTCGGTCAGCGCAGAGGCCTTCTGAACTATCTGAAGGAGAAGGACATCGAGCGCTACAGAGCGATCCTTGCAAGCTTGAACCTCAGAAAGTAAAGATAAGGGCGGGGCTTGAACCCGCCTTTCTTTTTGCTGTATCCGGAAATGCTGTTCCGGATATGCCGTTTGAGCGGATCGCCTTCTTTCACGGTTGTAATGAAATGAGATAAAGGAAACGAAGGAGCAAACCAAAGCAATGCAAAAAACATTTGAAATGCAGATTGGCGGCCGCACATGGACCGTCGAAACCGGCAAGTATGCCGAGCAGGCAGGCGGTTCCTGCCTCGTGCGCTGCGGAGATACCGCGGTGCTGGTGTGCGCGACCGTGGCAAAGGCCCCGCGTGACGGCGTGGACTTTCTGCCGCTGAGCGTCGAATTTGAAGAAAAACTCTACTCGGTTGGCAAGATTCCCGGCGGCTTCATCAAGCGCGAGGGACGCCCGTCCGAAAAGGCCATCCTGACCTCCCGCCTGATCGACCGCCCGCTGCGCCCGCTGTTCCCGAAGGGGTTCTATAACGACGTGCAGGTTATCGCCACCGTTCTCTCCGTCGAGCAGGATGTTACGCCCGATATCGTTGCGATGAACGGCTCTTCCATCGCGCTCTCCATCAGCAACGCGCCGTTTGCCGGGCCGACCGGCGCGGTGAGTGTCGCCATGGTCGACGGCGAGTATATCATCAACCCCAACTGCGAGCAGCGCGAAAACAGCCGCCTGACCCTCACGGTCGCCGGTACGCGCGACGCAGTCATGATGGTGGAAGCCGGCGCTGAGGAGGTCACCGAGGAGGAGATGCTCAACGCCATCCTGTTCGCACACGAGGAGATCAAGAAGATCGTCGCCTTCATCGAGCAGATTCAGGCAGAGGTCGGCAAGCCGAAGATGGAGGTCGAAATCCACCATCCCGACGAAAAGCTGACCGAGGAAGTGCGTGCCTATGCGTTTGATAAGGTGGAGTGGTCGCTCGATACGTTCGACCGCTACGAGCGGGAAGCGCGCAGCCAGCAGGTGAAGCAGGAGACCATCGAGGCGTTTGCGGAGACATATCCGGACTCCGCCAAGGATGTTGACGCCATTTTGTACAGCATTACCAAGGAGATCGTGCGCGATAAGATTATCAACCGTCACATCCGTCCCGACGGGCGCGCGCTGGACGAGATCCGCCCGATCTGGAGCGAGGTTGGCATTCTGGGCCGCACCCATGGCAGCGCGGTCTTTACCCGCGGCCAGACGCAGGTCATGACCGTCGCCACGCTCGGCACGATCGGTGAAGCGCAGATTCTCGATGGCATCGGCCTTGAGGAAAGCAAGCGCTATATGCATCAGTACAACATGCCGCCCTACAGCGTCGGCGAAACCCGCCCCGTCCGCAGCCCCGGCCGCCGCGAAATCGGCCACGGCGCATTGGCAGAGCGCGCGCTGCTGCCGATGCTCCCCTCGGAAGCGGAATTCCCGTATTGCATGCGCCTCGTTTCCGAGGTCATCAGCTCCAACGGTTCCACGTCGCAGGCCTCCATTTGTGCCAGCACATTGGCGCTGATGGACGCGGGCGTACCGATCAAAAAGCCCGTTGCCGGTGTCGCTATGGGCCTCATCAAGGATGATGAAAACGGCAATATCGCCGTCATGACCGACATTCAGGGTCTTGAGGATTTCCTGGGCGATATGGACTTTAAGGTTGCCGGTACCCGCGAGGGCATCACCGCGATCCAGATGGATATCAAGATCAAGGGCATCAACCGCGAGATCCTGACCCGGGCGCTCGAGCAGGCGCGTAAGGGCCGCCTGTTCATCCTTGACCGGATGATGGAAACGCTCTCTGCACCGCGCGAGGAGCTTTCGCCGTATGCGCCGCGCATCATCTCCTTCAAAATCCATCCGGACAAGATCCGTGAGGTCATCGGCAGCGGCGGCAAGACGATCAACAAGATCATTGCCGATACCGGCGTGAAAATCGACATCGAGGATGATGGTTCTGTGTTCATTGCTTCGCCCGACGCTGCGGCCGCTGCTGAGGCAAAGCGCATTATCGATGGCATTGTCAAGGACATCGAGATTGGCGATGTGTACCTCGGCACCGTGGTCAGCATCCAGAAATTCGGCGCGTTTGTGAACCTGACGCCGGGTAAGGATGGCTTGCTGCACATTTCGCGCCTTGCCAACAAGCGCGTGGAGAAGGTGGAGGATGTTGTACAACTCGGCGACCAGCTTCTGGTGCGCGTCATCGATATCGACAAGCAGGGCAAGATCAGCCTGACCCGCAAGGATCTGCTGCCGCCCGACCAGCAATAACATTCCATACAACGGGTGTCTGCAAAGGGTGTAGCGCAGCTACGCCCTTTGTACATAAGTGCGTTCCGGACTGAATACGCTGAAGCATACCAGAACTTTGGAGGTGCGTATGAACCGCGAGCGCTGTGCGGACGCCTTGATGAATGGCGTCAATGTTTTGATCATTCTTGTGATCGTTTTACTGTATGTCGTAACGGGAACAGGCGTTGGTGACAATGCTATAGCAGCCCTGTCCTCCGGCACGGTCTATCATGGCAGCGGAGAGGGATTGGTGGCGCTGGAGTGTGCGGTCAGTTGGGACGCCGACGCACTGCCGGACATGCTTGATTTGCTGGAACAGCGCAATGTGAAGATGACATTCTTTGTCAGCGGCGCATGGGCAAAGGCGAATGCGGCCACGCTTCGGCGCATGACCGAAGCCGGCCATGAGATCGGTACCATGGGATATATGCCCATGCTCGACGGTGACGAAGCGTTGATCCGCTCGGACATCGCCGCGTCTGCTGCGGTGATCTCATCCGCTTCGGGTATCGAGCCGGATTACTATTATTCGGGTCTGCGCGATCGTGCGGTCTCGCTGCAGGCGGCAAACGCACTGGGCATGACCCATGTGATGTGCTCAAGCGATCTGCTTTCCGCACGCGGCGAACCGGTGGATATTGCCTCCCGTGCATCGGAGCATGTCTTTGATGGAAGTATAATCTTATTCCAACCGACTGCCGCTGCACTCGAAGCGCTTCCAACTATTCTGGATTTCATCGAAGAGCAGGGATATGCGGCGACGACGGTCGGCAATGTACTGAAACGATAAGGAGATTCTATGACGGTCATTCGTGAATTGAAAAACGGCGTTCGTGTCGCCATGGAGCGCATGGAGCATGTGCGCTCTGTTTCCATCGGCATTTGGGTAAATACCGGTTCTGTACGGGAATCGGAGGGAGAGGGCGGCGCTTCGCACTTTATTGAGCACATGGCGTTCAAGGGAACCGCAAGCCGTTCAGCGGAGCAGATCGCATCGGAGATGGATGCGGTGGGCGGCAGCCTGAATGCGTTTACGTCGAAGGAGTGCACCTGCTTCTATGCAAAGGTTTTGGACGAGCACCTGCCGATCGCAATCGACGTGCTCTCGGACATCACGTTTCATTCCACCTTCCCGGCGGACGAGCTTGAGCGCGAGAAACATGTGATCCTTGAGGAGATCCTCATGACGGAGGATTCGCCGGAGGATTTGACGGCGGAGCGCGCAAACGCGCTGTTCTTTCAGGAGGAGCCGCTGGCCAGACCCATACTGGGCACGCGGGAAAGCGTGCTTGCGTTTGACCGCGACCGGCTTCTCGCCTACCGACGCGAACACTACACGCCTCGCAATATCGTCGTCGCCTGCGCCGGCCACTTTGACGAGGAGACGCTGATGCGCCTCGTTGAAGAAAAACTGAACCTTGAACCGAGCGAGCGCTGCGCGCTGCCGTTGGCGCAGCGGTATCCCGGCGGCGCGCGCGCCCAGTGCGTGCAGAAGGATATCGAGCAGGTGCATCTGACGCTGATGCTGCCGGGATTTGCCCGTGATGCGGCGGATCAGTATCCGCTGGCCGTTCTCTCAAACGTGATCGGCGGCAGCATGAGCTCCCGGCTTTTCCAGAGCATTCGGGAACAGCGCGGCCTTGCGTATTCGATCTATTCCTACCCGATCTATTATGCAGCCACGGGCACCTTCGCACTGTATGCTGGCACGGGAGAAAAGCAGGCGGTCGAGGTCGTGCGCCTGATGCGGGAGGAAATGGAAAAGCTGCGCAGCGAGGGCATAACCGCGCAGGAATTCGAGCGCTGCAAGGCGCAGCTCAAGGGCAGCTATGTGCTCGGCCTTGAGGGCAGCGGCGCGCGCATGAATGCCATCGGGAAGGTGGCCTTGTTACAAAACCGTGAATATCGGGAAGAGGATACCATAAACAGCATTGAATGTGTTACAATGGAGGATATTCTTAGGGTGATTCCGATCGTGCTGGACGAGTCGCAGCTTTGTGCGGCGTTTGTGGGCAGGGTCGAACACCAGGAGGGCGCGCTGCTTCGGGCGCTCAAATAGCTACAGACGGGAGTGGATTCAGGGATGGACAAGCTGGAACAGATTTTTGTGATGCAAAAGGCGCTCAACGACGATATTCAGCAGCGTCGGGATCTCCATTTTTCGCAGGAGGAGTGGATTCAAAAGACGATCCTTGCCACGATCTCGGAATTGGCGGAGGTGCTGGACGAGTCCAACTTCAAGTGGTGGAAAAACCACCAGCCGATCAATGAGCCGGCTTTGAAGGAGGAACTCGTGGATGTGCTGCATTTTTTTGTGAGCCTCTGCCTGCGCAGCGGCATGGATGCCGAAGAACTGTTTGAACGGTACTGTGAAAAGAATAAGGAGAACTTTGACCGTCAATACGGACGTTCGGCCAAAAAAGGATACGAGGTTGAGTAAGCCATGGCTAGACAGCGCGTTCGGCTTCGCGGAAGGTTCTTTCTCATACTGTTCGGTCTGATCGTCGTCATTGCGATCGCCATCGTGCTGGCCCGCTCCGGCGGCGGCAGCGCCGAGGTGCGCTATGGCGACGTTTCCGCCAGCATGCCCGTATCTGCGGTCATTGTCCGCGACGAATCCGCCGTTTCAACGGAGAAATACGAGAAGATCGTCTTTTCTGTTGTCGAGGGCGAAGCCATCCAAAACGGCGCGCAGATTGCACAGGTATTTAAACGGGGCTATCAGGATGAAAGCATGATTACGCTGCTGCGTCTCCAACGTGAGATTTACGAGCAGCAGCGCAAACTGATCACTGCGGATGCATCGGTCGGCCTTCAGGACATCGAGAATCGCATTGCAACCGTGGAGTCACAGATTCGGGACTCCGCGCGCGGCGACAGCTCGCTGGACATGCTTCAACTCGAACAGACGCTCAAGGATTTGCAGGCCGAGCGGATGACATATCTGCAAAACAACGTACAGGCCGACGCAGCGCTGACAGGATTGTACAACAGCCTGCGGGAGCAGGAGCAGACGCTTGCCAACTGGACGCGCAACATTGTCAACGCAGCGGGCGGCGGCGTTGTCAGCTTCTATTTTGACGGGTATGAGCGGGTGCTCAACGCATCGCAGCTGAATATGATCAACGCGGCGCTGGTCAACAGCGTTGTCAAGGGCGGAAATACGGCCAATGCGACCGATGCGGCCAGCGAAACGCCGCTGTATCGGTTGGTGCAGAATACGCATTGGTACATCGCGTTCGTTACCAAGGCTGGGCAGCCCATGCGCACCGTTGCCGGAGAACAGTATTATGTCGTGTTTGACGATTATTCCACGCTGACATATCAGGCAACGGCGCTGGAACCGATCGTAACGGAAACGAATGTGGTCAATATCTTGGAGTTCAATGTGGACATCGGCGATTTTTTGGATATCCGCACCGTCAAGGCGACCATCACCAAGAGCGCGCAGGGCATGATGGTGCCCGTCGAGATGATTGCATATGAAAAAGGCGAGCCGGGCGTTTCGATCAAAAGCGGCGAGACAGTCTACCGCGTTCCGGTCAATATTCTGGCAGCCGACGAGGACAATGCGGTGATCGCTGCGAAGAATGACACCGATACGTTAATTTCCGGACAGAGAATTGTCAAGCAGGCGGTAAAAGAATGAATACGATTGCACAGAATGTTGAGGATGTACGCAGCCGCATGCAGCGGGCGTGCGCTTTCGCCGGCCGCAAGGTAGAGGATGTGCGGCTGATTGCCGTAACGAAGTTTGTCGAGCAGGCACGCATTGCAGAAGCGCTGGAAACGGGTCTGCGCGAAGTCGGGGAAAACCGCGCGCAGGAGCTTACGGAAAAGTTAACTTTTTTTGAACAGCATGGATGCAGCGTCCATTTCATTGGACAACTACAAACGAATAAGATAAAATATGTCTGTGGTGTCGCTGACCTGATTCATTCGGTCGACCGGCCGGCGCTTGCGGAGCAGCTTCAGCGGTATGCGGCGAAGCTTGGGATTGTACAGAACATTCTGCTGCAGATCAATGTGGGGGATGAAGCGCAGAAGGGCGGCGCCAGTATGGCGGAGGCGATGCAGCTTCTGGAGAAGGTGGCTGCGATGCCGAATCTGTCCGTACATGGGTTTATGTGCGTCCCGCCCGCGCTTGCGCCTGAGCAGGTGCGGCCCTATTTTGCATCGATGCGCGAGCTTTTGCATGCGGCGCGCAAGGCTTATCCGTCGCTTCCGCTGGCGGAACTCTCGATGGGCATGACGCATGATTTTGAAACCGCCATTGCGGAGGGCGCAACGATGGTGCGGGTCGGTACGGGGATATTCGGCGCCCGGAACACGAAAGCAAGCGGATAAATAATCTTCATGCATTGAAGATTTTTGGATATTTGAACGGAGGGGTATGGATGGCGAGCCTGTACAACAAGTTTTTGGATTTTATCGGCATTGAGGAGACGGACGACCTCGACGAGGAGGATTCCTACTATCGGGACGAACCGCCGGCCCGCCGGAGGGATGACAACGTCGTAAGCTTTAACAACAGCCGTGCCTCGGCCGCACCGGCTCCCGCAAGGCGCAGTCATGAGCGCGCGCCGCAAGCACCGGCGGGCGGGCTGCCGGTTTCCGGCGGCATGAAGATGATCGTGTATCATCCCGTCAGCTATGAGGATACGCAGAATATCATCGACAATATCAAAAACCGCAAGCCCGTCATCGTGAACATGGAGGAGCTTGAGATCGAGTGCGCGCAGCGCATTTTGGACTTTTTATCCGGCGCGGTGTATGCGCTCAACGGCACCATGTCGAAGATTTCGCGCGGCATTTTTGTTGTTGCACCCAACAATTATGATGTCGTTGGCAACGGCGAGGACGAATACGATCTGTGAGGACTCCCAGCGTGGAGCAGGTGCCGGCATGATGAAGATTTCGGACATCGTCAATAAGGAGTTTTCCCGCTCGTTCATGGGGTATGACATGCGCGAGGTGGATTGCTTTTTGGATGAAATCATCGAACAGATGGAGACTTATGAGCGCGAACGGCAGGAAATGCTGACGGCCATGGAGTATCTTCTCCGGGAGCTGGAGCAGTTTGACGATATCGCAGACGACGCGGAAAAACAACTCCGCCATCCGGAAACGCCGCAGGCAGCCGCCGTACCGCCGGAAAACCGAACGCGGCGTACTGTGCGCGTGAATCCTGCCGCTGCGCCCGCGGATCCGGACGAGGAAACGGCCCCGATGGCTGAATCCGGGGCAGAGCCAACTCTCGTTCTCGAGGAGTTGGAGATCGACGAGGAACCCGCTTGGACGGCTGAATCGGATGATGCGGCCGTGGATGCGCCGGCAGAGCCGGAAGCGAAATCACAGGAACCGCAGCCGAATCAAGCGCCCGCCGCACCCGCTGGAGAGGTGAGCGCCGATGAAGCGCCCGCTGCACCCGATGGAGAGGCGAACGCCGATCAAGCGCCTGACGCACCCGAACAGCCGCAGGCGGCCGATGATCCGACCGGGAAGGAAACAAATTGAAACGCAAACCGATTTTAACCCTGCCACCCATGACCACCCGAGAGCTGCGCGAGCTGGAAATCGAGCAGCTCGATTTTGTATATATCTCCGGCGACGCCTATATCGATCATCCGAGCTTCGGCACGGCGCTGATCGCTCGCGTGCTCCAATCCCATGGATACAGCGTTGGCATCATTGCGCAGCCGGACTGGTCGGATGTGTCCGCATTCCGGCAGATGGGCTGCCCCAGACTTGCCTTTCTCGTTTCCTCCGGGAATATCGATTCCATGGTCAATCATTATACCGTGGCAAAGCGGCGCCGCAATGAGGACCTGTACAGCCCCGGGGGACGGGCCGGGCTCCGGCCGGATCGCGCAACCATCGTCTATGCCAACCGGTGCCGGGAGGCCTATGCGCATGTGCCGGTGGTGATCGGCGGTCTGGAGGCCAGCCTGCGCCGCTTTGCACATTATGACTACTGGGATGATCGCGTGCGCCATTCCATCCTGTATGATGCGGGAGCGGATCTGCTGCTGTACGGCATGGGCGAGCGCTCCATCGTTGAGATGGCCGATGCGCTGGACGCCGGAACGCCGATTCGGGAACTGCGCTCCATCCGCGGCTCCTGTTTTCGCGTCAACCGTCTGGACGAGCTGGAGAATGGTTATGTGCTGCTGCCGTCCTATCAGGAGGTATCTTCCGATAAAAAGGCCTATGCAAGGGCATTTTTGGCGGAGTCCGGTGAGCAGGACGCGGTGCAGGGCAAACGATTGGTGCAGGCGCACGAGAAGGGGTATCTCGTCGCAAACCCACCCGCTCTGCCGCTGACTACGGCGGAGCTTGATGCGGTGTATGCGCTGCCCTTTACGAGAAGGCCGCATCCCATGTACCACGACCATATTCCGGCTATCGATGAGGTGGCGTTTTCGGTCGCATCGGCGCGCGGCTGCTTTGGCGGCTGCAGCTTTTGTGCGTTGACCTTCCATCAGGGACGTGTCATTCAGGCGCGCAGCCACGAATCCATCCTCCGCGAAGTGCGGGAACTGACGCATGATCCCGATTTCAAGGGATATATCCATGATGTCGGCGGCCCAACGGCCAATTTTCGACAACCGGCCTGCGATAAGCAGCTCAAAAGCGGAGTTTGCCGGAACAAGCAGTGCATCGGGTTTGAACGCTGCAAGAATCTGAAGGTTTCACATACGGACTACGTGGCCTTGCTTCGCAAGCTGCGCGCCGTTCCCGGCGTGAAGAAGGTATTCGTTCGCTCCGGCGTGCGGTATGATTATGTCATGTACGACAAGGACGATACCTTCCTGAGAGAACTGGTGCAGCATCATATCAGCGGCCAATTGAAGGTCGCGCCCGAGCATGTATCCGATCGGGTGCTGTATTATATGAACAAGCCGTCAAGCGAACTGTACGAACGGTTTGAGCAGCGCTACCGTCAGCTCAACCGGCAGGCCGGGCGCGAGCAGTATACGGTTCCCTACCTGATGTCGTCCCATCCGGGAGCGGAATTGGCGGATGCGATTTTGCTTGCCTGCTATCTCAAAAAACGCGGACTTCGGCCGCAGCAGGTACAGGATTTCTACCCGACGCCCGGCACCCTGTCCACCTGCATGTACCATACCGGCATCGATCCGCGCACCATGCGGCCGGTCTATGTGGCCAAAAATCCACATGAAAAGCGCATGCAGCGCGCCTTGATGCAGTATTATCTGCCGCGTAATTTTGGACTGATCCGTCAGGCGCTTCGCCAGGCAGACCGGGAAGATTTGATCGGATACGGAAAAGATTGCCTTGTTCCGCCGGAATATCGGAAACCGGGCAAGAATGCTGTTGACAAATCAAGGCGTAATCGATAAAATAAACGATGGTCGTATTTTCGGAGGATTATCTATGGAACTGCAGATTGCAGCAGCCCTGAAGCAGGTCGGCGAACCTTTTTCGTTTCAGCTGACAGAACCCCTTTTGCCGCAGCAGTTCGGCGGCCGCACTGTGGTGTGCGCCGCGCCGCTGTCCATCACAGGACAGTACGTATTTGACGGCAAGGGGATCAGCGTGGAAGGCACCGTGAAAACCTGTCTCCGGTCGGTCTGCGCGCGCTGCGCCGAACCCTTTGAGGAGCCCTTGGAATTTGGCTTTGCAGAGCGGTTTTGCAAGCCTGCGGAGATAGAGGAGGATTCCGAAACCTACCCCTTTGAGGGGGATCGGCTGTCGCTCGATCAGGCTGTGTTGGACAACCTGTTCCTGCATCTGCCGCTGACAAGCGTCTGCCGTCCGGATTGCAGGGGCCTTTGCCCGATTTGCGGAGTGAACCGCAATCAGACGTCCTGCGATTGTGAGCCGGTTCGACCGATCAGCGCTTGGTCGGCGCTTGATGCGATACGAAATGAGGATTAAGGAGGTGTAATCATGGCAGTACCCAAGAGAAAAACTTCGAAGGCGAAGAGAGATTCGCGCAGAGCGAGTAACTTTACGCTGGAGCAGCCGAACCTGTCGGAATGCCCGCAGTGTCACGAGCTGAAGACTTCGCATACCGTTTGCAAGAAGTGCGGGTATTACGATGGCAAGCTCGTCATCGACATGGATCAGAAGGAAAAGAAGAACGCATAACCGCGTACTGTCGTTCTGCTTCTATGAGCACCGTCTTTTTGAAAACAGGAAAGGACTTTCATCCATGGGTGAGGGTCTTTTTTCCGTTCTCCGAACGGCGCTGTTTCGGTAGCCGCTGAAATGGCCGTTCGGAGCCGATTGGGAAAGGAAAGCACATGAAACTGGCAATAGATGTGATGGGCGGCGACCATGCGCCCGATGCGGTTCTCGAGGGGTGCTTGCAGGCCCTGCCCATGCTGCGGCCCGACACAGAACTCTTGCTGTTCGGCGACAGCGCGGCGATCAACGGCGGACTGCGAACGGCCGGCGATGCCGGCGGCCGGCTGCATGTATGCCCGACAACGGAGGTCATTGGCTGCGACGAAGCGCCTACGCGCGCAATTCGTGCAAAGAAGGACTCTTCACTGGTGCGCGCAGTGCAGTCGGTAGCCGATGGTGAAGCGGATTGCGTGGTATCGGCCGGCAGCACGGGCGCGCTGCTGACGGCTGCGACGCTGATCATCCGCCGGATTGACGGCGTAAAGCGCCCTGCGCTGGCGCCGCTGCTGCCGACGGTTCAGGGCAATGGCGTGCTGCTGATCGACAGCGGCGCCAACACGGATTGCAAACCCGTGTATCTTCAGCAATTCGCATTGATGGGCGCGGCGTATATGCACAGCGTACAGGGAATTGAAAACCCCCGCATCGGTCTGCTGAACAATGGAACGGAAGCGGAAAAGGGCTCGGAACTGACGAAGGCCACGCATACGCTGCTGTTGGAAACACCCGTCAATTTTGCGGGCAACTGCGAGGCGCGGGACGCGCTGTCGGGTGATGTGGACGTCATCGTGGCCGATGGATTTGCTGGAAACGTGCTTTTGAAAGGCATTGAGGGGACCGTTGCTTCCATGCTCACGCTGCTCAAACAAAATCTGTATGCAACGCTGCGCACCAAGGCCGGCGCCGCGCTTGCCAAGCCCGCGTTCCGCGCGCTCAAGCATAAGCTGGATTACGCCGAGCATGGCGGGGCACCGCTGCTTGGCGTAAAGGGCGGCGTGATTAAGGCGCACGGCAGTTCCAATGCCGCTGCGTTCGCTCACGCCGTTTTACAGGCGGAGCGGCTGGTTGCGGCGGATGTGACCGGGCGCATTTCACAGGCGCTCTCTGCGCTTGCGAAGGAGGATTGACAGAATCGCCTCCTTCATATAAAATAACTGCGTCGCAGGATAACCGGCGCGTTGCCGGTATTCTTAAGGGCTGATTGGAGAATGAGAGGGAGTATTGTATGTATTTTGATAAAGTGCGTGAGATCATTACCCGCCAGTTGGATATCGATCCCGAATCCGTTCACATGGAGAGCCGTTTGATCGACGATTTGAAAGCGGATTCGCTGGATATCGTTGAGCTGATTATGGATCTCGAGCAGGAGTTCGATGTGGAGATCCCCGATGAGGACCTGCCGAAGGTGCAGACCGTTGCGGATATCGTGAACTTTCTGGAGAACCGCTGAGCGTTTGCTTTGTCGGGACGCCCGCATCGCTTGGTGCGGGCTTTTTGTAAAGAAGGAGGCCTTTTATTGAACCAATGGAGCGATAGCCTGCAAAGATTGCAGCAGGTCATCGGATATACATTTCGCCAACCGGAACTGCTGGAAACGGCGCTGACGCATTCGTCCTTTGTCAAGGGCGATGGCGCGAGCGCCGCGCATAACGAGCGTCTGGAGTTTTTGGGCGACGCCGTTTTGGAGCTTACCGTCAGCGAACGATTGTATTCCGCTCATCCCGATAAAAACGAAGGGGAGATGACGCGCCTGCGGGCCAGACTGGTTTGCGAACAGGCGCTGTTTCTCGCCGCGCAGCCGATCAAGTTGGCGGCGTATCTGCGGTTGGGGCACGGCGAGGATCGCTCCGGCGGCAGAAATAAGCCATCCGTTGTATCGGATGCGCTCGAGGCGCTCATCGGCGCGATCTATCTTGACGGCGGCTTGGAGCGGGCACGCGTGTTTGTAAGGGAGCATGTCGTCTCTGAACTTGAAAAAACGGTCATGGCGGCCGAGGATAAGGATTTCAAGACCCGCCTGCAGGAGTTTGTGCAAAAACGGCACATGGGAAGACTCAGTTATGAACTGCTCGGGGCAACCGGCCCAGAGCACAACAAGTCGTTCACCATGCGCGTCCTGCTGGACGATGCGGAGATCGGTCGGGGCGAGGGCGGCACAAAGCAGAGTGCTGGTCAGAAGGCGGCGGAGCGCGCACTTGACCGGTTTACACACGCAGAGGCGCTGCCGGTGGAGGGGATGGGCCCATGCGACTGATCAGACTGGAGATCAACGGATTCAAGTCGTTTGCGAAGAAGACGGAACTGGTGTTTGAGGGCGGCATAACGGCTGTCATCGGCCCGAACGGCAGCGGCAAGAGCAATATTGCGGATGCCGTTCGCTGGGTGCTGGGCGAGCAGAGCGCAAAGGCGCTGCGCGGCTCCAAAATGGAGGACGTCATCTTCAGCGGTACGCAGAAGCGCAAGGCACAGGCATACTGCGAGGTCACGCTCGTGTTTGATAATGCGGACGGCAGATTGAACGTGCCGTTTTCCGAGGTTGCCGTGACACGCCGCGTCTATCGCAACGGCGATAGCGAATACTGCCTGAACCGCAGCGCCTGCCGGCTTCGGGATATCGTCGATCTGTTTCGGGATACCGGCATTGGCAAGGACGGCTATTCGATCATCGGCCAGGGAAAGGTCGATGAGATTCTTTCAAACAAATCGAATGAGCGGCGTGCTGCTCTGGAAGAGGCGGCCGGCGTAATGCGCTATCGCGTCCGGAAGGAGGAGGCGGTGCGCAAGCTGGAGCATACGGGTAAAAATCTGGAGCGGATCGAGGATATTCTGAAAGAACTGGGCGATCGCTTGCAGCCGCTTGAGGAGCAGAGCGCTGCCGCGCGCACGTTTTTGAAGCTCAGGGATGAGCTGCGCGATCTCGAGGTCAACCTGTTCCTGTACCAATTCGACCGCAACCGGGAACGGCTCGCTTCGATGGAGGAAACGCTGCGGCAATTGACCGAAGAAGAGGAGCAGAATACGGCGCTTACCGATGCGCTGCAAACACAATGTGCCGAGCTCGAGCAGCAGATTGCACAGATGGACGCATCCCTGACGGAGCAGCAGAACCGACTGATGGCGCTGCTCTCCGGCGTTGAGGCGCATGTAGGCGAGTACAATCTTTTGATGGAGCGGCGTGAAAATGCACAGACGGAGATCCGCCGCCTGCGCGGGGAGCGTGACGGCCTCTGCGCACGGGAACGGGAATTGACCCTGACGCTGGAGGCAATGGAGTCCAATCAGGCGGGCAGGGCTGCGATGGAGCAGCTTCAACGCGATATTGCCGCGGCCAACGCCAGTCTGGCGGAACAGGACGCCGCTGTACAGCGGGCGGAAGAAGCGCTCGAGACTATGAAAAACGAGATGATGGAAGCGATGAACCGTCTGGCTGACGCCAAGAGCGGTTTATCACGCTTTGACGCCATGGCGGCAGCGCTCACGGAGCGCATGGAGAGCATTGCACAGCAGAAACAACAGCAGGGCGGGTCGGACGCATCGCTTGACGCCGAATATGCCGAGGCGCAGGCGGAACGGGAAACGATGGAGGCGGCGCGCGATGCGCTGCTGCAGCGTGTCAACGAAGCCCAGCAAAACCGGTTGTCGCTCGAAAAGGAGCATGCCTGCGCCATGGCGGAGCAGCATGGCTTGGAACAGGAAACCGGCTCGATGCGCTCCCGCTTGCGCGTGCTCACGGAGATGGCAAAATCCCGCGAAGGATACTATGCGAGCATCAAAAACCTTATGCATGATGTCGGACGGGATGCGCAGCTCTCGGCTTCCATTGTCGGCGTTGT
>ERZ857998.2197-NODE-2197-length-19051-cov-43.303748_pt1 | contig 19051 bp, 16 predicted proteins | sample MGYA00519954_ERZ857998 | MGnify/ENA primary metagenome ERZ857998 (study PRJEB31778, sample SAMEA3449424) | human gut metagenome | biome: human gut; feature: human-associated habitat; material: faeces | place: United Kingdom | collected 2010/2012 ...
TTTTTTATTAAAATTATTTTTTTATATTTTACTTGACTATTATTAGCTGGTCTAAACAATCTGTTTATCTGTTAACTTATATGAAAATTTCTATTCTCAGCTCTAGTAAATATAATAATATAATAAAAATTATATAATTTTTAAAGAACCTGGGAATCTATGATTTATTAAGCTATCTTTTTCATATCAGCTTAACAAGTTCCAATCTTTATTATATTTTTATTTTTTAATGACATCGTATACCACCCAGGGTATATTGTCAACACTATTTTTATAAGTGTAACTCTCAATTGTTTTACTACTATCTTTACTACTATTTATCATTTGATATCAATATTTTAAAATTTCATCTCTTGATATGTTGTGTTATATTTTTAAGTGTTAATCAAATTGTATACCCCATAGGGTATATTGTCAATAGTTTTTTTTAATAAATAATTATTATTTTTTATATTAAAATTAGGGCTGTTGTTTTACAGCCCTAATTTTAACCTATTAATTTATTATTGTAGTAATTAATCTAAATCCTAACCGTTAGATTGAATCACCTTTTTGTACCAATTAAAACTTGGTCTTATGTCAATATCTTGGACATAAAAAGTCAAACTTTTTTATGATACACTTCTAGCTAATAATTCACATTGATGTGGAGTCATGTAATTAATTGAAGAGTGTAGCAATTTTCTGTTATACCAACCTTCAATGTCATAACTTTATTTTCATCTACTTTAACTTCTTTTACATCTTTAATTCAGCCGTTAATTGTTGATTTTGCAATACCATATTCACTACTTAGCTCAGCTAAGCTCATTCCTGGTTTATATAAATCAACTATCATATTCTTATATTCTTGATAATATCTTTTGCCCTTATCCATAGTGGATACATCCTTTCTTAACTGAATATAATTTTACTTTGTTATCAAAGATTCGAATATATTTTTTTAAAGATAAGAGAGCTGTCGCTAGCGATTTTTTAATCGCTAATGCGACAGCTTCATTTAATTAACATATAATTAAATTATTGTGCTGCTGCTTTTCTTCTAGCATCTAATTCTGCTTTTATTTGAGGATATTGTTTATCTAATTTATAAAATAAATTAGCTACGATGATTATACCAAACATAATCATTGGTATAACTAAATAATTGAATTGTATAGCTTTAACTGCAGCTTCAGTTTGAACAGCTTCTCCTCCAATATACCCGTTACTTGCTAGAATTGCAGATGCTAACATAGTAGCAACAGAATTTGCTATTTTAACTCCAAATCCTATGAATGCTAATAATGATCCTTGAACTCTTTTACCATTCTTCCATTCGCCGTAATCAACACTTTCTGCAGACATTACATTAACAACACTATTTGGTATTGACATACCTACAGAAGCAATTACTGTAAAGAATAAAATTAATGCTGTACTACTTGTAGAGAAATAAACTCCTACACAACCTCCTATAGCCAGTAAACTTCCCATGATAACCATATTTCTTTTTCCCATTTTAGGAGCAAGTACTGGAACAATCATTGCTATTGGAATACCCATTAAGTTAGCTATTGTTAATAAAATAGCTCCTATAGCTACATTTCCTACAACATATTGAGCATAATATATAGTTTGAGTTGCACGAACTACAATGGCAGCTATATTTAATAAAATAGTTAGTGTACAAATAAACCATGGTAGATTTTTGAATGATTGTAATAAATCTTTCGCAGTTATTTTTTCTCCGTGAGCTTGTGTAATTCTTTCACGTGAATTCTTAAAGCAAGTTAATAAAAGTAATACTCCAACTGTAGCAAAGATTATAATTGTACGTTGATATCCTTTATATTCTGAACCAGCACCTAAAAATGATACTAATGTTATTGTTAGTGCACCAACTAATAATTGTCCCATATTAGTTCCTAGTGTTCCAAACATATTTGTTTGTAACCTGTCTTTTTCATCATCAGTAACACTTGCAAGCATAACTGTTTGAGGAATACATATAGCAGTATAAGCTATAGTATATAAAATATACATTACTAAACAATATATATATTTTATTGAGCTACTAGCATCAGGTATTCTAAACATAAATGCTACTACAAGTCCTAATGGTATTGCGCAGAATAATAAGTAAGGTCTGCATTTCCCCCATTTAGTATTTGTCTTATCTATGATAATTCCCATAAGTGGATCTGAAATTGCATCTGCAACTCCTCCCAGCATCATTATTGTTGATATTTGAACTAAGCTAATTTTTACAATATCAGAGTAGAAATACATCATGTATGTAGTTACTAAAGATGTAATTAAACATAATCCCATGTTTCCACATCCATAACTAATTTTTTCTAACAATGACATTTTCCCTAGTCCAACACTCTCATATTTGTGACCAACTTTTCCTAAAAGCGGCATTTCGTTTGATACATTATTTTCCATAAGTCCTCCTTAATAAATAAATTATTATATTAATAAATTAATATTTTACTGATTCAATTTCAGATTTCTTTTACTTAAAATTTGCAAAAAGTCCTCCTAAAATCTTTAGATTTCAATTCTATTTTTCATCTAAAAGCCACTTCACGGCCTTTTCCAAATATTCATTCCAGAAATTCCAGTCATGGATTCCTTTGCTTTCCTTATAATCTATATTGATTCCCTCTTTAACTAAAAACTCATTAAACTGTCTATTTTGATTTAATAAGAAGTCTTCTGTTCCGCATGCCATAAAAATAGGCGGAATATCTTTTCCTTCTCTTTTTAATTGTTTAATTAAATATTCAGGATTTTTATCACTTTCATCTAATTTACTTAAATCTCCGAATATTGATACATAATAATCGTAATCAGCTACTTCATTTTTAAAGTCTTCTTTTTTATTCTTAATATCGTTTATAATTAATGCAGCTGATAGTCCAAATATCTTTCCAAATGTATCAGTATTATTTAGCCCATTACGTATTGCACCAAATCCTCCCATAGATAATCCACCTATAAAAGTATCTTCTTTCTTATCAGAAAGATTAAATACTTTTCTTGTGTATTCAACTAATTCCTGGCTTACATAGTCTCCATAATTTTTACCTGTACCATTAGCATTTACATAAAAACTATTATCGCCAGCAGGCATAATAACAGCAATGTTATATTGTACTGCAATATTCTGTATTAGACTTCCATAAAGCCAGTCATTTTCATTTCCTGAAAATCCATGCAATAAATATAATGTTTTAGTTTGTCTTTTATAATGTTCATTGCCCTCTATCATTATTGGTAATAAATCGTTAGGAAGTACAATATTAAAATTTGTTGCTTTCATTAGCGCTTGTGAATAAAAATTCACCTTCATTAGTGCCATATTTACTTTTCTCCTTTATATATACTTAAATGGTTCTTTTGCATCAATAAATTCAACGGGTATATCTCCAACAATATCCTTTACCCATGCAGCAGCATGTTTCATTCCCATTTCTTCGCTTCTTTCATGTCCTAAAATCAGCATAGCTTTATCTTGTCCAATTTCTATAGCATCCCTTACATATGGAACAATAGTCCATTCAGTAATATCTCCACATATTACTGTATCAAGATTGTTCTTTAGCATAAGCTGCATAGGAAGTTCCTCTATTCCTAATCCAAGACTTCCCCCTCCAACAAGAACACCTACTCTTTTTACAGTCATTTCAGGATTTCCAACAATCTGAACCACATCCATTTCTAGCTTGTCCTTAAAAAATAAGCATAGGTCTCTTAATGATGTTTCAGGAATCTCATAGCTAGCCCCAAACCATTCCATTCCTTTTGGATTATCTATTCTATATTTATTCCATTCTGTTTCTATTTCATAGCCTCTATATATCCCATCTTCATTTCCAATATGCATATGATCATGGAATCTCCAGATTGCAATATTATTTTCTTCTATAAGTTTTTTCTTTTCTAAATAAATTGGATCATTTTCTAGCCAGTCCACCTTATCATTTGCAGTAAACCATGTTGGTTCATGAGTAATAATAAAATCAGCACCTATCTCTGCAGCTTTTTTTATTACCTCTACTGTTGCCATAAAAGTAGTTACAATCTTTTTCACCTCTTTATCTTTGTCACCAATGATTAGATGATCACAGGTTTTTTCATGTTCGATTGGTTCTAGTCCTGTTTTTTTGATTATTTCATCGATAATTTCATATACCTTCATAATTAATCTCTCCTTATAAAACTTCAGTACATCCTGAATCTATTTTTTTTATCTCTCCATTATTTTTTATCCATACTGGTTCACATGAAGGATTATAAACAAATTTTCCATCTGCAGAATATTCAAGGTTATTAAACCTTTTCATATAGTCTAGGATTTCTCCATTTGATGCCATCCATATCTTGTCCCTATATCCATGTAGATATTTAAACAAGTTCTCTATTACTTGCCAATTATTTTTTTGTGAAAATTCATAGGAATGTCCCCATAGATAAAATATCTGAGCTTCTCCAAAGATATTATTTTCTTCACAAAAAGTTTTAGCTAAATTCATTAGTTCTGCATCATTATGATGACAGGTTGGATGCCATCTAAGGAAATCCTTTGGTATATCAAAACTCCTTGTATTCTCAACTGTTCTTGCATAATTAATACCACAATTTTTTAGAATTTGTATAACGTTATCATCATATACCCCAAAAGGATATGCAAATCCCTTTATAATCCTATTAGTCAATCTTTCTAAGTTTTTTCTATCTTCAATAATCTCATATGAAACCATTCCAAAATCTGATTCTGTAAGTTTCATATGAGTATATGCATGAGCTGCTATTTCATGATTACAGTACAAATCTACAATTTCATCTTCTGGTATTCTAGAGATATCTGTATCATATCCATCTATGACAGCTCTGCCTTCTTTTCCGAATAAAGATGAATTCAGATTAAAAGTACCTTTAATACCATATTCATTCATAAGTTTTATTAAATCCTTATCGAAAATAGTTCCATCATCATAACTTGCTGTAAATGCTTTTTCTTTTCCTTCTGGAAATACTAGCTGTATCATAAAAAACTATTCTCCCTTCAAGCCAAGATATTCTAACTTAACTAAGTCAGCCATTACTTTTCCACCTTCTACATTTGGATGTAATCCATCACCTATATGAGTTTTATTATTCATATAATGCTCATTATCTTTATCTCTTATTGCCTTGTCAAAATCCATGATGCCATCAGTAATTTTTTGTTGTCTTACCCATGAGTTGTATTCAATTCTTGTAGCTTCGCCTTCTGTCATCCAAGTGAATTCTTCATTAAAGAATGGCATAATAGTTCCAAGATAAACTCTACTATTAATACTGTGTAATTTATCAATAAGTGTTTTCATACCATTAATTAAATCTTCTGCTGTAATTACTTCATTCATATGATCAAATTGATAAGGATGCATGATATCATTTACACCTTCAAGAATAAATACCACATCTGGTTTCTCTCTTAAAACATCATTAGTAAATCTTTTTATTCCAGCTTCACCAAAAAATTTACCTTTGCCATCAATTGATTCTATATATGTAGCATCATTAAGAACTCTATTACCACCAATTCCCCTATTGATAAATGTTATTTCATCAGGATATTTGCTATATATTCTTTCAATTAATGCATCATAGTAATATGACATATGAGTAATTGAATCACCAAAAAGTACTACTGTTTTGATATTTTTATTTGTAAATACCTTTATTTCTGATATACCAAACACAATATTAGATTTATTTACATCTGCTTTGACAAAAGGAAAAATGTCTTCACTTTTCTCACCTACTATATTTTGAGTTTCTGTAAAATCTCCACCTTTAATATATTCTGTGTGCCAGCTTCTTGCTGCCCATGTAGAACAGGTTGATTGAATATTAGTTTTGTCTTTTACATACATAGAAATGACAAATTCATCTCCTGCTGATATATCGAAATCAATGTCATCACTATAAAATTCTTCACCACTTTTAATTACTATCTTTTCTTTTCCTTGGTAAGTGACATTAATGAAATTACTTATTTCTTTATCATTACTTTTTCTAAAACCAACTACTACTTTATCTAAAGTTAAATCTTCTTTAGCATATATATTTGAAAACTTTAACTTAATTTTATTTCCTGAAATATTATTCTTAAAATATGTTCTTTGTGTTAAATCACTTACACTACCAATAGTAGTATCATAATTAATGGGGCAATAACTCCACGCTGTTTTCCATTCCATTTTCTATACTCCATCATATTAAAATTAATTTAAAACATAATAATTCTAAATCTGTTCTGTAATTATTCTAACAATTTATAATTTTCTACTCCTGTTTTTCTTTAACTCTTATTATGTCAAAAATTGATTTATTTTAAATTTTCAAATAATAAAAGTATAAATTTTGATCTTTTCAATAACTAATACTTATATTTTTCTACTTAATCCATATTTCTTATATACTTATATGGAGTTTCTCCATATGTTCTTTTGAATGCTGTTATAAATGATTTTAAATTAGGAAAACCATTTTCTAATGCTATATGTGTTATTGAATAATCCGTATTAATTAAATCTCTGTAGGCACTACTCAATCTAACATTTACTAAATAATTTTTAAAGTTAATTCCCATATACTTGGTAAAGCTACGAGATAAATACTCTTTTGAGAAATTAAACTTCATAGCTACATCTTCCAATGAAATATTATCTTTATAGTTTTCATTTATATAGTCAGTTATTCTCATCATTCGCTCTAAATATTTTTGGGATAAACAAGAGTTAATAGTATCTTTTTTTACAGTATAATTTTTTAATAAAATATACATCACTTCATATACTAAGGAATTTATTTTAAGATAATTTAAGGAATTATTACTTTGAGTATAAAATATTGCAATCTCTCTAAAAATTCTTTTTAGATCCATAAGTTCTTTATTATCCCTTAATTCAAATACAATTTTATCTATATCCGGATAACTTTTTTTCAAGAAATCATAAGATACTATTATAGTTAATCCTATAAACACATCTTCATTATCCCCCTGGATGGAGTGTACCTGCTTACTATTAATTACTATTAAATCATCACTCTTTACCAATGAAGCATTTCCATCAATACAAATATTCATTTCACCTTTAAGTATATAGGTTAATTCTAAATGATTATGCCAATGCTCAGGAACTACAAATTTAGCCTTCTCGTGAATAATCACATTTGCTGCCATTCTATTATCTATCTCTATTACTTCATGATCATAATTCATTTCACTACCTACTTTACTATAAATAATTTTATAGACTATATATTATACCAACCTCAAAATTTATTCAATATTTACATAATGCTTATTCAATATTTACCTAATATTTATTTTATAAATAAATACAATAAGCTGCAAAAAAATATATGTCAAACGCTTGACATATATTTTTTTTATATTTATACTCTTCTCATATAAAACAGTTTGGAGGTACTCATGTTTAATTTTAATAATGCTATACAATTTCAAAATAGAACTAATGATGTATTTACAATTGGTGAAATTTTAGTAGATATGATTTCAGATGACTACGATACTGATTTTTCTTGCAGTAAATACTCAAGATTCTTTGGTGGTTCACCTGCAAATATAACTATGAATATAAAAAGACTTGGCGGAAATCCAATTATAACTTCATGCGTAGGTAAGGATGGATTAGGTGATTTTTTAGTTAATCACTTAAAGAAAAATAATATTAATACAGAACTAATAAATAGAGTTAATCATTCTACAAGTTTGGTGCTTGTAACTAAAAGCAAAGAAACTCCTATACCTATTTTCTACCGTAATGCTGATTATAATTTAGAATATACTTCTGAAATCCATTCAGCATTAAAAAACAGTAAAATAGTTCATTTTTCTTGCTGGCCTATTTCTCAAAGAAAATCAAGAAAAATGATTGAAAAAGTAATTGAAGAAGCTAGAAAAAATGATGTTCTTATAGGATTTGATCCTAACTATCATGAAATGATTTGGGAAGAAGGACATGATGGAATAGAATACTTAAAAAGTCTTATAAGTAAAATAGATATAATAAAACCATCCGAAGTTGATGCAGAAAGAATCTTCGGTCCAGATACCCCTGAGAACCATGTAAATAAGTTCATAGAGTGTGGTGCAAAATTTGTAATAATGACACTAGGTAAAGATGGTGCAATAGTTTCTAACGGAAAAGAAACTATTAGATTTAAAACTTTAGCTACTGAAATTGTAGATACTACTGGTGCTGGAGATGCATTCTGGGGAGGATTCTATGCTTCTATAACTAGTAATTATACCTTAAGGGAATCCTTAAATATTGGTTTTGCAGCAAGTGCATTTAAATTAAAACATACAGGTGCTATTGCGAAATTACCTTCTATCCAAGAATTAAAATCACTTTATAATATATAGCAATTCAAAAGGAGATAATAAAATGGCAGTTAAAAATAAAGTTCAACTAATAACCTATCCAGACTCTTTAGGTGGAGATTTAAAAACATTAGACAAAGTACTAAATAAATATTTTCCAAATACATTTAAAGGTGGTATTCATATACTTCCACCATTCCCATCATCAGGAGATAGAGGATTTGCACCTCTTACTTATCTAGAAATAGAACCAAAGTTTGGTACATGGGAAGATATCCGTAAGATAGGGGAAAAATATGATGTACTACTTGATTTAATGGTTAATCATATTTCTAAGAATTCAGTATTCTTCCAAGACTTTTTAAAAAATGGAAAAGAATCAAAATATGCTGATTTATTTATTACATTAGATAAACTTTGGAGTGATGGAAAGCCTGTTCAAGAAGATATAGATAAAATGTTCTTACGTAGACAAGTTCCATACTCAACATTTAACATAAAAGGGGAAGAAACTTCTGTTTGGACTACTTTTGGTAAAGAAACTCCTTCTGAACAAATTGATCTTGATATAAACTCAGAATCAGTTAAAGGATTATTGAAAGAATTCTTCGAGAACTTCCATAAAAATAATGTTAAAATTGTAAGACTTGATGCTGTAGGATATATAACAAAAAAGCTTGGCACTAGCTGCTTCTTTGTTGAACCAGAAATATATAAATTCTTAGACTGGGTATCTGATTTAGCTAAATCTCTTGATATAAGCTTACTTCCAGAGGTTCATGCTCATTATACTACTCAATTTAAGTTAGCTAAGTATGGAAATTATATTTATGATTTTATACTTCCATACATGATTCTTAGTACAATAGTTAATAAATCTAGTTCTCAAATTAAAGAATACTTAAAGGATAGACCTAATAATCAATTTACAATGTTAGACTGTCATGATGGAATTCCTGTAAAGCCTGACTTAGATGATTTAGTATCCTCTAATGATGCTAGAAAAATTGTTAATCACTGCTTAGATCATGGGGCAAATTTAAGTCTAGTTCATTCTGATGCACATAAGAGTGCTGATGGATTTGATGTCCACCAAATAAGATGTTCTTATTATTCCGTTTTAGGGTGTAATGATGATGCATACTTAACTGCAAGAGCAATACAATTCTTTGCTCCTGGTATTCCACAAGTATATTATGTTGGATTATTAGCTGGTGAAAATGATGTTGAAAATGTTACTCGTACTGGAGAAGGCCGTGAAATAAATAGACACAACTTTACTTTAGAAGAAATCGATACAGCCTATAACAAAAATGTAGTTCAAAGATTACTTAAACTTATTGATTTCAGAAATGATTATCCTGCATTTGATGGTGATTTTATTGTTGAAGACTCAGACAATAATAAGATGATATTAACTTGGAAAAAAGATGATAAATATTGTACTCTAAATGTTGATTTAAACACTAGCAAATCAACAATCAAATATATAAATAATGATGGTGATACATCAATATACACACTTTAAATAATAAGGGACTGTCGCAACCTAAATTAAAAATTTAGGGCGACAGCTCCTTTTATCTATTTATAGTACTATTTCTAATTATTAATTCTACAGGTAATATATTATTTTTTGTTACCTCTAACCCCTTATTTTTTTTCTCAATTAATTCAATTGCTAAAGTTGCCATTTCTTTAATTGGCTGATGAATAGTTGTTATTGTTGGAGTTGTTAAAGTGGCTATATCAACATCGTCAAATCCAACTAATTGAATATCTTCAGGTATTCTGATTTTTAATTCATTACAAACTTGAATAACTTGTGCAGCTATTAAATCACTACTAGCAAAGATTCCGTCTATATCTTTTAATTCTATTAATGCACTTTTTATATGACTATAGTAATTTTTCTCCTTATATGTATTAATATCATATTTTTTGATATGATATTTAATATTATTTTTATTACAAATATCTATAAACGCCTTTTCTCTATTATCCGCTGGCATATCCTCATCAATAACTCCACTGAAATGTAATAGTCTTTTGGAACCACATTTTATTAGGTGTTCTGTTGCAATCTTTCCGCCCTGATAATTATTACATTGAATTCCTAATTTATCTTCTTCAAAGTTTTTCTCTAATAATACAACAGGAATATTACCTGTATTTATTTTATTTGATTCTATATTTCCACTACAAAGAATTATTCCTGCAACTCTATTGCTTTTACACATATCTAAATATTGCTTTTCTTTTTCAACCTTTTCTTTGCTATTACATAAAATAATCTTGTAACCACTTTTAGCAGCTTCTGTCTCTAGATTACTTATTAATTTTGCAAAGTATGGATGAGATATATGAGGAACTATTATTCCTATTGTATTGCTTTTTCGATTTGATAATGATCGTGCTATTTCATTAGGCTGATAGCCTAACTGTTCCATTGCTGCAATAACTTTATTCCTAGTTTTTTCACTAATATAACCTCTATTATTAATTACACGCGAAACAGTAGTTGGTGTAACTTCTGCTAACTTTGCAACATCTACTATTGTAGCCATATACCTTCTCCTATCCTATTTAATATTAATAATTATAATAAAATTCTACCTACAAGGTCAATCAACTTATTTATTTAATAATTTTTTTATAAATAAAAGATTTATGAGATATAGAATTACTATCTTTATAATCTTTATTACAATATTATATCCCATTAAGCTTATTATTTAACTTTTTAAAGAAAATAAAAAACTACAGCCCTAGATCTGTAGTTTTATTAGAATATATTAGCATCTTCTATCTTTAATATCATATAACTTACTCTCAAATATTTAATAATTATCTACAATTAATTATTTATTAATCTTTAATTTACTTAAAGAACTTTTTATAGAATCTATACATTGTTTTTGTACTCTATAACTTGTAGACGACACGCCCCCAAACTCCCCAAACTTTACATTTCTCATACCCTCTATTATTAATAGATATATGTTATTATAGTCATCATTGCTTATTTTTCTATCAAAAACATTTTTATTTAATAAATAATCATAAGTTAATGTTAATGGTATTAAAAAACTTATTAAAAAACTATGACTTCCTTCTTGCTTCTTTTTTGATATAAATTCTTTAGAAAATATACTTTCTATGTTTTCAATAAAGCATATTTTCCCACATAATTCTAAAAAGCATATCATAAAATTTTTAGTTTCTTCTTTTTGATGTTCCAACTTATCTCCTTCTAGTGTTTTCATATGTGTCATAAATCTCTCTACATAAAAAGGTGTATCATTCTTTCCTTCTATTAATCCAGAATAAGAATAACCTAAACATGCATATAAATAATAATTAATAGTTTTATCCTTTACTCGGTTTTCTGTGCATTTAAATATCTGCTTAAATATATTAATCTTATATAAATCATAAATTAAACTATCTTTAACCCATAAAGAAAAATTTGATCTATACATAACCTCATTTAATTCTTGCTTAGACAAAGGATTAGTAGCCTGATTAAATCTAGTAAAAACTTCATAACTCTAATTTTTCATTTTTAGATACATCTATAATCTCAACATTTATTTGAGTCTTATAGTCTAACTTATTTTTTATGTTAGCAGGTAAGTCTTTATATTTCTTTCCTTCTAAATCCCTTAGAATTGTTAATTTAGTCAGACCATATTGATTGTTTTTATACCTATACATAGCTCTTAACCTATGAGAACCATCTATTACATTCAATAATACCTTATCCTTTTCTGTATTTAATGATAGATATATAATTGGAATAGGTATATTTAATAATAATGATTCTATTATACTTGATTCCTTTTTCTTATCAAATTTATATTCCCTTTGATAATCTGGTTCAACTACGATTCCATTATGTTTATTTTCATTGCCTAATTCTATCAAATTACATACTTGCTCAAAATAATAAGTATTTTTAGTTACAGAACATTTCCACTTATCTAAATCAAGTCCATTATTTATTGTATTCTCCATAAAACCACCCCATAACAATAATATGTTTATTATTATTTAATTTGTTAATAAAAACCCATCAATTTAGAGGTGATTTTTTAGATTTAGGGCCTATCCCTACTTTAATACTATAGACTAAATGTGCATTATCCATCTTACATATGTATTTTCTCTATTAGCTATTTGTATGTAAATAAATATAAATATTTCATTGTCAATTTCTCTAGTATTTTCATATATTTATTCTTTCATGACAACAGACATAAATTAGTTTATTATAAAACTTTCTCATAAATAATTTTCACTAAAAATCAAATACTATTATTTAGGAGGTGAAATTTTGAGAACAATAAAGATTAGAATAAAAGACAGACATATATTAGATTATTTAAAAAATAAAATTTTTCTTACTCAACATTTTGAAAATATGTTAATAATCTTAATAAATCAAGATATAAACCAAAACAATAGTAAAAATTTCAGATTTTTAACTAATGGAAGAGTTATGAGGGCAGTATTTACTAATACTAGTGGTGGTATATTAAGAAATGATGTTGAATATATTAAAACATATTATAAAGATAATTCTCTTATGAATGATTTAATTAATGTTAGCAGAGAATTAAAATCTCATAATCTTGTAGAACAAATTAAAAATATTAAGAAAAACTATAAATCTACTTACACGCAATCACAAAATGGTAACTTTAAAGCAAATAAACCATCTACAAAGAAACTTTCTTCTGTAAACCACATAACATTATATATGGATGGATATAAATCTGTAACATTTAAGAGGAAAAACGTTATTGGCTTAAATCTATATGATAAAATGATATACACTCATGTAAATCATGAACCATTATTAAAAATGGTAAAAAATTTTAGTAATATAAAAAATATAAATTTAAATTATTCAAATGGATATGTGTACATGTTAATAAATTATATTGAACCTAAATTAAATATTGAAAGTGTTGACAATATAAAATATGCTGGGTTAGATATTGGAATAAAGAATATTGCTTCAATATATATACATGATAATACTAGTAAATCATTGATAATTAGTGGTAAAAAATTCATTGCTTATAATTCTAGTTTCAATAGATTACTTTCAAAGATAGATAATACAATTAATAATATTGAAGATAATAATTATTTAAATACTTATAAAAGATTTATATTTGAAAAGAAAAATAATTATTTCCATTCAGAATTCCATAAACTTTCCAAATATATATTATTATATTTAAAAAATAATAATGTCACACATTTAGTATTATCTAAAAGTATTAATGAATTAAAAAATAATGGTAAGTGCACAATATCAAAAAATATAAGGCAACACTTTTTTCAAATCCCAATAATAAAACTGATAGATTATATTTGCTTAAAAGCATCTAAATTTAATATAAAAATAATTCAAATAGATGAATCATATACATCAAAAACTTCTTGCTTAAGTAGTAATATTTTTTACATAAAATCATTAGCTTCAAGTAATTTAATTTCAACTGATGTCTTCGGAGGAAGACGAGTTAAAAGAGGATTATTTAAAGATACTAAATATAATAAAATTTTAAATGCAGACTTAAATGCGGCCTTTAATATATGTAAATATGGCAGTTATGAATTAAAGGGTTTTGAAAGCATTTCAATACAATACTATAAATTATGTAACCCTAAAAAAATATATACGATAGCAATCTAACTATTAGTAGCTTAATCGAATAAAAGGATTTTTTCCTAACGTAAATTTTACGGCGAGGGGTCATGTGCAAAAATATATCTATATAAATATATTTTTACATATTAATTATATTTTAATTAAAGTTATAAATATTAATTTATGTATAATATTTTATAAAAGAGTTATATTAATAGTAGATAATTAAATATACAAATAAGCCGTGAATTTCTTCACGGCTTATTAACGTTATGGTGGATGGGATACGTGACCTTTAAACCCCACCACTATTAAGTACCAAATTTTAATTATGAATATGGCCTGCACAAAATGGACAACTGTTAGTTTCCCATGCCCCCTTCATAATAAGTACATTAATCGGTGCTTTACAACTTTTGCATGGTACTATTTCCCCATCTTTTATTTTAATATTTTTTATTATTTCACTAGGTTTATAAATATATCTACGTACTCTATCATGTATCACATTGTAATCTGTAATAAATTCAAATTTTTTATCTTTACTATGAGAATCATATGTACATGAAAAATTCAATGCATATATAGATAACTTATTAATAATCTTTTTATCTTTAGCTGGTACATGGCCTTTTCTAAAATGTAGCAATCTATGATAAATTAATTCTGAAAATAATTTATTGTTCATTGCCTCCGTATTATCTTTACATTCCTCAATAGAAAAATGACTTGATTTTTTTTCAACACAATACTCCTGCAAATCATTCCATACATTCATAACATCACTATCATCTTTAATATTACTTAACTTTTTATCGCCATCATTTTTTATAGCTTTCCTAATCATTTCTTCACTAATATACTTAAATGGCCTTCCCGTAGTAATTCCAGTTGTTTTATAACTTTGGAATTCCGACCAACATCCTAATAACATTGTTCCAAAATCTCTAGAGTTTCCCATAGACGCTAATACTAATTGCTCTAACTTTTTATCTTTATTAAATAAAATTGTATAATCAATATTATAATCTCTTAAATAGTATTCTAATCTTTTATTTATAAACTCCTTAAAATATTTCATGCATGATTCTTTATCATATTTCGAATTTTCAAAAATAAGACTATCATCTAAATTTATCATATGTTGTAGGTCAGCTCCATTATCAAGATTATATAAACTGCCTCTTTTAGGCACCATACCTATCCAAAAATATATTGGTGTATCTATCATTCTATCAATATAAAAAGCTAAATATTCTTGAGCTTTTTCGTTATAATATAACTTTTCCCATTCATCAACATAAAAAGTTATAGATTTAATTTTTAATATTTTTAAAATATCAATTATTTCTTCTCTAACATCTTGAATATTTAGATATTTTATATATTCATTGTTTGTAGAAATTTTTTCTCTAACCTCATTAATCTCTTTCATTTCTAATTCCAATGATAAGTCTATATCCTTTATGCTTAATTTTTCAGCTATCCTATTTTTAAGTTCAATTAAATCCTTAATTTCCTCTTCCTCTTGAACCTGTCCTTTTTCTAAATTAGAAAATGTCTGGCTACCACATTTTATTATTGTCTTAAAAATATTTATTTTAATAATTGCTCTTTTTATATTTTTTACTAATTCAAAATTATTACTTTTAAATAGTGCTTGTATCTTTTTAAAGAATTTCTCATCTTGTAAATCATAAATTATAGTTATAAGTTGTTTACTTAATTCATTATATAAAAATAGGCTAAAAACCCTATTAAATATTTCTTGAGTAAATTCTTGTGGCAAGTGTAATCTCTTCACATTTAAATAAATTGTAAGTGCTTTATTCTTATCTATATTTTCATTTATACTATTTCTGGCTAATAAGAATAAATGTGTTTTACCTGTTCCCCTTAATCCTGATATTGTTCCACTTGATTTTGTAGAATACGATACTAAATTTGATAAATGATTTTTATTATCTACATTTACAGACTTTAATTCATTTATTTTCTCTTTGGAAATATCTAAATCCAGCTCATAATCAGCTCTTAAATCTGCAAAGGCACTGTTCATTTTTTCAATAAAAATTTCATCCTCTACAAATTCCTTTAATTCCTTCCCCATACTAACACCCCTCACCATTCTTCATCATGATTATATATAAATTTTATCAAAATTTATATTATTTCTATATTATTCAACTCTAGCTTACCCTAATATAAAAAATATTACTGTATCTTTCATATAATTGATACCCTTTAATTATACTTATAATCTCTATCCTTCCACTATTTTTGAACAAAGAAAAAGACAAATTAAAAATTACTTCAATAAGTTCTTTATAGTAGCTATAACCATCCTTACCAAGTTCTATATACCCCTGTTATTCTCTATAATATTTATTCTAAATATTATACTTTACTAAATATCTTTATTATTGGTAGACAGCTAAAACTTCCAATATCATAAAATTTTCATCAATACTTATATTATTAATTACTTCAATTTCATTATCTTGTAACTGCCTTCTAAGTGCTCTGCTCATAGAAAACAAATCTTTTAATACATCATAAACTATAACAGCTCTACCTTCAACATCCTTTCTTGATATAAGTTTTGCTACAAATATTAAAGATTCATTTTCAAAATCTTCTAAGCTTTCAATATCACAACATAAATTTTTAGAATTTAGCTTAGAAAAACTTAATCTTTCATTAAAATCTTGTTCATTTTCAATAAATATTGGTATTTTAGTACTCTCCTTACCAAGTAATGACTTTAAAATCTCTACTTCTTCAGTTGAATTTGCATCTATACTATTGACTAACATAGGCCTAAATTGATTTATCATATCATACATATCAAACTCTGCTGGTATATTAAACGTACCTTCAAATCTAATAATACATGATTTCTGAATTGTTTCTATATCAAAATAGTCTTCAGTAAAATCAAAATAATCCTCCCTATCCTTTAATATATTCTCAAACTCCTCACAATCAAGCAAATAGTTTTCTAATATCTGTCCATCCATTTCACTCTTTCCAGTAATCCCCCCCGAAACCAAAGGAATTTGAGTTTTTCCAGATTTCTCATTACTAATTTTCACATTTTTTAATTCAACTGCTTTTTTTCTTTCAATAAGTGATTTATATTCTGTTATCTTTTTTTTATCAAAGTATATTAGCGTCCTAAACATATTGTTTCACCTCTCATATGTATTATAAATATATATCTATAATTTTACATTACATATAATATCATTTCAAACAATATGTATACTTAATATTCTAAATTATTTTCATAATTAAATTTAATACTATAAATACATATCGACTATCTTCTATATCAATATTATAAGCAAAAAAATCCACGATATTAATGTCGTGGATTTTTTGGTGGAGGCGAGGGGTATCGAACCCCTGTCCGAAAGCAGACCAATCTGACTTTCTACGAGCGTAGTTTGTGACTAAAATTTCGGTCCTTAGTTCGCTCACAAACAAACTCCTAATTCCCTAGCTTCATAAATACCCCTTTAGCTCAAAGCTTTGCTAAACTTTGTTTCCCACTTTAATGACACCAGTGATCCAGAGCGTGGGCACCCTGGGCTGATGAGCGGCTATATTAAGCTGCTAATGCAAAATTGTCTTCTGCGTTTATCTTTAATGCATACTTTATTATCGAGGACACATGCTTCCCTCGGCTCGCTTATCAAACCCATCTTACCCCCGTCGAAGCCAAAACGCCCCCAGGTTAAAATTAGTTTAACGCGAATATTCAATTTTCATTACGTTTGTAATTATATATTATAAAAATTTTTCTGTCAACAATCTTAAATGATACATTTTATCTAATAATTTCCATTTTTTTGTTACTTAAATTTAGAATTAGCATAATTAAAAGGAATACTTTCCCCAATTTATAACTATTACTTTATAAATGGTTGACATACTGGACAATAATAAATGGAGCCACCTAAATATGTTTCTTTTACAATTTCACTACCACACTTTGGGCAGCCTTCTGAAATAGAATTTTTAGACATCTTAACTTTATAACCACCTTTATTCCCATAAATATCTTTTTCAGTATCTCTGCCACCACACTTAACCATTTTTTTAATAACTGAAATTACACAAGATAATAATTTATCCTTCTCATCATCATTTAATGTACTTATTTTTCTTTTTGGATGAATACCTGCTTCAAATAAAATATCCTGCAATACTCCATTTCCTATGCCAGGAAATCTCTGTTCTGTTGCTAGAAATCCTTTAACACTTAAATTTTGATTACTTTCCTTAAGAATTTTATAATAGTATTTTTCAAAATCTGAAGAAAATAAATTTATTGATTCCTTGCTCTTTTTATAATATTCATTATCATAATTATTATCATGAAGAATTATGCCTCCATACATTGCTACAGTAAAAACAAGCTTTAATTTATCCTCAAATTCTATTAGTAATTGATATGCTTTTGATGTGTCTTCGCATTTCATAATTCGTGCATTTACGCCATCATTAAAACAAAGTTTATACCCATTATCAAAATTTAGTTCCACAAATATTCCAAAGCCCTCAACTGTTATAATCTCGCAACCTCTTATTAAATCCTCATACTTTTCAGGCTCTCCATTATACCAACAAAACTTATGAACCTTAGATGGTGGAAAAACATTTTTTACTTTCTTTCCAACAATGCTATTTCTAAGCTCCTCTGCTATAGTTAACACCTCTGGAAATTCCAACATAATTCTCACCTCTTTTAAGTAATATATAACCTTTTTCTATTAATATTTTTCTCAGTATTAATATTATATTTAATTTAATTTTACCATATTTATGAATAATTTACTTATATTAAATGTAAATTCTTTATATTTAAGAATTATATATACTAAAATAGTACAATAAATATCTTAATATAAAAAAGTCATGAAACTCTTCATGACTTCAGACTGTAGACAAAAAGGATATTTTCAAGAGTGAAAATATCCTTTTTGTTA
>ERZ857998.2201-NODE-2201-length-19014-cov-3.937180_pt1 | contig 19014 bp, 31 predicted proteins | sample MGYA00519954_ERZ857998 | MGnify/ENA primary metagenome ERZ857998 (study PRJEB31778, sample SAMEA3449424) | human gut metagenome | biome: human gut; feature: human-associated habitat; material: faeces | place: United Kingdom | collected 2010/2012 ...
TCCGGCTCCGGGATCTGTGCCTTCAGTCCCCGGCTGCAACTCCACGGGTGCTTGCCCAGCGGTATCACAAATCCGTCCGGCCGCTCCTTGTTGAAATACTTGGCCAGCCGCCGGTAGCCGCCCTCCCGCATCAGGACCGGCTCGTCATCCACGTCGCCAGCCGTCCACAGGTGCCGCACCTCTGCCGGGGAGAAGTCCTCGTCCCGCAGCACCAGGTGGATGTGGTACCGGTGGTCCCCATGCCGGCCCTCGATGACATAGACATAGTCAAAGGACTGCTTCCGCCAGCGCCGCATGGCGTGGAGAAAGTTCCTCCAGATCCGCCGCACCTCCTGGAAACTGCCCGGCAGGTGGTCCGGGTCGAAGGTCAAGCAGTACACCGAGGCCCGCCACCCGAACAGGGCCAGCATCAGCTCCAGGCGATCCACCGGGGTTCGTCGGAAGCAGGCGTCCCGGGTCAGGGCCCGGATCCGGTTCTTTTCCCGCCGGACGCTGGGCAGGTCCCCCTTGGACAGCGCCGGCCGCCGGTACCGGCACTCCTTCACCAGGGGACCTGCCCGCTGACGGACTTGGGTCCACTCCTCTCCCATGCCATCCTCCCTTTCGCTGCCGCCGGGCATCGCACCGGGGGCAATAGTATTGTTTCTCGCCAGGATCCAGGGCGGACACGTTCCACTCCAGCCCACACCCCCGGCAGATTCGATAAACAGGCATTCAGTTCGCCTCACTTTAGCGTTCAATCAACGATTCCCGGCTCTATGGGAAGCCACATCTTGGGGTTGAAGTTCAGAGTATAATGATACTGGTCCACATCATTGGTCGTGACATCCTCAACCACATAGGTTACATTGTCACTGAGCCCAATAAAATGCTTTTTGTACTCCCCGTTTTCATCCTCCACAATGATTTCAAGCTGATTGTCCTGCGTGTCTGCGGTGATGGACATCTTCCCGGTCATCTGAAAGAGGACGTCTCCCTGGATGCAGTTCATCACTGTGATCTGCCGGATGTCGTTGAAATTGTCCGCTTCCTGGGAGAGGTTGTAGGATACACGGCTGGACTGGCTACATCCGGCCACAACCATGCACAGGGTGGCCAACAGGGCGGCAACGCAAAAAACTTTTTTCATATTGATAGTCTCCTTTCATTCCAATGCACTAAAACGGCAGATCCGGGTCCTTCCCCGGCAGCTCCACCAGCTTGGCGTTGCTCCGGAGGGCAGCCTTGACCGCCCGGCCCTTGTCCACCAACTCTCGCTGCACAGCGTGATCCTGCTTGTGCTCGCGGAAGGTCTGGGTCGCTCCGTCAAAGTCCAGATCCAACACGCCACCGGAGAACCCCTTCTTGTTCTTGGCCACTTTCAGTCGCCGCTGGCTCATGGGGTCATCCTCATCTGCCTTGTACAGCAGCATGACAGCATCCGCGTCCTGCTCGATCTGCCCGGACTCCCGCAGGGAGAACAGATCGGGCGCCTTGTTCCTGGCTGCCCGTTCCGGCCGGCTCAGCTGGGACAGTGCCACCACCAGGATCCCGAGGGAGACCGCCATCCGGTGAAGGTCCATGGAGATCTGGGACACCGCGCCAAAACGGTCCGATGGTTTCATCCCCCGTTCTGGGGAAATGATCTGCAGGTAGTCCACGTAGATGATCTGGTACCCCCTGGCCACCGCCACCCCGCGAATGGACGAAACCGACATCCCCGCAGCGTTGATAACCTCCAGCTTCCGCCCCTGGAACTCCCCGCGGGCAGCCAAAATCTTCGTCCGCTCTTCCTCCCGCAAAGCCCTTCGGCGTATTCTGGTAGAACTCACCCCGGCTGCCATAGCGTTCAAGCGGTCAAAGAGTTCCCCCGGATTGGTTTCCAGGGAGAAAAAGCCGACCTTGCGGTCCTTCGCCTGCTCCCAGGCCATCTGCAGGGACAAAGCCGTCTTCCCCGCGCTGGGCCGCCCCCCCAACACCACCAGGTCGCCGGAGGAGGACAGCACCGTCTCGCTCAGCCGGTGAAACCCCCATGGGATGTACTGGGCCTCTGCATCTTGGCGGGCCAGGAAATCCAGGTACCCCTCTGTCGCGGTCGTGATCTCCAAGCGTCGCTTGTCCGCAAACACCTGAGCACACTCCTCCACCAGCGCAGCACCTTCCTGGGTGTTTCGGCAGCCTGTCAGGGCCATTCCAAGTGCCTGCAGCTTAGCGATCTGTGACTGCTCCACCAACAGGTCGATGTACGCCCCGCAGTTTTCCGCCGTTGGCGTGAGCTCCATGAGCTGCAGCAGCATCTGGGTGTAATCGCTGCCAAGAACCCCCATCACCGTCACTGGGTCGATGGGCTTCCCCTCCTGGTGGAGCTTCTGAGCTGCCTGGAACACCGTGCGGTACTCTCCGGTGTACTGGTCCTCCTGGGTGCGAAGGAAAACCTCTCCGGCCCACCGTTCCGCGTCCAGCAGCAGAGATCCAAGGACACCCAGTTGAGCATCCAGGTGTTGACTCTGGGCTTGGGATGCGACCCCTTGGACGTTCACAGGCGATAGGTCCCGGGCCCGTCGTCCTTGATGGCCCCGTGGACCTCCTCCGCACGGCTGCGCTTCTCATCCTCCCACCGCCGGTGACTCAGCCACCGGCAGGCGTAGGGGATCCCGATCCCTCGCTGCCAGGTCTCAGACTGAAGGTCCCGGGCCAGGCCCAGGGCCATCTCCCGGAGAAGGGCGTCGTCCGGCTTGAGCTTGTCCCACTCCCGGATGGCTGCCTGCTTGTCCTCCCCGCGAGGGTAGGACGCCCAGAAGGCCTCGAAACGCTCCGGCTTCCAGTCAGGGGCCTTCTTCCCGGTCCTTTTCCGTTTGGGCGCACGCCCGTCCCCCTCTGGGGGGACTATAGGGGGGTTATTACTTGCGTATTTTATTCTCTTAGTATTTAATTCCGCCGTGTTTTCCGATATCGGGTTTTCCGACATCGCGGATTCCGACGGGGAAGGCGCAGATCCCCCATCGTCTGGGTCCTCCTCCTGGGGATCCTGGGGGGTCTCATAGATGATGTACTCGCTGTGGGAAAAGTTGCCCATCTCGTCCCGTGTCTGCCGGCGGAGGATATACCCCGCCTCTTCCAGCTCCGCCAGGGCAGCCCGGACGGCGTCCCTACCCTCCTTGCAAATCTTGGCCAGTCCGGCCACTGTGTAGTCCCAGGCCTCTGGCAGGCTGAGGATCTTGGACAGCAGCCCAATGGCCTTCAGGCTCAGCCGGGGATCTGTCAGGTGATAGTTGGACATCACCGTGTAGTTCTTGGTCTTCTCGACTCTGCAAACTGCCATAGCTATCTCCTCTCTCGCTTTGGCTTGTCCTTGGCTTTCTCCCGCGCCGCACGAATCACCGCCGCCACCTCGTTGCAGCGGAAATGGCAGCGGACCTTCTTGCAGTTTAGGCACAGGGCAATGGCCTCCGGGGGATCCGAACCAGGGACAAAGGCCTCTTGATAAGTCATCGGCCGGTCTGGTTCGCTCCACGGCCGGGAGGCAGTGGGGTGCTCCTGCTTATTGATTTTCACGGGCTCATCTCCCCCCCCCAAGAAAAAACGTGTATTTACACCCTGCACAGGGCAGGGGTATAATACGCTTGCGGGGACGCCATTCGCTTCCATAGCAACCCTCTTCTCTGACTGCCCCCCGGACTGGAAACGGTCCGGGGGGCAGTTCTTTTTTGGGTAAACGTCACCAAAGGCCGTTTTGTTCCATGACCCTGGCAATGGTCTCCTGGATCCGCTTGCGGCCCTCGCGGCGCTCTTCCTCTGTGTAGTCCTTATGTAGGGTGTACACGATAGAGGTGCCGCGCTTCCCCGCATCGGTGATGGTGACGGCGTCCACCCACTTCTCCTGCCCCCGGCAGGTGAAGAAAAACGGTTTTTTATCCCGCCGCTGCCGGCGGATCACCGTGATGGGATAGGTTTTCCCATCAATGGTCTCGGTTTCCTCGGTAATGGTTTCCACGATCTCGTCATCCATAGGACCACCTCCTCCTGCACCCTATGCACAAAGGGCTTGTCTCTTGTTCTCCCGCTCCGAAACGGGCTTAGAGGATCCGCAAAGGCACCCCTGCCCGGGCCAGGGCCTCGTTGACCCGGCGCTTCCGGTCGGCCTTGCGGCGGACCGCCTGGCGCTTCTTCATGGCTGGGGCAATTGCCCGGAGGATGGTGTCCTGGGCCAGGGCGGCTTTCTTTTCTTGTACAGCGTTCATGGTGTAACCTCCTCACTGGTTGGGTGTAAACTGTGGGCACGCCTGCCGCAGGGCGCCTCTCCGGCACTCCTTGGCCAGGCAGTACCCCGTGCTGGTTGGAACCCAGGCATAGATGTTCCCGCGGTTCTGGTGGTAATACTGCTCATACCACGCACAGTTCACGCAGACGCGCTCCGTGCGGTTCACGGTGATGGACTTCCCTTTGAGATTCATGCACAGGTTCTCGCGCTGGACTTCTACGGATGTTTTCATTTTGCAGCCTCCTGTTTACGCCAGTTTATGGCGTACTATTTTCTCTCATATTACGCCATAATAAGACGTAAGTCAAGAAATTTCTTGGAGGTGCTACAATGTTTCACGATAGGCTTAGATCTTCCAGAATATTCCGTGGCTACACGCTCCAAAGGACCGCAGATGCCTTGGGGATGACGCTCAGAGCGTATCAGAAGTACGAGAGCGCAGATAGTGAGCCAGACTTTTCTATGCTCGTAAAAATCGCTGACCTGTTTAACGTTCCGACTGACTTTCTGTTGTGTCGGGATGATTATCTGAAGTCTCTCGGAGTATCCGTTGATGTACCCCCAGAAGGTCCTCCAAGGCATCCCAGACCGCGAAAGACCCGTTGATCTCCGCATACTCTATCTTCTGGTAATGCCTAAGTGTGAGACCAAGCCTGTCTGCCATGTTCTGTTGAGTCAGACCAAAAGATTTCCGGGCAATCTGCAGTTTTTCTCTCACAGAAATCCTCTCCTTCTATTCTTCCTACTTATAAACACAAAGGGGGTAATTTTATGTTCCCAAAGAGATTGAATGAAACTAGGAAACAAAAGGGATTTACAGCCCAAAACATGGCCGATCATCTATCTATTGCTCTGCGCACATACCGACACTATGAAAGTGGAGACACCCTCCCAAACATTTACACCCTTGTAAAGATTGCGGACAAGCTGGACGTCTCTACGGACTATCTTCTGTGTCGCGACACGTTCCTTGCCGAGCACTCTTGTACGCATAAAGAGGGATGATCATGGAGTTTGGATATAGACTGAATCAAGTCAGGAAAGACCGTGGCAAAACAGCCCAAAATATGGCAGATATGCTCAGCATCGGCCTACGCTCCTATCGGGCCTATGAAAGCGGGGATAGAGAGCCGAACTATGAAGCATTGGTCAAAATTGCAGATTACCTTGATGTATCTACAGACTATCTGCTTTGCCGGGATGACTTTCTCGCAAAACACGCTGATTGATGCCGAAAACATCTTCGAGTTTGTCCCATACCCAGATGGCTCCCAACTTTTCTCCACTCTCAATCGCTTTGTAATAGCGTTCATGTATCCCCAGCCTGTCCGCCATCTCCTGCTGCGTCAGGCCGGCGGCTTTGCGGGCAGTTTGTAGGTTTTTGCGCATGGGGGCTCCTTTCTTGGGCTGTCGCACTAACATCCCGTTCATGAAAGAGAGGGAAAAGAACAATGACGAAAGAAAATATCCTCTCAAACCTAGAATACAATGTCCTTGTCCAGTTTCGTGGCGGTCCAATCACGCAGTTGGATGGGCCAACGGAAATGATCCAGCACCTAGTAGACGCCAATCTTCTCCGGGTCACAGAAACAGAATACATTGGCGATCTGTCTATCCGAGACATACAATGGGAACTGACGGTTGAGGGGGCCATTGCCCTAATCCAGGCGGAAGAACGCGCCGCCCAAGAAGAACAGCACCGCGCAGAACAGGAAGCCGCCAAAGCCCAGCATCTCCAAGAACGACATGAGGATCATGCCCGCGAAGAACATTATCACCGTTCGCAGAATCGTGTTACGATACAGGCGTCTATAATTGGGGCTGTCACTGGCTTTGTATTGGGCCTTATCGCGGAACACTTTACGGGACTGGTCTCTCTCGTTTCCGGATGGTTTCAATAACCGTTTCATTCCGTTCATCCGTTTTCCCCTCCTGATGATTGCTCCCCCGGACCTCACGTCCGGGGCTTTTTTTCTACCAACCGTTCCGGCAGAGGGCGGATTTCCCCCACCACTTCAAGCTCCGGCTCCATGCGGTTGGTACCCGCCAGGAACAGGGCCAAGAGATCGTCCAAGTTCACCAGGGCTTTGCTCCCAGCCCAGACCACGGGGATTTCATCCAGCTGAACCAGCTGCCGGATGCAATGTTCCGTCACAGAGGTCCCTGGATCCAGTTTTTTCAGCTCCGCCACCGCCTTTGCGATGGTGCGCATACGGGGAATCGTTCTTCTCGCTTCCATGTTTGCAACCTCCTTTTCATTCTTGCAGCTCCCTTGCCTCCGCCACCTTCAACTCCATAGCCGCCTGGATCAGCCCGTCCAGCTCTGCCACGATCTCTTCGTACAGCGGCCGCTCCTCGGGAGAGATTACGCCATCCTCGGCGATGGTCAGCAACTCCCGGTCCCGCCGCTTCTCGGCAAACTGGATCACCCGGTTGATCAGCCGGATGGAGGCCCTGGGGAGATCCAGCACTTCAATCTCCGGGATGACCTTCACATCCCCGGACGCAATGCGGTTGTGCTGATAAGCCAAGTACAGGGCGTCGTAAATCACGCACATCCGGTCCACCACCCCCGCCGGCGGAAGCCGGCTGTAGGATTCATAGGCCTTGAGGCTCTCCACCGAGATCCCCAGGGCCTCAGCAGCCCCTTCCTGGGTCTTCCCGGCCTTGATCCGGGCTATTTTGTAAATATTCGTGTCGTAGCACGACATGGTCAATCGCTCCCTTCCATGGTATCCTGGGGATAGAATAGATCGTCGATCTTGCACCCCAGCAACTCTGCCAGCAGCGGCAGCTGCCGTGCTCGAGGGAGGCAAACCTCATTCTCCCAGTTAGAGACTGCGTTCTGGACGACACCCATACTGGCAGCCAGCTCTATCTGGGTCATGCCCGCAGCCTCCCGCAGGTCACGGATTCGCATGGTCATGGTTGTCACCTCCTCTACTGCCTTGTTCTGCTCTTTTCTCCATGATAAAATGAGCGGAGAAAGGGCGTGTAATAATGACACCATCAAGAACAGAACTCTTAAAAAAGATTCATAAACATAGCCTTGAGTACAATGAGCCTCTTTCTATCCATCTAGAAAACGAGGACGGAGAGTGCATCGAAAACGTCCGGCAACTTATGAATGATGTGGACTGGCTTACGCAAGAAGGATATATCTCCCAACCCTTTAGTGCCTGTGGGTATCTGTCTTTAGCGCTTAGAGAAAAGGGAGAGGATTTCCTTCTTGGCAAACCAGATTCTGCGCCAAACACAGTTTCTTTTCATTTTGATGGGGCAACCATTCAAAACTCAGTGATTGGTACAAATAACATTGATGCCATATCGTTCAATGGGACCGAGACCCTCGACCAAATCTGGAAAATAATCCAGACCAAATCCGAGGACGACCGCGCTCTCTTAGAAGAAATGCTTGAGGTTCTCCGGGAGATTCAACGAACGGGAAAGCCCTGCAAGGAAACTGGGCTCGCACGTTTTTATGAGCTTGTGAAAAAGACGGAAGACCTCACGCTTCCTCTCCTCAAATTCTTTTTCGGGATCTTCTCCTGATGGGATCAGCCCCTCTGACCTGGCCCAGAGTTCCATTGCTGAAAGAAGGAACTCCATGAAGTTCAAAATATCTTCTTGCTCCTTCTTAAGGCGTTGGTTTTCTTCGAGCAAGGCTTCTCGCGTCATTTCCATTTTCTCACTCCTGCTGGCTGTCGTTAGCTGCCAGAGTAAGAACCGGCCGCGTCTTCTCCCACAAGCAGCACCTGGGCGAGCTCCAGCGCGTCCTCGGCTTCCTGGTAGGTCACCGAGCTGTTCACCAGCAGCTCGGTGACCTTCTCCGCAAGGGCCTTTGCTTTCTCATTGGGCTCAGAAATTCGATCGCTTTTCAGCATTACACATCATCTCCTTTTTCAGTAAGTTGACGCCCCATTTCGAATGGCGTAAGATAATATGGAATTGAAGAGAATTTTTCGATACATGGAGAGAACTAGAATGCATTTTCAACAGTATTGGCAAATGTACTACGATCTTAAAACAAACGAATACTACTATCAGCTCTACGCAGTCCACGCAGGTCGTCAACGAGATGCATTATCCATTATTTGCGCCCTAGGTTCCGCTGCTTGTGTTCTGTCTTGGTATCAGTCTGGGGTATTGCCGATTCTTTGGGCATCTCTTATCGTCTTGGCCCAAGTGGTCTCCGTCGCACAGCCGTATCTTCCTTTTGACAAGCGATTAACTTCCGCTAATTACATCCACTCAGATCTTTCTCATCTAATCTTGGAAATAGAAAAAACATGGTATTCTTTTTCCGAAGAGACCCCTGACCATGAGGTTTTAGAGAAAATCGCTGCGTATCAGGAAGAATATCAAAGGATTGAAGAGCGTTTTGCTGACGCAAACACATTTCCGCCCAATCAACGATTGCTTGAACAAGCAAAAACCTTTACGAAAAACTTTTTTAGGAGGTATCCTGAATGAATCCTACTGGGAAAGAGAATGACTCCAATAGAATACCCCAGAAACGGCCTGAACGGCCCTCTATGCCGCCGTACAAGCACTCATACGTCCCACCACATCAAGAAAAAGCGCCTCCGCATCCCCCTCTTCCAAAGAAATCTACACGGGAGTAAGCATTGGATAAACACATCATTTCTTTTTATAGGTTTTTCTTCTGCCCATCCACTCACAGTACGAACAAATATGGTCCGGAGCCTTCGCCAAGACAAAGGCCATAATGATGCGATGGACAAAAATGCCTACACCAATTCCCGCAATGAATGCTGCAACTGCCGCTTCAAGAGAAACCATTTTCACACCCCCGTTTCATTTTCATTGGGCTCAGCGAAACGATAGCTTTTCAACATGAGTTTCACCTGCTTGCCTCAATTTTTGATATCACAAGTTGTGCTATTTTTCTTATACAGCATTTTTAGTGATTTGTCAACAGGGGTTCAGAAAGTTAACTACAATTTGTGCTTTTTTCTTGCGCCTGATTTTATCACGATTTATGATAAGGCAAAAGGAGGGATATCCGTGAATAGGATAAAACCCCTACGAATATCATGTGGGATGAAACAATCAGACTTAGCAAATCAGCTTAATGTAAGGCAAAATACTGTGTCGTCTTGGGAAACTGGGCGCTCAGAACCCGACTTTTCTACCTTACAAAAAATGGCCAGGATCTTTGACACCACCATTGACTATATTTTAGGGAACAGCAATGAGAAATCTCCAGCAAACCTGTCTTCCATCGCCCAGATCCCTGTCCTCGGCTCCATCCCCGCCGGGATCCCTCTGGAGGCCATCGAGGACATCGTAGACTGGGAGGATATCCCTAAGGCCATGTGTTCCGGCGGGAAGGAGTTCTTCGCTCTCAAAGTCAAGGGGGACAGCATGTGGCCAGACTTCCTGGAGGGAGATATCGTGATTCTCCGGAAGACACCCAGCTGTGAGACCGGCGACGTCTGTGCCGTCCTGGTCAACGGGGATGAGGCTACCCTGAAAACAGTGAAGCTCGCCGAGGACGGGTCACTGACCATCGCCCCGAAGAATCCATCGTACCCGCCGAGGACCTTCACCCCAGAGCAGATCCGGCAGCTCCCTGTCTCCATCGCCGGGGTCGTGGTGGAGTTGCGGAGAAAAATAAAATAAAAAATTCTCCCGACTAGGGAGAGAGAGGAGAACATCATGGGACTGTTTTCTAAAGAGAGTAAAGTTTGCTGCGTATGCGGCAAGAAAGTCGGTGTGATGCACTACAAAATCAAGGACAAGCAGCTGCTTTGTAATGATTGCTTCAAGGCTGCCAAGTTCCCTGAGCTCACATCCTTAGCCTCTCTGGATTCCGTGGACGTGGTCAAACAAATCCGCCGCATGGAAGAAAACGAGAAGGCCCTCAAATCCTTCACGCCGACCAAACAGGTGGGGACTATCCTGTACATCAACGAGAAGGACCATACGTGGTATGTCAATATCGGCCCTGAAAAGAAGCGCAATGTGATTCACAAGTTCGAGGACATCGTAAATTATGAGCTCATCGAAGACGGGGAGACCACCGTTTCTGGTGGGCTAGGAGCAGCTGCAGCTGGCGGCATACTGTTCGGGATGACCGGTGCTGTCATCGGTGGGACAACTGCGAAAAAACGGCAAAAGGCAGTCTGCACGGAGTTAAAGATCAAAATCACCCTGAACGACATAAATGAGCCCGTGGTATATATCCCGCTTGTCACTGGAGAAATAAAGCGGGACGGGACGATATTCAAAATGCTCATGAACAATGCTCAGGAGTGTTTGTCTCTCCTGGAAATCATGTGCAACATGGCAAATCCCCAGGAAAGCGCCGTTCCTGTGCAGCCCGCCCAACCAGTCAGTGCTGCGGATGAGATTATGAAATTTAAGGGTCTGCTAGATGCCGGCGTGATCTCCCAGGAAGAGTTCGATGCAAAGAAGAAACAACTCTTGGGACTGTAATTCATTTCCCGATGAGGACCTTCACCCCGGAGCAGGTCCGGCAACTTCCCGTCTCTATCGCCGGGGTCGTGGTAGAGTTGTTGGGGAAGAAAGAAAAAGTATTATTTAGTTTTAGGGGTATTTTCATGTCGGAAAGTGAATATAAAGCATTACGAGACGAGATTTTGCATAGCTATACAATTGTTGATAACTCTAGGAACATACTTTATGTTACCGTTTCTTGTATTTTAGCTTTTGCTGTCACGAATAATAGTCCAGAACTATATTTGCTCCCATTTTCAGTGATTATTCCTATCTACATGGTTTCAATAAACTATACTTGTGACATGTACAGAATAGGTACATATATCATGGTATTCGGCGAAGGTTTAAAATCAGACTATAAATGGGAATCTCGGCAGCTACATTTAAACACTCAAAAAGAAAACGCATTCCCGCGTCAGTTCCAATTATTTCACACGCCATATATTGTGTTAGGATTTTTCTGTATATTTCTTTTTTATCTTTCTTTGGATTTCCAGCATTTAACATTCTCTCTGCTGTTGTGGGTGCTCTGTGGAATCGCATTTATAGTTATATTATTGTTTATATATAAGAAATATGAGATGTCATCTATACAGGAAAAATATATTCGCGGTTGGATTAGTGTAAAAAATTCCGAAATCTCAAGTAACAAATGGATACTTTGACGAGCTCTACAATCTCTATAAGATGTACATTTTCTGTAAAGAGGGCGAAATGCTATCCCACAATAGGCTGTAGGTTTTTTTCTTCGTGTCCTCCGGATATATACATACCCTCTTATTTGCTGGCCATTTGCTCCATGTGCATTTCAAGTTCTTAGCAGGAGGTCTCAGTATGGACGCAGCCCAATATCTCCGAAAAAGCCGCATGGAAGAGGGTATGGACACGGAAGAGGTCCTAGCCAAGCACCGGAAAGCTCTGGCAGAGTTCGCGGAGCGGAACAATATCCACATCATCGAGACCTACTATGAAGTGGTCTCGGGGGAGTCTCTCTATGCCAGGCCAGAGATGCTCCGGCTCCTGAAGGACGTGGAGGACGGCTGCTATGATGCCGTCCTCTGCATGGATTTGGATCGTTTGTCCCGCGGCCGGATGCGGGACCAGGGCGTGATCCTGGACACCTTCAAAGACAGCGGGACCCTCATCATCACCCCGGAGAAGACCTACGACCTTTCCGATGAGCTGGACGATGAGATGGCAGAGTTCAAGACCTTCATCTCCCGTCGGGAGTACAAGATCATCAATAAACGCCTGCGCCGGGGGCTGGATCAGTCCATCCAAGATGGCTGCTATGTGGCAAACGCCCCCTATGGGTACCGGAAGACCACCATCGACAAAAAGCCAACCCTGGAGATCTACGAACCGGAGGCAAACTTTGTCCGGATGATGTATCGCATGTACGCCGATGGCTACGGCTGCGTCTCCATCGCCAGGCAGGTGAACCTCCTGGGAGCCCGGCCGCACCGCTCTGCGGAATTCAGCCGAAACTCCGTGGCCACGATCCTTCGCAATCCCACCTACATTGGGAAGGTAGTATGGAACCAGAAAAGCCACGTCAAGAAGGGGGCACACGGGAACGCCAAGCACATCACGATCTACAACCCCCGGGAAAAGTGGACGATCACCGACGGGCTTCATCCTGCCATCGTGGACAAAGAGCTCTACGATCAGGTCCAGGAGATCATGGCCGGCCGGTACCGTCCATCCAAACAGGACGGCACGGTGAAGAGCGCCCTGGCCGGCCTGGTCCGTTGCTCGCACTGCGGGAGGAACATGCAAAAACTGAATATGAAGAGCGGCCCATATATGATCTGCATGAAGCCCGGCTGCTGCGCCAGCACAAAGTACGGGCTAGTGGAGGCCCGTATTCTTCGCCACCTGCAAGAGATCCTGGATGAGCTCACCTCCTCCAAGGGAGCTGCAATCCCCCGCATGAGCCAAGAGGGATACAAGCAGCAGTTGGCGGCCGTCCGGAGGGAGCAAAAAGCCGTAGAGGGGCAAAAATCCCGCCTCTACGATCTCCTGGAGCTGGGGGAGTATGATCTCCCCACATTCCGTGAGCGGATGCCTGTGGTAAAAGAGAAACTATCCAGGCTGGAGGCCAAGGAGGCTGAGCTGCTGGCCGCCATGGAGCGGGATCTCCACCGCGATCCCGCTGCCCAGGCCAAAAAGATCGCCGCGGTGTTGGACGCATACGGCGACGCCGACATCCCCCAGCGCAACGCCCTCCTGCACTCCGTCATTGACTATGTCACCTATACCAAAGAGAAAAAGACGAAGCCCACAGACTTCGTCCTAGAACTCACACTCAAGCCATACTGATGATTATATAAAACGCTATATCTTTCTCCCGGCAACTGTCATAAATTTTCTTGGTATGGATACACACGGCCTCCCGGATTCCGCAGCTGTCCTGCACGGGCCCGGGTACAACCCTTTCGTTCATGGAATTACCTCCTCATGACTTGACTGGCGCGCTTGCCTCCCCATTCTATGGCGGGCCCTGGGCTTTCGTCACAGCGCGGGCAGGCAGAACACCCGTGGCCAGCGCTGCCGTACCCCAAGAGGCTCCGGCGCCTGGTACCCCATTCTATGGCCGGCGGCCCGGATGGGTTCCCCCTTTCCCCCAAAAGAGCAAAAAAGACGCAAACTTTCCTCTTGCATTTTCCCGGGAGCCGTGCTATACTAAACAAAGTTTCCGCAGGTATAGTTCATCGGTAGAACGCAAGCTTCCCAAGCTTGATAGGAGGGTTCGACTCCCTTTACCTGCTCCAAAAAAGAAGGACATCCGATCGGATGTCCTTCTTTTTTGGGTTCCGGCCGCCGGAGGCGGCCTCCACCCGGTTGATTTCAAATGCTCGGCGGAAAGGAATTCCGCCTGCGCCAAGGTTTTGGCCTTCGGCCGCTGACCGGCGGGGCGGTGTTCACCACCTACGAAACCATACATCTTTACCCCTGCCATAGAAAAGGACATCTGCCCAGCAGATGTCCTTTTCCATACGCTCTGGGTTTCCTCCGCCCAAGGTCTCACTTTCCCCGGGGCACATACCGGGCGCTCCCCGCTGGCCCGGCCTCCCGGGCCACCTGGCCCGCCTCCATGAGGTACTCCAGGTGGGCCAGGGCCTCTCCGGTGGCAAACCATTTCTGGTTCAGGGGGAAGGCCTCCCAACTGTCGGCCTTGATGTCCCAGGTCATCCGGCTGGCCACCTGGTAGGCGGTAAGGCCGGGCTCCCGCTGGACGATGGCCAGGGTCTCCCCCACCCGGTTCCGGTGGTGGGTGAAGAGGGCCTGGATCCGCGCCTCCAAATCCCCGGTGTGCCGGTGGCCGGGGAGGGCCAGCTTCACCGGGAGGGCCCGGACCTTCTCCAAACTCTCCAGGTACCGGCCCAGGGCGTTGGGCAGGTTGGGCCACATGGTAATGTTGGGGGTGATGTCAAAGAGGACGTGGTCGGCGGTGAACAAAATGCCCGCCGCCTCCAGCCACAGGCACAGCTGCCCCGGGGTGTGGCCGGGGGTGGCGATGACCTGGAGGGTGTAGTCCCCCACGGTGAGGACCTCCCCGTCCTTCACCATGCGGTAGTTGGGCAGGTCCAGCGCAGGGCCTAAGTTCCGGGCGGGGTTGGTGCCCCGGGTGGCCTTCAGCTCCTCCACAGGAAAGCCCTCCCGGAGGAAGCGCTGGTCGATGCCCACCCAGTAGGCATCCTCATAGGCCTGACGGGTGAAGGGGAAGTCCCCCTCCCCCATGTACAGGATGCCCCCGGGGCGGACCACCTCCGAGGCCAGCCCCGTGTGGTCGGTGTGGATGTGGGTGAGAAAGACGTCCAGGGGGTCCTCCTCCGCCCCAGCGGCTCGCAGGCCCTCCTGGAGGGCCTGGCGGCACTCCGGCAGGCGGAAGCCGGTGTCGATGAGCAGGCTGCGGTCCCGCCCCCGGATGAGGTAGGCGTTGAGCTCCCGCAGCGGGTTCCGGGGCAGGGGAATGGGCAGCCGAAAGATCCCCGGCAGGATCTCCACCACCCCATAGGGGGCGTGGACGTCATAGAGGGATTGGACGGCGGGGTTCATGCCTGTTCCTTCCGGGCTTCCCCCACCAGGGCGCTGGCGCCCAGCCGGTCCGCCCCCAGTTCCAGGTAGGCGGCCCCGTCCTCCAGGGTGCGGATGCCGCCAGAGGCCTTGACCTTCACGCTCTCCGGCAGGTTCTCCCGGAGCAGGGCCACATCCTCCCGGGTGGCGCCCCCGGTGGAGAAGCCGGTGGAGGTTTTCAGGTAGGCGGCCTCTGCCTTGGCCACCACCTGGCAGAGCTTGATCTTCTCCATATCCGAGAGCAGGCAGGTCTCAATGATGACCTTCAGGGGGCGGCCCAGGCAGGCGGCCTTCACCCCGGCGATCTCCTCGGCCAGTTCCTTCCACTTCCGGTCCTTGACCCAGCCGATGTTGATCACCATGTCGATCTCGCTGGCGCCGTTTTCCACGGCGTCTTTGGTCTCAAAAATCTTGGCGGCCATGGTGTTGTACCCATTGGGGAAGCCGATGACGGTGCAGATCTTCAGGTTCCCTTGGACATAGTCCGCCGCCTGCTTCACATAGGCAGGGGGGATGCACACGGTGGCGCAGCCGAACTCCATGGCCTCGTCACAGAGGGTCTTGATCTGCTCCCAAGTGGCCTCGGGCTTGAGCAAGGTATGGTCTACATGGCTGAGAATGGTTTTGGTATCCATGGTCATGTCTCCTTTTTTGGGTTCATTTGGGTTTATGATACCTTATTTTCCCCCAGTTCTCAAGGGTTCCCGGCAAAAAGCTCTGCGGGAAAACCCACACAAATGCGGGGAATCTGTTGGGTTTCTCCCCCTCCCGGGGGCAAAAGGGCACAAAAGTCCCCAGCCCAGCTTCCCGCCGGACTGGGGCTTTGGGTCAGGCGGCCCCGTCCTGGGGGGCCGCCTCCAAGGTATAGGGGCACATGAGGAAGAAGACCACGTCTCCCTCCTGGTGGACCACCATCTCGTCGGCCTGGGTGCAGATGTTCCACCGCAGGTCCCCGGCGGACTGCAGGGTGTCCACAAAGGCGGCCCCGTCGGTGCCCTCTTCCAGGCGGAAGAGGTAGCCCAGGAAGGGGATGGTCCCAATCACGGGGGCGAACATCACCCCTTGGGAAAACCCTTCAATGGGGGTGTTGCCAAAACCCATGAGGGTCCCGGGCTCCACCGGCGCGGTGGTTCCCTGGAAGCCCACGGTCTCCTGGGTGAGCAGGCCCTGGGCCAGGGTGTCCAGATCGGCCTGGGGGTCGGCCGCATAGGCCGTCTGGAATGCCTGGAGGAGGGACTGCCCCAGGGTGTCCGGCTCCGTCTCCTGCTGGCCGCAGGCGGCCAGGGAGAGGAGGAGCACAGCGGCCAAAAGGCCGGAAAGCATGGCGCGCATCTCGGTTCTCCTTTCTCCCGCCCGCCGTGGTTGCGGCGGGCCAATCTCGTCGCGGAGGTCAAGTATACCACATGCCACCGGCCTGCGCCAGTCTTTTCTTCCCCGTTTCAGGGCAAAAAAAGAAGCCGCAGCCGCGGCTTCTTTTTTTATGAAACGCTTAGTAGTTGTCTGCCTTGATCTCGAAGAATGCCTGGGGATGGCTGCACACGGGACATACCTCGGGGGCCTGGTCGCCATACTCCAGGTGGCCGCAGTTGCGGCAGTACCACACCTTCACGGAGGACTTCTTGAAGACCTCGTCGTTCTCCAGGTTCTCCACCAGCTTCAGGTACCGCTCGTAGTGGGACTTCTCAATCTCGCCCACGCCGGCAAACATGTCAGCGATGCGGTGGAAGCCCTCTTCCCGGGCCTCCTCGGCCATGCGCTTGTACATAGAGGTCCATTCCTCATGCTCACCCTCGGCGGCGGCCATCAGGTTCTCGGCGGTGGTGCCGATGCCGCCCAGCTCCTTGAACCACAGCTTGGCGTGCTCCTTCTCGTTGTTGGCGGTCTCCTCGAAGAACGCGGCGATCTGCTCAAACCCGTCCTTGCGGGCCTTGCTGGCGTAGTAGGTGTACTTGTTCCGGGCCTGGCTCTCACCGGCGAAAGCTTCCCACAGGTTGGCCTCGGTCTTGCTACCTTTCAGTTCCATGAATAACGCTCCTTTCAACAGTTGGTGTCTATCTTTTTCCATTGGATTCGTTTTCGGTCCAGGGGTTTCCTGTATCCATAGGATACCCGATTACGCATCCTTCCTACAGTGACTTTAACACATTTTGACCGAAAAGATAAGTGTTAATTTTGGTTTTTTCTGTATCTGCTAAAATTTTTTCTTTGGCACATACTATGGCCACGGCTTTGCGCCGTAATTTCACGAAACAGCAAGGGAGGGAATGCCGTGCGCAACTGGATTGCCGCCGCGCTCATCCTCGTCCTGGGGCTGTCGCTCACCGCCTGCGGCAACGACAATGCTGGCACCACGGCCAACCGTTGGAACGACGCTGCCCAGCAGCAGGCCAACGCCCGTGGTCCCATAGGAGACCAAAGCGACGGGACCTACCACGCCGACGAACACGGTCAGGTGGATGGCTTTGACACCCACAGCGCCGACGGCGAGGCCGACAGTGCCGAGGAGAACCTGAAACAGGCCGGAGACGACCTGGGCGACGCCGCCAAAAACGCCGGCGAGGCCGCCAAGGATGCCGCCGAAGGGGCAGGGGATGCCGTCCGTGACGCCGGAGAAGCGGCCAAAGACGCCGCCAAAGGCGTAGGGGAAGCCGCAGAAGATGCCCTGGATGGCAGAAACGACACCACCCAGAAGGCCCAGAACGACGCCAAAACCGCCAAAGAGCAGGCAAACTGACCCCAGCAACTGCAAAAAACAGAGGTGGCCTCCGCCACCTCTGTTTTTACAGCACATCCCAAAGCCACAGGGTTTATGATGGCTCTGTCCTCTGCGTCCATGGGATTCCCTCCAAACCATCGTATCGTAACGGGGATGGGCTCACCCGCCCAGCAGGAAGTCCAGGACGTTCCAGCCGGTGGAGGTATCCGCCCGGTAGAGCTCGGTGTAGCCGCAGCGCTGGCAGCTGATGGTGATAAACTTCTTGTTCTGCACATCAAAGATCTTGGCAAAATTACCGCCGGTGGCTTGAAACTGATCGGAGGTATAGGTGTTGTTGCCACACTTGGGACATTGATACATCTGCTGTTCCATAGAACTGCCTCCTTTCCTGTTTTTCCATTGTACCCCAAGGGCTTTCCCAATGCAAGGTCTTGCGATGGATAGATTCCTATGTTATACTAAAAGTTACAAATTCTGTTTGTTTTCTTGGGTTTCTGGCCGTTGTAAGGGGGTATTCCATGGAATTCATCATCATCTCTGGCCTGTCCGGGGCGGGCAAAAGTTCCGCCGCCGCCTTCCTGGAGGACCTGGGGTTCTACTGCGTGGACAACATGCCCGTGGCCCTGATCTCCAACTTCGCCGGCCTGTGCATGGCCGGGGCGGGCACCGGCAAGTACAGCCGGGTGGCCCTGGTGACGGACATCCGGGGCGGGCAGACCTTTGACGAGCTCTTCCAGGCCCTGGACAGCCTGACCGAGATGCACCTGGAGTACCAGCTCCTCTTCATCGAGGCCGCCGACGAGGACATCGTCCGGCGGTATAAGGAGACCCGGCACACCCACCCCCTCACCCGGCAGGGCTACTCCCTGCCCGAGGCGGTGAAGCTGGAGCGGATGGCCCTGGAGCCTGTCCGCCGCCGGGCCAGCCACATCCTCAACTCCACGGGGCTGAACCTGTCCAAGTTCCGGGGGGAGCTTCTCCGCCTCTTCGGCATGGGCGCCCCGGAGGAGAGTATGACCGTGGCGGTGACCTCCTTCGGCTTTAAGCACGGCATCCCCATCGACGCGGACCTGGTCTTTGACGTGCGCTTCCTGCCCAACCCCTACTACATCGCCGAGCTCAAGGAGTGCACCGGGCTGGAGGAGGCGGTGCGTTCCTTCCTCTTCGGCTACCGGCAGACCACCGAGTTCATGCGGCATTTGGAGGAGCTCTTCGCCTTCCTCCTGCCCCAGTATGTGGAGGAGGGGAAGTCCTCCCTGGTGATCGCCATCGGCTGCACCGGGGGGCACCACCGGTCGGTGGCGGTGGCCCACGCCCTGGCGGAGTTCGTCCGGCAGAAGGGGTACCGGGTGGAGGAGGCCCACCGGGACATCACAAGATAAGAAAATTGGGACCCGCTCCGCTGGGCTCCCAATTTTAAGAGATGCACCCCGACCCGCGCCGGCGAAGCCGGCACTCTCGGGGTGAGAAGAGTTTTTTGCCCGGCGCATGT